>Ga0115567_10002224_pt1 | contig 19183 bp, 17 predicted proteins | sample COGITO_mtgs_1204_2_FD_88679 | JGI IMG/M metagenome (GOLD analysis project Ga0115567, IMG submission 88679) | Pelagic marine microbial communities from North Sea - COGITO_mtgs_120412 | ecosystem: Environmental > Aquatic > Marine > Epipelagic | place: Germany:Helgoland, sampling site Kabeltonne... | reverse complement strand
TCGCGCAAAAGGTTTGGGTCATTCGTCGTCGCGGAGAAGCCGCGACCGGCGTTTCCGCGCGATCATCTCCCGGGCTTGCTGTCTCGCCTCCTCGTTAGAAATGAACGGGCCGTGGTGCCGTTTCTCAAGTAGCTCCCGCAAATGCTCGACATAATCGTTATCGCGGTGATCTCGATCAAAACGAAACAGCTCTGTGGTGCGAAGCACGTCGCGCCAATGTAACTCTGCCTCGCTGCGATCGCGATCCATCGCCTCAGTAGTCTCTTTGCGCCATATCCTGGCTCTCTCTTCGCGAGCGGTTGGATGGAAGCTTTCTCCGACGATAACGTCGGTCGGGTCGTTCCATCCTAAACCATGCCCATATGACGACAACACCCGCGGCCCGTCATTAATTCTCTCTGCCAGGTAGCCACACAATGATCCACCGTGAGACCGTCACACAGGTAGCGCAAAACAGACAGCGCTTCATAGATAAAACTGCGGCAAGGAACCTCCTCGGAATATTTCGAAAACAGTATGATCTGTTCACGAATTCAGGGGTCTTCGCGCGATTTGTGCCTGAAAATTTGCCCCCGCTTGTTGATGGCCAACATGATGCCGTTGAACTCAAACGGTTCGTCGATGACATAGCCTCCAACTCCGCAGCGCTGGAAGGGCAAACCGTTGCGTTGCAAGAATTGAATCTGCGCTTCACCACCGATACGTCGGGCCTAATGAAAGTGTTCTGCCGCATTGCCGACGGACGTCTTCGTCCAGCTTCGTGTTCCACGGGAGGTTGCCTCGCTGATTTTCAGTTTTCTTCTGCGGAGGTAATCGTCGAGGATCGTGCTGAGATAGAACCAGCCCCAGCCGAGAGCTTTGAGATAGGTGAAGTCGGTTTGCCAGAGCTGGTTGATGGCTGTGGTCTTGTCTTTGAACTCATTGGCGGCTTTGATGACAAAAGAAGGCTGGGCTGGTAATCAGATCATGCGCCTTCAAGATTCGATACGTCGAAGCCTCTGATACATAGTAGCTTTCTGTATCAATGAACGTCACAGCCAGCTCTCTCGGCGACAATTCTGTCTCCTTTAACGCCAGTTTGACCACCTTGCGCCGGACCTCATCAGGAATGCGGTTCCACACGTGTTTGGGCTTGGGAGATTGATCCTGCAATCCGGCCTCACCACGTTGCAGGTGTCCGTCGTCAGGGTTTTTGGAACCAAGAGCTGCGTAAACTAAGAGAGAGTTTTGCTTATCTGGTTGGTTTGATTATGCGGCGCGTTTGCTGTGATGCAAGCGGCGCGCGTCGAGGGTCTTTCGTTTGATCCTTTCTCGTTGTTGTAGAGTAGAGAGGTCAGGCATTGCGTTCCGTCCGTTAAGGCTGTGTGTTGACTGCATTAAGCGCGCAGTTGCCAAGTAACGGCAAGGCTTGCTTGCTAGACTTGTTAGAGAGGTTGCTTGATCGTTTGCACAATCCCCCTTAACGTCGGATTTCGGGAATGAGGACCGTGAGGAGCGTAAAGCCAGATTGGCCGAGCAGAAAGTCGATACGTTTATATCCGTCACCGCGCCTTCAGGGTGCAGTAGACGCATGATCAGCTGTTTTACCTTGGCTGAAATGCGCGTATGGGGACACCAAAGCGCAGTTTGTGTTGAACCGAACGGTTCGGGCTGCCCCATGTCCTGGAGACTTCAGTTATGACCCCTTTCGCGATTGCCGGCGTGCAGATGTACGTCAATGCCCTTCAACCCAATGTAGACGGAATGATTCAGCGCCTTGATGTTCTGATGGCGCGATTCCCTTGGACGCAGATGGTCCTTTTTTCGGAGCTGGCTCCGTTCGGACCGCTTGACCGGTTCGCCTTGCCACCCGAAAACGACGCGCTGGAAAAATTTCAGGCAGCCGCGCGCAAGCACCGCGTCTGGCTGATTCCCGGTTCCATGTTTCTACGCCATCCGGGCGACGGTCGGGTTTACAACACGTCTGTCGTGATTAACCCCGAAGGTGAGGTTATCCGGCGCTATGCCAAGATGTTCCCGTTCCTGCCCTACGAAGCAGGGATTTCGGCGGGGACCGAGTTTTGCGTCTTTGATGTGCCCGATGTCGGGCGGTTCGGCTTGTCGATCTGCTATGATATGTGGTTCCCCGAAACGACCCGCCAGCTGACCAGTCAGGGCGTTGAGGTGCTGCTGCATCCGGTTCTGACAGGAACCACCGACCGCGATGCGGAACTTGCCATCGCGCGGGCGACCGCAGCGCAGTTCCAGTGCTATATATTCGACGTCAACGGTCTGGGTGCGGGCGGTGTCGGCAAATCCTGCGTGGTGGATCCGACGTCGATGGTGCTGCACCAGTCTGCCGGCCAAGAAGACATGTTTCCGGTCGAAGTCGATCTGTCGATGGTGCGTCGCCAGCGCGAAACGGGCATGCGCGGCCTCGGCCAAGTGCTCAAATCCTTCCGCGACCGGGCGACGGATTTCGACGTCTATGACCGCAACAGCGGCACCGATTCCTATCTCAAGACCCTTGGGCCTCTCGAAATACCACAGCAAGGCAGCCGTGCCGGGCTGCATGTCGACGTGCCTGCGGAAACCCTCTTGCAGGTTCCCGCGTATAAGGGTCAAGATTTTGCGATTGATAAAACGTTACGACCAGAACCACCTGTGACCGCCGGTCTCTTGACCGGGTCGGGTGGCACCTCAAGCGGTTAGGCCAAGCAGCGGTCAGGTATCCGTTTTCCTGACCGCTTTTGCGAAGGCCTGATCATCCATTTGGAGACACGGACCGATGCATTCAATGAACGACTATTTCTCGGCGATCCAGCTGAGGTCCGACCGGTGGAGCGCGCTACGCGAATCCTGTGTGCAGCTAAGCAGGGGCGGCAAGGCGACCAAGGCGTTGACGACCCGCATTCAGAGCCTGCTGACGTCGCTCGCGTTGATAGAGCCCTACTGGGCCTTTCCCGGTATGCAGGCCTTTGACCACATGCGCAGGCTTTTCGATCACGGCAGTTATGACGAGCTGAGCTTTGCGGTAACGCGGGTCACCCGCGCGTTGACCACTGGTGCCTATCGGCGCCGGACGATCCCGCTGGAACGCGACAGCATCGATCAGGAAGAAAACGAAGACGAGGCGATGCTCAGCCCCGAAGCGCGTGCGATGAGCAAGCCCTATTTCGAAGTGTTGATCGTTGACAACGTGAACGAGCATCAGGAGCGATGGCTGCGGTCCAACGTCACCCGGATGCGGCGGATTGAGGACCAATTCATCTACGAAGCCGTGGTCGTTCCGTCACTTGAGGACGCCCTGATTGCGGTGCTGTTCAACCACAATATTCAGGCCATCGTCGTACGACCCGGCCTAACGCTCAAATCGAATATGGTCGAAAGCATCGCTACACAGTATCTCGCCCGTGCCGGTGGCCGCGAGGAAATTGATGCGCTGCTGCCTGAAAATTATGGGCCCGAACTGTGCCGGATGATTGCGCGGGTGCGGCCCGAACTTGATGCCTATCTGGTCACAGAACGGTCTGTAGAAGATATTGCGGGCCTTGATCTGGGGATTTGCCGGCGGGTCTTCTACAACCAAGAAGACTTTATGGAGCTGCATCTGAACATCTTGCGCGGAGTCCAGTCACGCAATAAATCGCCATTCTTTACTGCGCTGGTCGAATATTCCAAGCAACCGACAGGTGTTTTCCACGCGATGCCGATCAGTCGGGGCAAGTCGATCACGCGATCGCACTGGATTCAAGATATGGGCGCGTTCTATGGGCCCAATATCTTTCTTGCCGAAACCTCTGCGACATCCGGGGGACTGGACAGTCTGCTGGAACCGCATGGTCCCATCAAGGAAGCGCAAGAGCTTGCCTCGCGGGCGTTCGGATCAAAGCAGACGTTTTTCGCCACCAACGGCACGAGTACCTGCAACAAGATCGTTGTGCAGGCGCTGGTGCGTCCCGGCGATATCGTACTGGTGGACCGCGATTGTCACAAATCACACCACTACGGCATGGTGCTGGCAGGGGCTGAGGTTTGCTATCTTGATAGCTATCCGCTGAGCAAATATTCGATGTACGGTGCTGTACCGTTGAATGAGATCAAGCATCAGCTTTTGGCGCTGAAGGCTGCGGGCAAGCTGGACCGGGTGCGGATGCTGCTATTGACTAACTGCACCTTTGACGGACTGGTGTATAACGTCGAGCGGGTGATGGAAGAGTGTCTGGCGATCAAACCAGACTTGATTTTCCTCTGGGACGAGGCGTGGTTTGCGTTCGCCCGGTTCAATCCGACATACCGCCAGCGTACAGGCATGAACGCCGCCAATACGCTGCGCGAGCGGTTCAAGACCGACGCGCATGCCGCCCGGTATGAAAAGCAGCAGAAGGAACTTGAGGACGCGGACGACGAGACGCTGCTTAAAACCCGCCTGATCCCGCCGCCCAATGCGCGAGTGCGGATCTATGCCACGCAATCGACACACAAGACGCTGACGTCTTTGCGGCAGGGATCCATGATCCATGTCAACGATCAGGACTTTAAAGGCGAGGTCGAACAGGCGTTTCACGAGGCCTACATGACGCATACCTCGACTTCACCGAATTATCAGATCATCGCGTCGCTGGATGTGGGTCGCCGTCAGGTTGAGCTGGAAGGGTTTGAATTCGTCCAGCGCCAGATCGAAGCGGCGATGTCGATGCGCCGGGCGATTTCGGACCATCCGCTTTTGCAGAAGTATTTCAAGGTTCTGACGGCAGGCGACATGATCCCTGGCGAACATCGCGAAAGCGGTGTGACGAGCTACTACGACACCCAGCAGGGGTGGACGGACATGTGGGATTGCTGGTCCAACGACGAATTCGTGCTTGATCCGACGCGGGTTACACTGGCGGTCGGTGGAACGGGTTGGGACGGGGATACGTTCAAGACGCAGATCCTAATGGATAAATACGGCATCCAGATCAACAAGACGTCGCGCAACACGGTCCTGTTTATGACCAATATCGGCACCACGCGGTCCAGCGTCGCCTATCTGATCGAGGTGCTGGTAGAGATCGCCAAATCGCTCGATGATCTGAATGATGATGCAAGCCGTATGGAAAAGCTCTCGTTTGACAAGCGCGTCGCCAATCTCACCGAGCATTATCCACCGCTACCGGATTTCAGCCGCTTTCACGATGCGTTCCGCCGCGATAATATCACCGGCGAGGGTGACATACGCTCGGCGTTTTTCCTCGCCTACAACGACGAGAATTGCGACTATCTCGAGCTGGACGGGTCCATCAAGGATGCGATGGATGCAGGCGACACAGTCGTCTCTGCCAGCTTTATCATCCCCTATCCACCGGGATTTCCGATCCTCGTGCCGGGGCAAGTGGTGAGCGCAGAGATTCTATCCTTCATGCGTGCACTCGACGTTAGCGAGATTCACGGCTATCGCCCGGATCTTGGCCTGCGGGTCTTTACGCAAGAAGCACTGGAAAACCAAAACCAGATCAAATCTACAAAGCTGGTAAACTGAAACAGGGAAGGGACCATTAAACATGGCAAAAGAACTCAAAAACATCTCGGAGATCCGCCGTTTCTTCCATCGAAACGAAGATCCGATCTATTTCATATCGGCGACCAACTTTAACCTGCTGGGGCTTGATGAGTGGGTCAAGAATTTCAAATATATCTGCTATATCGACTGCTACGGTGGCAAGCATCCCAACGTGTTCTGCCCCTCCGAGCAGCCGCATGCGGAATTCCAGTCCATTGAGGATATCAACAACTATCTGCTTCAGCACAAAGAGGTCATTGACCTTGTGAAACGTCGCGGCGGCAATCCGAAGTTCGTGTTCCTGATGTTTGATGAGGAAACAGAGCGTCTTGCCAAGGAGCTGGGTGCCGAAGTGTGGTTCCCCAAGGCCAAGCTGCGCACCCAGATGGACAACAAGATCGAAACCGTGCGGATCGGCAACAAGGCAGGCGTGCCCTCGGTGCCGAACGTGCTGGCAGAGGTCAAATCTTATGCTGACCTGAAAAAGACCTGCGAAAAGGCCGGAATCGGTCATGATCTGGTGCTGCAATCGGCCTACGGTGACAGCGGTCATACGACGTTCTTTATCAAATCCGAGGCCGATTTCCGCCGCCACGAGCACGAAATCGTCGGCGAGGGCGAGATCAAGATCATGAAGCGGATTGACTGCCGCGGCTCTGCGATCGAGGCCTGTGCAACCAAGGAGGGCACGATCGTCGGTCCGCTGATGACCGAGCTTGTCGGCTTCAAAGAACTGACACCCTATCGTGGCGGCTGGTGTGGCAACGAAATCCTCTCCACAGCCTTTCCGCCCAAGGTCCGCGAGAAGGCCCGCGAGTTGACGTTCAAGTTCGGCGAACAGCTGCGCAAGGAGGGCTATCGCGGCTATTTCGAGCTGGATTTCCTGATCGACAAAAAGACGGGTGACATCTGGCTGGGGGAACTGAACCCCCGCATCACGGGCTGTTCGTCCATGACAAACCATGCCGCGTTTGCCCATGCCGATGCGCCGCTGTTCCTGTTCCACCTTTTGGAGTTCTCGAAAAAGAAATTCGATCTGGACGTGGATGAGCTGAATAGCCGTTGGGCCGATCCTGATATGATCGACGGCTGGAGCCAGATGGTGATCAAGCACACGGAAGACAGCGTGGACATCTGTACCGACGTGCCAGAGACGGGCATTTACAAAATGCTCGATGATGGACGCGTGGTCTTTGACCGCTTTGACTATCACCGTCGCGCGGTCGAAGCGGAGAACGAAGCGTTCTTTTTGCGCATCCTGCAACCGGGTGACTACCGCTATGAAGGGGCCGACATTGGCATCCTTGTGACGCGAGGTCGTTCCATGACCAAGAGTTTCCAGTTGAATGAGCGCGCCAAAAAGTGGATCCACGGGATAAAGCAAGCGACCTCAGGTCGGGCGCTGGATACCGCGCAGGCGGGCCCGGCGTTGGCCGATCCGGCGTTCAAGATACTCTAACCTGCAGAAAGACCAGCACATGTACTGGCGCGCCCTGTCAGAAGATCAGCCCGGCCCGAAATGGGCCGGGCTTTTCGCCGAATATTGGCCTGACTACCAACGTTGGTGGCTCAAGGAGGGTGCGACCATGCGCCCGACCTATGCCGTGTCGCGTCGTGCATTGCTGACGCATATGCCGGAAATCGTTCCGATTTACGAGCAATTGTGCGAACTGGCAGGCGGTGGCGACCATGCCGCGCGATTCCTGAGTTTCTACACGCCGCCGCCGTATCTCTCGGGTTGCAGCCAAGCGATCTGGGCTGGCAAGGAGCCGGTGATGGTGCGCAACTACGACTACAATCCGAATGCATTTGATGGTCTTGTGCTGCGCACAGCATGGCAAGGGCGGCGGGTCATGGGTACGTCCGATGGCCTGTGGGGGCTTGTGGATGGCGTTAACGATGCCGGGCTGTCAATTTCCCTGACCTTCGGGGGGCGACGCGTAGCAGGCGAGGGCTTTGGCGTCCCGCTGATCCTGCGCTATGTGTTGCAAACCTGTGAAACCGCCGAAGAGGCGGGTAAGGTTCTGGCCCGGGTCCCGACACATATGAGCTATAATGTCACCGTTCTGGACCGTAAACGACGTTATCTGACGGCCATGATGGCGCCCGACCGGGCAGCGGTAATTACCAATGCGGCGGTGGCCACGAACCATCAGGAAAACGTTGAGTGGATCAGCCACGCCCGGTTCACCGCCACCGTCGAACGTGAGCGCTTTTTGCTCCAGCGGCTCAGGCTGCACCGCGATCCCGAGGAAAAGTTCATCAGCGCGTTTCTCAAGCCGCCTTTATATTCGACCGCGTTCAATGCGGGTTTCGGCACGCTTTATACGGCTGTCTACCGCCCGCGCCTGCGTCAGATGGAATTGCGCTGGCCCGGTACGGTCTGGCCGCTGTCGCTGAACCACTTTGAGGAAGGTGCGCGGCGGGTGGCATTGCCAGGGGCTGCGTGATGGCAGGGACATGTTGGCGAATAATCGTCGTGAAACCTGCGTCTGATTATCCGTTGTCGCCCGTTGCAATGGTCAGCTAGGATACGCCGATGGAAAACCGCCCTGACACTTTGGCGAACACGCCGCTGGATGAGTTGATCGTCTGTCCGATCTGCGATGCGACGTATCGGCTGAACCGTCCCAAAAATGGCGAGCGTGCAATATGTCAGCGCTGCCATCATGTGCTTATCGCGCCACGTCGCAAGGCGGGGCTGCAGATAATCGCAGTTTCAACCGCTGTGGTGATCCTGATCATTGCGGCGACAGTTTTTCCGTTTCTCCAGATCAGCGCTGCGGGCAAGCATAATGCAGTGTCCATCCTCGACGCTGCGCTATCGTTTACAGATGGATGGCTGATCATCCTGTCGCTGGTCACAGCGGCGCTAATTATTTTTGTGCCGCTCTTGCGAATGCTGCTGACGATCTATGTTCTGGTGCCAGTCGTAATGGATCGCCCCCCTGCGCGTCACGCAATGAAGGCTTTCCGGTTCTCGGAAGCGCTGCGGCCATGGTCCATGGCGGAAATCTTTGCATTGGGGTGTGCCGTGGCGTTGGTCAAGATCGCTGATCTGGCACAGGTTGAGTTCGGCCCGGCATTCTGGATGTTCGGGGTGTTGGTCGTTCTGGTTGTGGCGCAAGATAGCTTTATGTGTAAATGGTCGGTATGGGACTCCTTGGAAAACAAGAAAAATACGTAACGGCCCGCGCAGCGGGACTGGTCGCCTGTACGCGCTGCACCAAGGCATGGCCCAAGGGCACAGAAGTTTGCGGGCGCTGTGGGCATACGTTGGTTTCGCGTGACAAGATGAGCTTGCAACGGGTCTGGGCGCTGTGGATCATGGGTTTTCTGTGCTACATCCCGGCGAACCTCTATCCGATGCTCAAGACTAGGACGCTGTTTGTGGTCGAGGAAAGCACGATCATCGGAGGTGCGGTCGAATTGGCGCATCACGGTGCATTGGGGATTGCAGCAATCATTCTTTTCGCATCCGTGGTTATTCCGCTGGGAAAATTCTGGGCTATCGCGTTTCTGGCCATCAGCGTTCAGAAGCAATCGACCGTATCTTACCATCAACGTTTGCGGCTTTATGAAGTCGTTGAATACATCGGTCGCTGGTCGATGATCGACATATTTGTGGTTGCGATCCTGTCCTCGCTGGTGCAACTCAAAGCACTTGCTGCAATCAATCCGGGACCTGCGAGCTTTTTCTTTGCGCTTTCGGTAATTTTTACGATGCTGTCTGCCCAAGCGTTTGATGCCAGAATGATCTGGGACATTCAGGCCAAACAAAAAGAGGCTCCAGACTATGTCTGAAACACCGCCCGACGTTTCCATCGAGCGCGCGCGCGAGTCGCGTTTCAGCGGAGCAAGCTTTGTCTGGATCATTCCCATTCTGGCGTTGGTCATCGCGCTGGGAGTGGCGTGGCAGTCCTACAATGATCGCGGTCCCCTGATCGAGGTTGCGTTCGAGAGTGGTGCGGGAATTTCCGCAGGCGAGACGGAGCTGAAGTACCGCGACATCACGGTTGGCGTCGTCGAAGAGTTGGGTTTTAGCGAGGGTTTGGAACGGGTCGTGGCCCATATCCGTGTCGACAAGGACGTTGCACCCTATATCGACGATGCCTCGGTGTTCTGGATCGTGGAGCCCGAGGTGACAGCACAGGGCATCAGCGGGCTGAGCACGGTGCTGAGCGGGGTCTATATCGAAGGGTCGTGGGACACGCAGATTGGGCCCGCCGAAACCAAATTTATGGGCGCGGAGCAGGTGCCACTGATACGTCCGGGTAAATCCGGGCTACAGATCGCGTTCCGCACTTCTGCTAACGGGCAACTTACGGACAACGCGCCGATCCTGTTTCGCGGTATCGAAGTGGGGCGCGTAGGCAAGGCGCAGATCGCGCGCGGGGGCGGATTTGCCGTTGTCGAGGCGCTTATCTTCGAAGAGCACCGCAATCTGGTAAATTCGTCCACGCGGTTCTGGGATACCTCTGGTTTCAACGTTTCATTCGGCCCCGCGGGGGCCGAGATAGACTTTTCGTCACTGGCCACGCTGGTGGGTGGCGGAATCACCTTTGATACGTTCGTGTCGGGCGGCGAGCGCGCGCAGGATGGTCAGGTTTTCGAGATTTTTCCGGACAAGGCAACCGCACGCAACAGTGTGTTTAGCGCGTCCGAAGTCGACCCTCTGAGGCTTAATGTTGTTTTCGACGACAACGTCTCAGGGCTGACGACAGGTGCCCCTGTCGAGTTGAGCGGGTTTAAAATCGGGGAAGTCGAAACGCTTTCGGGTGTAATTGATTATGACCAGTTTGGTGACAGCCGTGTTCGGCTGAGTGTGACGTTGCTTGTTCAACCTGCGCGGCTTGGCTTGCCCGGGGATGTCACGGCAGAGAATGCGCTGAGCTTTTTACAAGACCGCGTGGTCGACGGCCTGCGGGCGCGGCTTGCATCGGCAAGTCTGCTGACCGGAGGTCTCAAGGTCGAGATGGTTGAAGTGGCAGACGCCCCGCCCGCCCGCCTTGTTGGCACTGGGGCGGAACCGCCGGTGATGCCAACCACCAAGAGCGAAACGTCGGACGCGGCGGCGACGGTCGAAGGTGTGTTCACCCGTATCAACAACCTGCCCATCGAAGAGCTGCTGAACAACGCGATTAAGTTTCTTGGTGCCGCCGAGGCCCTCATTTCGGACGACAACCTGCGTCAGACACCGGGTGACGTGCGCACGCTGCTGGCCGATTTGTCGTCGCTGGTGAATTCCGAAGATGTGCAGAACGTGCCAGTCTCCCTGAACCAGACGCTGTCGCGGGTCGAAGGTCTGGTGGCGGAGCTTGAACAGCAGCAGATCGCCGACAAGCTGCTGGGGGCAATTGCTTCTGCGGCGACGGCTGCTGATACGGTTGCGGCATCCGTCGATGGCGTTCCCGCCCTCATATCTCAGGTCGAAACACTTGCCGCCAAGGCTGAAGCGCTGGATCTGGAATCGCTGCTTGCGGAGGTCACCAGTCTGACCCGCTCAGCCGATGCGCTGATTGCATCCGAGGATACAATTGCCCTGCCGGGCGAATTGCGTACGGCGCTGGCCGAGATCAACACTGCGCTGGTTGAATTGCGTGAAGGTGGTGCAGTTGGCAACCTCAACCAAACGCTTGAACGGGTTGATAACATCGTTGCCGATCTGGAGCGCCAGAAGGTTACCGAGAAATTGCTGGCAGCAATCGATTCCGCTGCCGGTGCGGCAGACAGTGTGACCGGTTCGGTCGCCGGTGTTCCGGCGCTCATCGAACAGATCCAAGCGGTCGCTGCCAAGGCCGATTCGCTCGAGCTGAATGCGCTGCTGGATGAGCTGACGGCGCTGACGCGTTCGGCCGATAAGGTGATCGGGACGGATGATGCGATTGCCCTCCCCGGTGCGTTGAAAGGTGCGCTGGACGAGTTGAACGCGACTTTGACAGAGTTGCGCGAGGGTGGCGCGGTGGCGAATGTCAATCAGACGTTGGCATCAGCGCGCAACGCGGCGGACAATATTGCTGTGTCTGCGCAAGAACTGCCGGATGTGGTTGATCGTCTGACACAGCTTTTTGCCCAGGCAAGCCGAACCATCGAAGGCTATAACAAGGGTGATCAGATCAGCCGGACGGCACAGGAAACCCTGCGCGACATCCAAAAGGCTGCCGATGCGCTGGCCAAACTGGCGCGAACCATCGAACGAAATCCTAATTCCTTGCTGCTGGGGCGATAGATCATGAAAGTTTTGACCACTTTTGCCGTGCTTCTGGCGCTGGGTGCCTGCGGAACTGCCGACCGGATCGCGGTGCAGACGCCCGCCGTGACGGATAGTATCCGAATTTCCTTCCGTTCCGTTGAGGTGCGCGATGTGTCGCTGCCAAGCTACGCCGCTGCTGACGAGATATCGCAAGAGGCCGAGGATGGCACCATTGTCGCATCGGACGTGCTTTGGGCCGATGCGCCGGAACGCGCCGTAGCCCTGCAACTCAGCGAGAATCTAACCCGGTTGTCAGGCGCGCGCATCGCGTCAGAGCCTTGGCCGTTCGAGGCCTATCCACAGGCGCGTCTGTACGTGCGATTCTCACAGATGGGCGCACGCACTGATGGTCTGTTTCGTGTGTCCGGACAGTATTTCGTCGCCAACCTTGAGGGCGGCCGCGAACAGTCGGGGCTATTTGATCTGAACGTGCCCTATGATCCCAAAGGTGGTCCTGCGGCTATCGCGCGGGCGCGGGGGCGGGTAATCCTTGATCTTTCCAAGTTTATCGCTCGCGAAGGTCTGCGCTAAGGCGGATCGTACAAATGCTGCGTGAGAGTCGACAGCTTGCTGTTTACGCTTGGCAGGCCAAGTGCCGCATCCTTGATTGCTGTCGCACGGGAGGTGCCCAGAATCGGGCTCGCGAGGCCCATGAATTTCTCGATAACTTCCGCCTCTGAGAACGGTTGCTCGACGCCGCCGCGTGCATTGATATCGCCAGAATTCAGCGCACGCCCATCCTTGAGCGTCAGCGTCACATCGGCCCAACGCCCTGCGGGAAACCGCGCCTCATGCCGCGCGTGCGTAGTGAGGGAGGTGCGGGACATCAGGTCTGCGACCACCGGATCACGCAAGCCGTCACCCTCGATATGCTCCAGCGCGACGGCACCGTGCACCAGCATCGTTGCCACGGCAAAGGTGATCGAATACTGCGCTTGCGACGTCGTTTTTGGTACGTCAGGAAATAGAGCAGCGGCATTGGCAAAACTGCAAATTTCGACGCTTTCTATCTGGTCCGAAGTGATCGCATGATCGCGCCTCAATTGCTGTGCGCCGTCGATAGGGGCGTGCGCCCAGCGGCAAATCGGGTAGGGCTTGATGTATTGCTGCGTTACCTGCCAGTGCTGTCCTAAATCAAGCCAATGCTGTGTGGCTTGATCGCTCTCGACCGTGACGGCGGGTGCGCCGGTAAACCCCATCTCGGCCATGATCATTGCCGATAGTCCTACCAGAGCGCCTTGGCCTGATCCGTCATGCAGCATGGTGGGGTTGGCGATTTCCCGCATCATCTGGCTGCGTGGGCCGTGGTACTCCGCGATCCCGAGGGCTTGGCGTAGCTGTTCGGGCGTAGCGCGGCGCAATCGTGCGGCAATTGCTACGACGCCAAGCGCATTCCACGCGCCTGAAGTATGATAATCACTTACGCTGGCATGCAGTGCCAGACCCGCGCGCCCTGCGACATCATAGCCAACAGCAAGAGCCGCAAGGGCGTCGGACCCGCTTAGATCTGGCAACGTTTCCGCGACAGCAATCAAGGTCGGTACGGCGACGACGCCGATATGGCCCTTGGTCGGGTTGTAGCCGTCATGCGCATCCAGATTGTCGATCTGGGTTGCAGCGGCGAAGGCAGCGCCTGGAAGGCTAACGCGGCGCCCGTCAAATATCATCTGCCGCGCGTCTTGGTCCGTTCCCGCAGCATATATCCGCGCGGTGATATCGCGCGCCAGAACACCCGCCTGCATCGGTGTCGCGGCAATCGCAACGCCCAGTGTATCGAGTAACAGCAGCCTCGCACAACACTGCGCCTCCTCCGGTACATCGTTGGCTGGCGTTTCCAACACGAAACGAGCCAACGCCTGCATCGAAAGACTGGGATGTTCGATCCGGTCATAATCGGGCATGCAGAGTCTCCTTTGGCAGGTTACCCGCGAGTGTTGCTGCCTTTGGCAAGGTTTCATGTAAGATCGCGCCGTCCTCGGTCGTTTTTGCCTCTCTTGCGCCCAATCGGGTGGGCGCTTACATCTGCGCGCATGGCTCAGGTAAAATCATCCGGTAAATCCGACCCGAACTACAAGGTTATCGCAGAGAACCGTCGCGCGCGGTTCGACTATGCGATCGAAGAAGATATCGAATGTGGCATCATCCTTGAGGGGTCAGAGGTCAAATCCCTGCGTATGGGTGGGTCTAACATCGCTGAAAGCTATGCGGCGGTCGAGGATGGCGAATTGTGGCTCGTGAACAGCTATATTGCGCCCTACAAACAGGCCAAGACATTTGGCCATGATGAACGGCGCCGCCGCAAGCTGCTGATCTCGCGCAAGCAATTGGCCACCCTGTGGAACGAGACGCAGCGCAAGGGCATGACGCTGGTGCCTTTGGTGATGTATTTCAATCATCGTGGGATGGCCAAGATCAAGATCGGCATCGCCAAGGGCAAAAAGCTTCATGACAAGCGCGAAACAGCCGCCAAGCGCGACTGGTCGCGACAAAAGCAGCGGCTTTTGAAGGATCACGGTTAAGGGGAGCGCAACGCGGTTTCTCCCCTTACTTCCCTGCAAGAATTCAATAAATTTTAACTGATGCAGGCCGCGCCGCGCCCATAGACCTTGATGAATTTGCGGTACGGGTAAGAATACGCTTGGAAATGCGCATCGGTCTGACTGCGGGGTTTTTGGTGGCAACACCGCCGGTAAGGCGTCAGCCGGTCTTGATCAGGGAGCACTGATCAACGTTCTTTCCGGCATTGTCGGTGCCGGGTTAGGCGGTATGATCAATCGTGCGGCGGTCGGTACGGGGCGCAACAAGATGTCAAAATAGCCAATCCGGACCCCGCTTGGGCGTTGACCAGTACTTGCCAGCCTTTGATGCGAGGGTTAGCAAAGGAAAACCCAACAAAAAGGGGATTTCCCGATGGCGGATGATCCGAAGACACTGGTTTCAACCGATTGGTTGGCAAAACACCTCAAGGATCCTGATCTGCGCATTCTTGATGCTTCGTGGTATCTGCCGGATGCAGGCCGCGATCCAAAGGCGGAGTATGACGCGCAACATATCCCCGGCGCGCGATTTTTCGACATCAATGACATTTCGGATGCACGATCCGATCTGCCGCATATGGCACCTCCGGTAGAGAAATTCATGTCGCGTATGCGCGCCCTGGGTGTGGGCGATGGACATCAGGTTGTTGTTTATGATGGTGCGGGCTTGCTATCGGCTGCGCGCGTCTGGTGGCTGTTCAAGTTGATGGGGCAAGAAAATGTCGCTGTGCTTGATGGCGGAATGCCCAAATGGCTGGCCGAAGATCGTCCGGTTGAAGACATGGCGCCTATCCCGCGCGATCGGCATATGACGGTACGCTTCCAGAACCAGCTTGTCCGCGATGTCACACAGGTGGCTCATGCGTCCAAGATGGGTGATCCACAAATCGTCGATGCCCGTGCCGCCGCACGCTTTCGCGGTGATGCACCAGAACCACGCGAAGGGCTGCGCGCCGGCCACATTCCGAAATCGCGCAACGTGCCGTTCGGGACGCTGCTGAATGACGATCAGACAATGAAGAACCCTGACGAATGCCGCGCGGTGTTCGAGGCGGCAGGTATAGATCTGTCCGAGCCGGTCATCACGTCATGCGGATCGGGCATCACAGCGGCGATCCTCGCGCTTGCGCTTGAACGAATGGGACACGCAGACTGGTCGCTTTACGATGGTTCTTGGGCTGAATGGGGCATGTTCCCGACCGTGCCCGTCGCGACAGGAGACGCATGATGTTCGAGACTCTCAAGGCACAACCCGCCGATAAAATCCTGATGCTGATGCAGATGTATCGCGACGATCCACGCGACGAAAAAATCGACCTTGGTGTGGGCGTCTATAAGGATGCGACGGGTCTAACCCCGATTATGCGCGCTGTCAAAGCTGCGGAACACCAGCTTTGGGAAGAACAGAACACCAAGGTCTATACCGGGCTCATCGGGGACCCTGCGTTCAATGATGCGATGATCGATCTGGTGCTTGCCGATGCTGTTCCGCGCGCCAATGTTGCTTCGGCTGCAACACCGGGTGGCACCGGTGCCGTGCGGCAGGCCTTCGAGATGATCCAGATGGCCCGCCCGGATGCGCGTGTATTCGTCTCGGACCCGACATGGCCGAACCACCTGTCGATGCTGTCGTATCTGGGTGTCCAATCGATTCCGTATCGGTATTTTGACGATGAAACGCGGGGCGTCGATTTTGACGGCATGATCGCTGATCTCAAAACTGCAAAATCAGGCGACGTTATTCTGTTGCATGGGTGTTGCCACAATCCGACCGGCGCAAACCTGACGGAGGCTCAATGGGACGAAGTCATTGCTGTGCTGCTGGAAACTGGCGCGACAGCCATGATCGACATCGCCTATCAGGGCTTTGGCGACGGATTGCAGCAGGACGCCGCCGCCACGCGCAAGATCGCGGCCGCCGTTCCGGAATGTTTGATTGCGGCCAGTTGTTCCAAGAATTTTGGCATCTACCGCGAACGGACGGGTATCTTGATGGCAATCGCGGCTGATCCGGCTGCGCAAAAGCTAAATCAAGGCACATTGGCGTATCTCAACCGCCAGAATTTTAGCTTTCCCCCCGATCACGGTGCGCGTCTCGTCACGATGATTCTCACGGATGACACTTTGCGCGCGGACTGGATGGCCGAGCTTGAAGAGGTGCGCAACACGATGCTGGGACTGCGCAGTCAACTGGCGGCCGAGCTTCAGCAGCGTGCGGGCTCCGACCGTTTTGCTTTCCTGGCAACGCATCGTGGGATGTTCTCGCGTCTGGGCACGACACCGGACAAGGTCGAGGCGCTGCGCGAAAAGCATGGGGTGTATATGGTTGGCGACAGCCGCATGAACATTGCAGGCCTTAATGCCAAGACTGTCCCAATCCTTGCTCAGGCGATCCTCGACGTCGGCATCTGACCTTTTCTCGTTCTGGAGATATGCGACAAGCCCGCGCTTTTACCAAGCGCGGGCTTGTCAATTTCGGGCATTTGCCAAACATGGAATGTGAGCCCTTTGGGGCCACTCCGTTGGATTCTGCCTAGCCTTTCGAGAACTCAGGATAGGCTTCCATGCCCAGCTCGGACATATCAAGGCCTGTGATCTCTGCTTCCCTGTCCACGCGGATACCGGTGGTTGCCTGCAGGGTGAACCAGACGATCAGGCTGACCACAAAGACAAAGGCACCAACAACGCCAAACCCGATAATCTGCGTCACGAATGATGTGCCATCGGTATAGACTGGAACGACCAGAGTACCCCAGAACCCGGCAATCAGGTGGACCGGAATGGCCCCGACGACATCGTCAATCTTCATCCTGTCGAGCATTGGCACGGCAAAGACGACGATCACGCCACCGACTGCCCCGATCCAAAGCGCCCCGAACAGCGTCGGGTCAAGCGGCCCGGCGGTAATTGACACGAGGCCCGCAAGCGCACCGTTCAGCACCATCGTCAGGTCGACCTTGCCGTACATTACCTGTGTTAGAACCAATGCGGCAACCGCCCCGGCGGCAGCGGCCATGTTCGTGTTGGCAAAGATCTGCGCAACAGCGTCAACATCGCTGATCGTGCCCATCGCCAGCTGTGATGCACCGTTAAAGCCGAACCAGCCCAGCCACAGGATGAACGTGCCCAATGTCGCAAGTGCAAGGTTCGAGCCCGGTATCGGCACGACGCGGCCGTCCTTGTTGTACTTGCCCAGACGCGGCCCCAGCACAATCGCACCTGCAAGTGCTGCAAAACCGCCTGCTGCGTGGACCAGCGTGGACCCTGCGAAATCGGAGAAACCCATTTGGGACAGGAATCCGCCACCCCACTGCCAAGACGCCTCGATCGGGTAGATAAAGCCCGTCAACACGACAACAAATAGCAGAAATGGCCATAATTTGATTCGCTCGGCAAGTGTGCCGGACACGATGGAGGCCGTCGTGGCGCAGAACATCAGTTGGAAGAAGAAGTCGGAGGCATTGGAATAGCCGCCGGAGTCGATTTCGGTTTTGACATCCTTGTGCTGATCGCGCCAAAGACATCCTGAATGATCCAGTTGCCGTCGCCGGGATACATGACATTGTAGCCCACCAGCCAGTACATGATCGCGGCAATGGAAAAGAGCGCGATGTTCTTGGTCAGCTGCGTAGTCACGTTCTTGGATCGCACGAGGCCTGCTTCCAGCATTGCGAAACCTGCCGCCATCCAGAAAACCAGAAAGCCGCCGATCAAGAATAGCAGCGTGTTGAAGACGAATTGGGTGTCGGCAAGCGTGGCGAATTCAGTGTCTTGGGCCAGCGCCATCCCCGGCAAAAGGGCGGCTGTTGCCACAAGTGAGATAAGTGTCCGTTTCATTGTGTCGGTCCTTAGGTGAGGGGGATCAGATGGCGTCGTCGCCGGTTTCGCCTGTGCGCACGCGCAGGGCTTGTTCGACGTCAACGACGAACACTTTGCCGTCGCCGATCTTGCCGGTTTTGGCTGCGGCAGCGATGACTTCGACGATCTGGTCGGCACCGCCGTCGGGCACCACCAGTTCAAGTTTTACCTTCGGGACAAAATTCACGACGTACTCTGCCCCGCGATAGATTTCGGTGTGGCCCGACTGCGCGCCAAACCCCTTAATTTCCGTTACCATCAATCCGCGCACACCCGCTTCGGTCAGTGCTTCGCGCACTTCTTCGAGCTTGAATGGCTTGATAATGGCTATGATCAGTTTCACGTCTGACAACCCCTTTGTTCCGCAGAATGGCTCTGCTTTATGCAACTGCAGCCAAACGGAACGGTGGGGGGTGCAGGAAGGGCAGACGGAGCGTTTATCTCGATTGCCGACGGCCAAGCGCACAATTTTTAATCAGTTTTCAGACTATGCATAAAAAATGCGCAACTTATTGACGCTCCCTGCAGTCGCGAGTGCTAAACAATCCCGGCGACGACAGGTAAGGTGTGAAAAAACTAAGGCCGGGCAGGCGATCAAACATGAGCGATTCTTCCAAGCGAAAACGCCCCTTGGTGGCGGACAAGCGGTATCCGTCCAAGGGAAAGGCCAAGTCCAGTGGCGCGCGCAGCCATGCCAAGCCTGCACCCAAACGCAAACCGGCGCGCAAGCGTCCTGTGCGTCGTGGTCCCTTGGGATGGCTGTCCGCTTTGATACGCTGGGTTCTCAGGCTTATCTGGGTCGTTACGTCGCGCGCGGTGCTGGTGGCCGTGCTGATCCTGGGATTGGCGGTCGGTTATTACTATACGACGCTGCCACCCGTAACAGAACTATTGGACGGGCGTGCACGCGGTTCGGTGACGATGCTGGACTATCAGGGCGATGTGTTTGCGTGGCGCGGCGATCAATTTGGCGGGGTCGTGACAACAGACAGTGTTTCATCCCATCTCAAGAAC
>Ga0115567_10002221_pt1 | contig 19211 bp, 16 predicted proteins | sample COGITO_mtgs_1204_2_FD_88679 | JGI IMG/M metagenome (GOLD analysis project Ga0115567, IMG submission 88679) | Pelagic marine microbial communities from North Sea - COGITO_mtgs_120412 | ecosystem: Environmental > Aquatic > Marine > Epipelagic | place: Germany:Helgoland, sampling site Kabeltonne... | reverse complement strand
TGAATAAAAGTGTTTGCCGCTGTTTTGGCCCAGCGTCAATTATTTCCTCTAAAGACTCGGCAAAACCCATGTCTAGCATGCGATCCGCTTCATCCAGCACCAGCGTACTCAAATGACTTAAATCAAGATTTTTTTTGCGAACATGCTCTTCAATTCGACCAGGCGTACCAACAACAATATGAGCACCATGCTCAAGTGAGCCAACTTGGGGACCAAAGGGCGAACCGCCACAAAGGGTGAGTACCTTAATGTTATGAATGCCCCGACCAAGCCGACGAATTTCCTTGGCCACTTGATCTGCTAATTCACGTGTAGGGCATAGAACTAAACTTTGTATTCGAAACTTTTTTACATCAAGCCTTTGCAGCAGGCCTAAGCCGAAAGCGGCAGTTTTACCAGACCCTGTTTTGCCCTGACCAATAACGTCCCGACCCTCAATAATAGGCGGCAAGGCTTGAGCTTGAATAGGCGTCATAGTTTCATAACCCAATGATGCGAGATTATCAACTAGGCCCTGCTGAAGTGATAATGATGAAAAACAGTTTGATACAGACTGAGAATTTTGTTGAGGTACTTGCTGATCAAAATTTTGCGATGGCTCTTGAGTTGGCTCTTGAGGTATTAGGTCTGACATAGTTGTATCCTAGGGAGTGTAGTTTCCTGGAGTGTAAGCAGTCGGCTCTGACCTTCTTCTAGGTCACCTAACGCGATCTGTCCCACAGAAATTCGGTGGAGTGCCAATACTCGGTTTTGAAAAAAACCAAACATTCGCTTTACTTGATGATACTTGCCTTCTATTAATGACAGCCTTGCTGTGTACTCGGACAGTATCTCTAGGCTTGCAGGTTGAGTCGTTATGTTTTCATAGGCAAAATAAACACCCTCTCGAAATACGGTAATATACTCATCAGTTAATGGTTTAGACACCGTCACTTCATAAATCTTTACAAGCTTGGTCTCAGGTAAACATACTGTACGGGACCATGCTCCATCGTTAGTCAGGAGTATTAGACCTGTTGTATTTAGATCTAAGCGCCCAACAAGATGCAGCTCACTCTTGCGTGGATGTTGAATAAGGTCCAATACAGTAGTGTGCTGGCTGTCTTTAGTCGCACTTAACACCTCTTTTGGTTTATTTAACATAATATAAAGCGGCTTATTGTCTTGTAGGCAAATGCCGTCTAAAACCACGTGGGTAAACTGCGTTACCTGCTGTTGAATTGACGACGCCACCGCTTCATTCAGCAAAATTCGTTTTTGAGCGATTAAAAGCCGAGTTTCTGCAGTGGAAAATACGCTATTTTTGCAAATAAATCGATCCAGTCGATGAGTCTTAGACTTCATATAATATCCAGGCCTTCGCTGTTAGGTATCTAGAGTCGTCAGCGACTATTGACAGATTTTTATAACTAACTTGCAGCGAGTTATATTTTACTGGCTCTTAGACCTATGCTAAATTCTCTGCCATCGCAACGTTGGTTAAAATTAAAGCATTAATCATACACTAAACTGTCAGACAAGAGGTATCATCATGGGCGCGAGCATATCAAGCTTTGTAGCTGCACAAAAGCAAGTTTCAATTTCAACAAAAAGTGAGAGCGAAGCCTCATCAAGATCTTCAAGCACAATGGTGACCGACTTTGCCCATGACCTGAACGATCAGGCCTTAAGTAAGCCAGCAACCACCGGCTACTTAAGTAAGATTAATCTCAAAAGTACAGTGGTCAATAGTGCATTTGGCAACTCACCCCATACTTCTACATTTGACGCAGCTCAGGCGCCGCTAGATGAAAGCTAGCCATTTAGCATCAAATATACCCCGAGGTTTTAGGTATAGTCTGTCAATTTAGATCGATTTCGCCTAAATATCAATCATTGCTGTTCTATTAATGCTCTTCTACGCTTTAAGTAGAAACCATTGAGGAACTCGCAGTGCATACAGTCTATCTTATTCTATTGGTAATTTCTGCCCTACTAAGCCCCTTAGCGCATACCTCTGAGGTGTTTGACTATGCAGACATTGCATATTCTCATCAAAATACAGATTATGATGGCTTTAATGATAGTAAAACGAGTACGTTTAAAGCCAGTGCGTCAGTTTTTCAATGGCTTCACGCGCGGGCTCGCTATAACGCTGGCGATGTTGAAATGCCTGGATTAAAAGGCGATGTACAACAAGAGTCTTGGGCAGTGCTTGGCGTGGGCGTCCATTCTTTATTAAGTGACCAAACTGCAATTTTTCTCGGTTTAGAACAAAACCAATTAAAACTACAAAATGGTATTACCGAAACCGGGCTGTACTACCACCTTGGCTTTAAGCACCAATTTAATATCAGCTGGCAGATAAGCTTTGAAGTTGGCGAATCGGAAGCCAGTTTTCGTGATACTACACTTGCTTTCGAAGCAATTTACAAGGTCGCACGCCAATTTGGCCTTTCTGCTACGCTTCGAGATTACGATGATCTTGATTTAACAGAATACGAACTTGGCTTACGTTGGTTTTTTCGAGACTAAGTTTCAAGCTCAACCGTCACGGTTAATGACTTAGCAGCACCTGCAAACCACTTTTGCACATAGAGTGACCCCACAATAGGCGCTGTACCCTCTTGAGGTACTTCTTTATAACGAACGCTGTTTTTTGTTTCTTTTTCAATTTCAAATTTAATCTGTTGTTTTGTCATTGTTATCGTTCCTATTCGAGAGTAGTAGCGCTAAAGATATTGATCAAAATTGGCGGGGACGTTTATATGCAATTGCTCTTTGCTGTGAGGATGCTTAAAATATAAATCACTAGCGTGCAAAAGTAAACGATCCGCCATCCCCTGACTGTACTCGCTTGAGTACAAATCACAACCAAGAATTGGATGGCCGATCAATTGGCTATGAATTCGTAATTGATGTGTCCGCCCAGTATGAGGGATAAACTGCACTACACTACGCCTAGGTTGCTCTAAGCGCTGTAATACTTTGAATTCAGTTATGGCAGATTTACCCGTGGTATGGCAGATTTTCACCCGAGGAAAAAGATTTATACCCTTGCCTATTGCAGCGTTTATCAGCCCTTCATCATCTGCAAGCCAGCCTTCTAACACTGCTAAATACCGCTTTTTAATAGTGCGAGCTTCAAATTGAGAGTTAAGATTTTGCACGGACACTGCATTTAAACCCACGACCATAATGCCAGAGGTCCCAAAATCTAACCGATGAGGTAGTTGTGCTTCTGGGAATGGCGGACTTACCCCCTGCTGGCCATGCACTAAGCGATGGTGAACTGAATCCCAGTTAAGAGGATTTCGACCAGATAAACTTAGCAGACCGCTGGGCTTGTTGATCAACAAAATGTGCTCGTCTTCAAATACAATATCGACAAATTCAGCGCACGCTGGTGCGACAAAAGTGTCTACCACAGTTTGAATTAGTGGTCTATTGCCCAGAGCCTTTTTTTCATGCAAGGCGATAAAAGCTGATTTCCCCGCACAGTAAAGCGCGATATCATGATTTGAACAATCTGCAACTTTGATTTTAAGATCGCCATACTCAGCTGCTACAGTGGGATGAAACTTTAAGTAATCTCTAAACGCTTTATGACGAATAGCATCCTTAGAATTATGCTCGAATACATGTATATGATAAGTGCGATCATCACCACCTTTTTGATAATGGCGACGCCCTGCAATGCCAAACTCACCTTTGCAGTCATACCCCAACAACTCAAAGTCACTGTTAAATTGATCAAAAATAGCAATATCATCAACTTCAATGAGAATATCTATAATAGGTTTTGCCGCCAAGCCGGGAACAGAGGTACTTCCAATGTGGTGGATAGCGTCAATGTGTACCGGTAAAAATAAAAGTAAGGCTTGTCGCTCTTGAGCAAATAAAGTTGGCCAGTTGGTATTGTATTTTTGTACTTCAATAATTCTCATACCGAAAATGGATATCGAATAGCATCATGACATTCATAACCCACGACTTCAAAATCATCTAAAGTAACCCAAGTTTCAAGATCTTCAAGGGCTTTAATGTCTGGATTTATTTTCAGTTGGGGCGATGGAAATGGCTTACGCTTAATTTGAATATTTTTCATGAGTTCCAGTTGGTCTTCATATATATGTGCATTGACAATTTTATGATACGCCTGCCCAGCTTCCTTGCCGGTTATTTGAGCAACCAAGGCTAACAACACGTACACTTGCACCATATTGAAGGTTAAGCCTAAGGGCACATCACAAGATCGCTGAGTGCTGTTAAGGTACAGTTTTTCGCCGAGCAGCGAAAAATGGTGACTGTACATACATGGACGCAAGCAGCCTAAATGAAAGGCCCCCGGATGATAAAACGTTAATATTTCGCCGCGATTATCAACACCTTTGGACAAATTGTTAATGATCTGCCGCAGTAGATCAACCGTACCACCATCTGGCTTAGGAAAATGCCGTGCGATCTTGCCGTAAATAAAACCGCAATCATCAGTGCCTTTTCTATTGGGGTTGTTAAGCCAGTCATTGTTATCATTGGCATTCATATCCCAAGTTTTCGTGCCTAATTTTCGAAATTGAGCGGCGTTATCATAGCCTCGAATATAGCCAATTACTTCAGCAATAGCTGATTTATAAAAGCTTTTTCTAGTGGTCACCAGAGGAAATGTATTAGTCGACACATCATAGGTCAAGTCAGCATTAATAACTGTTAGGCATCGCTTGCGAGTTCGATCGTTTTGAACCCACTGCCCTTGGTTAATAATTCTATTGCAAAGTTCAAGGTATTGCTTCATAACTACTGCCTCACTTTTAGGGACCAAGCCTTTGCTTGTTTCTCCACCCATACCCAGGGATGATTTAGACCCTGTACTAAAACTTTGGCTTGAAAACTTTGGCTGCTTTTTGACGCCACTTGATGATCAGCAGTATTTTCGCTTTGGCAGCTAGTAAAAAGTAACTGACTACATATTATGGCCAATATTAACTGTATGCACTTCATGAAAAGTCCTTTGCGTTGGCTCGCTTGGATACGATACTATATCCAATTTTAGAGATATACCCTATGTACATGATCGTAAAGCATACTCACCTCACTCTAATTTTACTGACGTTCATCTTTTTCATTATCAACTTTGCGTTGACACTAAAAGGCTCTAATAAAGTCAATCATAAAGTATTAAAGATTGGGCCGCACATTTTATACACACTTTTTGTGTTCACTTTTATCTATTTAATGGCAGCCAATCCGCTTGAATTGTACCCTTTTCTCAATGGGTGGGCATCGTCAAAATTGGCGGGCTTTATCATGTATGTGCTCTCGATTACCTTGGCTCTCAAATGGGCCAAAACAACAACCTGGCGTATGGTAGGTTTCGTCAGCGCACTATTTTGGCTGGCTATGACGGCACGACTTGGTTTTGCCGACCATATAAAAGTAAAAGGCGCTCTCGAAGATGTCAATGGGTATATCGAGCTGGGACAAAATGTATTGGCCGCAATGTGCTAGGCAGTGTTAACACTCCCTAATGATTACTCATTTCGCAATAAACTGGCTGGGCGAAAATTAAATAATCTTCGATTGCCCAAGTAACCAATGCCCCAAATCACCAGCATACAGGCGCCGATAGTCGAAAAAATAACGCTAGGCATAAATTCAAATTCTTGGCCGCCAAGTCTTGCGTTGATGAGCATAGCAGCAATGGTACCAATGATCGACGCCATGACTGAAGTGATGAGTGCGAGCAAAAGCCACTCAGCAGAGCAGCTTTTAAGAATATCACTTTGGCTTGCCCCAAGTACTTTCAAAATAGCGATATCATACATACGCTGCTTGATAGTTGCACTGAGCGCACTGGTAAGCACTAATAATCCTGCTAGCAAACTTATGCCAACTGTTACTCTTAAAGCAGTTGCAATATGATTCATCACACTTTGTACAAGCTCAATGACTTCCTTGGTGCGAATGGCCGTTACGCCTGGGAACTCCTGCGCGATACGCTTTGCAAGCTCTGACTCTTTATTTGAGCTTTTATCCAAATAAACAGTTGCAAGACTGGTGTGTGGAAATTCTTCAATACTGCCGGGCGATAACATCATGGCAAAATTAAGCTGGAATGATGAGTAATCAATTCTTCGCGCATTGGTGATTTTAGCGGTGATGTCTTCACCTAAAATTCGAACTGTAATGGTATCGCCAATATTAACATCCATACCCTCTATAAAGCGTTCATCCACAGATAACAATGGTAGACCAGTATAGTCTTTTGGCCACCACTTACCCTGTACAATATCTGCATTATCTGGCGCCACAGCAGCGTAACTTATGCCTCTATCACCTCGTACTGCCCAGCTAATATCTTCGTCTATCTCAACATCTGCCACCGGTCGGCCCGCCAAATGTGTGATGCGACCACGCACCATAGGCGATAGTGTAATATCGCTTGGCTTAGCAAATTCACTCAATAATGTATTAATCTCAGCTTTTTGATGAGGCTGAATATCTATAATAAACAAAGTCGGTGCTCGACCTTGTGCAATGCTTTGTATGCGCGCTTGAAAATTAGCTTCCGTTAACGAGAGCGCTATTAAAACTGTGAGGCTGATGCCGATGGCAAACACAACCGTACCAGTCGAAGAACCAGGCCGATGTATATTATTCAACGCTATTTTTAACCAAGGTGCCTTTGTCGCTATTGCATTTGGCACTTTAATTGTACGAGTCATCAACTTGATTAAGTATGTGCAAAGACCAAAAAGGCCGAAGGCGATACAGACAATCCCGAGAGTACCCAGAATAAACACTTTATCTTCAGCGTTATAAAATAAAGTGCCAAATAACAATGCGAGCAATAGCACAGTCACAACGTGAGATACTCGGGTTGCACTAAAGACCATTAACGCGGTTTTGCTACGAAACAACATAGCAGGCTTTACATTCACGGCGCTAAACAGGGCTGGAACAGAAAATAGATAAGCTATAAGCACGCCGTACCATAAAGCTAATAAAGAGGCGGGAAGATAGAGACCGGTTTCACCAGTAATAGATGGTAAAACACTTGCTAAAATAGGCACAAATAATGAAGTTATAATAGCTGCTAAGCTAATACCCACCAAGCCACCAATAACGGACAACATACCAATGACCAATGTGTAAGTTCGCAAAATCAAACCACGAGACGCGCCTTGTACCTTAAGCACGGCGATAGTTGATGATTTTTTTTCGAGATAACTTCTAACGCTACTGCCAATACCAATGCCTGCAATTAAAAATGTCGCTAAACCTGATAAATTCATGAAGGCAATAAGCTGGTTTAAAAAACGTTCAAGCGATTGATTGCCATCAGTGCCTGTGCCCACTCGCCAAGAAGTGTTCGGAAATTTATCTTCCAGGGCATATTCTACCTTTTTTTCATAAGCATCATTGGCTAACACATTTTGCGGGGTTAACACTCGATAGCTATGTTCGACTAAGCTAAAAGTACTTGCAAGGCCAGACTCATTAAGGGATTCTTGACTCATCATCACACGTGGACCAAAAGTAAAAATCTGTACAGCACGATCTGGTTCACGTTGAATAGTGGCGCGAATAATATAGGTTGAACTGCCAATCTTTACCTTATCACCTAATTTCATGTCTAATTGAGACAGTAAAAGTGGCTCAACGGCTATGCCATTGTCCTTGAATACATTCTGCGCTGTCGCTTCGTTAAACAGTAACTCGCCGATAAGTGGATATTGATCATCGACGGCTTTTAATTCAACCAATGTGCTTTTATTATCAAAATGCATCATAGACCGTAAGGTAGCTACGTATGAAATCTGACCATATTGTTCAAAAAACGCCTCTTGCTCCGCTGTTGCCTTAACACCTTTAATGCGAATGTCCATATCACCGCCAAGTAAGCTTTGAGCTTCGTTGGTCAGAGAATTCTTAACTACAGATCCAAGAGTGTTAATAGCAGCCATGATGGTCACGCCAAGCACTAAACAGGATAAAAATACAGCAAAATGCTTCCAACCATACTTTAGCTCTTTAACTGCCAGTTTGATTGATGTGGAGCCACTATTTTTCATGAAGACGACCATCCTCAATGACAAGTTGGCGAGATGTCATCGCAGCTAAATTGATATCGTGAGTGATCAGTAGCAAGGTAGTGCCATGTTCTTCTTTGAGTTTAAACAACAACTCAGTTATGTGTTTACCATTGTCGCTATCAAGATTACCGGTTGGCTCATCGGCTAATAAAATTGTAGGTTGAGTCGCAAAAGCTCGGGCAAGGGCTACCCGTTGCTGTTCGCCTCCAGAAAGTTGGTCTGGATAGTGGTCTATTCGTTTATCTAGGCCCACGCTTTTAAGGCTTTGCATGGTCCTACTTTCGCAATCATCAAAGCCTGCAAGCTCAAGCGCAATTTCGACATTTTCGTAAGCAGTCATGGTTGGAATTAAATGGAAATTTTGAAACACCACGCCAATATTTTTCCGACGAAAATATGCCAGCTGGTCTTCATCAAAATGTGTGATATCTTGCCCTGCAATAACAATCTCGCCTGAAGTCGGTTTTTCCACCCCAGCAATCAACATCATCAATGATGTTTTTCCTGAACCTGAAGCGCCTGTAATGCTGACTGCACTGCCCCTCTGTACTTGGGTAGAGATATCATGCAATATATGAGTGAGTTTTTTATCTGGCCCAGCAAGGCTTAAAGTGACCTTTTTAAGAGAAATAATGTTGAGAGAAATAATGTCTTCATTTTCACGCATTACGCTGTTCCTACTATTACTTATGGGTGGTTTGCTATCTCAAGCACATGCTAAGCATCCAACGACTATTTTATTATTTGGCGACAGTATTATAGCCGGCTACGGTCTTGCCGAAAAAGAATCGCTCGCTGTTCAGCTCGAAGAGTATCTAACCGATAATAAGCGTGATGTGAAGGTGATCAATGCAGGCGTGTCTGGTGATACTACCAGCGCTGGCTTAACTAGACTCGCTTGGTCTTTAAAACGCAATAGCCCAGACATTGTTTTTCTTGCACTCGGCGCCAATGATGTATTACGAGGTCTTACTCCAACCATTACACGTCAAAATCTTGATGCAATGCTTAAAATTCTTCAAGCGAATAAAGTACGAGTCATATTGTCCAAGGTTGAAGCACCTGCCAGTCTTGGAGAAGACTATATGAAAGAAGTAGCACTCGCATATGAAAGCTTAGCAAAAGAATATGATGTACCACTCTATCCATTTTTATTACAAAGTGTCTTTAACAAACCAGCCCTGATGTTACCTGATGGAATTCACCCCAGCGCCGCTGGTGTGAAAACGATTACTCAGCCGTTGGGTGATTATTTAATTAAGTTCATGAAAACCAAAAAGTCTGATGAAGAAGATAGAGTAAATAAGTAATGCGAACTGCCACCTCACAAGTCAAGCTATTCTTCAAAATCCCTATGAACGTAAGGATTTTAATGAATAATGATCAACTTACTTAATAATCCGTACGATCGTACGGATTAATTGCAAAAATTGCTAATTTGAGCCATAATCCTTACGATTATAAGGATTTTATATGCAAATACCCATCCACAATGCGATATCCATAGGCAAAATAGTACGTGCCAGCCGTAAGTCTCAAAAAATCCGCCAGGATGACGCTGCTGGTAGCATGGGCGTTAGTGAAAGCTTCCTCGGTAAAATTGAAAGTGGCAGTGATACTGTTCAATGGGGTAAGCTTTTTCAAGTTCTCGACGGTCTCGGTATACGAGTGATCGTGGATGTACCGGAAAGCGTTACCACCTATCTAAAAGATTCAGTAAATGGCACCAAGGATAAACTATGAATGGTCGATCCTTACTTGCGTCTATTAATCAAATAAAAGTCGGTACCTTGCAAGAAGTAGGTGGGCTATGGAGCTTTCAATATGCAGAATCATGGTTAAACAGCTCAAATAATTTTGCGCTTAGTCCTCACTTGCCTTTAACAAAAGAGCTATTGTTGGATGGTGGTAGCCAGCGTCCTGTGCAGTGGTATTTTGACAACCTTCTCCCTGAGGAAGGACAGCGCAAACTGCTCGCCGGCGATGCTAAGCTAGACGCAGCAGACGCCTTTGGCTTGCTAATATGGTATGGTGCGGAATCAGCGGGGTCTATAACTTTGCTACCAACAGACGCTGAGCAGCAGATTAACGAGCCCCTGCGCGCTTTGTCGGACGATGATCTACAAGTTCGTATTCGTCAGTTACCTAAAGCACCACTTACCCATGCAGCTCTCAAACGAATGTCGCTAGCCGGTGCACAACATAAGCTGGCAGTGGTCTTGCAAAAGAATAAGTTATTTGAACCCGCCGGTAATACTCCCTCCACTCATATTCTTAAGCCTGATCATCCGGATGAAGACTACCCTCATTCTGTGGTCAATGAGTGGTTCGTGATGCGTTTAGCTAAAAGACTGGACCTTGACGTGCCAGAAGTTCATAGACGCTATGTTCCATTACCTGTGTATTTGATTGATCGTTTTGATCGAACTGAAAATGCACAAGGCTGGCAACGACAACACGCCATAGACGCTTGCCAATTATTAGGGCTGGACCGCAGTTTTAAATACGCACAAGGCAGCATGGACAATTTGGCCAAGCTGGCCAATGCTTGTCGAAGTACAGCAGCAGCTCGATCTGGGCTATTTAACTGGCTAATATTTAATATACTCGTCGGCAATAGCGATGCCCACCTCAAAAATGTGAGCTTTCTCGTTTCCCACGAGGGAATTCAGTTGGCACCATTTTATGACATGCTCAGTGTTGCTATTTATGACACGCCGGCCTTTGATAAAAAGGGTTGGCCAACTAGCACCCAACTGGCGTGGCCAATATTAGGAGTCCGTCATTTTGCAGACATCAATCGTGCATTACTACTCAAAGCCGGTGCGTCTTTAAATTTGGCAGAAGCAACAGCCGAACGCCTACTCGATAAACTATGCAACCGGATTATTGCAGAAACTGAAGCACTCTATGTAGAAATTGAAGCTGAAAATACTCAGATAGTGTATGAACGACCGGAATTGTCGCCCACTCTAGCGGGAGAATCTCGCTGCCTTAGAACCATTTTGTACAACGTTATAAAAGAGATGGTCGTCAAGATTAGTTAACGGCTCAACCCAATTACCTAGCAAATACGGCAATAAGCCTCGCTTTGATTTTACATATTTAAAAAAAATGAGTGCGCCAGTATACGCACTCACTGCAATTACTCATTACTCTCCTTTGCCAATTTTTTTGCTCGCCTTAGAATCTGCAATGACACTGTTTTGATGAATGGGAATTGACCTTGGCTTCATGACATCTGGCACTTCTTTTAACAAGCTTATGGTGAGCATGCCATTTACCAAGTCTGCTCCAGACACCTCAACGTGATCAGCAAGATTGAACTTACGCTCAAAAGTTCGGTTAGCTATACCTTGATAAAGGTACTCTCGTTCATTTTTATTGTGTCGATCACCGCGAACGGTCAGCACACCTTTTTCAGCTTCAAGACTCAGTTCTTCTTGGGAAAAGCCGGCCACAGCCAAAGAGATGGCATAGCGATTTTCATCAACTATTTCTATGTTGTACGGGGGATATCCGGTTGAAGTCGATTCAGAATTTAAAGCATGATTAATGAGAGACCCAAGTCGGTCAAACCCAACACTACTTCGATAAAACGGTGTTAAATCAATTGCGTTCATAACATATTCTCCTATAGAAGCAATACCAAATAAAAACAACGAGTTGTGAGCAAGATTCTTAAAAGACGACCCCTCACATAAATAGATATAGGGTCATTCAAATTATTTTCAAGCGTTTTTTTAAAATTTTTTGACGCTAATAAAAATAATTTGAACGAGTCAATCGATGAGCTATACCCTTAGCGTTTAAGATTTAATGACATAAATTTAGGGATCCTCAAACTTTAGTAATCCCGTTTCCAAAGCACATCAATACCACTCACCCCAGTATCACTTTGCGCGGAAGTTTCAATACTTATATTATCGGTGAGATCCACTTGTACTCGGCCTTGCCATGGGTCTGTCGCATTAGAAGAGCGTTCGATTTCCACATAGACTCTATCACTGACATATTTGCCAGCACCAACTTTATAGTCAGAGCCGCCACTGTCATTTTTTTCGCTTTCAACAGACACTTGGTCTACCCCAAGTAAATCCCGAGTTGACGCGATAGGGTCAAGCCCTCCAGAGGTTCCAAGACTTCGTACTGCAGCTGCAATGCGTAATGCTTGCATTGCGGTCACATCACTCAATGCCTTGCCAAATAAAAGACGAGACACTGTTTCATCTTCAGGCATCGGTGGATCAGAGGTTAGACTAACCTCAGGACTTTGCAACCCACCAGTAACTTTCGCAATAAAGCGCTGACCTTTGTTGGTATGAACAGCTTGTAAATTCAGAATACCTTGGCCATCGCTCAGCCGTAATTCACCTGTTTCAATGACAAATCGCTTGCCCAAAATATCTGCCTGACCTCGCAAGGTCTTGTAAAAACCATCAATTTGAGGTTTATTAACCGTACCAAGTATTTCGACTTTGCCACCAAGCTCTGCTTCAATGCCCTTACCTCGTAAAAACGCTTGTTGTTCAGTGTTTAAGACAATATCAAGCTTAATCGGTGGCAAGCCTGAGTCTTTCGACTCTTTCGTCACTTTGCCGTCAAGGCTTTTGACATAGGTGGTGTTAAGCTCAGCCACGCCACTTGTTTGCGCCTGATCAAGCTTTACCGCCAGCGGCTGCACCGCAAGCTTACCCTTAACGAGAAAGCCAGGCTCACCACCGACCTGCGCATTGGTAATATCGATTGCGCCACCTGCAGACAAGGTGATATCCGGACGGTCTAATAATTTAGCCTCAGTCAGTCGAATTTTTAAATCTGTCTTCTTAGTCGAGGATTTTAAAGTCATGGGGTTTTGTAGATAGCCAGTTATTTTGTATTGGCCGTTTTCCCCATCTCGTGCCGAGCCAGTCACTACTTCTAATCCTTCCATATCAAATTTGGCTTTTAAAGTGATCTCTTTAATATAAGTACCCATAGTAAAATGCCGATACTCGCCTTGACTTACTTCAATAAGGCCTTTCACTTGCTCGTTTTTATAATTGGCTTGCCAAGTCATTTGCCCGCCCATATCTTGTAAGGCAGGGCTAATCAAAACTTTGAGATTATCTAAGTCAAGTTCACCACGAGATTCAACAAATAATGTTTTAGGATCAACTTTTTGATCTCCGCTCGCTTGTGCAAGCGCTTGAGCCAAGCCATTAGTTGTCACTTGAAAAGTTGATTCTACTCGATCGTCTTGGCGGATATCACCCTCAATTCTCAATGCTTGACCTGGATTACGAACAAGCTTGGCTTTTACAGCAAATGGAATCGAATCAAGAGCACCATCCTTAGCCAATTGATCTACTTCAACATTATAGTTTATAAAACCATTTAACCGAGGATCTAAACTATTACCTTTAATTTGTGTGTTTATTTTAAGGTTACTTGGCATTGAGTTCATAGAGCTTGCTACCTCAAAAGGCAGACCAGTAAAATCTGCACTTTTTAAATGTGTATCGAGCTGCATATCTATTTTTTGAGGTGTATAACTACCCGCAAGATTAAACTGACTCTTGCCAAACTTAATATTCAAGGCATCGACACTAAGCTGAGGTATTGCCAACGGATCACTTACAACAAATTTAACCTTACCATCTATGGATTGCTTGTACATGTCGCCACCCAAGGAAAGATCAGAGGTGAGCTTTTGAACTTTAATTACGTCGTTGATCATCGCAATAGAAGTATTAGCCTTACCACTTAAAATCAAACCAAATTCAGAGGCTTTTAACTGGGCCTGAGTCTCTTTAGGCAATACTTTTAATAGCGACTTTACAGCAAGTTTATTGAACCCATGGTCTAGTTCAATGCTAAGCGGTTCTAGTTTAATCGTTCCAGTGTGATTCATCACAACTTTTGTTTTTTGCTTGTTATCAAAAAAATCACATTGTTTTAAAATAATTTGCGATAGATTACCGTTGACCTTGCAACGATTGAAAAGCTCAAGCTGCTCATAGCCAAGCTTTCCATTCAGGGATAAACTTACTTGAGGTGACTCGAAAGTGCCAGTAATTGCTGAATTCAAGCCTTGGGAAAACTGAGCAGTTGGTGGCAATTCAAAATTTAAGCCCTTAAGCGTCTCTTGATTGAGGCCCTTTGCATGCACTTCAAGATCAAGCTTTTGCTCATTGGTGTTAACCTTACCAGTGACTTTGATCGGCGTTTTATTGACGACAACCTGAGTACCATCTAATGCAAGTGACTGCTGATTACCCTGCACTTTTGCATCAAGCTCTACAGGTAACGCCTGAAAACGACCAAAGCCTTTCGCCGAGCCTTTAAAATTATAAAGTAATGGGTGATCGTCAGTTGCCAATTCAGCAGAAACGTCGACTAAGGCATTTGTCAGTGCAAATTCAATATCTGGCGGCAAAGTAACACCGAACTTAGCCACTAAAGCCGTGGTAATTTCTTTTGCTTCAATATTGCCCTGTGCTTTTTGATCCGCAATTGTATAAGTGCCAGATGCAAGCAGTAACGCCGTACCAACGCTGGCATGTAAGTCTTTAAGGCTCACTTGTTTTGGGTTAGCATTAAAATCTGTATTAAAAATAATATTTTGATTCTCAACTTGACCTTCGCCAGTCAAAAAACCCTGGGCATTTAATTGATTAATCGAGCCCGAGGTCATTGCTTGACCACCTAAGGTTAAGGCCTCTACATCAGGCAGTAACTGAGCAAGGTCAAGATGGGCAATCTCAAGATTAAGCGCAACATCATCTTCAGCCAGCTTACCGGTGAGTGAGACGAATCCCTTCAAACCGTCTATTTTAAGTTTTTTAATATCAGCCTGGTTTGGGACAAGATCAATTTGCCCTGCTATACCAAGACTATGCTCTTTTGCGAGCACTTTTGCGGTTACTTGGGTATCCGAAATGGTAAGCTCATATGGCTGTTGGCTCAGATCAAGCGCTAACTGTGCCTGAGTTTGCCATTGCAATGGCTCTGACTCAGTGTCCTGCGGCTGGCCTTGTGCTTGATCTACTGTTGGCGAGTCCACAGTAAGGCCAAGCTTCAACTGTTGTTGCTTATCAAAAGCCAGATCTAATTTTAGGGCATTAATAGGGCCTTGTTGCATTTGCAGGTTCAGTCCAGCCTGAGCGAGCAAATTTTTGTATCCTACGGCCGCCTGTACCGCAAAACCAAATTCCAATGGATTTTCACCATGCACCTTCAAAGTGTCTACTTTAAGTTCATCAAGCCGAACTGAAATAGGCGCTGCTTTTAACTGCTGAGTCACCATCGTAATGGTGTCCTCTAGCTTTTTACGCTGCTGCTCAATGGTCAACTCAGGTGACTTTTCCCCAGCAGGAAAACGCTCTGGCCAGACCTCGATTGCATTTGCTCCAAGCTGTGAGATATGTAACTCGCCTTTCAACAAGTCATTCAGCGTAAACCTAAAATCGAAATCTTGCACTATGAGCAAAGGCTGCTTCGCTTGAGAAAGTTGTACACTCTGGGCAGACCAACTTGATAGAGTAACGCTGGTTAAATCCTGCACCGAAAGACTCATGTCATCAGGTAATTTGACGTTATTTATAGCGAGTTGAGCGATAAAACCTCTGCCAACAGGTGTTACCAAAACGATAATAAGTAAAGTAACCACGGCGATGAGAATAGCGGCAAGACCAGTCAAAACCCACCAGAGCGGGCCATGACCCTGCTTTGTTGACGGCTTAGTGAGCTTGGATTGCGCTGTTGTAGACTGTGCTAACTTAGAATGCTTGTTTGAGTCCGACATAAAGTTGTAAACCATCTTCATTATTGTTTACAGAGCTGATAGGCCACGCCAAGTCAACTCGTATTGGTGCAAAGCTGGTCATGTATCTCAAGCCTATACCGCCACCGATACCAAGCTCTGCCCCGAAATCTGGAGTCTGTTCTGCAAAACCGCGACCAGCGTCAATAAACAACCCTGCGCCCCATTGTTCTGTGAACCGAAAACGCAGCTCTCCTGCAACTTCAAAGAACGACAACCCACCGACAATTGCATTTGGATCGCCAGCCACTGCAGGGGTTAAATCTTGAGCAACCGGCGATAAACTTTGATAGTCAAAACCGCGAACAGAACCACCGCCCCCGGTATAGTACCGCTGATCAGCTGGAACAGACTGTAAAGACTCGCCACGAATCGCACCAGTAGCAACTCTAGACGCAAAAGTTACACGTTTGAGTTTATCTTCACCCCAAGCCCAACGGGGCGAATAATAATGCCTAAAGCTAGTGATAAATTGGGTAAACTGAATTTCTGGACGAGTAATATCGGTGAATGGTTCAACCCCTAAAGTCCAAGTAAAGCCTCGAGTTGGGTCTAAAAGATCATCACTGTGATCCCATTGCACTCGAGTTGGGATTGAAAAGAGTCTAAAAATCTCTTCTCCAGTGCTTGACTCAATTTTACTGTATTGACTAGTAACGCCTGTGGAGAAGCGCCAGTGACGACTCGCTTGATACTCAAGAAGTGCGCTTAATCTTGCACTCGACGAATCAAATGCATCAACGCTAGTCTCGAGGAGCTCGCCTTGCAACAGTAAAGACAGCTTTGGAGTCTTAAACTGAGGCACACGCAATTCGCTTTCCAATTGAGTTGTAATAGACGAAATCTTAAAATCGGCGGATAGATTTTTGCCATTTCCACGCCAATTGCGGTTTTCCCAACCAAGAGTTAACCTTGGACCTTCGTCGGTTGAAAAACCTAATCCAATTTGCTGCGTCTTGTGCTTACGCTCTTGCAAGTTAAAGATCAATTTAACTTTATTATCTGCCAGCTGCTCAATTTTAGGTACAGCAGCCGACAGCAAGCCTGTTTGCAGTAGATCAACTTGCGCCTGTGCCACATCTCTTGATTTATAGCAGCCAAGTTTAAGCGAAATCACGTTTCTTAAAAAATCAGAGCTTAAGCTTTCTGAACCGGCAAATTCAATAGACTCTATTGTTTGCTCTTGTTTAGTGTCTAGAATAAATTTGACGCCAGCGCTACGACTACCGCGTACTAGTGACACTTGCTGTGTTAGCTTAGGGTTTATAAAACAGTAATTTTGATCTATATAGCGCTTTAACCGATCCTGAGCTGCAATCACAGTGGCCGCAACCAGAGGCTCATCTACTTTAAATTGCTCATCTAGCAAAGACTTGTTTAGAGCTTCTTTTTGTTGAGCATCAAAAAATTGAGGTAATTTAATATCAATTTGCTTTATTAAAGACTGTTCTCCCAGCTTAATTCTATAAAACAGCGTTTTTTCCTGCTGCTTGGCAGCTAAATTAAAATTATAATAGCCCAGTGCCTGTAGTTGTTTGCGAATCGATTCTGCAAGTACGCTGTTGTATCTTGACATCCGATCATCACTCTCTACACCATCGACTATCGCTTTAAGCTGAACATTATCTTTTTGCTGTTCTTTAATAAATTTTGTGATCTCTTTCTCCACATCCTCATTACCATTGAACTCAAGCTCAACTTTATAAACGGGACCAATAAATGGCAAAGCTTGTGCATATGAGAACCATAGGCAAGCCATGAGAATTAAAACACTTTTGAGTAAGCGACTTACTTGAAGCGTCCGGTAGGAGCAGGCTCCAGACTTGGAAAATCTATTCAAAAGAAGACCTCTAAATCGAAAAGGTAAATAAGGCAAGCGCAGTAAAGACCACGCAATTACGTCAATATCCTATCACATTGCGGAATAAGTGCCTGTGAAAAGATGGCATTTAGAGCAAGGAAGTAAACCAGTGCGCTTAATTGTAGTGACTCTTTCCAGACCTTGACTCATTAACGAGGCTCTACCTGAACACTTGGAAATAAGCTACAATCAAAAGCGTTATTATTCGATGACCTCCAGATCAGGTGCTTAAAGAAAGGTTAACATGCTCGTATTTGTTTTAATTATTGTCGTAGTCGCGGCGCTATCGCCATTTGTGGTGCCTTGGTTAGCCTCCCGGCAAAAAGTCGGTTTGTTAGCATTGGTACCGGCGTGTTTATTCACCTATGCTTTATGTTATTTACCGGCTATTTCTGCAGGCCAAACCTTTTCACAGGTTATACAGTGGATGCCATCTCTTGGCCTTTCGCTCTCTTTCTATATGGATGGTCTATCGCTTTTATTCGTATTACTTATTACTGGCATTGGTAGCTTTATCGTCTGGTACGCTAGTGATTATATGCGCCAACATCCAGATTTAGGACGCTTTTTCTTATGGCTTTTCGCCTTTATGGCGGCCATGCTGGGCTTAGTGACTGCTGATAATTTGTTACTCCTATTTGTATTCTGGGAGCTTACTAGCATCACCTCATACATGCTCATTGGTTTTAACCATAAATCAGAACAAACTAGAAAACTAGCCTTGCAGGGCTTGTTTGTGACAGTTGGTGGTGGCCTGTTATTAATGACCGGTGTAATCTTGCTCAATAGCATAACAGGTACACTGACCATTAGCGAGATTATCCAACAACCACTTGACGCTCAAGGCACTTTAGTCAACGTCATGGTAGTGCTTATTTTAATGGGCGCTTTTACTAAATCTGCACAATTTCCCTTTCATTTTTGGTTGCCCAATGCAATGGCTGCGCCTACGCCAGTCTCTGCATTTTTACACTCCGCAACTATGGTCAAAGCCGGTATTTTTTTAATGGCTCGATTGCATCCTGTATTAGGAGAGCAAGTTCTCTGGTCTGGCTTACAGCTCTGGGCTGGCGGCATCACAATGGTGTTGGGTGGTGTTTTAGCCTACACAGCCATTGATCTAAAAAAAGCACTGGCCTATTCCACACTCATGGCCTTAGGCACATTAACTTTTTTACTCGGCATTGGCTCCCACGCCGCCATGGTTGCATTCACCAGTTTCTTAATTGGTCACTCGCTTTACAAAGCGTCGCTCTTCATGTTGGCAGGGGTAATTGATCATAATGCAGGCACTAAAGATTTAAGCAAGCTCGGTGGGCTGAGAAAAACCATGCCCTTTACTTTTTTATTAATGGTGGTTGGCGCTCTTTCCTTGGCTGGCTTACCACCAGTCTTTGGCTTTATTGCCAAAGAACTTGTGTTTGAAGCAGCCTTAGCGATAAATGTAGGGTTGGTTTTTGCTGCAATGACT
>Ga0115567_10002216_pt1 | contig 19236 bp, 15 predicted proteins | sample COGITO_mtgs_1204_2_FD_88679 | JGI IMG/M metagenome (GOLD analysis project Ga0115567, IMG submission 88679) | Pelagic marine microbial communities from North Sea - COGITO_mtgs_120412 | ecosystem: Environmental > Aquatic > Marine > Epipelagic | place: Germany:Helgoland, sampling site Kabeltonne... | reverse complement strand
CCGGCAAATAATTTTATGCCGTTTCCCGGTGTCGTGGATCATTTCCGCACGCCCGGGGGTCCCGGTGTTCGGTTCGATCACATTCTTTATGATGGCTATCAAATCCCACCCTTTTATGATTCCCTCGTGGGCAAGCTGATCGTGACTGCCACTACCCGCGCGGCAGCGATCACGCGGCTGTCGCGCGCGGTAGGTGAATTGCGCACAGGTGCCTTGAAAACCACCGCGCCCCTGTTTCTGGCATTGGCGAAAGACGATGATGTTCAGGCTGGCAATTTCCACACCAAATGGCTTGAGCCCTGGTTGGAGAAAAACGCCCACAAACTTTCCGACGATGGAGGCACGACATAATGGCATCTAGATACACCTTTGGAGGCGACGAGCACATCTTTGTCGAGGTGAATGAAGAAATGTCGCTTGAGGCGTTCTTTACCACGCTGTCCATGACCAACGCCGTGCGCGACGCCAAGATCGACGGCATCACCGAGATTTGCCCCGCCAACGCGTCGTTCCAGATCAAGTTCAACCCCGATGTGATCCACCCCGACGACCTGATGGCGCGCCTCAAGGAGATGGAGACGACCGCCGCTCAGGCAGAGCCGGTGTTGAAAACGCGGATCGTCGAAATTCCGGTGCTGTATCAGGACCCTTGGACCCATGAGACGTTGATGCGGTTTCGTGAGCGCCATCAAGACCCGGAAGCGACCGATATCGAATATGCTGCACGGATCAATGGCTATGACAGCGTCGATGCGTTCATCGCCGCCCATTCCGGATCGCCGTGGTTTGTCTCGATGGTGGGCTTCGTGTCGGGGCTGCCGTTTCTCTACCAGATGGTGGACCGGGACCGGCAAATTCAGGTGCCGAAATATCTGCGCCCGCGCACCGATACGCCGAAACTGACCGTCGGCTATGGCGGGTGTTTCTCCTGCATCTATTCTGTGCGCGGCGCGGGTGGCTATCAGATGTTCGGCGTCACACCGATGCCGATCTATGATCCGGAACAAAAAATGAGTTATCTCAAAGAATTCATGGTGTTCTTCAAACCGGGTGACATCGTGAAATGGAAGCCGATCGACCGTGTGGAATATGACCGCTGCCTCGCGGCAGTCGAGGCGAACACCTACACGCCGCGCATCCGCGAGGTCGTGTTCTCGCTGGATGATTTCAACAAGGATATCGACGGCACCAACGCCAAGCTGGAGGAGACGCTTTATGCCGATTAATGTGAAGACATCCGGTTTTGCGACCACCATTCAGGATCTGGGGCGCCCCGGTTATTATCATCTGGGCATTCCGATCGGCGGTGCCATGGACCGTTTCGCGATGCGCTGTGCCAACATGCTCGTCGGCAATGACGAGGGCGCGGCGGGCCTTGAATGTGTCTTTATGGGACCAGAGCTTGAGTTCACCGAAGACTGCACCTTTGCTGTGACGGGCGGGGATTTGCCGCCCAAACTGGATGGCGAAGTGCTGGAATCGTGGACCGCCATTCCCGTCAGGGCGGGGCAGGTTCTGTCCTTTGATTTCCTGCGTTCTGGCGCGCGTGCCTATATCGCGGTGGCCGGCGGGATCGACACACCGCCCGCTCTGGGCAGTCGGTCGACCTATCCCATCGGCGCACTTGGCGGGGTCGATGGCCGCGCCATTCAGCCCGGTGATGTGCTGCCGGTGGGCAAGTCTGCGGCACAGGCGAAAGAGGGCGCCGATATCCCCGAGAATCTACGGCGGATGCCGGGAAAGACCGCCCAATTACGTGTTTTGCCGGGGCTTTATGCCCACCGGATTACGGACGCAGCGAGCCAGCGATTCTTTGATGAAACGTGGAAAGTCGCGTCCGAGGCGGACCGCATGGGATACCGTTTCAAAGGTGGCACGCCGCTGGAATTCGTGGACCGCGAACCGCCCTTTGGCGCGGGTTCCGATCCGTCCAACATCACCGATGCGTGCTATCCCTACGGTTCGGTTCAGGTACCCAGCGGGACAGAACCGATTATCCTGCACCGCGACGCTGTATCAGGCGGCGGCTATTTCATGATCGGTACCGTGATTTCAGCCGATATGGACCTGATCGGTCAATTGCAGCCCAACGTGGATGCAAAATTTGTCAAAGTTGACATGAACACCGCCCTGAAAGCGCGCAAGGAACGGGCCGGCGCGTTGGACAAGGTTCGGGCGTATCTGGCCTGACACGAACGGAAAGGAAGAAACCCTGTGAAAAACGCAGCCGTACAGGACCGCAAAACTGCCGCCATTGCGCGCGGGGTTGGCATGATGACGCAGGTCTATGCCGACCGTGCGGAAAACGCCGAAATCTGGGATATCGAAGGCAACCGCTATATCGACTTTGCCGCCGGGATCGCCGTGGTCAACACCGGCCACCGGCACCCAAGGGTGATGGAAGCGGTCAAGGCGCAGTTGGAAAAATTTACCCATACCTGCCATCAGGTGATGCCGTACGAGAATTACGTGCATCTGGCGGAACGGCTGAACGGGCTGTTGCCCGGTGATTTCGAGAAAAAGACGATCTTCGTGTCTACTGGTGCTGAAGCCGTTGAAAACGCGGTAAAGATCGCGCGCGCGGCAACGGGCAGGTCCGCAGTCGTGGCATTTTCCGGCGCATTTCATGGCCGGACGTTTATGGGCATGTCGCTGACGGGCAAGGTGTTTCCGTACAAGGTCGGTTTTGGCGCGATGCCCGGCGATGTGTTCCACGCGCCATTCCCCATCGCGTTGCATGGCGTATCCGAGGACGACGCTTTTGCAGCCCTCGACAAGCTGTTCAAAGCGGATGTCGATCCGGGCCGGGTGGCCGCGATCATCATCGAACCGGTGCAGGGCGAGGGCGGTTTCTACGAGGCACCAACCGCGTTTCTGCGCAAGTTGCGTGAGGTCTGTGACAAACATGGTATCCTATTGATCGCGGATGAGGTTCAGACCGGATTTGCCCGCACCGGCAAGCTTTTCGCAATGGAGCATCATGGCGTCGCTGCTGACCTTGTGACCATGGCCAAAGGGCTTGCGGGGGGCTTTCCCCTTGCCGCCGTAACCGGGCGCGCCGACATAATGGATGGTCCTGCGGTGGGCGGACTGGGTGGCACCTACGGAGGTAATCCGATCGGGGTGGCCGCTGCCCATGCCGTGCTGGATGTGATTGAGGATGAAGACCTATGCGACCGCGCCATGCAGTTGGGCGGACGGTTGAAGCAACGGCTGGCATCGCTGTGTGACCAAGTGCCCCAAATCTCGGATATCCGGGGACCGGGATTTATGAACGCCGTTGAGTTCAAGCGTGTTTCGGACGGCACACCAAATGCTGACTTTGCCAACCATGTGAAGGATCTGGCGTTCAAGCGGGGGCTGATCCTGCTGACCTGCGGAGTCTACGGCAATGTGATCCGCTTTTTGTCGCCCATCACAGTGCAGGACGAAATCTTTGGTGAGGCACTGGATATTCTTGAGGCTTGTCTGTTGCAAGCGACGACGGATCTGGACGGCTAGCAGGCGATAACGACCTGCGCGGGAAGTGCTGTGCCGGGCACCAACAGTGGTTGTGAGTATCTGAAATGCAGAATGGAAGGCTATGAAAATCATATTTTACAATATGGCTGTGGCCTTTCTAAGGTGAAAAACGGAATAGTCACAAAAGGCCGGATAGAACGACAGTCCTTGTGCGCTCTTTCGGTCCAAATAGGCCGCTCACGACCAATAATACTGCCCGCACAGTCAGGATAGTACGGCGCATGCACCCGCATCGATCTGCGCCTGGGGCCAGATCAGCCCTGAAAGATGTGTGGAAATAAAATCAAACCGAACTGGGAGGTTCACCATGAAGAAACTGATTTCAAGAGTATCGACATCCGCGATTATCATCGCATCAATGGCGACAATGGCATCTGCCGATGCGGCGCTTTGGCCCTTTGATGTGGTCAACGCAGCCGGCGGCGCAAATGAGGTTGTGCCCTACACCGGATTGGAAAAAGCCGAAAAGCAGTGGCATATCTGTGTGCTCTTTCCACACATGAAAGACAGCTATTGGGTCGGCGTCAACTACGGTATCGTCGATCAGGCGCGCAAGCTGGGAGTCAAAGCGACAATCCTTGAGGCTGGCGGTTACACCGAGGCGGCAAAACAGGTTTCGCAGTACAATGACTGCCTCGCTCTTGGTGTGGACGCGATCGTGATCGGTGCCATCTCCGAGGCCGGCCTTGCCAAGAGCATGGAAGAAGGCAAGGCAAAGGGCATCGTACAGGTCGGCGTGATCAACCCGATGAGCGAAGTGGCGGATGCCCGTATATTTGCCAATTATGATGACGCGGCTGAGGCAGGTGGCAAATTCCTGACCGATATGGCGGCTGGCAATCCGATGCGCATGGTGCATTTTCCCGGACCCCAAGGATCTGGTTGGGCCGAAGCGTCCACAGCAGGTGTCGAACGTGCGTTGGAAGGCAGCAGTATCGAGTTGCTGGAAGCCAAATACGGTGACACCGGCAAGAGCATCCAGCTGCAGTTGGTCGAGGATGCGTTGCAGGCCTATGACGACGTAAACATCATCTACGGGACCGCCGTGACCGCCGAAGTTGCCGCGCAAGCACTTGAAGAGGCCGGGAATGATAGCGCCGTGATCGCCGCTTACTATTCCAACGAAGGCATGGTCGATCTGGTCAAATCCGGCGTCGTGACGGCTACCGTAACGGAATCCCCGGTGATGGAGGCCCGCATCGCGATGGACATGGCTGTGCGTATCCTTGAGGGCAAGGACCATATGACGGAGCTGCATCCCTCAATGACCGTGCTGACCAAAGACAACATCGATGATTTTGACATGAGCTGGTCTTTTGCGCCGGCCGACTGGAGCCCGGTCTATTCGGTCGAGTAAATCCACATGAACGTAGAAACCACCACACCGGGCGCAGTTGCTGCGCCCGGACCCGCGCTGATCGAGATCGCGCGTCTGGATAAATCCTATGGCGCGTTCAAGGCGTTGGAGGACATGCAGTTTGAATTGCGTGCAGGCGAAGTGCATGTGCTGTTTGGTGAAAACGGTGCGGGCAAGTCGACGCTGATCCAGATCATCTGCGGCGTTCAGGGCTATGACAGCGGCGACTACCGCCTGTTTGGTGAGGCACTGAGCGGGCTGACGCCTGCAGTGGCCCATGAAAAGGGTGTGAGTATCGTTTTTCAGGAATTCAGCCTGATTCCAGACATGACGGTAGAGGAAAACCTGTTTCTGGGCCATGAGATGACCCGTGGCGGGCGTCTGGCCAAATCGGCGATGCGCGAAAAGGTACAGGCGGTTCTGGACCGGCTGGGATTTCATCTGGATCCGGCGGCGCGCGTCAGCAGCTTGCGTCGTGCGCACCAGCAGATGGTGGAAATCGCCAAGGCGCTGTTGTGGGATTGCCGGGTTTTGATCTTGGACGAACCGACAGCCTCTTTGACAGATCAGGAATCAGCGCAACTTTTTGATATCATCGAACAGTTGCGCGCCGAAGGCCTCGGGATCGTCTACGTATCTCACAGGATGCCGGAAATTACGCGGCTTGCGGACCGGATTACGGTTTTGCGAGATGGCAAGTTCATCGCGACGGTAAACAAGGCTGATACCACTGAAAAGGAGCTGGTCCAGCTGATGACAGGCCGGACGTTTGACGAGTTTTTCCCCCACATCGACCGCACTCCCGGGGATACCGTCATGGCTTTTGACGATGTGACCCTGCAAAGCGGTCTGGCCGAAAACCTCAGCTTTGAGGTGCGACGTGGCGAGGTTTTGGGCCTTGCCGGGTTAGCCGGTTGCGGAAAATCCGAAGTGCTGCGCGCCGCGTTTGGGTTGGAGGCGGTAAAATCCGGACAGATCACTGTGAACGGCACGCCGCTTGGCAAACACAGCCCGCGCAAGGCGCTGAGCAGCCGGATATGTTACTTTCCCTCCGACCGCGGCACCGAAGGGCTGGCGATGCACCAAAACCTCATTTCCAACAGTACCATCGCAGCACTTGATGATCCGGTGTTTTCGCGGCGCAAGATGCTGTTGAACCGACGCGCGGAAACCGGATTTACCGAGGCAATGATAGACAAGCTCAAGATCCGCACGCCGGGCCTGAACGCCAAGGCTGACCAGCTGTCGGGTGGCAACAAGCAAAAGCTGATGATTGCGCGCGGGCTGTCGCGGGAATTCGATGTGTTCCTCTTTGACGAGCCGACCGTGGGCGTGGACATTCAGGCCAAGTTGGAAATCTATGACGTGATCAAGACCCTGACCGAGGACGGCAAAGCGGTGGTCATCGCCTCGTCCGAGCTGGCAGAGGTCATGCATATGTCGCACCGTGTGATCATCATGCGCGAAGGCCGGATCGTCGGCGAGCTGGACGGGGACGCGGTGACCGAAAACGCAGTGCTGTCGCATTTCTTCGATCACGACGGCACGGAAAACGGGCAAGGGGCAGAAGCTTCATGACTGTATCAGCGACAAATTCCGACAGCCGCGCGCGCAACATTCTGAAGGCCATCGGTATCCTGCCGGTCGTGCTGGTCCTGACCTGCGTTCTGCTGGCTCTTTACGAGCCGCGCTTTTTGCGCACGTCCAACCTGATCAACGTCCTGCGCAATGCGTCGTTCCTGTCGATCATTTCGGCGGGGCAAATGCTGGTCATAATCGTCGGGGGTTTCGATATTTCGGTGGGGGCCATCGTGGCGCTCACGAGTGTAAGCTCGGCACTTTCCATGGTTGGACTGGCGTCGATGGGAATTGAAAGTGCGCCGGTGATTGTCCTGCTTGGTTGTCTGGCGGGGCTGGTGCCTGCAGTGATCGTCGGTATCGCGAACGGGTTTCTGGTCAGCGTGCTCAAAATCTCGCCCTTCATGGTAACCATCGGGACCATGACCATTGCCGCCGGGATCGCCGGATATGTCACGGGCGGCACGCCGATCTATGACATGCCGGAACTCTTCACCCGCGAAATCGGGCGCGGCAAGTTTCTGGAACTTCCCTATATCGTTTATGCCGCCGGGATTGTCCTGATGGCGCTATGGTACATGCAGACGCAAACCCGGCTGGGGCGCTATTTCTACGCAGTGGGGGGCAATGAAAAGGCTTCGCGCCTGTCAGGACTGAACACGCGGAAATATATCTGGCTGGGCTATGTCCTCAGCGCGTTTCTGGCGGGCATCGTCGGGCTGTTCCTGACGGCGCGCGTCGGGTCGGGCGAGGCAACACTGGGCAGCAATCTGATGCTGGAAAGCATATCTGTCGCCGTGATCGGCGGGGTGGCGTTGAAAGGCGGCGTCGGGCGGATCCAGATGGTCGCGCTCAGCGCGATATTCCTGTCGGTGCTCAGCAACGGCATGAGCCTCGCGCGGATCGACAGCAAATACCACATCATCATTATCGGTCTGGTGATTATCATCGCAGTGGCCGCCGAAAGCTATCGCGAAAGCCGGAGGGGATCCAATGTCTGAACAAGCCCGCACCTCTGGTATCGATTTGCGCGCGCTGGGGCCGCATCTGCTGTTGCCGCTGGCTATTGTCGCGGTGGTCGCAATCTTTGCAATGCTGCAGCCGGCGATGCTGTCAGGCGACAACGTCGTCAATATCATGAAGCAGTCGTCGCTGTTTTTCTTTGTCGCCTGCGCGCAGCTCGTGGTGATTATCACGCGCGGTTTCGATCTGTCGGTCGGGGCCAATGTGTCGCTGGTGTCGGTTGCATCCTCGATGGTGATGACGGCGCTAATTCCGTCTCTGGGCGGCACCGCAGGCATTGTCGCAGGTGTGGCAGCAGGGTTGGCAATCGGGGTCAGTATCGGCGCGGTCAACGGGTTTCTGGTCGCTTACGGCCGGATCAATCCGTTCATCGTCACGCTGGCCACCATGAGCATCTTCACTGGCGTGGCCACAACGATTTCGGGCGGATTTCCGATCTTCAATCTACCCGAAGCGTTCAGCTTTGCCTTCAACCAGATGACAATCCTGCTGCTGCCCATTCCACTGATCATCGCAGCGCTTGTCGCCTATGCGCTGCATTTTTCACTCACCCGCACAGTGCATGGCCGTGTCCTTTATGTTCTGGGGGACAGCAATGAAGTCGCGCACGTTGGCGGTCGCCGGGTCAAGGAACATCTGTTTCTGGCCTATATAACCAGTGGCGTGCTCGCCTCGATCGCGGGGTTGCTGATGACCGCGCAGACCGGATCAGGTGAACCGAACCTTGGCACTTCGCTGGTTCTCAACAGCATTGCGGCGGCGGTTATTGGCGGCGCGTCGCTGCGCGGCGGCACGGGCGGGATATCGGCGCCGATCTATGGCGCGTTGCTGATCGTCTGTCTGTCAATCGGCATGAATCTGCAACAAATCAACGGATCGCTGCAACCAGTGGTCATCGGTGCTATCCTGATCTTCGGGGCGGCACTGGACGCATACCGCACGAAATCACGCTGATTAAGGGGGGCGAAAAATTGTGTACTGACGCAACGACAGGTACCGCTGTGCCAAAGGTGCTGATCGACAATGCGCGCACCCGTGTAACAGAATGGCGGTTCGCGGCGCGCGGCGACAACACCGGATGGCACCGGCATGCGTATGATTATGTGGTGGTGCCGATACAGGACGGCGTGCTCGAGATTGCCGACAAACACGGCAAGATTGCGCGCACCGCGTTAAAGACCGGCGTCCCGTATTTTCGTGATCTGGGAGTGGAGCATGACGTGCTGAACGGCAATGACTTTGAATTTGCCTTCGTCGAGGTCGAATTTCTGGACAGTGCAATGCCATGACCAGCACCGGCCTTCGCAAAAGTTTATGCGCATTTCACCAAGAATTCGGATTGCGCAGGGCCGATATTGAAACAATGGAAAGGACGCTGATCCGGCTTGGATGAACGTTCTGACAGGGGGGAATATGTACTTTTCTACCAATCAAAGCGATGGCGTGGACAAGAACCAGATCTGGGCGCAAACCCTGTCCGAGACCTATTTCCCGTTGTCTGCGGAATGCCATGATCCCATGCGATTCGAGGGGACGTTAAAGTCCTGGTCACTGGGCATTATCGGCCTGTCGGAAATGGAATGTGATGCGGTCAAATACCACCGCAGGACGACCCATTTTGCCAATGAAAAAGACAGCAGTCTACTGATTACCATTCCGCAAAAGGACGATGTCCATTTCGATCAGGCATCGCGTGAAAGCAGATGCCGCCCCGGTAGTTTCCTGGTGGAGCGCGGTGACATGCCCTATGAATTCTGGCACGGTCGGCCCAATAAACTCTGGGTGCTCAAGGTGCCCACCTCCAGTGTGCGTTCGCGGCTGGGGGCGACCGACCGGCTGGGGTCGTTGACCTTTGATGCGACGTCGGGGCTGGGGTCCTATTTTGTGGGCGCGGTACGCAATACCATCCAGTGTATCGGCGGCATCAACGATACGGCGCGTGACATGGCGGGGCAACATTTGCTGGACCTCTTGTGCCTGTCCATCCGCAGCGATGACCGCATTCTGGACAGTAATTCATCGACCATCCGGGCCGCGCATTTGCAAAGGGCAGAACAGTTCATCCGGGACAATCTGGCGAACCCGAACCTCAATTCGCAACTGGTCGCTGAATCCTGCGGGATCTCGCTGCGCTATCTGCAACGGCTCTTTGCCGAGACCGAACATTCTATCGTTGGCTACATCCGCGACAAACGTCTGACCCGCTGTGACGAGGCGCTCAGAATGGCAAACGAAACGTCGACTGTGGCGAACATCGCCTACAAATGGGGTTTTTATGACCAGGCACAGTTCTGCAAACACTACCGCACCCGCTTTGGCTGCACGCCGACGCAGACCCGCAAGACAAGCCGCCTGAACGCAGGCACCGGGGGCTGATCCCCGGCTGATAAACGCAATATTCGAAATACGGCCTATTGCTTCCCTTTGGGGGGATGGCCGCGCTTTGCCCAAAACCGGGCGTTGATGACAAACAAGACGGGATGAGATCATGACCAAAACAAGGGTAGCAGTCGACGTAGGGGGCACGTTTACGGACGTGTGTATCATGGACGAGGATACCGGTGAAATCCGGATCGAAAAAACGCCCTCGACGCCGGATGATCCGATGCGCGCGATCATGACAGGGGTCGAAGATGCCAAGGTCGATCTGGCGGATGTGACGATGTTTTCGCATGGTACGACCGTGGCCACCAACGCGTTGATCACCCGCAAGCTGCCGCGCACGGCGATGGTCTGTACCGAAGGGTTCCGCGATGTCGTCGAGATTAGACGTTCCAACAAGGAAGACCTGTGGGACACTTATAAGGACGTGGCCAAGCCGTATATCCCGCGCCGGGATCGCCTGACCGTCAAGGAACGCATTGATGCAGCTGGGAAAATACTGCAAGAGCTGGACGAGGATGAGGCCCGCAAAGTGGCGCAAATCCTCAAGAAGCGCGACGTCAAGGCCATCGCCGTCTGCTTCATCAATTCCTACGTCAACGGCGAGAACGAGCGGCGCATGAAAGAGATCCTGCGCGAGGTGATGCCGGACGTGCATATCTCGATCTCGTCCCAGATCATGCCGGAGATTTTCGAGCACGAGCGGTTCTCGACCACGATGGTCAATGCCGCCGTTTCGCCGGTTGTGGTCGATTATGTTTCGCGGCTGAACGACAAGCTGGCGGATGGCGGATACACCCGCGATTTGCTGTTGCTGCACACGGGGGGTGGCGTGATGACCCCCGCCAGCGTCAAAGATTTCGCGGCGCGTCTGGCCGGATCCGGCATCGCGGCGGGGGCCATCGCCAGCCGGTTCATCGGCAACCTGTGCGGCTATGAGAATTCCATCGGCTTTGACATGGGCGGCACCAGCACGGACGTATCGCTGGCCTATCAGGGCGAATCCATCGTGACCAAGGACTGGTACATCGAATATGGCTATCCGATCCGCTTTCCCAGCATCGAGGTCCTGACGATTGGCGCGGGCGGTGGTTCGCTGGCGTGGAAAGACGAAGGTGGCAGCTTGCGCAACGGTCCGCAATCGGCGGGCGCGCATCCGGGCCCTGCGTGTTATTCCAACGGCAACGAGGTCGCAACCAACAGCGACGCAAACGTGGTGCTGGGCCGGCTGGGCACCAGCCTCGCGGGGGGCGACATCACGCTGGATCCAAAGCTTGCGGAAAACGCCGTGCGCGACACGGTGGCCGACCCCTTTGGCATGGAACTGCACGAAGCGGCAGAAGCAATCATCGATGTGGCGAATGCAAATATGGCGAACGCCGTGCGTCTGTTGTCCATCACCCGCGGCCATGACCCACGCGATTTTGCATTGGTCGCTTTCGGCGGCGCGGGCGCGTTGCACGGTGCTGCCGTGGCGCGCGAACTGTCCATTCCGGTCGTGATCGTCCCCCCCAACCCCGGCGTGACATCTGCGATGGGGTGCCTGCTGGTGGATATTCAGCATGATTTCTCCGACAGTTTCATGGCGGATGCGGCAACGACGAAACCCGAAGATCTGGAAGAAGCATTTCAAAAGATCGAGGCCGAAGCCGCAGAACGTCTGCACCACGAAGGCGTCGCCCCTGAAAACACCGTTCTGCAACGCACGGTCGAAATGATGTATCAAGGCCAGTGGCGGTCGCTGGCGGTTTCTACTCCGGCAAAAGTCACCAGCACCAGTGATCTGGTCACAGGGTTCCACGAACAGCACGAACGCGAATACAACTTCCGCCGCGAGGATGCGCCGGTCAGCATCTTCCGCGTTGGCGTCAAGGCGACGGGTGTGGTGCCCAAAGCAGAACTGCCCAAGCACAAGGTGGTCAAGAACACGCCCGAGCCGATTGGCCAGCGCGATGTCTGGTTCAAGGCCAAACGGTGCAAGACGGACGTCTATGATCGCGCGGCATTCAAGGCGGGTGCCGAATTCGTAGGCCCTGCGATTGTAGAACAGGTCGATTCAACCGTGGTGGTTCCGCCGAACATGACCGCATCGGTCGATCAATACATGAACATTCTTATCCGCGTGGAGGGCTGAACCATGAACAGCAAAACCAAACAGGAACTTGATCCGGTCACCTTTGAGGTGCTCAAGAATTCATTCATTACCTCGGTCGATCAGATGGCCGAACAGATGTTGCGGACCTGCTATTCTTTCGTGATCTACAATCGAGATTTCTCGAACGGGCTGCATGACGCCGAAGGCAATTGCGTGGCACAGGGCAACGCGGATATCGCGGTCCATGTCGGCACGCTGCACTATACCTGCAAGGACGTGATCCGCGTGTTTGGCGATGATATGTACCCCGGCGATGTCTATGCCATCAACGATCCCTATGCGGGCGGCACACATTTCAGCGACGTCCGCCTGATCCGCCCGATTTTTGACGAGGAAACGCTGATCGGGTTCTCACAGTCCAACGGTCACTGGTCCGATCTGGGCGGCTCCGTTCCCGGATCGTTCAACGTGACCGCCCACGAGATGTTCGGCGAGGCGGTGCGTATCACCCCGATCCGTCTGTTCCACAAGGGCAGGTTCTGTTCGGATGTGGCAAATATGATCGCGGCCAACACGCGTGATCCTGCGTCCATCATCGGTGACATTCATTCGCAGGCGCAGGCCACGCAAGTGGCGGAACGCGAGTTGCAGCGGTTGGTCTCCAAATATGGTCGTGATCAGGTGACGCAAGGCATGGACGAGGTGCAGGATTACGTCGAGCGGTCGGTCCGCCAGCGCATTTCCGATCTGCCCGACGGGACGTGGGAAGCGGTCGATTACATTGACCGCGATCCGGGTGCCGGCGAAGGCATGATCCCGATCCACATCAAGATGACGATCAAAGGCGACCAGATCACCTATGATTTTGAGGGCAGTCACCCGACGATCTCATCGATCTACAACTCTGCCCATGGTGCGACGTTCTCGGCGGTCGTGGCTGGGATGAAGACGTTCTTTCCCGATCTGCCGATGAACAGCGGCTTTTACCGCATGGTCGAGATCAAGACACCCAAGAACAGCGTCGTAAGCGCCGAGTGGCCGATCGCCGTGACCGGTTTCCTGATGCCGTTCGAAAAGATCATGAATGCGATTTTCGAAATGTGGTCGCAGATCATGCCGGAACGGGCCATCGCCTGTGCGTTCAACCTTGAATACCTGCTTGCGGGGGGCAACGACCTGCGCAAACCGGAAAAGCCGATCTATATGTTCTATGAATGGCTTCCCGGTGGGTGGGGCGGGCGCAATGGCAAAGACGGAAGTGACGTGACCACCGCGTGTTTCGGCACCGGTCTTATGTCGCAGCCGTCCGAGGGCAACGAGCGCGTGAACCCGACCCGCGCGGACGTGTTCCAGATCAAACAAGACAGCCCCGGACCCGGTAAATGGCGCGGCGGGGCGGGCGTCATCAAGGCGTCGACCCTGCTTGAGGCGGAAAATACCGTGATGTCGTATATCTGCGACCGCGAACGCGCTGTCGTCTGGGGCGTCGAGGGTGGTCTGCCGTCGATGCCGCACGGGCTGATGGTGCAACATGCCGATACGGGCGAGGAAAAATGGCTCGGCTCCGTTTTCTCCAACTACAAGATCAAGAGCGGTGACAAGTTTACCCGCCCGACCGCAGGCGGCGGTGGATATGGCGACCCGATGGAGAGGAATCCCGAACATGTGCTGGAGGATGTGATCGACGAGTATGTCTCGGTCGGGCGTGCCGAGAAGGATTATGGCGTCGTGATAAAGGTCATCGACGCAGACATGCTGGAATATGAGATCGACACAGATGCTACCGAAAAGGCGCGTGCGGACATTCGTGCCAATCGTGTCGGTTGGGCGCGAATTGACCCCGAAGAAGTGTCGCAGATGTATAAGGACGGCAAGATCGACGAGATGGACGCCGTGCGAAAATATGCCGTGATCATGGACTGGGGCACCGGAGAGTTGATGCCGAAATCAACAGCGCAATTCCGCGAGAGTTTCGAGAAACGGTCGGTCGCGCATTGGAGCTGAGCGAGCCGGACAAAAGTGATCGTTTTTTAGCCCCGTGCAGCGTTGACGAGGCTCTTTCGATGGTCAGCGCTTTGGACGGCAACGCTGTGGTGGTCGCGGGGGCCACGTGGGTCATGCGAGCGGTCTTGCGTGGTGACAGGGGTGATCGGACATTCGTGTCACTGGCACGGATCGCGCAATTGCACGAGACCGCGGAAGATGCTGATGGCCTGCGGATCGGTGCGCTTGTCACCCATGATGCGCTCGCCAAGGGCATGTCCGCCGTGCCCGAAGCGCTGGTGCAGGCGGCGGCAAACTCGGCAAACCCCGCCATCCGCCGTGCCGCGACGATTGGCGGCAACCTGTGTGCGCAGGAGTTCCGTGCGCCGGATCTCGTTCCGGCGCTCATCGCTTTGAACGCGACGGTCACGCTCGTTTCCGGTCGGGGACGCGAAACTTTACCCGTAGAAGAGTTTGTAAATACCCGAGCCGAACGCGCGCCGGGCGCAATTCTCACGACCATTCATGTGCCGCGACAGGTCGGGCGTTCCGCCCATGCCCGCGCGCTCTTGCGACAGGCGGGGGAATACCCCGTTGCCAACGCAAGCGTCTCCTTGAACCTAGCAAAAGACGGCACAATCGATACCCTCCGCATCGCTGTCGGTGCCGTTGAGGACGTGCCGCGCCGCTGGCATTCGTTGGAACGGGCCCTGCAAGGTCAACCCCTCACTGCCAGCCATGCGGCCGGAATCGCACGGGACCACCTTCGCGAATTTACGCCGCGCGACGACGTTGATGCACCGGGATGGTATCGCCTGCGTGTGCTGCCCGGGCTGGTGCAACAGTTGATTGCGGATATCGCGAACCAGCCGCAGGCAGGTGCCTAGATGGCGGTTACATTCACCCTGAACGGCAAACCCCGCAGCTTCAGAGGCGATCCCAGAACGTCCCTGCTGGATGCATTGCGGCATGATTTTCGGCTGACCGGTGCCAAAGACGTCTGTGGGGAAGGGTTCTGCGGTGCCTGCACTGTGCAGATAGAAGGTGCGCCAAAAGCATCTTGCCTGCTGCCCGTCGGCGCGCTTGACGGGGCGGAGATCACCACCATCGAAGGGATCGGCGACATTGAAACCCTCAATCCTGTACAGCAGGCGTTCATTGATTTTGACGTGGTGCAATGCGGCATGTGATTTCCCGGCATGGTCATGACGCTGACCCATTTTCTGCAGAACACGCCAAGGCCGAGCCGGGCGGACGTGAAATCAGCGTTGGTCGGCAACATCTGTCGTTGTACGGGATATGAACGGATCATCGACGCGGTGATGTCGCTGCACAATCAGGCGGAGGGTCCGCGATGAACGAACTGTCAGATAGCCCTGCCGTCATGAACCTGCCGCGCCGCGATGCGCGCGACAAACTGCAGGGACGCACAAGATATACCGTCGACGCAGGCGGCGCTGATGTGATCCACGCGGCGCTGTTGCGCGCGGATGTGGCGTGTGCGCGGATCAGGCGTCTTGATGTGACGCCCGCTTTGACGATGCCCGGCGTGCTGGCCATCGCGACCGCCGCCGATGCGCCCGGCCTGCATGGTCTGGGGATCGCCGATCATCCGATCTTTGCACAGGAAACCGTGCGTTATCACGGCGAACCGATCGCGGTGATCGCTGCGGATTCCGTTGCACAGGCCCGCGCCGCCACCCACGCGATCATCGTCGAATATGATCCGCTGCCTGCTGTGCTGACGATGGCTGACGCACTGGCTGAGGCCGCGCCGTTGGTTCATCCCGATTGGCGTGATTATGAAATCCTGTTTGACGGTGCCACGCGCGGTGGCAATGTTGCGTGGCAGGCAACGGTAGATCGCGGTAATGTGGATGCTGCCTTTGCCCGCCAGGATGTCACGATCGTCGAAGGCACGTACCGCGTCGGTCGCCAGAACCATGTATCCTTTGAGCCGCGCGCGGTGGTCGCGACCTATGAGGACGGGCGCTATCATATCCATACCTCGACGCAGGCCCCCTGGACGGTGAAACACGTCACGGCAAAAGTACTGGGTGTACCGGAATCGGCCGTGCGGGTCACTGTCCCGGCTGTCGGGGGTGGGTTTGGTCTTAAATTTGATTGCTCGCTTGAACCCTACGCCGCAATCCTTGCGCGCAAGACAGGTCGGTCCGTGTCGCTGGTCAATTCCCGACGCGAAGAAATGATGACCTGCCTGTGTCGTGAAAACGCGGATATCCTGATCCGGTCCGCGGTAACCAGGGACGGCGCGATTGTTGGCCGCGAGGCGACCGTGCTGATGGATTGCGGTGCTTACGGCGGCGAACAGGTGTTTCTGACCACGATGACGGCGCATACGCTTGGCGGCAATTACAAGCTCGGGGCCGTGCGCCTGTGTACGCAGGCGGTCTATACCAATACGCCGCCCAACGGTGCGTTTCGTGCCTGCAACGGGGTCTACAACACCTTTGCGTTGGAACGCCACACTGACGAGATTTGCGCGGCTATCGGGATGGGCCCGCTGGCGTTTCGCCGCCGAAACGTGGTGGGGGATCAGGATATTGGCGCAACGGGCCAGACCTTTCAGGGCGACGTCCTGCGCCCGATGCTGGATCGCATGACCGATAAGTACCCTATCGAGCGCCTGAGTGGCACGTTCCCCGATGGACGGCTCTATGGGCGTGCCACCACGGTCGGGACGTGGTTTATCTTCGTCGGTCCCTCGGCGGCCACGGTCAATCTGAATGCTGACGGCAGTGCCACGCTGGTCACAGCCGGTGTCGAGATCGGGTCCGGCACGATGATGCAGTCCTTGCCGCAGATCGTCGCGGCCAATCTGGGCATCCACCCGGACAAAGTGATCGTGAAAGCCGCTGACACGGACGCGGCGGGCCGCGATCTGGGGGTCGGCGGTGGACGAACGACTGTGTCCCTCGGGGCCGCCAGCCAAGCGGCCTGTACGCAGGTGCGCGACAAGCTGTTGGGCGTTGCGTCTGAAATGCTGCAGACCCCGGCGGCCAATCTGGTGCTGGGCGGTGGACGCGTGGAAATCAAAGGCCGTCCCGGGTCCGGCACGAGCATCGAAAAGATCGTGCAGCAGGCCGAGATCGCCATTGGTCCACTGTCGGGCAGCGGCGCGTTCACGGCACCGGGCACGCAGGCCATGCCGGGCTGCGCGGCGGGACATTTTATCGACGCGATAGATATCCCCGTGTTTGCGGTACATGATTGCGAGGTCGCGGTTGATCCGGTTACGGGCCACGTTGAAATCCTGTCTTACCGGCTGGTGCAGGACGTCGGACGCGCACTAAATCCGCGCGCGATACAGGGCCAGATACAGGGCGGCGTGGTGCAGGGGATCGGCTATGCCCTGAGCGAAGAGATCACGATCAACGCGCAGGGTGCTTTTGATCAGACAGGGTTTGAAACGTATCGCCTGCCGCTGGCGGGGGATGTGATCCCGATTGAATTCGACTTATACGAGGGCGCGCCGTCCGTCGGACCGCTGGGGACCAAAGGGGCGGGCGAAGTGCCCATTCTCAATGTCGCCGCAGCGATCGGTTGTGCTGTGGCAAACGCGACCGGCAAAGCCGTCCATACGCTGCCCCTGACGCCGCCACGCATCGCGGCCTTGATTGAGGGCCACGAGCAAGCGCCAGACATGGGCCATATCCACCGGGATTGGTGGCGCAATATACTCTGAATTGGCGAGCCTTATGCCTCAGGCGGCCCCGGAAAGAAACACGCGACACTATGCGCTCCCTGTCGTTCCAGCATCGGTTGCTGATCTTGGCATTTCGCCTGCGCACGCGGACAACGCGCGGCAAAGGCGCAGCCTTTCGGCGGATTGATCGGCGACGGCGGATCGCCCTTGATCTGCATCGCGCGGGTGTAGCCTTGGCTTTTACGCCGCGCCAACGACGGTGCCGCTGCCAGCAAGGCTTGCGTATAAGGATGCTGGGCCGCGTCAAAAAGCGCTTCGACAGGTGCTTGTTCCACGATCTTGCCCAGATACATCACCGCCACATCGTCGCAGACATGGCGCACCACACCCAGATCATGGCTGATGAACAGATAACTCAGCCCCAATTCGTCCTTGAGACGCGCCAGCAGGTTCAGGATCTGCGCCTGAATTGCGACGTCCAGTGCCGACACCGGTTCGTCACACACCAGCAGCTTGGGATTTGTCGTCAGCGCGCGGGCGATGGAGATCCGCTGGCGCTGTCCGCCTGAGAACTGATGCGGAAACAGGCTCAGCTGATCCTCGCGCAGGCCGACCAACGTGAAGAGTTCGCGCACGCGTTCCATCCGGGTCTCGGGCGTGCCGATCTCCATGAGGTCCATCGGCTCGCGCACGATATCCACCACGCGATCGCGGGGGTTCAGCGACGAATAAGGATCCTGAAATATCAGTTGCACATCGCGGCGGCGCTTGCGCATCGCCTCGTCGTCCAGTTTCAGCAGATCTTCACCTTCAAACAGCACCTCACCGCCTGCCGCTTGCGTCAGGCGGATCGCGGCCATCGCGCAGGTCGTCTTGCCCGACCCACTTTCGCCGACAATCCCCAGCGCGCGGCCCTTTTGAAGGATGAAGGACACCGACCGTACGGCCTCAAGATGGGGGCGGGCCGCGAACATCGACGGGCGGGGCAATGCAAAACGCACAGTCAGATCGCGGACGTCAAGCAACGCAGTCATATCCGGCCCTCCTCCACTGCGTGGCATGCGGCAGGGTGCGGTCCATGCGCCAGCAAAGCAGGCTTTTCAACGCGGCATCTATCCGCCACATGGGCGCAACGATCCGCAAAGGCACAGCCATTGCCCAGCAGATGCAACGCCGGCACCACACCGGGAATCTCACGGAGTTCGGTCGCACCCTTGGCGATGTTGGGAATGCAATCGATCAAACCGCGCGCATAAGGATGCTGAGGTTGGTCAAGGACATCATCGGCTTTACCCGTCTCGATCACGCGGCCCGCATACATCACCGCGACGCGGTCGGCCATTTCGGCAATCGCGCCCATGTCATGGGTGATCAGCACGATGGCCGCGCCGAAATCACGCTGGATTTCATTCAGCAGGTCAAAGATCTGCGCCTGCACGGTCACGTCCAGCGCTGTCGTTGGTTCATCCGCGATCAGCATCCGGGGCCGGCAGGATACCGCCATGGCGATCATCACGCGTTGGCGCATACCGCCCGACAACTGGTGCGGATAATCACGCGCCCGCGTATCCGGCGAGGGGATGCCGACCCGATCCAGCAGTGCCACTGCGTCCTTCATCGCCTTTGATG
>Ga0115567_10002212_pt1 | contig 19255 bp, 26 predicted proteins | sample COGITO_mtgs_1204_2_FD_88679 | JGI IMG/M metagenome (GOLD analysis project Ga0115567, IMG submission 88679) | Pelagic marine microbial communities from North Sea - COGITO_mtgs_120412 | ecosystem: Environmental > Aquatic > Marine > Epipelagic | place: Germany:Helgoland, sampling site Kabeltonne... | reverse complement strand
TAATGCCGTTTGGATGGATACTGGACCAAATCTCAACAGCATCTTGCCAAACAACACTCTTACTCACTCCGCAGCCCAGCGCCCGCAGATCACGATGAACTTTTTACTTTTCAAAAGTCAACTTCCGGGGCCAGGCGAACGGAGGCAGCGTGTGTTTGAGCGCCTGGGGCGGAGCCGTCCTTTTCAAGATGGCAGCTCCACGCTTGTCGCGTTGCTCGTCTGCGCTTGCTCTACTTATCGTTTGGGTTGGGGTGCTTGGGGCCTTCACGCCCCACCCGCCCCACCTGCCCCGCCTTGCATCAAGCAGCGCGACGGCGACGAGGCTCGGCAGTCGCATCCCGTTCGTCCCATGCAGAAGCCATGCACGCTGCACGGTGGGTCTACAGCTGCGTGCAGATTCTGACAGAGCAAAGCGGAGTATGAATGGAAGTAACGACCATGGCAATTCACACAAGCTTAAGTTGGAGGTCGTGGCGTCACGCTCAACCCGCGATTACAACCGCAGAATGCAAGAGGCAGCAAAGGTGGGTGACTTGAAAAGGCTCGAGCGGGAGCTTGCAGCGTTGGAGAAGTCTGGTCTACTGCCGGATGTTTTCACCCTGAACGCATATCTGAATTGCCTTTCCAAGACGCGCGGAAAGGACTTCGCGCATGCGTCCAAGGCTGTGGACCAGATGGTAGCTCGTGGAGTGCAGCCAAACACAGTCACGCTGAACACTCTTCTCAAATTTTTTGTTTCTACCGGGGATATATCTGGTGCTCGCGCATGCCTTGAGCGCTTCAAGGCCCGAGGGTGTGTAGTGCCCGGCCCCTTAACCTGATCCAAAACAGCACCGCTGCCCGGTTGCGGATAGATCAGCCAAGCCACGTATCTAAACTCTCGCTTCTTCATGACTGACGCGAGATGCATCGCACTCGAGAGCAGAGTTCGCGGGGACGTGATCACCTCGAACACGCTGTTATCAATCTCTGCCAAGGCGGAAGACTCTGTCAGCATGCACGAGACGGTCAGCCCCTCCCTGGTTGCGCGATTTCGTTGTTTCAATAAGGTGCCTCATCGTTTGGGCTGATACAAGACCCTATCCTGCAGGTGCAAGAGATGCAGGCACTGGGTTTGGAGCCTTCTGTGGCGACTGTCACGACCTTGGTCAAGTCCATGTCGATGCAGGGGGACGTGGCCGGGGCAGAGCAAGTTTTCCGCTTGTGGGGAGCAGAGCAGCCGGCCGCAGTTCGATGCCTCGCGGACCTGTACACCGCGCGCGGGCAGCCGCAACGCGCGATTGCTCTACTTGCTCCACTTTTGGGGCTTCCGCCGTCATCGAATGATGGTGGAGTGGCGTCGCTCGTTCTCGCAGAAGTCGCGACCTTGAACACTTACCTCAAATCCCTTCGACGTGCGCGGGACGCGGAAGGAGCACTCACCGCCATGCTCACACTGCTCAATGTAGGTACCTTAAACGGGGGGGCGGGAAGTCCCGGTTCGCGCTCGGAGCTGCGGGCTGATACCGTCACCCTCAACATTCTCACCGACATCTTGTGTGCCGCGGGACGGCTGCCGCTCGCGGAGGCATGCATCCATGGCTTGAAAGGCGGAAATACGCCGGACGATTACTCAAATCTTGGCACTCTGGCCTTGAATCAGGACGAGGAATGGCTGCATGTCGTGTCACAGGTCTCAGCAGGAGCGATGCAAGGATCAGGCGCAGCTCGAGTTACAGGCGCTCATGTGCACCAGTACACGTCGCTTCTTCGAGCGTACGGAAACATGCCGGACGGAATTACAAGTGATAAACATGTCTGGGGTGATGTGCCTGTATCATCTGGCATCGCAGAGCTTATTTGCGGTCTCGATGACGAGCCTGCGCTTGTGCGAAGCTTGAGGCTTGTGGGAGATCTGCTTGGTTCGGGTCTTCATGTCGACGCGGTGATGCTAACCACGTTACTCGATGTGTTTGCCGCACGCCGCCGCGCGGTAAAGGCTGCTCAGCTCTTCGAACTTGCCATGGACGAGTGGCATGTAACACCTGGGGTGATGCCCTCCTAAAGACCGCTCCGCGTGCATCAGCGGCCATTGCTTGCCGATTCCTCCGTGCCCCTGCTGAGACGAAATTCGCCTTGATTGCTGCAGATTGCAACGTACAATGCTCTTTTGAAGGCGCTTCGGGCTGGAGGCTTGACCGGGCAAGCCTTTGCCACCATTGAAGACCTTCGGGCGCGCGGTCTCAAACCGGACGTGGTGACGTTCAACACGCTGCTCGACGCCGCGGGCGAAGCAGGGAATGATACTCTCATGGCGCTGGTAAGAGAAGATATGAGGAAAGCTGGCATCGCGCGAGACGCCGCCACGTTCAACACTGAAATTAAGCGTTGCGCACGAACGAAGGTTCCCATTCCATTCAACCCACACATTCACCGAAAACACTTCTCAGTTTCATGAGTTCTCCTGAACGCGTGGCAACCCGCAGAATCTCCGCCGAGCGCTAGAGCTTGTCGAGGAGATGCGTGCCGAAGAGGTTTCGCCAACGGACGTGACGTATGCAACACTGGCGGACGCATGTGGGAAGGCCGGGGAGGTCGGTCTTGCGCACGAGATGGCGGCGAAAATCGGGCCCAACGCCCAAGTGCAGGTGCGGCGTATGGCCGTAACAGCGCTGATCAAAGCGCACGCAGTAGCGCGGGACCCCGCGCGTGCGCTGGAGGTTGCGATTGAGGCCAAACGGTCTGGCGTCGGCATCCGGGAGGCTGGGTGGGGCGCGCTTATGGATGCGTATGCCAACGTGGCCGATCCAATTAAGGTTCAGGAATGCATTGGGCGCATGGAGAAGGAGGGGATGCACGCAAATCGCGTTCATTGGTCTATTTTGGTCAAGGCGCACTGCAACGCGGGTGATACGACTGCAGCACTGCGTGTAATGCGGGAGGAGGTGCGAACGCCGGATGTGGTTTGCTACAACACCGTCTTGAACGCTGCGATGCGCTTCAAGCATTTGGATAATCTCATTGTTGCATTGCGCGACATGGAACAATCCGGCGTCGAGCCCGATGCGAACACAAGAGAGGTGCTTTTGGCCGCAGGCGCAAATGCGGCTGCGCTCAAGGTCGGCGGCCTGCTCAAGACCTTCGATAGCTCGTTTCGCTCCCGCCTCGTATCAGCTGTCGCCGGGGACACTTCTGCAGCGCGTAACAAATCTGTGCGCCAGGAGTAGCGACACAACTTTTGACGAGGACAGGCATGTCTTCCGACTGTGTTGTTAGTTGTTCAGGATGTTGTTCACCAAAAACTCCGATGTATTTCCATTTGAGATGCCTACTGCTGTCTCATGGCCGCTTCCTATTTCCCTCCGCGCTCGTCTGATTCGTAAGGAGCAAGGGCCCAGAGCGCTCTTTCCAAGCTGTTGTCGAGATACCTTGCAGGTAAAGCTCTCTGCTGATTTTCTCATTTTGCCTCTAGGCTGCCATGCTCAGTGGCGGCTCTTTTGGGCTATCGGCCGATAACTGAGCGCCCAGACGAGGCCCGAGAAAGCTGGCGAGACGGCGACCGGGCAAGCGGAGATGGCACCGGCGGCTGTAAGGCGTTGACCGGGGACCGGTTCGAAATGGTGCCGGAGAGATCTGGCTCCACAGCGCGCGGGCGGAAGGTGCCGGTCGGCGTGGTGCCCTTGGGGCGCTCATAGATGCCACGGGACGAAGGACCGCGCGAGATGGCACGGCCTGGGGAGCGCAGCTGGTCACGGGCAGACCCCAAGGTTCCATCAGACACGACAGACGGCTCGCAGGAGGTGAAATAGCGATGTTTGCCCTCGTCCTTGTTGAAGTAGAGGTGTCGAGCGACAGAGTCGACCTGCTGGCCTATCTGTCGGACGAGGTCACATATCTTTTCGATTTTTGCCGAGTCTGACATGCAGTCCTCAACATCCACTGACGCTTTCCCCTTCAGGATCTTGAAGTCGGCCTTGAGCTTGTACAAATGATCGGGGTGCGCCTGTTGCTTTGTGGCTGTCCCGTGCTTTCGACGCCACCAAGTCTGCAAGATAAGTGTCGCTGCGTCTCGGATCTGGAGACGTGCCTTCTCGCGCTCGATGACGATGAGGGCCGAGTCTTCTTGGCCTGTAAATCGCATGATGTTCGAAAGCGCACCCGTCGCAATAGAGACAATGACAATGCCGCAGAAGCACGCCATGATGCTCACTAGACGTGAAACATGCGTGTACGGATAAAAGTCGCCGTATCCAACGGTCGTCATAGTGATGAAAATGAACCAACATGAGTTCCAGATGTAAACATCATTGCTCTTCTCGAAGCGAACACCATTTGGCGTATACCAGTATTTCGCCTCGTCAAGATCGCAATCTACATGTGTTGTTCCCGGAAGGAGACACGATGTAATTTCGAAAGATCGATAAAGATACCTGACGAGAAGGGGACTCGTCAGGCAAATCGCTACGCGCAATAAATTAGAGTCAACGGCCCGGGGCTAGACCCGAAAAAAATGATGAGAAGGCCCCAGAAGACCATGATGTACCAAACCTGATGTGGACAAAAGAACTGTAAATTGTAAAGGTACGACCAATTTCATTTCAATCCTAGGCGTGCACACTCCAGATCAAGACCGCAAAGTGAGCAAAAAGAATTGCAAAAACAAAGCGCCAACCTGGGAGCAAAGGCGGGGGTTTGGGGGTGCCCACCGCGTGCCAAGAGTTCAGAGCACGCTTGATGGCGAAGAGTGAATCAAACTTGACCTTTGCAAAGTGTGCGACAGTATGCCGGTTGGGAAGATCATGAAGCATCCAATCAGTAAAAACCCACCAAACGAGATAAAAGCGAAGTAGGTTGAACAGCGCCCCCATGGTCTCGATGCGATACACCACAATATTCTCGATCGAAATGGTCGAGAATTCCCACGTAATCCCCGGCGGTACATGGATGATGCAGAGGATGGCCTCTGCAATGAAGCGAGGACTTTCGAAAATCGGGGTATAAGGAACAAAGACGTCCAGGCGGAGTCCGCGCGTGATGTGTCGGTCAAGCCGCTCCCACAGCTCGTCGTGCCAATAAGCCGAGACGAGTACACAAATCGTCGTAATCGATGCAATGGAGTTGATCAGCTTGAGGAGGAGCATGATGAATTCGTTGGGACCGGTGCCGCGCAAAAGTAGCTCATTCTGTGCGACAGCCGAGAAGCCTCCAATGAGCGCACAACCCGCAGCAATCTGCCTGCGTAGCATTCTTGCAGCGTACACCGCTGTGCGATTTCGCCTCCATTTCAGCTCTGGATGTTTGTGGTCAAGGACCAGCTGCTGCACCGCGTTCGAAAACCGGTTTTCGTGGAACTCTTCGATATCCCCCCCAGGACCCCTGTCAAGGACTCCTTCGGTATTTGTGATTCGCGCACCCTTGATCCCCGTAGACATCTTGTTGCGAGCCTCCTTGAGCTTAGTGAGCTCTGCCCGTGTGTTGGATCGCATCAAACTTCTGCCTTGATCGGTAAAGCGATTCACTTGCTTCGCTTCCTGCGCGATACGCTCCGCCTCCACGCCTGCCGTGTCCTTTGTTGAGCGCTCTGCCTCAAAGTTTGTTTTCTCTTCGTCTGACATGTTTGGAGGGCGTAGATTGACGAAGAATTGTTGGGCCTCGTTTGAAAGGGTAAGGCGTGAAGCCTTGGCCTCCATATAAATCATTGCCAGATTGATGAACTTCGCGCGAACGACCGCCTGGCACCACCCCCGATCAATTCAGTCCAACATGTCAACAATCATGAGCGTGTTGTCAACAACAAGGGTCCCACCTGCTCAAGCTTCACAGTATCAGCTGAACAGGCATCAGCATCGAGCCTTGAAGTTTGCTTGGCCTGCACCCGGGAACGTGGGAAACCCTGTGTCAGTGCAAAGCGTGCAGCTGAAATTAGGATATGCGCAGCAGAACCAGCGGCACCATGGGCAAATCGCTGAAGCAACCTTCTGAAAAAGCATTCGACGCTCAAATCCTGACATGGCCTTTCCGCCGATTTGTGCGTAAGCCATCTTGAAGGATGCTTGCATGTGGCTTTTCATCAGCTTCATTCGCTGGTCTGGATTGTTCTCGATCTCAGAAGACACATTTCTCACGGCCCTTTCCTCACGACGCCTTTTTGTGAAAGCCTTGATCATCTCCGCAGCATGTAACTTGACGGTCCGTTTTGCAGCCTCGCGCTCTAGAAGTGACATTGCGGACATTTCGCGAGGGGTCCAGCGCAGTACATTAGCAAAAGCCGCAGTGAGCAACGCTGTCGACCCAATACCGACCATTGCGATAACGCATGCCACCAATCTCCCGAGATGAGTCGTTGGAGTGATATCGCCATATCCCGCCGTCGTCGTTGTGGACCATGCCAACCAAGCGGAATTCCACAAATAGCTGTCATTGGCCTGCAAACAATCGCAACGCGGTCACTGCTATGGCATTGTCGACAATTCAAATCGCAACGCATCTTAGGCAGGCACCACCTTCTCAAACTCTGTCCCCTGGAAGCCAAGGTTCCATTCAATTGCGTTTTGTTCATCGCAGAGAGGGTCCGCCGGCGTCCCGTACTGGCAAGCAGTAGATTCGGCCGCACGGTACCAATACGCGGCCAAGAAGAGAAGTGACATCCAGATAAAACAAATGAAGAACATTGAACGAAAGCTCTGGTGCAACAAAACCTTGAATGCAAACGATGAGCCGAACGTGACCTGCGAAAAAGTAGACACGGTGTGGCGGCGTGGCAGCCTCACCAAAACAGAATCACGCACAACCCGCCCGAAAAGGTACAAGCGAAGCCATGACCAGATCGCTGACGCCGTCTCGATTCGGTAGAGGATGAAGTTGTCAAAGTTCTTGAACCCGATCTCGGCTGTCACAAATGGCGGAACGTGCCAAACGCAAACAAAGAATTCTTGCCAAAAGCCGGAATCCTTGAAAGGTTCAGCCCAAGGGACGTGAACGTCGAGAGGAACCTGGATCGTTCGGGGGATACAGCATCGGCACGCAATACGTCGTTTACGTAGTCTCAAGTACACGACATACTTTCACACTGCAAAGATTTGGGTGTCCGGCTGGGACATTTGGCATACCAGAGTGTTGAGATGCTTTTTGACGCGGTTGAAAAGCAGCGACAGTCTGTAGACGCGGTAGATGCACACGATAGTGAGAACCGTGAAGAAAGTGCCTGCCACGGAAATTTCAATTCAATACAGGGCGTCAGAAAAATCTCGAGAAAGATACAGGCCCAATGAGTCAGCACGGCACACTGGTTCCACTCGAGGACGAGGAAGTCACCAGCTGCCTTCAGAATATTCATCAGAGCCGATCTAGCCTCGTATCCCTGAACCACCAATTCGTGCTGCCCAATCGCGGTAATGCTCCCGAGCAAGCCGAAGTACGCGGCCCAGCGCCGGTTCTTGATCAACAGCATATCAATGTGGTCGCGATCTTTGCGCCAGTCGTCTGCCACGTGAACGTACTCAAGGGAATACGATGGCCGATGTAGCCGCGGCCCTTCCGGGGTTTTTCTATCCCGCGCGTGCGGCGACGCGGGAGACGTTCCATAATTGCTGTCTCCGCCCCTGCCAAATTATGATATCTCAGGCTTGAAATTTTGTTCCGAATGCTCCAGGCGGATAAGCTGTCCTGTCAGCGCCCTTACCGCGACCAAAGAGGCTGTGAAGGGGCACTGACCGCACAAGATGGCCGTCCCCTTTTGACCCGTCCAAAAGTCTCTCGTTCTTGAGGAAGCCGTTAGCTTCCTCTGCAGGCATCCCTGATTCTTCCAGGATCATTCTCCCGACGGGGGACGCAGCTGTGCACGGCACGGCGATTAGCACACTCGTCAACGGGACTCTCAAAGCCATGGCGCTATGAACCTCGCGATTTCTGACAAGGGTCTGAACCTGATAGTGTCCTGAGAACCTCCCCTTCAGCGACGATAAGCCCTGCTGCTTCCAATCCATCCAACTGCGCAGCCGATGCACTGGTCAATCTCGAGTCCAACATGGCAGGGATCGTTGCTGCGGGGGGGGGGATGTTTCGAGCACGCCCGCCGCACCAAAAGTTCTAGAAATCAACTCCGCTGCAAACAGGAAAGTCTGACATGCACTCACGGAAAAGAGTAGCACCTGTTTAGGTGCTGTCGCAGAGGGTGTGTCAAGACTGGAGGCATCTGAGTGTGAGTGCTGGTCCGCGGCCCGCCCGGCCGCAGAGAGACCCGGAGACCTCTCGCGTTCTATCTGTCTGGAAGGAACGCCAAGATCCATGTGGGTATCCTCTCCGGTCGCAGCTTTCTCCTCCGAATCAACACTCTCCACTGAGCCGGGCAGAACAGCCGCAGTAGCCAGTTCCCCACCAGGCCCGTGCTCCAGATTCGAGACTCTGGGCTCATCTGCGTCTGTAATTTCCGACGCCCCAGCGTCACCGAGATCCTCCATCCCACAAGTGCGTGCCCCCCTCCTGGCAAGGCTCGCGGCAAACTGCAGAGCCCTCTCTGCGTTGTTGGATGGTGGAGTCGGGCCAGACGCCGTAGTACAATGTAGCTAGAACCGGCTCCATAAAATCCAGACTTTTAGCGAGCAGGGTCGCCAGAGCCTCTGGTCGTCGTGCTCTTTCCGGTCAGCTACGACCCAGCAGAAGACGGGGGTGGTCACAGCGCGCAGCCCCCAAGCTCAATACCGAAAACAGGCTGCTGGCGCGTCTCCGGCTGGTGCCCTGGAATCTTTGGGGGACGGGATCCGGTAGTTGCTGTCCTAGCGAGATGGATTCCTCACCCGTCTGGACAAGATTTGGCACGGCAGGCCACTTCGTCGGTGCTGAGGGCCTGCCGGTGCGACCGGCTTCGACTGTCGACAGATTTGTCCCAAGCTCGCCGCAATTTCCCCCTGCGGATTCACCCGCCGCTCGCAAAATGCATGGCGGGGACGCTTTGAGCCCGCGCGAGCCTGGCTCTGAGCGACCGAGGGGCCTGTACTCGTCGGATCGGTCGGCTGCGTCGACAGTCCCGTCGCTCACCCCGCAGACGTCACTGAAAGACATCATGGTGCGCCGCGGTAGCACTCAACTGCCACTGCAAGAAAATGGGCGACTGGCCGGTGCTGGCCCGCTTGACCAGGGTGTTGTTGTCGTGCAGCCTGTCCCTGGTATCGCCTCAAAAGGAATGCTGTGCTCTTTTGCAAACAACGAAAGCCCAGTGGACGGGTCGAGGACAGGAACGGTTCTCTTGCCGCGGGAAACGGCATCAGCCGCAATCCTTTCCGCGCGAATGTCTGCGCCCGCGCCTAACCACGAGCGTGGCGCTGCCCGGCGTGTTGTGCGGACCTACATGCTGGAGGAGCCAGAGCAGCACTGCCAAGACGGCGCAAGGACTTTCCTGGTTGGGGCGACACGCTACATTCGGGTCGCGCAGGACCACCTAGGACGCTGCAATGCGACTCTGCCGGTTTCTGCGCGGGTCCGCGCTCCTGTACTGCGTGCGGTGCTATCAGCGCATGACACAGTGCCGCCGTCGCCACCCCGGTCGCCGCGTTCCGCCGCAAGGAGGCTTTGGGCAGTGGAGGAGCAGGAATCCGCGACGCTCTCTGCCACCCTGGCGAGGCGTCAGGGTTCAGCGCGCGCGCGCGTGCGAAGTGTTGTGGTGCAGGCTTAATGAAGCCTGCGCAGCATGTGACGCTCGGGAATCATGCGTCACATGGCCAATTTGCTGGCCTCCCTTTTCTTCCAGGCAGACTTGACCCGGCGCGTTCAATTCACACGCACCGCCGCACGCGCGTGACAACACACGTAAAAAGCCGCGGCTAGGTTGGCGGCTATAACGCTGAGGGCCGCGACGTGCAAGCTCGGCACCCGCTCCGTGCCTCTCGAGAAACCGGCCTGTCGCTCAGATCATGACGCCATCCTCGTCCTCGTCCTCGTCCTCGTCCTCCGGCGCGGGCGCAGGCTCTTGTACCGGCGCGGGCGCAGGCTCTTGCACCACTGGGGGCGGCGTCGGCGTCGGCGCCTTGGGCGGAGGCGCCTCCTCCTCGGGGACCTCGTGCCGCTCTGCCGCGCGCGGGCGCGCGGGCGACGCGCGCACGTACGTCCCAGGCACGGTGTCGGGGAAGAGGTGGGCCGAGTCGATGTACTGCTGCAGGAGCGGGAGCGGGAGCTGCAGCGCGGCCAGCGCCTCGCGCAGGGTCTCCTGCGACAAGAACCCGCGCTCCATCCGGTCTAGGTCCCGCTGCGTTTAGGCCCAGCGGCACGTCAGTCGCCCGCGCCACGCAGGCGCACGCTGCCACGCAGCAGACACTCCGCGTGCGCGGACACAGGGCGCGGCGGCGGGGAGGCGCGGGCGGGGCGCGGGCGGCGTCGCGCCTGGTGCAGGGCCTTGTACTCCTCCTCGCGCGCGAGGCGCCGCCGCTCCTCCTCCACCATCTGCTTCCCAAGCTCCTGCCAGCGCACCGTAAGCGGTCAGTGGCACCGCTTCCTGCACACGGCGCATCGGGGGGCTTTCCGCTTCCGCGGAGGCCACAGGGCGTCCCGGGCGCCCCGCGATCACCGGCGCGGGGCAGGGCGTGTGCCTGCAGGCGCGTGAGCCGTTCGAGGGCCGCCTCGCGGTCCGCCTCGGCCTGGCGCACCGCCACGACCTCGTCCTCGAGCGCGCGCTCCTTCTCCGCGCGCAGCGCCGCCATCTCGCGGCGCGTGTCCTCAATGAGCGTCAGGCCCGACTGGTCCGCCTCCAGCTTCTCCAGCTCCGCCAGCATCGCCCGCTCGCGCTCCAGCGCCCGCAGGCGGTCCTCCTCCGCTGCCTGCACGGCCGCCTCGGCCTCCGCCTTGGCGTCGCGCGCAGCCGCGAGCTGCCGCTCCGCGCGCTCGACGTCTTCCCCCAACGCCGCGAGCCTCTCACGCAGCACATGCGACAGCTCCTCCTCCGCCCGCACTGCCTCCTCAAGCCTGGCCATTTCGGCGCTCGCCTGTTCCAGGCTCCACTCCAGCTCCGTGCGCTGCTTCTGTGCGTCGCGCTCCAGCGTCGTCATTTCCCCCTGGATCGCCCGCATCTCCGCTAGCAGCTCTGCTTCGCGAGCCTTGACCCGAGCCTCCTCCTTGCTTGCCGACTCCTGCTCCCACCCAACCATCTCTTCCCAGCGTCGCCGCTCGTGCTCGATGCGCTGCCGCAGGCCCGCCAGCTGTTCCTCGCGCTGCCTTGCCTGCTCCTGCAGCGCGGTCAGCTCGTCCTCCACCTCCCGGTTCGCCAGCTCGCGCTCGTTGCGGGAGCGCTCAATTGCGACGCGCGCCTCCTCCGCCTCCGACAGCATCCGCAGCAGGCGCGTGTTGTCCTCCCGCATTCGCATTCGTTGCTCTGCCGCCTGCTGCACGCGCACGCTGCTCTCTTCGCGCATCCGCTCTTCCTGTAGCACCCGCGACTCCTCCTCTCGGATCTCGCGCTCGAGCTCCTTGCGCTGCTCCTCAAGGGTCTTGAGCAACTCCATTTCACGCTCGTTGGCCTCGCGGTCGTCCCGCGTGCGCTGCTCAATCGTCCGCATGAGCTCGGCTTCCTGCGTCTCTGCCTGCACCCGCTTTGTCTGTTCCTTGCGTAGCTGCAGCTCCTGGTCCCGCTTGTGCCCGCGGGTCGTTCCCAGCGACTCCTCCGCCGCCGCCAGCTTCTCATGCGCCTGGTCAAGCAGGTCCTGCCCCGGAGCCACAAGGTCACATACCGAAGGCCACACGAGCCCGCATCGGGACCTACGCTGCTGTGAAACGGGCGCGGCAAAGACGGGCGCGCTTCACACCTGCAGGCGACGGACGTCGAGCGTGTCCTGTTCGGTCTGGGCGCAGATCTGCCCCACCCGAGCCTCCACCTGGCGGCGATCCAACTGCTCCTGCTTCAGCGCAGCCTGGATCGTGCGCAGCTGCTCTTCGGCCGTCCAGAGCTGTACTCGCAACCGCCGCAGCGCGTCCTCGTCCTCTGACACCTGCGACTCCGCGACCTTGAGCGCCCGGCGTAGCCGCTCCAGCTCCTCCTCTGCGAGCACCAGTGCCTGGCGCAGCCGTTCCACCTGGCATGGCCCCACGGTACCGCGTCAATGCGTCGATTTGCGTCGATTTGCTGCCAACACGCCGGTCGCGAGCGCCCCGGAGAGCAGTCTGCGTTGGCATTGGCTGGGGCGCGGGCGCCACCTCCTCCTGCATGGAGCCCTTCAGCTTGAGCTGCGAGAAGTACTCCGCGTTGCCGCGCATGAGCGCGACGATGAAAGTCGTCATGGTGCCGGTGGCACCTTGGCGCTCAAACTCGAGCGTGACGAACGTGCCGGCCTCTCCAAGGATGAGCGCGCGGAGCTTGTCGAGGGAGAGGCCGTGGCTCGGAGAGCCGTCGATAGACTTGATCACGTCGTTGACCCGCACTGAGCCTTCGCGGTCCGCAGAACCTCCCCTGATGATGTTGCGCACGTAGACACGATCATGATTTTGAACCTGTCGTTTCGGGTTTAGCCAGTCGGCTAGGGGAAAGGGTGGCTGCCACGGGTGCTTCGGGGCACGAGGGAGCTTGTTGGCATGGCAGGGAACCGTTTGCTGGAAGAAGAGTCCAACTCCCGCGCGGCTTGGGTCACTCTCGTCCACAGTAGCTGGAAGAGGACGGGGCTGGTACATGGGTGCGCCAGGAGCACCCATCGGCTGCGTCCCGTGTGCGAAGGGCGGGGTCCAGTCGGCTCGCGGAGGAGTCGCCAAGGGCGCAAACTTGCCGCCTGCAGGAACCTGCATACCGCCTGCTGCACCGGCATGGTACTGACCTCCTCCGGAGTCCGTACCACCGGGCGCCCGAGGATGATGCCATGGCACGACCTGCGGTGTCTGGTCCGGGTGCGAGCGATACTGCGGCGCGCCCGTCTGAGATGCGGGCGCTATGGCGGTTCCTGCCATAAACGGGCCTTTCGGGCCGCTCCCATGCGACATATCCCGCCGGCTCTGAGCAGTCGTTCGCCTGTGGGAAATGAAATATCCGTCTGTCCGCGGCAGACCTTGGGGATGCGTGCGAGGACACAGCCGACGCTAGTGCGACGAAGGGCGACAGAGAATTACAGTCATCAGGCCGCGCCAAAAGTTCACTCCCACCACTTTTGTGTTTGTAAAGCATTTCTTTCGAATTTCCGGTTTGGCTTCCATCGGCGGGATGCACAGTGGTGTGGGATCACAATTGGAAAGCGCAATGGACATGATGCGTCTGAATGGTTCGCTCTCTTTTCTTGTGATCCTGAGTTGGACGAATTTCTGTGTCCACGATACCTGGCAGCTGAACTTGTTCACAGAATTTGTTTACATTTCCTCTTGACGAGCAGGTCAAGGAGACCATGCGGCATTTCAGCCTTCCTTGGCATCCATTGACACTGGCTTTTGGCGCCCGTGGGGAAACAGTTGTGGACTGCCAGGATCAACACCATCTGTTGGAATGCCGTCAAGCCAGAATCATGGCCAACTCTCGAGCGTCCAGTCCTTGCAGCTTCATCGAGAGCTCCTGACGCATGGCTCACGAAATGCCTCCACTCATGGCAACGGGGCAGCGTGGAAGCTGCCACCCAAGGCTCTGGGGGGCACAGATATTCACGCATCGAATCAACCTTCAAATCAAGAGCTGAAAAGTGCTGTCCGCCATCACCGCGATGCAGCCTCCGCGCTCGTACCCGGATCGCGAGGCCCTACAAGAGACGCGAGGCGCACGGAGCAGCAGGCGGCGCACACGAACGGTCAACAGAATGAAAGTGGCGATAAGGTTCACAATGTACGGCTTGGATGTGGCAGTGCAAGTAGGTATGCGTCGCAACTGTCCGAACTGGGCAGGTTGCTGGGAGAGGAGTCGCCACCGAGGGAGCGTCCACGAGACGAGCACAGCCGCGGAGCTTTTGCGCCACAAGATCCTGCCCACGCAAATTACCAGGCAGTAATTGTGCAGAAAGCAGAGCGTCAGATGCAACAGGCATTGGCAGCTCGCGAGGGTGGCGCCACAGTGCAGGCAGCGCTCCCTGCGCTCAGCACCAACCCCGACGGATCGTATGCAAAGCTCCCGGTCTTCAGCGAGGCGTGGCTGGAGGCGCGCGGAAAGATCCGGGTCCTCCTCGAGTATCAGGCCATTTCGGACGAGGACTTGCGAGGGTTCAAGGAGGACGCGAGCTTGCAGGGCTACACTCGCCACAACGAGATAACCGTGACCAAGGGTGAGTACGGGCGGTTCGCGCCTGGCTTCTTCCTCCGTCGCCGCGGGCCCTCCCGCAGGCAGCACCTCGCAGGCGTTCAGTGGCGCGACCACTTGCGGGATCGACGTGGACTACCACTGGAGGAGGTGCGGCTGTTTGTGACGGACCATGTGGAGTTGCTTGCGACCGAAGAAGACGGGGGTCACGGCAACAGCCATGAGGCGGACCAGCTCATCGGGCCAGCGCAGCGAAGACTGTACACGTCGCTGTCGCGTGACGCAGGGAGTGTGGGACCGTGGGCAGTGGGTTCCTGGGATCCGCTGGTGGACGCCGCGCAGGAAACCTCGCCAGGTGGCCGGATGTTGCTGGTGGGCGGCGCTCCGGGGGGGGCGCCTGGGAGCGGTCTCCTCGCGTCTACCACGGCTGCTTCGGGGACGGGAGGCAGCCATGTGTGGCTGCGAGAGGTATTGCAGCAGCGCGCGGCAGATGGGTCGTTCGCAACTCCATACCATCGTCTCCGCCGTGTAGGCGCGGATCAAGACAGGTCACCCGCCCTTCTTGCCGCGATGCTGCTCCGCTGAATCTTGCGCGTGCACGCCCCGGCTGACGCGTCCTGACTGCATGCAGCCCCATGCTCTCTGCCTCAAGACTCGATCTCTCGCCCTTGCTCTCGTCGCCTGCAGCACACTCTGCTGCGCTCTCGTCGACCCCCACGACTGCCGGTAGCGAGCGCCCGATTGCCTTGCACGCAGCTATCTCGCACGAGAGCCCGGCGCCGTCTCGCCCCCCATCGTCTGGCAACGGCGACGGCGGCGGGTTGGCGCGCGCGGACCAAGTGGCTCCACGCACGGGGTTGTTCACCAGCGCCCTTCTCTACTCTCCAGTCCGGCACGTTCCCCCGCCTCTTCTGTTTGCTCGGCCCCGTCAGTGCCTTCGCACCGTTTCCCCCTTGCGCTGCATGGTCCTTGGCGGCAGTTGATGGACCTGGTTGCCCTGTCACCGCAGGAGCCCGGACACCCCGCGGCTCCCCACGTTTGCTTCGAGCATACCCCTGCTTGCATTTGAGTCGGCAGCCCAGCGGCCTGGCACCAGCTGGACAGGAGCGCTGGCAGAGGGAGACGGCGCAAGGTAGGTGAGGGAGTTCGCCCCATGGTGGGTAGCGCAGCGCTCTTTTTGAGCTGATGAAGTGATTAGGGTGGCAGAGCAAGATATTCGGAATCCTTGCAGTCTACATATTCACAATTTGCGTCACCTGCTCCTCTTCACTCTATCGTCCTTCGCATCCCCTCTTGAATTGGTCCTGCTCCTGCGCCGGGCCACCCGCTTTCACCCCTCTCCAGGGCGGTCCCTCCCCTTGGAAGTGTCGCCCTTGCTGACCGCGCCGCTCATGCTGCCCCTTCTCCCGGCCTTGGACGGCAAGCGCGACGGCGCAGGGGTCAGTTCGGGTGAGTCGAGGAGGGCGGACATGGGTGGCTTCTTCCACTGCGACTTGGGAACCTGCGGGCGCGAGGCACTCAGTGCTGCAGCACAGCGGGAATGGCCATGTGCGCTGCGCCTTTGCTGCGGACGCGGCTCCCGGGTTGAGTTCTCCGAGCGGTCTTTCACCCAAGGCGAGTGCTCAGAGGGGTCTTTTACCATGAAGCCGGCGAGGTCGTCAACCTCTCCGTCATCTTCTCGGAACTTGTCGCGCCACGACGACTTGGGCGCAGCCTCGGCAGGTTTGGGCTTGCGCAGAACCTTCCACAGCGCCTGCTTGATGGCTCGGATCCGCTGCTCCGAGGCATACTCTCGGATCACTGTGCGCACGCCTGACGAGTCCGCCATCACCGCCGTCCCTCCTCGCTTGCGCGACCCGCCGTACGGCAGCTCTGTCAGCTCCTGCGAAACCGTCTCCGAGCAGGGCATGCGCATTGCGACACAGAGTGACGCGCAGGCCCGAAAGCACTCGCGCCGCGCCTCGTGCCCGTCCAGCTTCTCCGTCTCGTTGCGCGAGCCCGCGAGCCGCGGGTTAGAGATGATGCCCTCGAGGTACTCGAACTCCTCCTTGCGCGTCCCGCGCACCGATACGGACCCCTTCATGTCCAGTTTCCCTCCACTGACCCCCGTGGCCAGGCTATCGGTCGCATGCCCAGACTGCCCAACGCTTTGGCCAGTGGCGGTGTCGAAGAAAACTAGGCGAGGTGGCTCTCGCGGAGACACTGCTTCTACGGACGCGCCGCACTCACTTTTTGGCGCAGCACGCGGAGACGAGGTGGAAGACAGCTTCGAGCGTTGGAAGGCGACGGTCGTCGATGTCATGTCGAGCGGCGCGATCGGTGGCAAAGAGTATTGTAGGCTACGTGGTGGGCGCAGAGAGGAAATAGGCCGGGAGTTGGGCTTGGACAGCATCGTGATGAATGGAGAGGGTGCATGGAAGGTGGAGCGAGGACGATCATCCTGCGGAGCTTGCACCTTCTTCTGCTTCTTGCCTTTCGCTGCTCACAGACAGAACAAACTCAGCAACACGGTCACTCCGTTGCCATCTTCCGGACCGAGCTCAGTCATGATACACACGAGAATTCACCTGGCTTTCCCGGGAGTGACAATCCTGACAGTTCTGTGCGGTCGCACCTGAGGCATCTCGACGCGACGCGGAAGCTCGTCCATTGGAACGACGCTCCACCCCTGAAATCGGCGAGGGTTCTGTCGACTGCATCGACTTTCCAGGCGACACGGGACAGCGCGGAGGCGCCGCGAGGGCAGGAGAGGGGGCCCGTATCTGCCCGGCAAGCCACCCGTTAAGAATCCACGCCAAAAGTTCACACTTACTACCCTCAGCAAAGTCAATCTCTTCTGGGCCCGCCTACATTTGGCGTTCCTAGACATTTTTATCGGCGCCAGATAATTCGAAGCCCAGGAGGAGGGAGATCCGGATCCCTTGGGCATCATGCTGAAGTCTCTCATCACTACCCTGGTGTTCTTCGCCTTCATCATGGCCGGTGCGAACAAGATCACGGAAGTTCATCCCGAGACGCACAAGTTCCTCTCTGACGGGTTCAAGACTTTCGGCCCAGTGCGTACTCCCGCCCTCCCTTCCTGACGTGCCCGCCACAACTCGCATGCTCCATGTCATGGTGCCCTCCTGGTGCACGACGGCTTAGTGTTGCGCTAGCCGCAGTATGGTCTCAGAAGGTTATACGAAAACTCTTCAGGAGCCGAATTCCCACGGTGTGACGGGCATGAGCCTGTCTGTGCGGGCGCAGCTCATCGCAGGGGCAGCGCTGCCTTGGCCCCGGCACCTGTGGGCTGGTTTGAGTTTGTGGGAAGTGCTGAGATCTAAAAACACATTGCATCTTGCCACATGCCAGATAGGGCCTGATTCAGGACTCTTGAATTCCGTGCATGCCGCTGCGGTTATTTTGGGACGCAATGACCTGCGATCCCACGAGGGCCCCCAGTGGATTTCAACTGACCGCTCCTGTTCGATGCCGGGTCCGAACACGCACGCATGCAGCGCCTGCTGAATGTGTTTTTTGCGTCGGGCGACTTGCACAGATCTGGGAAAAGGTCTTCAAGGACGCAGGCAAGACGGTCGGCCAGGAGAGCCTTGCAGCGGTGTCCGAGCCCACCAGCCTAACCGCCGACATTCAACCTGTGTTTTGTGCAAAACTATCAATCAGTCTGAGTGCATGATTTGCCCAGACGATCTGCGCCGCAGCATGCCGCAGCACAGAGGCGGTTTGGTGCCGGCTGTGTGGGAGCCGCAGTGCTAACCGACTGCGAGGCGGAGCAGGATTTGGCTGACAAGTATCTTCTCGATGACGGCTCTAAGACCTACCAGAAGATGATGAAAATTATCGGATACAGTGAGGCCATCAGTGCACTGGCCCTTGTCACGCCGCTCCGCACGATCGGACTGCTCGTACTCGCAATCAACATGTCCGGGGCTGTGTATACCCACATCCAAATCGGAGACTCCCCGGTGCGTTCCCTGTACCGTGTTCGCCCCTTGTCCCTTCGCTTACAGCTTCGACGGCGGCTCCACCCCCGTCCGTACCTTAAGTCCCTTGCTATTCGGCATCGCGATATGACCGGAGCACCTTACCGCTGGGATTTGTGGCCTGTTGCGGACAGATGCCCCCTGCCGTGCTCCTCGGCCTGGTGATCACTCTGCTCTTCTGGCCTGGACCCCCGAAGGGCAAGGCGTACGTCCCCCGGCCCTGTTCCCCCTTGCGCGCTCCTGTGTCCCGCTACTGCGACGCTAACTGTTCCGTCCCCTCCTCTCCTCCCCGGCATCCGCAGCGGCAAGAAGTCCAAATCTTCGTGATGGTTTCATCCCGTGGACTCATTCGCCGACAATCGCATCGATCGGTGCTGAGTGCGTGCGCGCGCCGTGTTTGTACCAAGCCTGAGCCGTGTCAGGGTCAGGAGGCACAAAAGGTGGTCCCAATAAAAGCTCTGCGTTGAGGGGCTCCGGAGCGAGCATGCCAAAGCGGCGACCTGTGATCTGTATTCACTATAATACTCCCACGGGCCCACAACCCCGTGCACGCGGTTCGGTGCAAACAATAGCCTCGCTCACTCGGCTCGCGCCCCGCGCTCAGCTTAGGAACGGAATGACGCCGAGATCTCGCACCTCGAGGACGAGGATCGACGTGAGGATCGACGTCAGTGTGAAAACGACGGAGGGCTGCGCCACGAGCCCCAGGACCCGCATCGGAGATGTGTCTTTGCAAACGCGGATCTCGTCTGCGATGCACCCGAGTAGAATCTGGCAGCGCTCGAGCTCGTCCGCCTGTGCCGCAAGCTCCGGCCCTCGACCCCGCAACTGCGCTGCGAGCGCCATGTTGGAGCGCTGCGCGCGGTAGAGCGCCTCCTGCTGGAACTCCGAGTACCGGTTGACCCAGTGGCAGATGAATACCTGGATCATGATGGGAAGCGCCAGGATGAGGAGGCGCAGGAGCGTGAGGCACTTGACGTCCAGGTTGATGACGTGCTCCTTCCCGCTTGCGGAGTCATAGGACTGGTAGAAGGAGCCGATCGCCTGAATGAGACGTGTCCACTTAGTACGAGGGGAGGGACGAGACTTGTCCGGTTAGTACGGGGAAGGG
>Ga0115567_10002206_pt1 | contig 19280 bp, 18 predicted proteins | sample COGITO_mtgs_1204_2_FD_88679 | JGI IMG/M metagenome (GOLD analysis project Ga0115567, IMG submission 88679) | Pelagic marine microbial communities from North Sea - COGITO_mtgs_120412 | ecosystem: Environmental > Aquatic > Marine > Epipelagic | place: Germany:Helgoland, sampling site Kabeltonne... | reverse complement strand
TTAAACAGAAGGCATATGGGATGATCAACAGTTCTCAAATACCAAATCCAAATATCAATCTGTGAGCAGGAAGCCATTACACAACTATTTTTGCCTTTAATCTGAGTTGGTACTTTGGTTGAGATTAGATATTTGGGGTTTGACGCTTGAACTATTTTTTAGTGCTTATCATCGAATAAACAGAGCATTACATTTAATATTGACTATATTTAATATGCTATTAATCGATTTCTTTGTAGAAGCATCAGTTTATAATTTTGGCACTAGCGGTCAAAATAAATTGATGCTTTTTTTATGCATGCCCATGAAAATTAAATCTGTTTTTATACGACTTCTTTTATTGTTGCCATTTTTTGCTCATGCGCAACAATTAGACAGTCTTTTAATAATTGCTCAACAAACAAAAAATGATTCGGTAAGAGCTCGGCTTTACAATAAAGTTGGGTTTGGTTACATTTTCAATGATTCAGAAACAGCCAAAACCGTGTTGTTGGAGGGGCTCTTGGATGCCAAGAATTCCCATTTCGCCTTCGGTACTGCAGAGCTCACCAATACCTATGGCATTTATATGGATGTCATGGGGCAATCAGATTCTGCCAAGTATTATTTTGAAAAAGCGCTAAAATTGAGCCGAAACAAGGGGTTTCAGTCCATAGAATCCATGTGCGTCAATAACTTGGGAATGTTTAATTGGAATCAAGGAAATTACCAAGTGGCTTTAGATTATTTCTTCCAAGCGCTAAAAATGTATGAGGCCATAAACAATGAAAAAGCCACTGGCTCATCCTTAAATAACATTGGGCTCATTTATCAAGAGATGAATCTCAACGAAAAAGCATTGACCTATCATCAAAAGGCACTCAAGATTCGTGAAAAATACCAGCTTGAAAATGATCAAGTTTCATCCCTAAATAATATTGGGATTAATTTAAAGGAATTGGGTCGCATCGAAGAGGCCATTAGTACGTATAAAAAAGGAATTGCACTGGCCACACGAACACATAATTTAATTGAATATTACCGGTTGTTGGATAATTTAGGAAGCGCCTACAGTGTGAAGGGGGAGTATGATTTGTCCATCGCAACGTTTTTGAAGGCCTTGGATAAGCCAGAAGGGTATCAAATTAATGAAACCCAGCAATTGTCACTTTACAATAATCTAACCTCCATGTACAATCAAAGAGATCAACCAGAAACTGCCTTGCTTTATGCTACCAAGGGATTGGAACTGGTTAAAAAGTATCCGCATATCGAAACAAGTTCGGCAGATTTACATATCAATACAGCCGAGACCCATTACATGTTGGGAAATATTACTAACGCCAGAACCCACATTAAAACTTATGTTAAATTAAAGGATGCGCTTTTTTCCACTCAAAATGCAAAGGCAATTGCCGATTTGGAAGTGAAATATGATACCGAGAAAAAGGAAAAGGAAATTCTGGTACAACGTGCTGAACTTGCCGAACACAAATTAACCATTCAGCAAAAGAATTATCAATTGTACGGGCTGGTAGGCGTGGTGTTGGTGTTGGGTTTGATGGGCTATTTGCTTTACAGTCAGCAAAAGCTTAAAAACAGGCAGTTGCAAAAGGAAAATGAACTCAAGGGTGCCTTACTGAAAATTGAGACTCAAAACAGATTACAAGAGCAACGCTTGCGAATTTCAAGAGATTTGCACGATAATATTGGGGCGCAATTGACCTTTATCATTTCTTCGATAGACAACCTTAAATATGGGTTTGACATTAAGGATGATGCGCTCAATTCCAAGCTCAACGCCATAAGTGAATTCACATCGGCCACCATTTACGAGTTGCGCGATACCATTTGGGCGATGAACAAGAATGAGATTTCGTTGGAAGATTTACAAACGCGCATTTCTAATTTTGTCGAAAAGGCCAATGCCAGTGCAGAGCATATTCAATTTGATTTCAATTATGACCCTGCGGAAAATGGGCAACTTAAATTTAGCTCTGTGGAGGGCATGAATATTTACCGTATCATTCAAGAAAGTGTCAACAATGCCATTAAGTATGCTGAAGCAGGCTTCATTGAAGTGAAATTTACCCCTAAGAAAGAGGGTGTGGAAATTTGCATTACAGATGATGGTAAAGGTTTTGATTTAGAGAAGACCAATTTGGGTAACGGGATCGCCAATATGAAAAAACGCGCCAGTGATATTGCTGCTACTTTGCACCTGTTCTCGCAAGCGGGGCAAGGTACGGTGGTGCGTTTAACAAAAGACAAACTAATTTAGGTCTTAAAAAACATAAAAGTGCTGCTCCACTTTGAAAAAGGTAATTTTTATAAAAAAAAACAATCCCATGAACATTAAGATCGCCATTGTTGACGATAACAGTTTCCTTATTAATACCATTAAGGAGAAATTGTCTTTTTTTGAAGAATTCAGCATCAAGTTTTCTGCCTTGAACGGTTCAGAATTACTGACCAAAATTGATGGCAATCAAAACCTGGACCTCATTTTAATGGATATTGAAATGCCCGTGCTTAATGGGATTGAAACCACCGAGATTATCAAGCAAAAATATCCGCACATTAAAATAATCATGTTAACCGTTTTTGATAATGATGAGCATATTTTCAACGCCATAAAAGCAGGAGCCGATGGCTATTTGCTAAAAGAAATCAAAGCCAAGGATCTTCACGACGGAATTATGGATACGTTGAATGGCGGGGCAGCCATGCATCCTTCAATTGCTTTGAAAACCCTAAAATTGCTTAGAAATCCCTTGAGTATAGAAAACGAAAAAGACAAAGAAGACATCCAACTCACCAATCGCGAAACCGAAGTGTTGGAGCAATTAAGTAAAGGTTTAAATTATGTGCAAATGGCAGATAACTTAATCGTCTCCAAAGGCACCATACGAAAGCACATCGAGAATATCTACCGGAAATTACAGGTACATAATAAGCTTGAAGCAGTTCAAAAAGCCAAACGGAATAACTTGATTTAAAAAAAAACGAGAAAAGATCACTTCACCCGCACACTTTCTGGCACCAATTGGGTATAGTCACCATGATTTCTAATCACGTCCCTCACAATCGAGGAAGAGATGAACGAGGTTTGCGCTGCGGTGAGCAAGAACACCGTCTCTATTTTAGATAATTTTCGATTGGTGTGCGCAATGGCTTTTTCAAATTCAAAATCGGCAGGGTTACGTAAGCCTCTAAGAATAAATTGCGCATCAACTTTTTTACAAAAATCAGTGGTAAGTCCTTGGTAGGTGGTTACTTTAATCTTTTTATGGTCTTTAAAGGCGTTTTCAATAAAGGCTTTTCGCTCTTCTAAAGAGAACATATATTTTTTATCGGCATTTACACCAATAGCAATAATCACTTCATCAAATAGTTTGATGCCCCGCTTAATGATGTCGTAGTGCCCATTGGTAATTGGATCAAAGGATCCTGGAAAAAGTGCTCGTTTCATTCCTGTTTTTAACCTTTAAAAAAAAGGATTTTTATGTCTGGTTATTTTTATAAATATACAATTCTGAATGGATTTCAATAAATCTGCTGCTCCAATTAATTTCTTAAAGTTCAGCTAAAAAATGCTATGCGGTTTTGTTTTTAACCGCAGGGGATAACGCCAATTCCAAGGCGTTTTCAAATAAATCGCGTAAGCTAATGCCCGCTTCTTTGGCTTGTTGCGGTAAGATGCTTGCTTCGGTAAAGCCAGGCACGGTATTGACTTCCAACAAGTGGGGTTCTCCGTTTTTAAAAATATATTCGCTTCGGCTAAAGCCCTTTAAGCGCAACACGGTGTAAACCTTTTTGGCTAGGGTTCGCACTTGCTCTGCTTGCGCTTCAGTAAGACGTGCAGGCGTAATTTCTTGGGACTGCCCCAAATATTTTGCTTTATAGTCAAAAAAATCATTTTCAGAAACGATTTCGGTAATGGGCAACACCAAAATGTCACCTTTGTAGTTGATAACGCCTACGGATACTTCCGTGCCATCCAAATAAGCTTCTATAATAACCTCTTCGTCTTCCGCAAAAGCGACGTCAAAAGCTTTCTTAAAATCTTCTTTTTTATAAACTTTGCTAATTCCAAAACTACTTCCGGCGCGATTCGCTTTTACAAAACAAGGGAGGCCCACTTTGGAGACAATGGCCTCTTCATCAATAACATCGCCCAAATTCACAAAATAGGATTCGGCACATTTGATGCCATACGGTTTTAAGGCGCTCAAGCAATCCCGTTTGTTAAAGGTCAAGGCAGCGGTATACATATTGGCGCTGGTGTGCGGAATTTTTAAGAGCTCCAAATACCCTTGCATATAACCATCTTCGCCTGGAGAGCCATGAATGGCGTTGAAAACACAATCAAAAGTGACTTTGGTCTCGTTAATTTGTACCGAAAAATCATTTTTGTCTATGGGAAATTCTTCTTCCAAATCATTAATAAACACCCATTTATCCTTTAAAATATGAATGCGGTAGAGGTGGTATTTTTCACGGTCTAAAGTGTTGTAGACCACTTGACCGCTTTTTAGGGAAATCTCAAATTCACTTGAGAATCCGCCCATGATGATGGCGATGTTTTTTTTCATGTCACTACCCTTTCAAAGGGACTGTTTTTGCTGTTAAGAAATCAAATAAGCTCATTGGTCAACCATATCTTGTGCGTTACAAGACAATAATGCGTCCTTAAAAGGGTTATTAATCCACATGGATAGGCGCTAAGCTCTTAAACAAAAATACCAAATAAACCCACAATAAAAACCCTTTCGTTTTTATATATTTGCCAGAGCTAACCATAATGATAAACACTAGCCAATGAGTTTTTTAAGGTTCGTAAAAAGTAAAGCCTTTTTCACGCAGATTTTAATTGCCATAGTTGCTTTGGTGATTATTGTGTTTTTGACGATGCAATGGTTAAGTTACACCACCAACCATGGTGAGTTTATCAAGGTGCCCGATTTAACGGGAAAAAGTTTAAGTACCGTGCAAACAGAGTTGGACGAAGCCGAGTTAAAGATGGAAATCCAAGATTCTGCAAATTTCAATCCAGACTATCCCAAGTTTTCAGTGATAGAGCAATATCCCTTGGCAGGAAGCCAAGTGAAGGAAAATCGGAAGATCTATCTTACCTTAAACCCTTCCGGTTTTAGAAAGGTCGTGATCCCTCAAGTGGTGCGCAGTACCTTCCGTCAAGCAAAACCCACTTTGGAAACCTTAGGATTTCAAATTGGTAATATTACGTATGTAGATGATATCGGTAAAGACGAAGTCATCGCCATTAAATACAAGGGCAAAAACCTTGAACAAGGAGATTTGCTTCCGCTTACCTCAAAAATCGATGTCGTTCTTGGGAACGGAAATCGCTAATTACACACCAACATGACTACTGTAGATACCACAACAAACGAGCAAGATGATGAATTGTTCGAGCACCATTCCTTTATAGCAGATAAAGGACAGTCGCCTTTGCGTATCGACAAGTATTTGATGAACCGTATCGAGAATGCCACCCGAAATAAAATTCAAGCAGCAGCAAAGGATGGTAGTATTTATGTGAACGATACACCAGTAAAATCTAATTATAAGGTAAAGCCCCAAGACCACATTCGTGTACTTTTGGAGCATCCACCTTACGAATACTTATTAACGCCAGAAAACATTCCCTTAGACATCGTTTACGAAGATGAGGTGCTTTTGGTAGTCAATAAACCCCCAGGAATGGTGGTGCATCCTGGGCATGGTAATTATTCGGGCACCTTAATTAATGCCTTGGTCTATCACTTTGAGAACCTGCCCAATAATTCTAGCAATCGTCCTGGCTTGGTACACCGCATCGACAAAGACACAAGCGGACTCTTGGTTATCGCCAAGACGGAGCAGGCCATGGCACACCTCTCCAAACAGTTTTTCAATAAAACCAGTGAGCGGGAGTATGTCGCCATTGTTTGGGGCAATATGACCGACGATGAAGGCACGATTGAAGGTAATATTGGCAGGCACCCAAGAAATCGTCTACAAAACACCGTATTTGAAAACGACGATGAGGAAAAAGGGAAACCGGCAGTGACGCATTACAAGGTTCTTGAGCGTTTGGGCTATGTGACTTTAGTGTCTTGCAAATTGGAAACCGGTCGTACCCATCAAATTCGGGTGCATATGAAATATATTGGGCACACACTTTTCAACGATGAACGTTATGGAGGTGAACGTATTTTAAAGGGCACCACATTTACCAAGTACAAACAATTTGTAGACAATTGCTTTAAAATTTTACCCCGCCAGGCCTTGCACGCCAAAACTTTGGGCTTTGAGCATCCTGTTACAGGAGCGCAAATGCGTTTTGATTCGCCCATTCCAGAGGATATTCAAAACTGTATCGAGAAATGGCGTAGTTATGCCACACATGTGGAGTGAGTGTTTATTAAGGGGTCTAGCTTTAAAAACCATCGCTCTACATTCCTAATTTAAAAACCTTAAATCGTTTTGGGCGTTCCCCTTTATTGCTTGGGGCAATAAAGCGTCAGGCTCTCGTGACTCGCTTCCAGACCTTTTTTAAGGCCTGGAGAGCTCAAACAATCACTCCATCCTTAACGCGATTTCCATTCGAGTACAGTGCTACTTTACTAGAGAGCATTGGCATAAGCAAAACTTATACTGGCATTTAGTATAAAAGCCAAATTGGGTTGCAATTACCAAATTTCAACAGTAACTTTATCAAAAAGTTATAGAACAAGCACTAAAAAAAATCCCGAAGCAAAAGGGAGCAACACTTTTATGAAATTAGTACTATCTCCAGCAAAATCCTTAGATTACGATAGCAAATTGCCTACCAAAAAAGCAACACAACCAGATTTTTTGGACTCTTCAAAGCGCTTGAACACGCAGCTCAAGAAAAAATCGCGCAAGCAATTGTCTAAATTAATGCACATTTCAGATAATTTGGCAGACCTCAATTTTGAGCGCAATCAAGCCTTCGAACTACCGTTCACTACAAAAAATGCAAGACCAGCCATTTATGCGTTTGCAGGCGATGTTTATCGCGGTTTCGATGCTTATACACTCGATACTAAAAATATTGACAGTATGCAAAGTACCGTGCGCATCCTTTCTGGGCTTTATGGCGTTTTGAAACCCTTGGACCTCGTGCAACCTTACCGTTTGGAAATGGGTACTAAATTTTCCGTGGGAAAACATAAAAACCTTTATGAGTTCTGGAAACAGGATATTACGAAGTCTTTAAATGAAGAATTAAAGGATGAGGAGTTGTTTGTCAATCTGGCAAGTAATGAATATTTCAAGGCCATTGATACAAAAACCTTAAAAGTTCCCGTTGTACATATCAAATTTCAAGAATTAAAAAATGGGGACTATAAAACCATCGCTATTTTTTCAAAATTGGCCAGAGGTCTAATGGCGCGATACATTGTTGAGACCAATGCCCAAAGCTTGGAGGATCTCAAAGGTTTTACTGCGGATAATTACCGATTTACCGAAAAATTATCGACTGATAACGAATTGGTCTTTACCAGATAATTACGCTTTTTTGTTGGGGGTAATCCGGTCTTCAGGTTTCACGCGTTTTTTAATCCGTGGTCGCTTTACCCCATAACTCCCTCTATTGATTTTACCTTTTCTAGATTTTTTGTCGCCTTTGCCCATTGTTTTTTTAGTGTACGTTAAGAACTAAATATAATACAACTTTTATTCTGAAATTCAAAAGTAATTCGATGTTCATTCATAAACACCCTTATCCCCCATTTATTAAGCAGGATACTAAAAAATTAATCGTGGGCACTCTACCGCCACCTCGCTTTAGTACAGGCGATTTGATAGAGAAGGACGTTGATTTTTGCTACGGAAGTGCCTATAATTCCCTCTGGTTATTTATAGATCAAATTTATAATTTGGGGTTGCGTTTCGATAATTCCGAATTGGCAGTGCAACAACGCCAAGAGTTTCTTATAGAACAACATATTGGGATTTGTGATATCGTTGCCAGTGCCGAACGTGAAAAAATAGATGCTTCCGATTTGGGGATGTCAAACATCAAGCTACGCAACTTATTAGCTTATCTCGAAGAATTTCAAAATGTGGAAACGCTGATTTTTACAGGAGGCAATAGTAAAAACGGACCCGAATATTTCTTCAGAAAACATCTAAAGACTCATGGGTTAAAGTTGAAATTGTTGGTTGATGAAGTACCGCGCATTCATGAATTTACGATGCCAACTTCAGCAACATCTAAAAAAAACATTGGTAGAGTCATTAAAACCGTGTCCTTGAGTTCCAGTTCTGGGGCTGCTAATATTTCCATTAGCCGATTGCCCTTATATAAACAGCTCAAAGCCAAGAACCCGAAATTCAACACTTTCGATTTCAGAGTGCTTCAATATCGTGAGTTTTTGTAAACTTAATAAAGCATAGATACTTTTCATGTTTTGAAGAGACGTGCTGTAAATAGCAATTGTGATTTCAATGCGTTGCAGAAGCTATTTTTTGAAGTTGCAAGCATGTGGGCATTGTTGTTTAAAATACACCCCAACTTAAATTACTATTGAGCCCCTTGTTTTTTCATTTTTGATTAAATTCCCCTCAGATTCTCAACAGATAAATCTATATGAAAAAAGTTTTACAAATTGCAAATGGCATCGCTTTGGTAAGCACGATAGTTCTTAATTACCTTTCCAATACTGGGGCAATGAATAATACTACCATTGGTGCGGTGTCCAAGACCATGCCATCGTTGTTTACGCCAGCAGGATATGCGTTTTCCATATGGGGCTTTATTTATGTGCTACTGTTTGGCTTTATCATTTATCAAGGAAGAAGTCTTTTTGTTAAGGTTAGAGATGATGCTTTTGTGCTCAATATTGGCTGGAGTTTTGTGATTTCCTGTGTGGCAAATTGTGCTTGGATCTATTGTTTTATTTACGGGCATATTGCAATGTCTTGTGTATTTATAGTTCTATTGTTAATCTCTCTGCTCAAAATAGTAATGGATAATGCCATGGAACTTTGGGACGCCCCCATTTCGGTAATTGCGTTTTTATGGTGGCCATTAGTCTTTTATAGCGGTTGGGTGAGCGTGGCCACTATTGCCAATGTATCGTCGTATTTGGTTAAGATTGGTTGGGATGGCTTTGGAATTTCCGAAGTAACTTGGACTATCATTATGATCAGCATTGCCCTAATAATCAATCTCGTTCTCACTTGGAAACGCAACATGCGCGAGTTTGCCTTGGTAGGCGCCTGGGCATTGGCTGCCATTGCGTATGCAAACTATGATAAACACGATTATATTGTTTATTCGGCAGCATTAGCAGCAGCGGTTTTAATCATTAGTAGTGGGATTCACGGTCAAAAAAATAAAGACACCAATCCCTTGGTGAAGTTTAAGCAGTATCAGGCAGAAAAAGCCAGCTTGAAATCCTAGTACTTTAAGTGTCGTTATTGTAGGGTGTGCTATTTGTTATAATAAGTATGGCACTTATTTTATGGCTTCGGAAAAATCTTCTGTAAAACTCTATTCAAAAGTACGTTTCATAATTTTTAATGTATCAAAGATATCTTTTAGTTGTGCTGAGATGCTGCCTTCACAAGTAAAAATACGCCACACACTAACAATTCATCCTATTTAAACTACAACTCGGTAGATCACTTTTTAAAATTTCGGGGTCTTGGGTGATCTTTGGGTCATAACCAAAACCAAGGCAATCATGATTACACTTACCAAGCTTTTTATTCTTGCAATATTAAGCCAAACTATGTTACCTGCACAAAACCAAATGGCGCCCTCGGTAACCGCATGTGTTAAAAATCTCACATCCAATCCAGGGACAGTTTACGTCGCACTTTATAATTCTGATGCTAGTTTTATGAGCAAGGGCATTCAATTGGCCCATACCGAAGTTCACCATAGATCTTGTGAAGTAGTTTTCAATGAGGATAACAAAAACGGAAAATTCGATACCTATCGCTGTTCTAATAATGCCAGCGCATTTAGGGGGCCTCCAAAATGGGAGGATGCCAAATATGAAATCACAAACCAATTTATTAAACAAACCATAACCCTTTAAGATCATGAAAAAACGCCTCCTTTTTACCGTACTTTTAATTTCCACCGTTACATTTGCCCAAACCAATTATGAAAAAGGCATGCAAAACGCTTTCGCCCTTTGGCAAGAGAACCAAACTGATGCTGCCGAAAATATGTTTGAGCGCATATCAAATGCAGAATTGGACAATTGGTTGCCCCATTATTACATTGCTCAAATTAACAGCCTCAAGAGTTGGAACGAAACCGATGCGGAAATTTTAAAGGCACAATTAGGCAAGGCGCAGCAACATTTGGATCTTGCCTTTGCGATGAGTAAGGACAATCCTGAATTACTGGTTTTGCAAGCGCAAGTATTCACGAATTGGGTTGCTTTTGATGGCATGACCTATGGGAGGAAATACAGCGGTAAGATTACCGAACTGTATCAAAAAGCGTCGCAATTGGCACCACGAAATCCTCGTGTCGTTTTGAGTTATGCCGAATGGCAGATAGGAAGCGCTAAATTTTTTGGTAAGGACACCACCCCCTATTGCAAGGATGTTAAAAAAGCCATAGAACTTTTTGCTAACTTTAAACCAGAATCGGAATTTGCGCCAAATTGGGGCAAAGGACACGCAGAAGACGTATTGAAAGGCTGCGATAATTAAGCACCAAACACATGGTAAAGGCATTTAAAAGTATCATCATCACCTTCATTATAGGTTGTATAGTTTATGCCATTGGCAAAATGATGTCTGGAGGGTTTAATTATAACTCATTAAATGCCTTTTTGGTAGACTTTACTTGTTACCAATTGTACGCTTTTGTTTTAGGCTATGCCAATACCTTCTTTTTTAATTATATGGAGCGCCTTCAATGGCAAAAGCAGGACACCATAAAACGTGTAATTCTTGGAATATTAGGCTCAACCATCATTACATTAATTTGTTTATTTTTTCTTAGGGTAGGGATTGAGGTGTATTATTTTGGAATGTCGTTAGATAAATTTCTGGCCAACGAAAGCTGGCAGGGCTATTCCTTTGGGTTGTGGATTACATTGAGCATCGTGACCGTTTTTCATGTCATCTATTTTTATAATAAGTATCAAAAAAATAAAATAAAGGAACAAAAAGTAATTGCGGGTACTGCCAGTGCAAAGTTTGATGCCTTAAAAAACCAATTAGACCCCCATTTTTTGTTCAACAGTTTAAATGTACTCACTAGTTTAATAGAAGAAAATCCTGAAAATGCCCAAAAATTCACGACAGCCTTGTCTAAAGTGTACCGCTATGTTTTGGAGCAGAAGAACAAGGATGTAATTCCGGTAGATGAAGAGCTGGATTTTGCAAGAACCTATATGACGCTTTTGAAAATGCGTTTTGAAGACAGCCTCATTTTTGAAATTCCCGATTTGGCTTCAAATCCTCAAAGCAAAGTAGTGCCATTGGCCTTGCAGCTCCTTCTGGAAAATGCTGTTAAGCATAATACGGTGACGAGCAGTAAGCCATTGCACATCAAAATTTATGAAAAAAACGATATGTTGGTGGTTGAGAACAACCTTCAGCCAAAACAAATTGTGAAGAAGAGTAGCGGGGTAGGTTTGGAGAATATTAAACAACGCTATAAATTATTAACGCATAGAACAGTAAGCATACATGAAACGACAAAGCATTTTACAGTCGCGATCCCGATGCTTTCAAAAAAGACCTCACTTATGAGAACTATAGCGCCTAAGGCAAAGTATGACGATCGCTACGTAAGAGCTCGAAAGCGCGTTGAGGAGCTCAAAGAGTTTTATTACGGGCTATTGTCGTATTGCGTGGTCAATCCGTTTTTGATATTTATTTATTATCAATACACGCCAAACAGCATCCAATGGTTTTGGTTCCCCATGTTGGGTTGGGGAATGGGTTTAGCATTTCATGCCTACAAAGTTTTTGTAAACGATGGCATGCTGGGCAAAGGTTGGGAGAAACGCCAAATCGAAAAATACATACAAGAGGAAGAAGAACAGCAATCTTGGCATTAAATACAATACATTATGAACTATTATAAAGCAGAATCAAACCCCGAGCATGGCGATGACCCTTTTGAAAAGTCGGAAGCCTACTATAGAGCACAAAAGCGGGTTAAAAGAGTGCTTGGGTTTTATTGGCACCTGGCTTCTTATGTTATTGTGAATCTCTTTCTCATCGGGTTTTTCAGTATCAAGCATGGTGATTTTTGGAACTTCGGAACATTTTCAACTGCGTTCTTTTGGGGAATTGGTTTGGCCTTCCACTTTTTGGGTGTTTTTGGTTCTTTTGGGTTTTACGGAAAAGAATGGAAATCTCGAAAAATTCGAGCCTATATGAATAAGGAGCGTTCCGTTAATTTGAGGGGCTCAGAAACGTATGATCCAAATTTGGAAGCAGAATTATTTCAAATTGCAACTAAAAAAGTAGAACGACTTAAAGGGTTTTATACTCATTTTAGTGTATATATCGTGGTGAATTTAGTCATTGTGGTTTCAAATATCAACGATCTGGAACCGGGCGAAAGCTATTTTCAATGGCACAATTTCTTTACACTGGGGTTTTGGGGCATAGGGGTATTGGCACATGCAGCTTCTATTTTTGTGCCAAGGTTTGTGTTTGGGTCTAATTGGGAAACACGCAAGATGCAGGAATTTCTAGATCGTGAAACGGAAAAACAAAGATGGGAATAAACAGGATCTGAGTCAACGGTACAAACTTAGGTAAATAACTCGATTAATAAACGAAGACAACAGTACTATAACTCGTTTTATTTTGTAAATTTGCCTGCGTTTAACAGCGCAACATGACATCTACTAAATACATTTTTGTAACCGGGGGCGTTTCCTCCTCACTTGGCAAAGGCATCATTGCTGCATCTTTGGCAAAACTGCTACAAGCACAAGGTTACAGAACCACCATTCAAAAACTTGATCCGTACATTAATGTTGATCCAGGCACGCTTAATCCGTATGAGCATGGTGAATGTTACGTGACCGATGATGGCGCTGAAACTGATTTGGATTTAGGGCATTACGAGCGCTTTTTAAATGTGGCCACCAGCCAATCCAATAACGTAACTACTGGTAGAATTTACCAAAGTGTGATCGAAAAGGAACGTCGTGGTGAATTTTTGGGCAAGACCGTTCAAGTCATTCCGCATATTACAGATGAAATCAAGCAACGCATCCAAATTCTAGGAAATTCGGGAGATTACGATATTGTAATTACCGAGATTGGTGGAACCGTTGGTGATATTGAGTCCTTACCTTATATTGAGGCAGTACGCCAATTAAAGTGGGATTTGGGAGAACATAATGCCATTGTGATTCACTTAACCTTGGTGCCTTATTTGTCCGCTGCAGGTGAGTTAAAGACCAAGCCTACCCAGCATAGTGTAAAAACATTGATGGAAAGTGGGGTAATGGCCGATATCTTGGTGTGTAGAACAGAGCACGAATTACCATCTGATTTGCGCGATAAATTAGCGAAATTTTGCAACGTGCGTCGGGAGGCGGTGATACAATCTATCGATGCCTCTACCATTTACGATGTGCCCAATCTCATGTTGGAGCAAGGACTCGATACCGTAGTGCTCAAGAAATTGGAACTAAAAAGTACCGAACCCGATTTAACCCATTGGAATCAATTTCTAAAACGTCATAAAAACCCGAAAGGGGAAGTCGTGATTGGCTTGATTGGGAAATATGTTGAACTTCAAGATTCTTATAAATCTATTTTGGAATCCTTTATTCACGCTGGCGCCGAAAATGAAGTCAAGGTCAAGGTACAGTCCATTCATTCAGAATATATTACTGCCAAGAACGTGGCCAAGAAATTTGGGCATCTGGATGGCGTTTTGGTAGCGCCAGGTTTTGGAGAACGGGGCATCGAAGGTAAAATAGCTGCTGTAAAATACGTGCGGGAACATAATATTCCTTTTTTGGGAATTTGTTTGGGCATGCAAATGGCAGTGATCGAATACTCCAGAAACGTTTTAGGTATCGCCGATGCAAACTCCTCCGAAATGGATGAAAGTACCGCCAATCCAGTCATCGATTTGATGGCGTCCCAAAAAATGGTGACCGATAAAGGGGGCACGATGCGCTTGGGGGCTTGGGAATGTGAACTTGCTAAAGACAGCATCGCTTATCAGGTTTATCAAAGCACCAACATTAAGGAGCGGCACCGCCATCGCTATGAGTTTAATAATAAATATAAGGCTCAAATTGAAAGTGCCGGCATGAAAGCTACAGGGGTAAACCCAGAAACCGGTTTGGTCGAAATTGTCGAAATACCAGAGCACAATTGGTTTGTTGGCGTACAATACCATCCAGAATACAAGAGTACCGTTGCTAGTCCACACCCTTTGTTTGTGGCCTTTGTTAAAGCAGCTTTAAATTATAAAAACACTACAAAAGGTGCCAACATGGCACAAAATTAATATTGGATAGCTTTTTGGTAAGTCCAATCTAACTAGAAAAGATCGTCGATAATTTAAAATCGATTCGATCTCAACTCAACTTTATATGGAAGAAAAAAAATTTGATATCAAGTCCATCATAGGATTTGTATTAATCTTCGGAATTTTATTGTTCATGATGTGGCGCAACCAACCCACACCTGAGGAATTAGCAGAACAAGAAAGACAGGAGCAAGTGGAAGCCAGTAAAAAGGCAAAAGCCTCTGGAACGGATGATACCACCAAAGTCACTACTGCGGAAGATTTTTCTAACCTTAATACCAAAGATTCCCTTCAGCTTGAAAATTTAAGGAATAAGTTGGGTGCTTTTGCCTATTCGTCAACACTTGCTTCTGCTTCGGGAGAAGAGACTGTGGTTGAAACCGATTTGTTGTCTGTGAAATTCAGCAATAAAGGGGGCTTTATTTCAGAAGTAAAACTGAAAAATTTTGTGGATTACGATTCCCTGCCCATCTATTTAATTAGAAACGGAAACCAATATTTCAACGTCAATTTTGGCACTCAAGATAACCGTATTCTAAACACCAAGGATCTTTATTTTGAACCAACCGTGACAAAGAATGGTGATAATACGGTGGTTTCGATGCGTTTAAAATCGTCTGGTAACCAATATTTAGAATACCGTTACGAGTTGCAACCCAACAATTATATGATGGATTTTTCCATCCAGTCTCAAGGTTTGGCCAATGTTATCAACAGCTCCCAAGACGTTAATTTGGATTGGCAACTCAAGACGCATCGCCATGACCAGAGCATCTCTTATGAAAATCGTTACACACGTTTAACCTACATGCACGAGGGCGATAAGATAAGTAAGCTCAACCAATCTGGCGAAGAGGAGGAAACCATTGAAGATGCGCGATGGTTATCTTACAGACAGCACTTTTTTAGCTCTATTTTAGTGGCAGACCAGCCTATAAAAAAAGCAAATATTTCTACTGTGAATTTGGTTGAGGATGACGAGGTAGATTCCCTTTACACTAAACAATTTGCCACAAAATTTCCCTTGGCGTTCAATAATGGTGATGCCAGCAATGATTTTCAGCTCTATTTTGGGCCAACCGATTCTAAGATCTTAAAACAGTACGATTATGATTTGGAAGAGAGTATCCCATTTGGTTGGGGTATTTTTGGCTGGATCAATAAGTCTCTTTTTATTCCCCTTTTTAGTTTTTTAAGTTCTTTTTTACCCTACGGAATTGCGATTATCGTTATGACCATTCTCATTAAATTGGTCATGTCGTTTGTACAGTACAAGCAATTTCTATCGCAAGCGAAGATGAAGGTGCTCAAGCCAGAATTGGATGCGATTAGAGAAAAGCATAAGGACAATAAAATGAAGGCGCAACAAGAAACTATGGCTTTGCAAAATAAGGCTGGTGCCAGTCCGCTCGCGGGTTGTTTACCAGGTTTGGTACAATTGCCCGTTTTTTATGCACTGTTTATGTTCTTCCCCACAGCTTTTGTTTTACGTCAAAAAAGCTTCCTTTGGGCAGATGATTTATCGTCTTATGACGTTATTGCACATTTACCGTTCACAATTCCATTCTATGGTAACCACGTGAGTTTGTTCCCTATTTTAGCTGCCATTGCAATTTTCTTTTACATGAAAATGACGACTGGCCAGCAAATGGCATCACAGCCTACACAAGAAGGGATGCCAGACATGTCTAAAATCATGAAGTATATGATTTACTTCTCACCAGTTATGATGTTGGTGTTCTTTAATAAATATGCATCTGGTTTGAGTTTGTACTATTTTGTATCCAACATGATTAGTATTGGGATCATGCTCGTGATTAAAAATTACATTTTGGATGAAGATAAAATTCATGCGCAAATTCAGGTGAACAAGAAGAAACCTAAGAAGCAAAATAAGTTCCAAAAGAAAATGGCCGAAATGATGGAGCAGGCAGAACAGCAAAAACAATCGCAGAATAAGAAACGTAAATAACCATACTCTTATTACTGTAAAATAAAGCTGCCTCTAGAAAATACAATTCTACAGGCAGTTTTTGTTAAAAGCGCCAAAGTTAATGGGAGTAGAACTTTGAACAATGCGCTTTAAAAAAAGCAATTTAAATTAAATGGGATGAGTCCTTTTTTTAAATTTTAATGTTCCATTTTATTATATCCTAGAAGTTAAATAGGAAGGGTTATAATAATCTTCCACTTTTTAAGTTTTCCTATTTTAAATAATACTGGCTTAGGGATAAGCTGCTTTATATCAATTTAAAAATGATCCAACTACATAGACTTTTCATCGCGTTAATTGCAATTTTGGCGACGGTAACCATTACTGCCCAAACCGAACTGAATCAATTCGATAAAGATGGTAAAAGAGATGGGCATTGGGCGAAGAATTTCGATCAAACCAAACAGCCAAGATACGAAGGTCAGTTTGAGCATGGTAAGGAAGTGGGACTCTTCAAATTTTATACCCTTAGCAATAAAAAAAGTGTGTTGAGTGCCACAAAAACATTCAATCCATCCAACGCCAATGCTGAGGTCGTTTTTTATTCTTCCAAGGGCAAGAAAATTAGCGAAGGGCAAATGGATGGCAAACGCTACGTGGGGAAATGGATTTTTTATCACAATAAATCAGAGGGCATCATGTTTACCGAGACCTATAACAACAAAGGTTTACTCGAGGGAGAGAAAACTGTTTTTTATCCCAACGGAAAGATCGCCGAAACCTCAAATTATAAGGAAGGTAAGTTAAATGGACCATCCAAGGTTTATTCTGAAACAGGAACACTCTTGAAGGATTACACCTATCAAAATGATGAGTTGCATGGCCCAGCAAAATATTATGATGCCGATGGCAATCTCAATGCAGAAGGCGTCTACCAACATGATCGAAAGCACGCTATCTGGAACTACTACGAAAACGGAGTGCTCAAAGAGACCAAAGACCATACGCGACGAAGTCAAAACCCAAAGCAATAAAAGGTATGTTATTGGACATACACGTTTTTTCGTGAGCTAAGTCATTTTTAATAAACATCTATTTGATTTTTAGCGCTTTAAGTTTGGGTGTTAATGACGCTATTTTTCTCAAACCAATTCAAAATTGCCTTTAAGGTAGTTCCTGTATTTCCAAAAGCCAGTCAAAGGAGTCTTAGGGCATTTAGGAAAAAAAATCCGTAAATTTGCAAATTCTAAAGTAAGAGCATAAAATGAAAAGAGTAATCGTAGGACTTTCAGGAGGGGTAGATTCAAGTGTTGCAGCCTATTTGCTAAAGGAGCAGGGCTATGAGGTAATAGGCTTGTTTATGAAGAATTGGCATGATGATACCGTGACGATTTCTGATGAATGTCCGTGGTTAGACGATAGTAACGATGCCATGTTGGTAGCCGATAAATTGGGCATCCCCTTCCAAACGGTCGATTTGAGCGAACAATACAAAGAACGTATCGTAGATTATATGTTTGAGGAGTACCAAAACGGAAGAACCCCAAACCCCGATGTGCTTTGTAATCGAGAGATCAAGTTCGATGTCTTTATGAAAATTGCCTTAGATCTTGGTGCCGATTTTGTTGCCACAGGTCACTATTGTAGAAAAGGAAGCCTCGAAAAAGACGGGGAAACCATTTATCAATTACGTTCTGGAGTTGATGGAAATAAAGATCAATCTTACTTTTTATGCCAATTATCTCAAGATCAATTGTCTAAAGCATTGTTTCCCATTGGGGAACTTACAAAACCAGAGGTTCGCGAGATAGCGAAAAATCTCGATTTAGTCACCGCCGATAAAAAGGATTCGCAAGGCCTTTGTTTTATCGGGAAGGTACGTTTACCCGAATTTCTTCAGCAAAAATTAAAGCCCAAAGAAGGGGTTATTGTTGAAATTCCGAAGGATCTACAGCTTTTTTCCGCGGAAATTCCAGAGTTTCAATCCAAAGTGGAAGCCTTAGAATTTTATTCCCAAAAACCGACCTATCACGTGTCTCAAGGAAAAGTGGTTGGCAAGCATCAAGGGGCACATTATTTTACCAAAGGCCAACGAAAGGGTTTGGCAGTAGGAGGTACGGTAGAACCTTTGTTCGTCATTGATACCGATGTGAACGATAATGTGATTTATACAGGGCAAGGCCATACACATCCCGGGCTCTTAAAACGGGTGCTTTTTGTAAAAAATGAAGAATTGCATTGGGTACGAGAGGACTTTCAGTTGGCAGAAGACGAGACCATGCAGGTCATGGCTAGAATTCGTTACCGTCAAAAACTGGACAAAGCCACGCTTTATAAAACCAGTGAGGGACTTTTTGTTGAGTTTGAGAATCTTCAATCGGCGATTACAGAAGGTCAATTTGTAGCTTGGTATCTGGGAGACGAATTAGTTGGTTCTGGTGTTATTTCTTAACTTGCATAGCGACAGTAGTTAATAAATTGTCTAGATATGCAGTTAATAAATACCCTATGAAAAAAATCCTCCTGTTTTTTATCGTTTTAGGTTCAGGGATCAGCAATGCCCAAGAAGATGCCTGGATTTATTTTACCGATAAGCCCAATGTTGAGGCGTCCATCAACAATCCCATTAGTATACTCAGTCAGCAAGCCATAGATCGCAAAAACAGTAAGGGCATTCCAATTGATGCGCGTGATGTGCCAGTTAATGAAAACTATATTGCACAACTCAAAACTGCCACAGGCATAACGGTTTTGGCGAAATCAAAGTGGTTCAATTCGGTCTATGTGACGGGAAGTGAAGACGATATCCAAGCGGTATTGGAAGCCTTTGATTTTGTTGAGGCTATT
>Ga0115567_10002204_pt1 | contig 19309 bp, 21 predicted proteins | sample COGITO_mtgs_1204_2_FD_88679 | JGI IMG/M metagenome (GOLD analysis project Ga0115567, IMG submission 88679) | Pelagic marine microbial communities from North Sea - COGITO_mtgs_120412 | ecosystem: Environmental > Aquatic > Marine > Epipelagic | place: Germany:Helgoland, sampling site Kabeltonne... | reverse complement strand
TAAACTGTTTTGACTCTCTTGAAGAGATCAGCATTCAAAAGCACTTCGTTCGAGTAGTCAGATAAGATGGGTGAGTACTTTTCAACTAGGTTTTGAACTTCTTCGTTTGTATGACCGCTAAACAAAGGAAAAAGAATTGAAAGCGCTCCATCTAAATTTTCATCAGAGGTTTCAAGTGCTATTACGGTGTTTTCAAAACTCGGGTTCTCACTAGATTTTGCAATCTTTAGAACGTTCATTTTAGCCTCTTCAATTCCTAGCTTTAAAGCTTTGTCGAGCTCTTTAAAATCAAGTTTTTGAAAATCAAAAGTTTCAAATTTAGTCTCAGGTATTCCGAAGTATTGGTGGTCCATAGTGCCTCTCTTTCAAGCTTAGAGCTTAGCACACAGAGACCTTTCAAGGCATAATAAAAAGTGTTTTAAACTGTGTATAAAGAGACCTTGTGCCTCTTTATTACAGATGAATTTAGATTTTTTTTAAATATTTAGAACAGGATCAATAACGACTGGAGTAAGTTGCTGCGAAGAGGGAGGGTGGTAGTTTGGAGCACTCATAGGCCTAAGTTGTGATCTGCAACCCGTGATTCCAGGGTTGAGCTGATCGCCTGCACACTCACCCGTGTTGGGTTGAGAAAATCGATGCTCGTCAACTTGAGCGAACAAAGGATTCACACCAGTACAATGACTAAAGCCACCATTTTGAAAAATCGGTCTTTGTCCGATTTGTGGGCACATATCATTGTAGTCCCAACCAAAATCAATTCTAAAACCAACGCCAATTTCATAATGAAAGGCGTAACCCTGATATCCAATGCTGGCATCAAAACCACCTTGGTATGGACAGGCGGTATTTCCAGGGATTCCAATCTGTCCTATGTTTTGATGTGGATTTGAACACTGGTTTTGATTTGTAAACGCATTTACCTGCGTTGTGGGGATCACAGGTAGGTTTTGCTGATCATTAGCTGATCCGCCACCACCACATGCTGTAAAGGTTAAAGCCAGTAGACTTGAAATCATAATTTTGTTTAGTGCATACATACCAAACTCCTTTTCTCCATTAAGTATTCAAGATTAGAGCCAGCTCAAATCGAAATTAAAACGCTTAGGCTGTCATCTTTACATTACAGGTGACAATTAACGCCTCTGCCAAACTTAGAAATAAAAAAACCATGATAAAGAGCGAAATCTTTAAACTTGCTTGCAAGTTTGAAGGAAAACACATCATGGCCACAAACGCTCACGTGATGATGGCCCTTGCAGAAGAAGTAGAGTGGATAGCAGACGACTTCAATAAAAACAAAATTGAAGCCTGCAGAGTTTATCCTGGTGAAGGTGATTCAGAAAAAAATATATCCGCTTCTCTCTTTTAGAAAGTGAGTATGACTGCAAAGAGCTTACCGGTGTTTGGCCTGAAATTGATTTTGCACTTTTTGAAGTTGAAGATCAGGACGACTTTGATTTTGAAGGCATGGGAGTGAGTCTAGCCAATTCTGAAGCGCATTCTAAAGGGCAGGCTTTGGCTATGTTTTCATACGGTATTTACAAAAACACAGGTTCTTATGATTTTGATCTAGCTTACTCTCAAGACAAGTTTTGTAGTGTTTTTTCTGAAGAAACAAGAAGATTAGAGGACAGTGAGGACTTTGAGCTTCCAGTTTGGTCAATAGCAACGGGCTGTGATATCTCTGTTGGTGATTAGGGAAGTGCTATGGTCGATGCCCAAACAGGTCTCTTCACTGGAATCATTTGGGCGGGAGCAGCCGACAAAACAGGAAACGTGCAAAATGATTCTTACCTGAACAGTCTTTTAGGTTCTGACATTGAAGATGATGAGTTGGTGTGGAACCAAATGAACTACGCCGTACCAGCTGATAAAATTAGATCTGTGATTGAGGCATCATTAGAGTTAAAAAGTGTTGAAGAGCGCGGTCTTTTGCAATCAGTCTTCAAATTGTAAAATTGGATGCGTTTAGATGCGCTCGAGTCTGGCGTACTTAGCCACAAACTTTTTTACTGAGCGGTCAGAAAAAACAATTTTTACCTTCATAAGTTCTCCTGAGCCTTCAGTTTCTAAAACTGAACCGGGACCGAAGACAGGATGGCGCACGCGGTGGCCTTTTTTCAAACCAGGCTCGTCACCAAAAAAATCTGCATCCACATCGCTGTCATAGTCTGGAAAAGGATCGGCAACAAACTCATCAGGCTTTTTAAACCTTGAGGCCCCTTTAGACTTCCACCCTCCACCAAAAGAAGAGGTCTGCTGTTTGAACATCAGGTTTTTTTCTAAATACTGATCTGGAATTTCATTTATAAAGCGGCTAATAGGGTAGAACTGCTCTTGCCCCCAAACCTTTCTAGATCTGGCAAAAGAAAGGTGCAGTGTTTTTTTAGCTCTAGTCATACCTACGTACATGAGTCTGCGTTCTTCTTCGACTTCACTTAAATCTTGATTGATCTTTTCGCCGTGCACACAAGGGAGCAGGCCTTCTTCTAATCCTACAATGCAAGCATTTTCAAATTCTAAACCTTTAGAAACGTGTAGGGTCATTAAGGTCACTTGGCGGACTTCAAAATCTGCACTATCAATATCTGAAATTAAAGCCACCTCTTCTAAAAACTGAAGCAGGGTGGCCTCATCTCCGCGCTCACTCTCAAAATGAGAGAGGGCGTTGTCGAGTTCTTCTAAGTTGTCGATTCTTGCATCAGCCTCAGAGTTGTTTTCGGCTTTCAAATTAAGAACATAATCTGTCAGGTCTAAAATTTCTCTATAAACTTCGGATGCGGATCGCTCTTTAACCTCTTCAAGACGCTCTAGTATTGAAAGAAAACTCAAAACTTTTTTTCTAGGGCCAGGTTTAAGAACGGCCTCTGTTTTTAAAGACTGAATGCTTTGCAAAAGAGTGATGCCTTTTGTTTTCGAATTTTCAATCAGTGTTTCAATGGTTTTTTTGCCTATGCCTCTAGTGGGAACATTGATCACTCTTAAAAGAGAAATCTCATCTGCAGGGTTAACGGTTAGTTTCATAAAGGCCAAAACGTCTTTGATCTCTTTACGTTCGTAGAATCTAAGACCACCAAGAATTTTATAGGCTATGCCTTTCATTCTAAGTTGCTCTTCTAAAACACGTGACTGTGAGTTCAGTCTGTAAAAAATAGCGATATCACTTGGGTCTTCACCGTGAGCAATAAGGTTTTCAATATGTGTGGCCACAACTTTAGCCTCATCATAATCCGTATTTGCTTCTGCAAGCTTAATCTTATCACCAGTAGGGTTGTCTGTGCGCAGAGTTTTTTCATTTCTAATGGTGTTGTTTTGTATAAGATCGTTTGAGGCCTCAACTATATTTTTTGTAGATCTGTAGTTTAGTTCAAGTTTTATTTTGTGAGCTCTGAAGTCTCGTTCCATCAACTGAATGTTGTGCACATCTGCCCCGCGCCATGAGTAGATAGACTGGTCTTCATCTCCAACAGCAAAAAGACAGTTTTTTTTGCCAGCAAATAAATTAACCAATTTGTATTGAAGAGCATTTGTATCTTGGTACTCATCAACGAGTATGTGTTTGAACTGCTCTTGATACTGTTCGAGCACATCTGGATAAGACAATAAAACATCATAGGTTTTAAAAAGCAGATCAGAAAAATCAAGAGCTTTAGAATCAAAAAGTTTCTTTTCGTAAGCTTTATAAATCTCACCAAAGCGCAAAATCCAAAACTGTTCTAATTTCTCAGTTTCATGCGGATAAATGCATTGGCCCTTAGCTTTAGAAATGCCTTCTCTAATAGTTTTTGGATTCACCGATTTGTCATTGATGTTTAGATCTTTTAAAATGGCTTTGATCACTTTGAGCTGGTCATCACCATCGTAAATGGTGAAAGAGGTCGGGTAGTCTAAGAGGTAAATGTGTTCCCTTAAAATTTTTGCACCCATGGAGTGAAAAGTAGAGACCCACATATCTGGTGGAGGGGGAAAGCCCAACTCCAACAACAGATCGACAATACGTTCTTTCATTTCGGCCGCAGCTTTGTTGGTGAACGTGACCGCTAAAAACTCATTTGGAGCAATCAGGCCTTGAGCCAAAAGATGAGTGATCCGTCTAGTTAGAACTCTGGTTTTCCCAGAGCCTGCACCTGCCAGCACTATAAGCGCTGGTTTTGTAGATGTGACGGCTTCTTTTTGTGAAGGGTTCAAACCTTCTACTATGGATTCAAGACTCATGCTTTATTTGATATCAGCGGCATCTATTTAAGGCTAGCAATAGCTACACGTATTAGAAAGAACAGCATTGGTTAAGTGTTTTTTAAGTGGGGTCGTTTCTAGGGATCGTAGAGATCAAGGAGCCTTTGCCAAGTCTATTCTCAGTAAGCTGCTTTTTTAGGCTTTCAGCTGTGCTTTTAGTGGAAAAGCTTCCTACTCCGACTCTATGCCAGGTTTTCCCCTGGATCTCTTTTGAAAAGTAAAAAGCATCGTAACCTTTGCCGGCAATTTTTTTGGCGTAATTATTAGCATTTTCTTCCATTTTAAAAGAGGAGAGTAAAACAGTGTAGCCTGTTCTTTTTTTATTCAAAAACTTTTGTGCTTCAACTTTATCAACGGAAGAGACAGAGGTTTCAGGGCCGCCCATTTGATCAGGTGACTCCATGTTCGGTTTTTTTTTATTTAAAATTTGAGCAGGCACTTTAATGCGAGATCTAGGCCTGTCTGTTTTTACTGCAATCTTTTTAATCTCAGGTTTTGTCTGCTTGGCACCCAGAACCACACCGGCTAAAAAAGCAAAAGAAAGAGCGGCAACTGCAGCAATAATTTTAGTCATTATTATGTATCTCCCTCTAAACTCGTACAAACAAAGGCTTTTATGGCCCGTTGGGATGGAAAAGACCATAGTCGTGTTAAAGTGCAGTCCTGTCAAAAAGAAAAGCCTAAATCAAGGTGGTCGCAATAAAAACTGACAGGAGCTTAGTCATGTTTGGCGCTTTAAAGATCAGTTTTTAATATGAAAGGCCTGAAAAAAGGTCCTGTTTCATATTGGCACCATCATTGCTTCTATTTGAGACGTGAACATGCAAACCAGACTTTTTATCTTTTTACTTATTGCAACGAACCTGTCTTGCTATAAGGCGACAACACCTACTGTTGAAAAATCTAAAACTCAAGTTTCTAAAACTGAAGTTTTACCTGAGCCCCTAATTGTGAGAATCAAAAAAGATGAGGCCACTGTACTTGCTCAGCTCAGTCTTCGTTATGAAGGCAGTGACGATATAAAGCTACGCCTAAGTGAAAAAAAAGAAACTGTTCAAAATTTAGTTATTCAAACAGTAAGTGAGTTTAGTTTTTCAGAACTTCAATCACGATCAGGAAAAAAAGAATTTCAAAAACAACTTTTAAATTCCATCAATCAGTTTGTAGGCAAAAAAACTTTTGAAAGAATAGATATTTTAGAAATTAAAGAAATTTAGAAAGAGAGAGTAAATGTTTTTTATGTATATAGTTTTATCCACAGCAGTAGTTCTTTTGGCCAGCGTATTTTTTGCTGTTTATCAGCAAAAAAAAATTAAAGTGAGTGTCGTTGCTAGAGAAGAAGTGAATGAAAAAGATTTTTTTGCCGTAAGAGTTGAATCTGAAGATTTTCTTTTTGTTAGAGATGAAATGAAAGACGTAGCATTTGTGCAGGCACTAGACGATGTAGATGAATTTAGCATCAAGAATCTGGCTGAAAAAAATGAAGTCACTAAAGAAACAACAAAAGTAAAAGAAACACTGTCAGTTAAAGCACCTGAAACAGAAACTAAAGCACAGCCTAAAACTGCTGATGTTATTTCACTAAGAGACGTTAGTGGTGGTGGTAAATTAGTAATGCCTAAAAGTGAAAAAAAGGTGTCATAGGGACTTTGCAACACTAGTGTAACGTTTGAAGAACTTTTGTACAGGCTTGAGAAAAATGATTAAAAGCTAGTGATATCAAATATTTAAATGGTTTTTGTGAGATTGAAGTAAGATTAATTTGTTCGGTTTTTTGTAAACAAGTGACTTAATTTGATAAAGTTAAGTTGGGGATTAAAGTAAGGGGAATAATATATGTCAGAAATGTCGTTGATCAAAAGGTTGAAAACTGAAAATGGTGGTAAACTCACATTAGCTCAAAAAGATGTGATCATTGCAGAGTACGCACCGCTCATTAAGTTTATCGCCCAAAAGATTTCTATGAGACTTCCTGCTAATATCGAATTAGATGATTTGATTTCAAGTGGTGTGATTGGTCTTATGGATGCTATCGATAAATACGATCAGACTAGAGACAATAAATTCAAAACTTACGCTGAGTTCAGAATCAGAGGCTCTATTCTTGATGAATTAAGAGCACAAGATTGGGTTCCAAGATCTGTTCGTGACAAAGCGAAAGCTTTGGGAAGAGCAGCGCAAGCTTTAGAAGCTGAACTTGGTAGACTTCCAGAGGATTATGAAATAGCTAACCATATGGACATAACTTTAGAAGAGTACCACGGTTTAGTTAACCAAGCGAAACCGGTCAGTGTTTTGTCCATCGATGAACAAGCAAGTTACAGCTCTGTAGATAAAAAATCTCTACTTAGTATTGTAGACAGTGTTAAGGGTCAAAACCCATTTTTTCAAGTGAGTTCAAAAAAACTTAAAAAAACAATTGCGAAATGTATTGAAGGCCTTCCAGAAAGGCAGCGTTTGGTTTTGTCCTTATATTACTATGAAGACTTAAACCTTAAAGAAATAGGTGGAGTTTTAAAAGTTACTGAAAGCCGTGTTTCTCAGCTTCATGCACAGGCAGTTTCTAAACTTAAATCAAAACTCTCACTTGTTTGTGAAGAGCAGGAGCTTCTTGCTAGCTGAGCCAGATCTCAAAACAAGGCGCATCAAACCCCTATAAATAGATCATTTAAAGACCTCCTTGAGGTCTTTTTTCATTGAGCCGAACTTAAGTCTAGGTGATGAAGCCTTTTACATAAGGAGATGCTGTGAGATTTGCTCTATTTATACTTTTGTTGGTGCCTTTCAAGGCTTTGTCCTGCGTTAAAGTCATGGAAAACAAAAGAGTCAACGAGATGACTTACAAGTTTTACAAAGATAACGGCAAAGACAAGTGTTTAAGGCTCCCTTACATCTCTAAAAACTTCAGCCCTCAGAATATGTTTATGAGTGATAAAAAAATTGGTTTTATAAGTCTAAACCACAACAAACAAAAAAACGAAAGAGCGCATCTGCCAGCTAGAGTGCTTCAAGCAGATTTAAGGACAGGTAAAATTTTAAGAACTTATAGCCTGTTGGGATCAGGAAATCGAGGCCTCCTAAAAAAAGTTGAATCGGTTAGTCTGTTTGACTCAGAAACTAAGTTTATAGTGCCTACCGGGAAATCTCTATGTGTTTTTGATAGAAAGAATGCCAAAAAAGACTATGCAGGAGTTTACCAAGCAAAACTACTTACTTGCCAAGAGCAGTACACATCAGCTGGAGGTAATTTTTCTACTTCAAATCTAAGCTTAAACCACAACCGCCAAAAATACTTTTGGACAGTTTTTAAATCTAAGAGTGGCTCAAAAATTTATGGCTATAAAATTGTTGGCAGCAAAATTTTAAAAAAGAGCTCTTACAGTTTTGCTCTTCCTAAATACATGAAAACAATGAAAACATTTTCTGTGATCCCCTCTAATAATAAATACAGTTTTTTGATCACATCAGGTAAAGGCAAGCTTGCTTACCAGCTGAACTATGAGAGAAAGGCCTCTACCTCTAAAGATGGAGAAGTGAATTTGGACTCAAATTATCAGTTGGCCTCAGTTGATAAGTTTAATGAATCCAACAGACTCCCTGCAACTAAGAAAGTGTCTAAGCCTGCTCCTGTGGAACTTGAATCAGAGACCTTTTTAAATATTGAAGATGTTTACTCAAATGTGAACACGCCAATTTATGACCCAAGGTTTATGGGGAGCTAAAAACAACGTTTTAATTTACTTTGTTTAGATCAACAAAAGCGGCTTTTATTTTTTTAATAAGCCGCTCTTCAGACTGCCTGATGGCCTCCCTGGTCACACCGACTTCCTCACCCAGTTCATTTAAAGTTTTAGGATCGTCAGACAAAATTCGTTCTTTTAAAAGAATTTTTTCTCTTTTGGTAAGCTTGTCTTTAATTTTTTCTAAAGCAGCCTCTAACAGTTCAAGGTTTTCTTTTAAATTAATATTTTCTACAATGGCTTTGTGATCAGAATTTTTTTGAATGTCCATAAGTGAGTTGTTGCCGTCTAAATTTCCTATAGGCTGGTCTAAGCTGATATCTTTAGCTCCAAGCCTTGTTTGCATAAGTTTAACGTCTCGTTCTTCAACTCCAAGCCTTGAGCTTAAAAGTTTAACTGTGGGCTCAAGACCTTCACGGATCAGCTGCTCTTTTTCTTTGTTTAATTTGTAGTAAAGCTTTTTTTGATTGTTGGTGGTGCCAATTTTTACCATGGAGTGCTGTTTCATTAGGTACTCTTGTATATGACCTCTTATCCACCAAACTGCATAAGTAATGAGTTTGACGTCCTTGTGAGGATTAAATTCGCGAACGGCGTGCATCAGGCCAAGGTTTCCCTCTTGAATCAAGTCTATTAGTTTGGCTCCGAATTTAGAATACTCAGCAGCAACCTTAACAACAAATCTTAAGTTTGAAGTCACTAGTTTTTGAGCCGCTTCTTTGTCTTTAGTTTCGAAGTAATACGAGGCGAGATCGAGCTCTTCTTTACGAGTGAGGAGAGGGTATTTTCTAATTTCCTCTAGATAAGACTGAAGAGGGTCATTTTTTTTTAGCTGACCTGTTTGAACTGACTTGGTGATCAGTGGCAGGTTGTTTTTAGAGTCTGGCTTGTCGCTCATATCTCAAGCTCACAATTAGCTAATCTTTGCTAATTTCTCTTCGATCTTTTTTTGAACAAGACCTTTAAAGGGTGCGAGCATAAGAGGAAGTTTAATGTCCACATCGATCGTTGATTCATTGCCTGAAGATGTAATGCAGAAATTTCCTGCAACTCTTGAGCCCTTTACATTTGCAGTCATTTTATCCCCATCGACCTTCTCATCACAGATCTCTAGATTAGGCTCAAGCGCCTTGAGTTCTTTGTCATTGATCAGAACATCTTTGACTGCTGCAAAAAGCTCTTTTGGCGGAATAGAAAGTTTCTTTTGTATTTTAACTTTAGGCATAATATCTGATAAGCTTAGTTTGATTTTTCGGGAGAGCCAAGATGGAAGCAAAACAAGACTGGAAACGGGACCTTTACTGTGGACAAGTCAGTTCAGACCACGCAGGAAAGACCCTTTGGGTGACCGGCTGGTGTGACACCAGAAGAGACCACGGTGGTCTAGTCTTTATTGATCTGAGGGACAGAGAGGGCCTTTTACAGGTGGTTTTAGATCCTGCGAGCCTTCCGTCAGCAAAAAATCTTAGATCAGAATTTGTTGTGGCCATCCAGGGTGAGGTGAAGCTTCGCCCAGAAGGCATGATCAATAAAAAAATCTCTACTGGAGAAGTAGAAATGGTGGCCAGTAAACTGGTCATTCTTTCCGAAGCTCAAACTCCGCCATTTGTAATAGGTGACTTAGACAAAGCTGGGGATGCCATTAGGCAAAAATACAGATATCTAGAACTTAGAAACAACGAAAAAATGTCTTTACTCAAACTGCGCCATGAGACTATGCAGATTGCTAGAAACTACCTTTCAGACCAGGGCTTTTATGAAGTTGAAACTCCAATTCTTTACAAAAGCACGCCTGAAGGAGCGAGAGACTTTTTAGTTCCTTCACGAATGACACCTGGAGAATTTTACGCGCTTCCCCAGAGTCCACAAACACTAAAGCAGTTATTGATGATAGCGGGTGCAGACAAATATTTTCAAATTGCAAGATGCTTTAGAGATGAGGATTTGAGAGCCGACAGACAGCCTGAGTTCACCCAAATCGATATTGAAATGTCCTTTGTTAAAGAAGAAGACATGAGAAAACTCACTGAAGGTTTAGCGGAAATACTTTGGCAGAGGTTCAAGGGGCAAAGTATTGGTGAAGTGCCGGTACTTTCATTTTATGATGCCATGGACAGATTTGGATCAGACAAACCCGATCTGCGCATTGAGATGGAGATTCAAGATCTCACTGAAGACGTCAAAACCTGTGGTTTCAAAGCATTCACTTCAAATATTGAACAAGGTGGAGTTGTTAAGGCGCTAGCTTTAAAGGATGAGCTCCCTTCCAGAAGTCAGATGGACAAACTGACAAAGTTAGTGACCTCACGTGGCGCTAAAGGGCTCGCTTGGATTAAAAAAGATGGCGACACCTTCCAATCACCAGTTTTAAAATTTTTAGGTGAGCCTCTTGTAAAAGAACTTTTTAAAAAAGCATTTGGTGGTGAAATAAAATCTGGAACTCTTTTTATGGTTTCAGACCAATGGGCAACAGCATGCGAAAGCTTGGGTTATTTAAGGTTAGACTTAGCTAAGAACCTAGGTTTAATCGACACCTCTAAAGATAGGTTTTTATGGGTGAACAGGTTTCCACTTTTTGAATACAATTCAGATGATCAAAGATGGTACTCTATTCACCATCCGTTCACGGAACCATTAGACGAATACAAAGAGCTGATTAAAAAGGGTGGCGAAGAGCTACAAAAAGCTTTGGGAGAAATGAACTCCAAAGCTTACGACTTTGTTTGTAACGGCAGTGAAACCGCTGGAGGAAGTCTAAGAATTTACGAGCCACCTGTTCAAGCTGGTGTTTTCAAAGCTTTAGGGCTTAGCGAAGAAGAAGTGAGCCTTAAGTTTGGTTTTTTTCTAGAAGCTCTTAAGTACGGAACTCCTCCGCACGGTGGAATAGCTTGGGGACTCGATAGGCTTGTTATGCACTTAGCCGGAGTGGACACAATTAGAGATGTGATTGCCTTCCCTAAAACTGCTAAAGGGGCCTGCCCCATGTCATCGGCACCTTCAGAGGTGGCACTTGATCAGCTGATTGAGTTGGGCTTAAAAATCAACAAGCCAAAACCAAGGCTTTAATTTTTAATCTCGGTCTTAAAACGCCGAGGCAAAACCACCATTTTTGTAAAGGCTGTGAATTAAAAAGCCATCAGATTCTAGACCTGCAATTTCAGCAACTTCTTCGATGATTCTTTTTCCTTGTGGGTTTCTTTTAACCACTATGATCATGTCTAAAGCGGAGTAGATCAGTTTTCTGACTGTTTGGACTGACCAGGTGTTGCTCAACTGTGTGAGCATTTCAAGCCTGTATAGAGCATCCAATGGACTTTCTGCATGAAGCGTAGCACCGCTTCCTTTATGGCCGGTCGAAAGCATCAATAGAAAACTAGCGGCTTCTTTTCCTCTCATTTCTCCCATGATCAGCCTGTCTGGTCGAAGCCTCAAACTGGTTTGAACCAAATCATTTAAATCAATATGGGGAACTTCGGGACTAGATGAAAAATATGTTTTTAAATTCGCTGAAAATTCGTTTAACTGGGGCAGCTCCGGCGTATCCTCCAAACAGACAAGCCTGTCTTCTAAACAGTGAGTAAAGAGAAGTGATTTCAAAAGAGTCGTTTTGCCGCAACCTGTTGCACCGACTATAAGAAAGTTGCTTTTGTTCTCAAATTTATCTTTGAAGATGTTTTCTAAATCGGCATCACTTTTCTCGCACCAGTCTTCTGAATTAAAACTTTTAAAAGCTTCGTTGCAGGCAAACCTTCTTAGCTGAATACTAAGACCTGCTGCAATAACTGGTGGGCTAAGCACCTGAACCCTAAAGTTTTTCCAGACTCCTGTGGCCATGGGATTTTCGTAAGAGGGAGCTTTAGTGAGCTCATTAATTATTGATTTTTTCAGCTCTTCTCGCAAGTTCTTGTCAGTCCACGCTTTGTTTATGATTTCAAGCTTTCCATCTTTTTCATAAATAATTTTGTTGTCATGAGGCATGATGATTTCAGTTACATTTTGGTCTTTTAAAAGAGCATTAATCATGTCTGCCAACTTTAACCCAAACTTCTTTGCTTGAGTTGGAAAGTGCTCGTGAAGTGGATCCTGTTATACCAAGTCCAAAAATGCCATTTTTGTTTTTCGACTTATTAGTTTCTTGAAAAGTTAAAACTTTTTGCCAAACATTGTCTTTTAAAAAAATTGATTTGTTCACTTTTTCAACTTCAAAAACAAGCCCTTGAGCAGTTCTGTTTCTTCTATCAAAAGTGAGTTTGATTTTAGTTTCATTTTTAGAACTTACCTCCATATCCAATTGTATATTTGTCGTGGCCTTCTTCCATTCGGTGGCCTGCCTATTGAATAGTCCTGGAGCTTGGATGCCAACTTCAGAGCCCATTTCAAAAATGGCTGGATTCTTCAAACTGATTGTACTTGCAAAAACAAAATCTCCTTTTGAGCGTGCGTTTCCTTTGTTTAAATTGAGATCTCCATTCTGTTCAGCTAAGTTAAGATCAGAACCATTCTCGAGTCTCCATTTGATAGATGCCGGGACGCCAAGGCCATAGTTTGAATTAGAGCTGGTGTTTGATCCCATAACTACAAGGTTCACTCTTCTTTCAGATTTAGGGCGCAGGTTTTTTTTGCACAGTCCCGAGATCTCTTGATTTTCTATTTCTGATTTAAACTCCAATTGGATATCACCACGGCTATAGTGTTTACATTTAGTGATTAAAAAAGATCTGATTTCTTTTTGAACATTTTTAGTCGAAAGCACCAAAGCTTCATTTTCAATATTCCAATCGAAGGCACTTAAGTTTTGCACCAGCAAACTGACTTTTTGGTAAAATTCATACTGTGTAGAGCTGAGTGAGACCGCTCTGTATTTTTTTTGTTTTTGATAAAACTCAAAAACACCAACTTTTGAAGTTGTGAAGAAAGGAGGGGATGAATTTGGAAAAACTTTGATTCCATCTTTTGATGAAAAATGGAAAGGGCCACTGTTTTGCAATATGACTTTTTCCCCGAAGGGTATAAACAAGCTCTCTATTGCCGAAGCCTCTGAACTAGCAAGTAAAATTAAAAACATTATCGATTTGAACATGCCTAAGCTGATGCAAAATTATATAAAAAGTGATGGATTCGTTAAGGTCTTAAAAGGTCTAAATGCCGGACAAATTGATCTCAACTGTAAAATTTCCGGACTCAGACTCTAATTTAGTTTTGAAGCCCAGTTTGGAAAGGATCATTGTGGCTATAGAAAGGCCAAGCCCAAGTCCTTTTGTGTGGTTAAAGGCGTCTTCATTTAGTTCAAAAGGTTTGAGAACAATGTTTAAATCAACAGTTTCAGCCTTCATTTTGTTCTGAATCAAAATTTTAGAAGTCTCCTGCTCAATTTTCACCTCAGTTCCATCGGCTTTGTGCTCTTTGGCATTTTCAATCAGCCTTTTTAAAGCCTCACAAAAATAGACCTTATTTGATTCTATTTCTGTCCCTGTTAAGTCCTGAATACCAGTAGCAGCACTCAGTTCAAATTTCTCATGATTTTTTGAAAGGTCTTCCTTTTGCACTTTTAAAAAAAACAGTATTTCTGAAATCAATTTTTCAAGACGGTCAGAGCCTCCCAATGACTTGTCTAGGTAGAGCTTCTGGTCCTCATCAAGTTTACTCTCTTTAAGAAACTCCAAGTAAGAGCGCTGAATGGTCAGTGGTGTTTTAAGCTCGTGGTTGACCAGCATCATAAACTTGTTCTTAAGCTCGTCCAGCGAGCGGATCTCTTTTTCCATTTCAAACTTTTTCTGAGCTTCATTTAGAGTCTGTAGTAAGTCGAGTTTTTCCCAAGGCTTTTTAATAAACCTATAAATTTCAGCATCGTTTATTGCGTTAATAGTCGACTCTAGATCTGCATAACCAGTGATGAGGATTCGGATGGGGTAGGGGTTGATATGCTTACAGGCATTTAAAAAATCAACACCACTCATTCCAGGCATGCGTTGGTCACTTACGAGTAGTGATATCTCTGGGTGCTTTTCAAAAATCTCAAGACCTTCTTCACCACTGACTGCTGTGTAAATTTCAAAGTCTTTTTTAAAGACTCGACTAAAGACCTTAAGGTTTTCCATTTCATCATCAACGTATAGCAAACTTGTTTTCATGCCTTAGAGATTATCAGAAGAAAAGCGTCTAAAGGCACATACAATAGTCTGGTTTTCGTATAGCCTCAAAGTGAGAACTGTAAAGTTTTTGGTCGCTGATCCCGATCTTATAATGAGAATTTGTACAGTTTTGCAGGGAGGAGACCCCTTGAAATTATTAAGTTTAATTATAATATCACTATCTTTGGCGCTGCCAGTCCAAGCCTCACTTCTTGGAACTCCAGGACATGGCATGCCTTTAGACAAGTGTGCTTACCCCCAGACTGAAGCGCCAATTTATAAGTCTCAATCCGTAATAAACATCGAAAATAAGTTAGCCGCGGCTATTAAAAAAAGGGATTCTTTAGAAAAAAAATTGGAGAGAGTAGACTGCTCTTACTGTGAAGCAAATTTTAGAAAAGTGATTAGCATTGTGGATAAAGACAACTACAATGAATACATCAGACACCTTGAAGGTGGAAGTTCATGTTCGGTAGCGTTTACAAACGTAGACATTTACAATTATTGGGCTTCATTTAACAACTGGGAACAAATTGAACTCTTCAGCCGTCCAAAGCAACCGATTCGTAATATTGCAGGAGGCTGTCCAGAGGGTGAAACTTGTGGAGAGCTAGGAGATGGTAACGGCGAGCCGCCACCACCACCTGCTGTATCAAGACCAGAAATTGAACCTCCAACGGCTCCTCCAGGGTGTCCATATTACGCGCTTCCAAATTACGGAGTAAAGCCAGAAATCTGTGAAGTTGCTAAGCCACACATCTCATCTGCTGAATACCGAAAATGTGTTAAGTGCGTGTCACCTCGTGGTAAAAGAAGTTACGGTAAATGCTTACGTGAGTCGGCTCACCTAGAAGAGCAGCTTGCTGAACTTGATGACCAAATTGAAGAACTTGAAGAAGACCTAGAAGACGCAATTTATGATGCGGAAGACGGTGGTGAACAGGGTGTTTGTATTAACTGCCCTAAACCCAAGTCATTTTTATCTAAGTGGGGACTTCCAATTGCCGGCGGTGTTCTCGGTGGTGTTGGAGGTTACCTCTTGGGTAAAAACGTCACAAAAAAAGCTTATAATAAAAATGTTGCTTACAACCAGGTTATTCAAGAAGACAACAATGCCAAGGGCTATCCGACTCCACCTTTTAAACTCCAGGACAACAGCAAGAGAAACGGTTTGTTAGCCGGCGCAGTTGGCGGAGGCCTTTTGTTTTATGCAGGTGGAAAAGCTTCAGGTGCTTTTGGATGCTCTAACAGCTCCATTTTTGGAGATGGTTTTATTAAGAGTGGTGAGGGGGCAGGAACGCAAGTCGGTGGAGCGACAGGTTTAGGCGGAATTCTTTCAGGCTTATGGGATAAATTTGGCGGAGGCCTAGGTGGCGGTGCGGGCGGCGGAAACACGAACGGTGTGACCACTGGACAAGGCGCTGTTCCTCCCGGATACGCTGTGGGACCCAATGGCCAATTGATATTTGTAGGCCATGGAGGCGGAGCAGGCGGGCAACCAACAATGACTCAAGCTCAAATTGATATTCAAATTCAAGCAAACCAGCAAAGGTTAGCTCAGCTCAACGCTCAAAGAACATATCAAGCTTCTTACAACACTTTGACCAGTGACTATCAAGCTCAGCTGACAGCCCTACAACAGAGTAACCCAGCAGCGCTTTATGGCAATATTTATGGCCAGGGTGGTTCGAGTGGTGTACTTGCTCCAAGTAGCAATTCGGTGCTGCAAGGTGGGATTTCAGTTAATATGGGCGCAAATATAGGTTCTTCAGGAGTGCTTATGCCCCAGCAGCCGCAACAGTTGCCAGGCACATTTTATCAGCCTCAAGGTGGTGGGCCTCCAACTAACGTGCCGCCGCCGCCGACTTCGACTTCACCACTTGACCGTTTGATTGGAAACTAAGAAGTAAAAATTTTTCTAGCGTAGAGGCTTGTATTCGGGCCTTTGTGTGCAGTCACTGAATGGGTCGTGTTAGATGGTATCATCACACGGTCACCTTCTCTCAGGAGCACCTTGCTTCCAGCAACATCAAGTATCAACTCTCCTGAAACTACAATTCTAATCTCATCAAATGGAAACTTGCGGCCTTTGATTTCAGTTCCCTCGGGCAGCTCTTCTAGTTCAGGCTTCAAGCCCTCAAGAAAAAACATTTGTCTGATCTGTTTTAAATCTGGTGTAACAGGTGCCTGCCATCGTCGAATTATCATTATAAAACATCCTCAATTAACGAAACTCTAGCGATTGTTACGCAATTTGGATGTGATTGTCACAGACTTTACAAAATAAAAACAGTTTCGAGCGCTTTTATCTCACCTTGATACAAAAAAGCGCCTAACCTCTTTTAATGACTCAGCACTGTACAGGACTTCGTTCGAGATTGCAGAAAAGGCGTTACCTTTATCAAGTCAGAGCTCGATAGGTAGTTAATGGAAAAACAACAAGACACATTTAAAATTATCGATCAGTTTTTAAAAGAAGAATCAGGTTTAACTCTGGACTTTATCGACGATGACCATCTCGAGCTCACCCAGGTGGTTGATGGAAAGAGCCTTCAGATACAAAGGTTCGGTGTTGAAGAGGTCTTAGAAAGGCTGGACTCAGCTGGAAAACCGTTCTTGCAGATCAACTTTCTTTCTGGATCAAAAATTTTGCTTACAAAAAGTTTGGTCGGTTTCAAGCCTGCAATTTTCGAAGGCGTTGATGCTAAAAGAATTCCGAACGTTGTAACAACGCCTGATCTTTTGAGCATCATAGAAGCTTTTTCTGAATTTGATGAAGATGAAGTGTCCGAAATTCGTGCTCTAAGGCGCATGTATTTTTCAATTCTTCATGGTGCTGAAGCAATTGGCTTTGACCTAACCAACGAGAAGCTTTGGTTGACCAAATTGCTGCCTGAGACAGCAGCGGCTTAATTTACTCTACTAAAACCTAAATACGCCTTGACCCAAAACATTAATTTGGGCACTTTTGCCTTTCGATCTTTTGTGGGGGCATAGCTCAGTTGGGAGAGCACTTGATTTGCATTCAAGAGGTCGCAGGTTCGATCCCTGTTGCCTCCACCATTTTCTTAAAAACTTGAATTTCAAAACCTAAAACCAAACTCGGTGTTTAAAGACAGGCTTGTACTGTCTCCAGTACCAATGTCTGAAGACGTGAAAATATCTAAACTGGCATACCCATATGCGGCTCCAACAAGCCAGTAAAAATGACTGCCTTTAAGCTCTTGTCCAAAAGACAGGGACGGTGTCAGTCTGACTTCATTTGAGAGCGTTAGATCTATGTTCTTAAACTCTGTGTCAGATTCATAAGAAATAATCAGTGAAGGGCGAATGAAAAATCCAGCTGTATTTTCAAATTGCGAAGTGAGTTCGCCACTGTAAACTCTAAACTTTTCCAGAGCAGCACTTTCTGTGAAAGATGCAAAGCTAACTCTGAACAGTGCGGACCTCAGGTTGCTCTTGTATCTGAGTCCATAAGTTAAGGCTGTTGTTCCTGCGCTGAATGCGCCTTGTTCCCGAAATTGAACTGTATAAATTCCGGTAAGATTATTGTTGGCGCTGTGATGTGCCGTTAAGCCAAAAATTGACCTCTCTAAACCTGCCTCAAGACTAGAGTTTACAACAAAACCCCCCGTTCTTTCGGTTAGCTTTCCATTTATCAACATCGGTGTAGTGACAGACCATATAAGCCATGAGGTCATGCCGTAAGCGAATGTTTGAGTGATCTTTGTTTGCTCCGTTTCAACGCTTAAGTTGACACTAGATATGGAGCCGGAGATGTCGCTGTTTATAAAAGTTAGGGCTGTTTTGCCAACAAAGACTCCCTTGGATGGTAGGTATGATAGATCTGAAATTTTATCCTCTGCCTGTGCGCTGTAAGCAAATATAAAAACTATTGCTATTATGTAAAATTTCACTCCATCTCCTTTTCTAAAAATCCATGCTCTAACCATTACTTCTGATGTAAACATATTTTATTTTAAAGTCTACAATTAGAAGCTTTGATTTCAAACAACTTGTTTAGAAAACAACACATTCACTGCAAAGGTCTAAGTGGCTCAAAGCTTACAAACAATTTATTCTCTCAAAAAAAAGGATAAAGATGGATCTAAATATTTTAAATGATGGAATTGAAAAGTTAATAAAAAAACTTCAAGTTTGGGGTGAGTCTGCAATTGCTCAGCTGCCTAATTTAATCTTGGCAGTGGTCACACTTTTAATTTTTTGGTTCATGAGCCGCTGGATTTACAAATTGGTAATGAGATCACTAAATAAAAGTCATCTAAATGTAAACTTAAAAAACCTTCTTGCTAGTATGGCCAAAATAACTTTTTTCTGCCTAGGAATCATAGTTGCCTTAGGTGTTTTAGATCTTCAAAAAACAGTCCTATCCCTACTAGCCGGCGTTGGGGTTTTGGGCTTAGCACTTGGTTTTGCCTTTAGAGACCTTGCAGCAAATTTTGTTTCAGGCATCATGTTGGCTATCAATTCTCCGTTTAAAAATGGTGACATTGTTAAAATCAAAAACATTCAAGGTTCTGTAATCGATATAAGGCTTAGAGACACTTTAATTCGTAACTTCGAAGGGCAGGATGTTTTTATTCCTAACAAAGAGTTTCTTTCAAATGAGTTTCACAACTACTCTAGTTTTGGCAAAAGAAAAATTACAGTCGAGTTGGGTGTTGGATATTCTGACGATCAAGACGGCGCCGTTTCTCTTATACAAAAAACTTTAAATAATAACGAAGATATACTTAAAGACCCGGCTCCTAACACATTCATCTCAAGTTTAGGTGACAGCTGCGTAAACATTGAGGCGCACTCATGGATTAAATACCCAGGCCAGGACTTTTTGAAAATTAGGAATGATCTAATCTCTCAAGTGAAAAGCGCTCTTGATAAAGACGGCTTCGACATTCCATTTCCAATACGCACTTTAGAGATGGGAGGAAGCTTTGAGGAAATTCAAAAAAACCTTGCGAGAAGTGTTAAAAAAAAAGCTAGGTCTGAAGATGAAAAAGGCTTAGATCAAAGTGCACAACACTGATTCATTTGAAAAAAATAATTTAAAAAGCAACTGATTTAAAAATTCCCCAAGGTGACGAGATCAGAGTTTTGTAATTTGTTTTTTAATGTACACTTTTGATGCAGGTCTTGGGTCTGCAGCGTCAGCGGCTTGAGATCAAAAAAACCTGTAAG
>Ga0115567_10002200_pt1 | contig 19321 bp, 13 predicted proteins | sample COGITO_mtgs_1204_2_FD_88679 | JGI IMG/M metagenome (GOLD analysis project Ga0115567, IMG submission 88679) | Pelagic marine microbial communities from North Sea - COGITO_mtgs_120412 | ecosystem: Environmental > Aquatic > Marine > Epipelagic | place: Germany:Helgoland, sampling site Kabeltonne... | reverse complement strand
TCCGGGAGCAAGTGTGTTTTTATCGCAACATATCAACGCGAGCATTATAAACGCTGGTGATGGCGCCCATGAACACCCTACGCAAGCCTTGTTGGATAGTTATTCCATTAGAGAACGATTAGGAGAGGTCAAGGGGAAAAAAGTCGTTATCATTGGTGATATCTTGCACAGTAGAGTGGCGCTTTCAAATATCTTTGCCCTGCAATTGCAAGGAGCTAAAGTTATGGTGTGCGGTCCCAAGACCTTGTTGCCAAAATATATAGCTACTTTAGGCGTACAAGTAGAGACAAATTTGAGAAAAGCCTTAAATTGGTGCGATGTGGCCAATATGCTACGTGTTCAAAATGAGCGCATGGATATGAGTTACTTCCCCTCAACAAGAGAATACATAAAACAATATGGCGTTGATAAGCATCTGCTTAATTCTTTAGACAAGCCCATAACTATTATGCATCCAGGACCTATTAATAGAGGTGTTGAAATTACTAGTGATGTGGCAGATTCAGACCAGGCTATTATTTTGGACCAAGTTCAAAATGGCGTGGCCATAAGAATGGCAGTGATTTATTTATTGGCATCCAAAATAAAACATTAACATATGATTATTGATAAAGATGGTAACACCACGCTGATTACCCAAGAGAAAACATCTATAGTAGAGCTCGTTAAAAAAATTCAGGTGATGTACGAGCGTTTCAAAAACGACAATATTATTGTCAACGTAATGTCCCTAGACAAGGTGAGTTTACCTGATATTGTTGAGTTTTTACAGCTTTCTAACAAGCATCGTAAGGCAAAGCACTCCTTTGTTATTGTCTCTAACAGTTTCAATTTAAGTGAAGCTCCAGATGAGATTATCGTAGTGCCCACCACCAAGGAAGCATTCGATGTTATTGAAATGGAAGAGATGGAGCGCGACCTGGGCTTCTAAAAACAGAATTTTCAATATTATCATTGAGCTTTTGTGTCACCATCATTCAACTTTATTGAAATGAAATTAACCATATTGGGTTGTTATAGTGCCACCCCGCGTATAGACTGCAATACCACTTCGCAAGTTCTTGAAATTAAAAACCATACCTTTTTAATAGATTGTGGCGAGGGGACCCAGGTGGAGTTACGACGCAATAAGGTGAAATTCGGCAAAATTCAGCACATTTTTATTTCGCACCTGCATGGTGATCACGTCTTTGGCATGGCGGGGCTTATTTCTACCTTTAATTTATTGACGCGGGTATCCGATCTGCATATTTATGCCCCTAAAGGTTTAAAGGACGTCATCACGCTTCAAATGAAGTTGGCTGCATCTTGGACGAGCTATCAGTTGATTTTTCATGAGTTGAGCTCTAACACTTCAGAATTGATATTTGAAGATGATCAAGTGGAGGTGTTTACCATTCCGCTTGACCATCGCGTTTATACCAATGGATTTTTGTTTAGAGAAAAATCTGCCGAGCGAAAATTGGATATTAACGCTGTAGAAAAGGCAGATATTGAGATGGCTTATTACCGCAAAATAAAGCAAGGTTTTGATGTGGAGAATAAAAAAGGCGAGCTCATTAAAAATGAAATGCTAACCTTAGCGCCTCCACCGCCTAAAAGTTATGCGTTTTGTAGTGATACTGCCTATTCTGAAAGCATTGTGCCTATAATCCAAAATGTCGATATGCTTTATCATGAATCTACATTTCTAGATATAAATAACGATTTAGCCAAAAAAACAAAGCATGCCACAGCAAAACAAGCGGGTAAAATTGCAAAAAAGGCGAATGTAGGACTTTTGATTCTTGGACATTTTTCTACACGCTATAAAGATCTCACAGCCTTTAAGGAAGAAGCCCAAACCGTTTTTGAAAATGTGGAATTGGCTCAAGATGGCAAACAATTTAAAATAAAATAGACTGCTTTTCTAAATCTAACACTACTATGGTTCTGTGGGGTGATAGGAACGAGAACGCTAGAGTGGGTTCTTTAAAGAAATTACTGCTTTTTTTGTGTTTTAAATTCCTCTAATCCTTGTATCCATTCAATAGCTTCATCCAAGCTGGTACAGCGCTTTAAGCTTTTTTGCCAAAAGTGCTTTTCCAAAGATGCATTAAGATAGTTAAACTTGGTATACGAAACGACTGCTGAAGCCACCACAAAGTCATAATCCTCGCTAACCTCCTGCCACATTTGCGGTTCAAAGGAGTAGGAGTTTATGCGATTAGAGATATAGCCAATTTTAAAACCGCCTTTGATCTCTTCGGAAAAATAACTTATAATGTCACTGGCAATAGAATAATCGACGTGAACACCTTCATTAAACTCTGAAATCGCGAAATTTGGTGTGAGATAGAAAGTGCCAAATGGAAATAGGACTTTCTTATAATGTATGAGCTTAGAATATTTGCTCTCTTCAAATGTCATTGAGGGTAATTTTCATTAAATTTATAAGAATTAAACTGGCCGATAAAACTATTTTTATACAAATCAAAAAAATAATTCCCAATGAAATCAGACTTAGGTAATTACAGAAAGTCCTATGAAAAAGAGGAGCTTCTTGAGAAAAACGTATCTAATATTCCATTCGAGCTCTTTGAAAAATGGTTTAATGAAGTAGAGCAAAATTTTAATATTGGAGAGGTTAATGCTATGACCTTGGCAACGATGGGATTAGACGGTTTCCCCAAAAGTAGAGTGGTGTTGCTCAAAGAATTTTCTTCGGAAGGCTTTACCTTTTATACCAATTATGAAAGTGAAAAGGGAAAAGGGATCATGATCAACCCTAATGTGTGCCTTTCCTTTTTTTGGGACGATGCCGAAAGACAAGTGATCATTAAGGGGAAAACAGAAAAAATTGAGGAAGCGGATAGTGATGCCTATTTTAAATCCCGACCAAGAGGTAGTCAGCTTGGGGCTTTGGTATCTCATCAAAGTAAGGTAGTTGAAAACCGAAAAGCGTTAGAAGATCGTTTACAAGAGCTGGAGCAACACTACGAAGGTAAAGCCATAGAAAGACCAGAGTTTTGGGGCGGACTTATTGTAAAGCCTATAGAATTTGAATTTTGGCAAGGCAGACCCAATCGGCTTCATGATCGCTTGCGCTATAAGCTGGATTCCGAATATAACTGGAAATTGGAACGCCTATCCCCATAATATCCAAATCATCGACAAACGGTAATATTTAGCAGTTGTAAAACTGAAAACAGAATTCAAAAAGTGTATTTCATCGATGTTTTACCAAAATTACCGACAAAATACATGCAGTTTGTCGATTTTAACATTTCATTAACAGTCATTGTCTCATAAGCAGTTTATTTTAGTACCACCCAAATAAAATTACCTACTTATGAGACCTATTAAATTCTTGCCAATCATGGCTTTAATCGCCATTTTATCGTTTTCGTGTTCTTCTGAAACCGTATCAAATGAAATTACAGATGATCTTGAATTGCAAAGTCCTCCTACCGCCAAAGACATTGAAATAGAAATCTTAGAACTGATCAATCAACATCGAATTGAAATCGGTCTTAATGCCTTGGCAAGTAATTCTACAATTAAATCAGTAGCCTACTCTCATACCGATTATATGGTAGAGGTAAATAACATGTCTCATGATCATTTCTATCAACGTCGAAATAGCTTAATTGTAAACGCTTCTGCTGAAGTGGTTTCAGAAAATGTAGCGTATGCCTATAGTTCGGCACATTCGGTGGTTAAGGCGTGGTTAAAAAGTGAAGGTCACAAAGCAAACATTGAAGGGGATTTTACAGATTTTGATGTGTCTGCCGAACAAAACCCTGAGGGGAAATGGTATTTTACCAATATTTTTATTAAGAAGTAAATCACTTAATATAAGGGCTATAACCTTTAAGCCCTAAAACATTTTATAAAATAAAACGATCTCTTTTTGATATACCCATCTTAAACAATTAATTTAGTATAGCCTTAAAAAAGCATCTCACTGTTTTCTTCACTCAATGCTATACGATTTATGAAAAATCATAAAAAGTTGGGCCAATTATCATCCACCGCGATTTGTGGCAATGATATTAGCTCATCGGTACTATATGTCTCGGCGCTTGCCATTGCTTTTGCAGGACAATATGCCTGGATTACCCTTTTAATTGTCTCTATTGTTTTATTTCTCTTCAGAAAAATTTATGGCGAAGTTGTGGGCGCCCTACCACTAAATGGTGGTGCTTATAACGCCCTTTTAAATACCACGAGCAAATCGACAGCTTCTTTTGCTGCTACCTTAACGATGTTGTCTTACATGGCCACTGCTGTGATTTCTGGAAACGAAGCAATCCATTATTTACATTATGTATTGCCTACAATGCCCGTAATTGTGTCTACCATTGTGCTATTGTGCATTTTTGCTTTTTTGGTGATTGGTGGTATTACCGAATCTGCAATTGTGGCGATTGGTATTTTTCTGTTCCATTTAATTTCCTTGGGGGTTTTAAGTATTTTTATCGTTTATTTTCTCACTCAAAATGGAATCAGCATGTTTTTTGAAAACTGGCAGCTTCCCGTTACCGGTGGTAGCATAACCAATGCGATCTTCTTCGGTTTTGCAGCTTCCATGTTGGGCGTTTCGGGTTTTGAAAGTTCAGCAAATTTTGTGGAGGAACAACAACGTGGTGTTTTTCCAAAGACCCTACGAAATATGTGGGTTATTGTAAGTGTGGTTAATCCATTGATGGCAGTTTTTGCACTCACTTTGTTTGCGCTTCCGGTGTTGCAAGGAGAAGCTTTTCAAAACACGTTACTTATAGAAATGGGCAAACATGTGGGAGGCGAAACCATAGCCTACTTGATTGCCATTGATGCCTTTTTGGTGTTAAGTGGTGCGGTATTAACATCTTTTGTTGGCGTGACGGGTCTTTTGGAGCGTATGGCTTTAGATCGCATCATTCCTCCGTTTTTTCTTAAAAAAAATAAAAAGGGTAGTTCTTATCGTATCATAATCGTGTTCTTGCTCTTGGCTATTTCGGTCCTGTTAATTACTAACGGTAACGTTGGGCTTTTGGCGGGTGTCTATACCATTTCATTTTTATCGGTTATGGCTCTATTCGGAATTGGTAATATTTTGCTGAAATTAAAACGAAACCAGCTTCCAAGGCCAGAACGTGCCAGTTGGTTGAGTGTCCTAATTGCCATTGTAGCGGTTTTGATTGCTTTATACGGAAATATTGTAATGCCTTCGAAGGAAGGTCTGGATAGTAATTTGACCATATTTTTATATTATTTTGTCCCCTCGATCATTTTTGTGATCATCATGCTCAATAGAACCTTACTTTTAAAATTGATCTTGAAGTTGCTCGATCGGCTGTTTAATCCCATACGAAGGTTTGCGGTTGTTAGTGATCGTTACATTTCCAGTATCATAAACCACATAAACGCCCAGGAGTTCATCTTCTTTTCTAGAGGCGAAAATATTGCCTCGCTAAATAAGGTCATGCTTTACATATCCAATAATGAGCACACTCAAAAAATCAAGATTGTAACAGTGCTTAGAGAAGGTGAATCTTTACGGGAAGATATGGAGAAGGAAATTGAATTTTTGGATAGGGAATATCCAGAAATTAAAATCGATTTTGTTAAATTAACGGGAGAGTTTAACCCTAAACTTATTGAGGAGCTTTCAGTTAAATGGAATATTCCCATAAACTTTATGTTTATTGGGGCTCCTGGTAATGAGTTTCCGTATCGTATTGAAGAATTAGGAGGCGTGCGCTTGATTATATAATGCATGAGGTATCAAATAATAAAAATCCACAGTGTTCTTTTTCAAGACTGCTGTGGATTTTCGGTATTAAAATTATTAGGATTCAGCTTTTCTGAATGGTGTAAGCGTTGAGGAGATCTTTAAATTGTAATTTTAAGTCCTCACCCGTATCAAAAACCATCTGGGCATCACTAGGAAACGTAAGTGCGCCCGACTTTGTTAATTGGGATTCATGTCGGGTTAATGTGCGTTGGTCCCCTTTAATCCAAGCATAATAGTTTTCAAAAACAAATGTGCTATGAAGGGAAAAACGGTCTAACACTTGGCTTGAATTTAAGTTGGTAAAGACCACATCTGCAATCACTTCGGCCGATTTAAATTGAGTTACCTCAAAATACTGGGCGCGTATGTCAATTAATTTGTCAATTTTAATTTTGTTGCCAAGACTATCCTTCATTATATTTCCGCGAAGATCTTTTTTGTACTCCCAACCATCAACAATTGTTTTTTTCTTTAGCTCCTGCTTTTCGCGGATTTGCTCAGGAGATAAGATAATCTCTTTAAGTTGTAGCGCAATGGAGTAATTATAGCTTACTAAAGGGTCCTCAAAACCATGATAGATCGTCCAAAATGCATCAAGACCATAAGTATCAAAATTCAGGATATCAGCTTCCAATCGCTCCGGAAGGATTTGATTGGTTAGGTTTTCAATGTAAACCATTACATAATCTGTACCCGTGGCGCGTGATCGTTGTAACAGGTCTCTCGTATTTTTATAATTGGGTGTTATGTGTTCTACATAGCTGAACGCTTCATAAGCTTGTCTAGCATCCATTGTGTTGTTAGAGCCTAACAGCGTTTCGCCAACGCTGAGCAGGTAATTGGAGGTTTTGTATTGGTACGATACAATTTCCGCGCTATAATCTTCAAATTTCAAGGAGAGATTTTTACCATCAATTTGAAGTGGTAAAACACGTTTTATAGCCTGCTGTCTTGCATCCAGATCTAAATACATTTCGTAAATAACTTTGTAATTTTCAGGATTATTTTCTGTTTTCAAACGTGAAATCCGCTGTAAATCTTCTGCCATAACTTTGTAATAGGCATCTTCCAACAAAATGATGTAATCTTGTTTGCGGGGCTTGTCTTTGTTGTTTTCAAGTTTTTGCAAAGCGTCGTTGATGGCTTGTTCATAATTGCCATGGCTAATAGCCTTTTCGATCTGCTTTCTTCCGCTACAAGAGGTAAGTACCAGAAGGAATACTGTAGTAAGTAGTAATTGCTTCATAATTCTGGATTTTAGTTTGTTTTTTTTTCTAAAATCCAAATATGGTGCCAAACAAATATCGCGACCTTTGTTTTGGGCAGAATTGTAGCCCAACCGCCCCAATAACTAAGGCAATATTAAAAACAAAAAAACTTGAAACTCATAGCTATTTCTATCCGTTTCAAGTTTTAGTGCGTTATATAACTGTATATTATTTCTTTTTTTTCTTCGGATTGAAAACCGGTAATAATTCTGTTGAAACTTCGCCAAAACCAATTCGGGTGCCATCTTTTTCACAATGGCCCCGCATTATAACGGTATCATTGTCATTTATGAATTTACGCTGTGTACCATCACTCATGGTAATGGGTTTTTCACCTCGCCATGTCAATTCTAACATAGAGCCAAAGGTATCTGGCGTAGACCCTGAAATTGTTCCGCTTCCCATCATGTCTCCAGAATTCACAGGGCATCCATTTACAGTGTGGTGTGCCAATTGCTGCGACATGTTCCAATACATGTATTTAAAATTTGAGCGACTCAAGATAGATTCTTTTGCACCTTTGGGTTTAAGAGACACCTCTAAGTTGATATCGTAACTTTTCTTCCCTTTATATTGAAGGTAAGGTAGCTGTGGTTTCAAGGGTTTGGGTCCATTAACCTTAAAAGGTTCCAAAGCATCCAAAGTTACAATCCATGGCGAAATGGAAGATGCAAAATTTTTGGCCAAGAAAGGTCCCAAAGGCACATATTCCCATTTTTGGATGTCACGTGCAGACCAATCATTAAATAATACCAGTCCAAAAATATACTCTTCAGCTTCATTTATGGGAATGGGCTCTCCAAGATCATTGGCATCGGTAGTGATAAACGCCATTTCCAATTCGAAATCCACCAATTTTGATGGACCAAATATCGGCACATCGCTATCTGCCGGAATCGTTTGCCCTTGCGGTCTATGCACAGGGATTCCTGACGGGATTATGGAAGAACTTCTTCCATGATAGCCCACTGGAATGTGAAGCCAATTTGGCAATAAAGCATTGTCAGGGTCCCGAAACATGGTCCCCACGTTTGTGGCATGTTCTATACTGGAATAGAAATCGGTATAATCCCCAATTTGCACCGGTAATTGCATTTCGATCTCATCTAATCTAAAGCAAACCGTTTCCTTATGTTTGATATTGTTTTTGAGAGTAGTATTGGTGATGTCAAAAATTTCTGAAATACGATTTCTAACCAAGCGCCAAGTTTTTCGGCCATCAGCAATAAAATCGTTGAGCGTGTCTTGTAAAAAGATATCATCGGTTAAAGGGATGCCCTCAAAATAACCAAGTTGATGCAAAGCACCAAGATCAATTGCGGTATCCCCAATTCTTGTACCTATGGTAATGATATCATCTCGTGTAAGAAAAACACCAAAAGGAATGTTCTGTATGGGGAAATCTGAGTTTTTACTCACATGTAACCAAGAACTTTTGTCTGGATTGTTAGCTGATAATGGCATATTTTGAGTTTTTATTGGGTTGGGTTCGTCTATTCAAACCTACATAATTTTTTTATTCTTAGAGCAAAATTATATAAAAAAGTAGGCCAGCATTTGCTGTTGATAACCTGCTCATAAAAGATGGGCTAAATATATTGTTTTGAAATTATTTCACTGTTCATTTTCTTACTTTTGCTAAAGTTTAACACAATCAAAGTTTCCGCAGTATTTTATGGAGTTTTAATCACTTCGGAAACATTAAAAAATTTAAGCATATGCAACGCGATAATCAAATTTTTGAACTCATTTCAGCTGAAAAGGAGCGCCAAATAGAAGGTCTTGAACTGATAGCCTCAGAGAACTTTGTAAGTGAACAAGTTATGGAGGCAGCTGGCTCGGTCTTAACCAATAAATATGCTGAGGGTTATCCTGGAAAACGCTATTATGGGGGTTGTGAAGTCGTTGATGAAGTAGAACAAATTGCCATTGATCGTGCCAAAACCTTATTTGGGGCGGTATATGCCAATGTGCAACCCCATTCTGGAAGCCAAGCGAATACCGCGGTTTTTTCGGCGTGCTTAAAGCCTGGCGACAAAATTCTTGGATTTGATTTGTCCCATGGCGGACATTTAACTCATGGCTCTCCAGTGAACTTTTCCGGTAAATTATACACCCCTTCATTCTATGGTGTAGAGGAGGAGACAGGGGTTCTAAATTATGATAAAATAGAAGCCATCGCCATAAAAGAGCAACCAAAGATGATTATTGCAGGGGCATCTGCATATTCTAGGGATATTGATTTTAAGAGGTTTCGAGAGATTGCCGATAAGGTAGATGCCTTATTATTGGCCGATATTTCACATCCTGCGGGATTGATCGCTAAGGGTATTTTAAATGATCCCATTCCACATTGCCATGTGGTCACTACCACCACGCATAAGACTTTAAGAGGTCCTAGAGGGGGCTTAATTTTAATGGGTCAAGATTTTGACAATCCCTTCGGGTTAAAATTGAAGAATGGAGCACTTAAAAAAATGTCCTCATTATTTGATTCCGCAGTATTTCCTGGCAATCAAGGAGGCCCATTGGAGCACATCATCGCAGCAAAGGCCATTGCCTTTGGTGAAGCATTAACCGATGAGTTTATGCATTATATGTTGCAAGTGAAGGCCAACGCCAGTGCTATGGCAAAGGTATTTGTTGAAAAAAATTACAATATCATATCTAAGGGTACCGATAATCACATGATGCTTATTGACCTCCGAAATAAAGACATCACCGGGAAACAAGCTGAAGAGGCTCTAGGAAAGGCGGATATTACCGTTAACAAAAACATGGTGCCTTTTGACGATAAGAGTCCGTTTGTGACCTCGGGCATCCGTATAGGTACTGCTGCAGTTACCACAAGGGGGTTAAAAGAATCTGATATGGCCAAAATTGTAGATTTAATAGATGAGGTCATCACTAACAGTCAAGACGAGGACAAATTAAGCGCCATTGGAGAAAAAGTGAATGCCATGATGAGTGGTAAGCCTTTATTTGCTTAAAGAGGCTGAAAATAGAGATATAAAAACCCCCATTGGTGACAATCAATGGGGGTTTATTTATTATAACAAAAGCTTAGGGATCAACCAAAGTGCACAAAATAAAAAAAGCCTCTCGTATGAGAAGCTTTACTATTTTTTATAGAGAACTCTAATTAGTTTAGAGTGGCTACATGTTTAGTTAAGTTTGAGACCAAGTTAGCTGCTTTGTTATCATGGATAACATTTTTCTTAGCTAATTTATCAATCATAGAAACAACCTTCGGCAAATATTCTTTTGCTTCGTTCGCACTTTCCATATCCTTCAACTTTTTGATCGCACTACGTGTCGATTTATGTTGATATCTGTTAGTTAAGCGCTTTGCTTCGTTACTTCTAATTCTCTTTAATGCTGACTTATGATTTGCCATTGTATTACCTTCTTATTTAAAAAATTGTAGCCCGTAGGGGAGTCGAACCCCTCTTACCAGGATGAAAACCTGGCGTCCTAGCCGATAGACGAACGGGCCATTTTATTTGTTTCAGTCTGAAATTATGATTTTAATGATCCTAATTTCAGTTTTAAAATGAACTTGCAATTCCTCATTGCGGATGCAAAAATACAACTATTTTTAAATGTTGCAATACTTATTGAAATTTTTTTGAAAAAAATTAATAAGCCTTCGCAAAAAGCACACGTTTTTTAGAAGGTTTACCACTAAATACGCAGTTTCCAAGCTCTTCTTTCCCATCCATGGGAATACATCTTATGGTTGCCTTTGTAGCTTCTTTGATCTTTTGCTCAGTTTCAGCAGTGCCATCCCAATGGGCGGAAAGAAATCCTGTTTTCGTCTCCAGTACCTTTTTAAATTCTTCAAAATCATTTACTTCGGTAATATGCGAATCCCTAAAATCTAGCGCTTTTGCGAATAATTCCTCTTGGATGGTTTTTAAAAGTGAGGCCACGGTAGTTTCCAAATCATCGAAACCCACAATTTGTTTGGTTAAATTATCGCGTCTCGCCAGCTCTACGGTATTATTTTCTAAATCCTTGGGTCCAATCGCAATTCTCAAAGGCACACCCTGTAACTCATGTTGTGCAAATTTGGCTCCAGGCCTATGCGTCGTTCTGCCATCAAATTTACAGCTAATCGTTTTTTGTTTTAGAGCTGCAATGATCGCATTTGCTTTTTCGGTAATGACCTCTAATTGTTCATCTGTTTTATAAATAGGGACTATAACGACCTGAGATGGGGCTAAATTAGGAGGAAGCACTAAGCCTTTATCATCACTGTGGGTCATAATCAACGCCCCCATCAAACGCGTGGATACGCCCCAGGAGGTTGCCCAAACGTAATCTTGTTGTCCTTCGTTGTTCGTAAACTTTACATCAAAGGCTTTGGCGAAATTTTGCCCAAGAAAGTGCGAAGTTCCTGCTTGTAAGGCTTTACCATCTTGCATTAGTGCTTCAATACAATAGGTTTCTACTGCGCCAGCAAATCGTTCACTTTCCGTTTTAATCCCTTTTATAACGGGGATCGCCATGAAATTTTGAGCAAATTCCGAATAGATGTCATTCATTTGTTCCGCTTCTACGATGGCCTCTTGTTTGGTGGCGTGCGCGGTATGGCCCTCTTGCCATAAAAACTCGGCGGTTCTTAGAAACAAACGTGTTCTCATTTCCCAGCGTACAACATTGGCCCATTGGTTGATCAATAGGGGTAGATCTCTATAACTTTGGATCCAACCTTTGTAAGTGTTCCAAATGATGGCTTCACTAGTGGGCCTCACAATGAGTTCTTCCTCAAGTTTCGCTTCCGGATCCACGCGCAGTTTTCCAGGGTTATCAGGGTCGTTTTGTAGTCTGTAATGGGTTACAATGGCGCATTCTTTAGCAAAACCTTCTGCATTTTTTTCTTCAGCCTCAAACAAGCTTTTTGGAACAAATAGAGGGAAATAAGCATTTTGATGGCCAGTCTCCTTGAACATTCGGTCTAGTTCGGCTTGCATTTTTTCCCAAATGGCATACCCATGGGGTTTAATAACCATACAGCCTCTAACTGCTGAGTTTTCAGCTAAATCCGCTTTAACCACCAGTTCATTGTACCATTTGGAATAATCTTCCGTTCTACTTGTAAGGTTTTTGCTCATTGTAAGTGTTTTGGCACAAAATTTGCGCCTATGTTAAATAAAGAAATAGTTCAACAAAACTAACTATTTTTGTAATGTTCAACAATAAAAATAAAAAGATATGCTACTTACACACTATTTAAAAAATAAATTATCATTTGTTGTTGCTCTCGGTTTATCATTGGGTTTGTATTCTTGCGGGTCTTATCAATATGTGGGTTATGACAATGACGGAATCTATTCTGACGAAGATGTAACTTATGAAGAAGCGTCACCTTCTGCAACGACAGAAGTGGCCGACAACACCTATTATAAAAATTACTTCGCAGAAAAAGCAAACCAATATGCCGATGTTCCTGATGATGAACGCGTGATTTTTACTGATATCGATTCATATTCTAGCGATTATGCTGAAGAACCTTTGGAAGAAGAAAGTCAGGTAGGTTATGCCGGTTGGGGTTCAGCAAATGAAAATGTTACTATTAATTACTACGGAAGCAATTGGAACAACTACGGTTGGGGCGGTTTCAACTATGGTTGGGATTATCCATATTGGGGTTATAACAGTTGGAGATTCAACAGCTGGGGTTACAATTATGGCTATAGTCCCTTCGGTTTTGGCTATGGTTATGGTTATTATGGTGGGTATTACGGTAATTACTACGGAAATGGTTATTATGGAAACGGACACTACGGAAATGGTTATTACGGAAATAATTATAGAAGACAGTATGCCTATAATTCCGGTCGTAGAGGCTCAACGAGTAATTCTGTAATCACAAGAGATTATACAAATACTAACAGAAGATCTACTGCTAACAACTCCAGAAATTCTACGATCACGAGACAATCAAATAACTCTTCAAGAACCAGAGCTACTTATGATAACACGAGAAGAACAAGATCGACTATTTCAAGATCTACAAGCAGAACTTCCCGGAACGCTATAAGAACCAACAGAACAAACAGAAGCACTAACCCTAGAGTTCGAACTAGCACACCAACCAGAAGCAGCTCGCCATCAGTAAGGTCTTCAAACAGTTCAACAAGAAGTAGCTCACCCGCGGTGAGATCAAGCTCGTCTTCAACCAGGTCATCTGGAAGTACTTCAAGATCATCAGGAGGTTCTTCACGACGCGGTGGCAGATAATAAATGGTCCTAAATCTTTAAAAACAAATTACTAATGAAAAAGTTAAGTTTACTGCTCATAGGTGCACTATCTATGACTACAATTAACGCTCAAGAAATTTCTGATGCTGTGAGATATTCGAGTGACGAAGTGCAAGGTACTGCTCGATTTAGGGCTTTAAGTGGAGCCTTTGGGGCCTTGGGTGGCGATATGTCTGCTGTAAGTATTAATCCTGCAGGATCGGCAATATTTACTAAAAGCCAAGCCTCATTTACAGTATCAAATTTAAGCGTAAACAATGACGTGAATTATTTTAACGGATTTAGTTCGTCCTCAGAATCAAAGTTTGATTTAAATCAAGCGGGTGCAGCATTTGTTTTTGCTAGTTATGATTCAAATTCAAAATGGAAAAAATTTGCCCTTAGTGTTGCTTATGACAAAACAGGCAATTATGATGACGATTGGTATGCTTCGGGTACCAATACACGATCTATTGATAGTTATTTTTTAAACTATGCACAAGGATCGCGTTTGGATGAGATTTCCGCATTTTCAGGAGAAACCATTTCCCAAGCCTACTCAGAAATTGGTTCTGCTTACGGTTTTTCTAACCAGCAAGCATTTTTGGGCTATGAATCCTATATCTTACAACCTGCAGCCGATACCGATGAAAACACGGTGTATTCTTCTAATATTGGAGAAGGTACTTTTAATCAGGCCTACGATTATGTGGCTACCGGTTACAATGGTAAATTTACTTTTAACGCTGCCACTCAATATGGTGAATCCCTGTATTTGGGTTTAAACTTAAACACACATTTCATCAATTACGAACGTTTTACCAATTTTACAGAGTTTAATAATAATGCGGGGTCTATTGTGACCGATGTTGATTTTGAAAACAGGTTAACTACTACAGGCAACGGTTTTTCATTTCAATTGGGCGCTATTTTAAAAGTGACCAATGAGTTGAGAGCTGGCTTTACCTATCAATCACCAACTTGGTATACCATTGCTGAAGAAACCACGCAATATATTGCTACAGTGAGAAGTGATAGCGATGGTTTTGTGAACACGTTTGTTGATCCTAATATTGTAAATGTATTCCCCGACTATAAATTGCAAACTCCGGGAAAAATTACAGGAAGTTTAGCTTATGTTTTTGGAGATAAGGGCCTTTTAAGTTTTGATTATTCTCGAAAAGATTATTCCAATACTAAATTTAAACCCACATCAGATCCATTTTACGCTGTTCAAAATGATGCCATGAATTCTGTACTTCAAGCCTCAAATACCTTTAGGGTCGGTGGAGAGTATAGATTGAAACAGTTGAGTTTAAGAGCGGGCTATCGTTATGAGGATAGTCCATATAAGGACGATAATTTCTACGGAAACTTGAATGGCTACTCCGCAGGATTAGGGTATAAATTTGGTAGTACCACCTTAGATTTCACCTATGATCATTCTAATCGAACTGTAGATAACAGATTGTATGAAGTGGGACTTACAGATGCTGCCACTTTGGATACCGATTATTCAAATTTCACATTAACCTTGGGCTTTAGTATCTAAAGTACCAACTGAAAATTTATTTAAAATGCCGAATGTTTCATTCGGCATTTTTTTATGCCTTTTAAAATCGAAGTCAGATTGAGCTTTAACTGCATATTTTTGAAGTTCCTTGTTGTTGGTTATTAATGAGTTAAAAGATTATTTTTTTAATTTTTATCATTTTAATTTGAAGCTTTTTTTGTACCTTCAACTCGATTATTGCAATAGTCTTCCCCTACACATATATTTAATAGCAGGTAATCCTTCAGTTTTTATTATAAAACAAAAGGTATAATCAGTTGTGTTTTGATCAGTTTAAAACTGAAAATCAGTGTTGAAAGCATTCGGTAACTTTTAATATATTATTGTGGTATGGCAAAAACAGCAAAATTATATGGCACAGATGTCACGTCGTCTACGACCAAAAGTATTCTCCCAGAATCCTTAAACGAAAAGTTTGTTGTTAAGCGCAGTATTGAGGTCGCTTCCACACGGTCTGAAAATAAGCCAATCGTGGTAACATTTGAAGATGACGATCTTTTAGCAATTCAATTTACCGATAATACAGAATGGATAGGCCATCCCGAGGATATCCAAGAACTTTATGGCAAACAAGTGCTGGAAAAACGCTCTGGCAAAGAAGAGGACTATTTATTTGAAACCCATATTACAAGTAATGAACAGTCTCGAGGTTATGTAAGTAGGGCTGTTGTGAAACTGTTTAGTGTATTCTCCACTAAAACTGTGGCAAAACTCTCCATGACTCAATTAGGGAAGACCTATGACCAAAAGGTGCAACCGCACCCGGGTCTTTACCAAATGTCCTCAGATTTTAAGTTAGAGCCTTTTAAAAAATCGGCAAATACACATTACCTCTTGTTTGTTCACGGTACATTATCCACAACTATTGATGCCTTTATAGGTTTAAAGAATACCAGTGTATGGCAAGAGATGTCTGCATTGTATGGAACTCACATTTTAGCCCTTGAGCATTATACTTTGTCTCAAAGTCCCCTACAAAATGCCTTGGATTTTCTTCAAGCGTGTCCAGATGATTGTACCCTGGATATTTTAAGTCATTCTAGAGGGGGACTGGTTGCAGATATATTGGCAAAATGTGATCATAGAAATTTTGATACCCAAGTTGGCTTTAGTGAGAATGAATTAAGTATCGTAAACAAAGACGATAAAGTGTCGCATAAATTGATGCTGACTATCAACGAAATTGTTTTAAGCAAACGTATTAAAGTGTCCAAGGTGATACGCGTGGCTGCTCCTGGTAGCGGAACTACCATTTTATCGCGTAGGGTAGATCATTTTTTCAATTTACTGCTCAATGCGATTTCTTTGGCATTTGGAATTAGAAATCCAATGTACGAGTATGTTAAATCATTCTTGTTGGAGCTCATTAATCAAAAAGAGGATCCTGAAGTTTTGCCCGGGCTCAATAGTATGATGCCAGAAAGTTTGTTTCAAAATATGATGAATGCTGCCGATACGTCTGTAGTAAGTGATCTGTACGCTATCACAGGTGATGCCGATGCTTCGGGCATTAATCTCAATTCTTTGAAAATTATTTTAGCCAACTTGTTCTACCAAGCTTCCAACGATTTGGTGGTGGATACACGTCGTATGCTTCACGGGGTATTACGCCAAGAGGGGGTTTACGTGTTTCCTTCCAAAGGTAGCGAGACCAATCACTTTAATTATTTTTCAAATACGAATACTCAAAAGGCCATTATTGAAGCAATGCAAGCTTCAGCAACAAAGCCTGCATTAAGTTATACGAAAGTGATTCAATCTGCTGCTGGAAGGGGCGTGGTGCTCGATTTGTTTTCTATGGAAGGCTTTTCGCTTAAACCAAAAAAAATCACCAGGGATGTGGTTATTATCGTCCCAGGAATCATGGGCTCTACCTTGGCTACCGATAATGAAGACCGTTGGGTAAGTATTTCCAATTTAAACAAGGGAACTATTGCAAAAGATTTAAACATTAGTGCAACAAACGTAGAAGCTTCAGGTATTATAAAAAATTATTATGGTAAAATGGGGTCGCATTTCGAGGCCAATTACGATGTCATTACCTTGGAATTTGACTGGCGAAAATCGGTTAAAACTGCAGCCCAGGATTTAAAAGAGGTGTTGGACAATCTTTCCAAATCGAACATTGGGGTTAATATAGTTGCCCACTCCATGGGCGGTTTGGTGGTAAGACAGTGCATGATGAGCCATAATGTGACCTGGGACCTTTTTTCTAAAAACAAAAACAATAAACTCATTATGCTTGGTACCCCTTGGTTGGGTTCCTATTTAATCATGGAGGTGCTTACTGGTCATAGTCGAAGGGTGAAACAATTGGCAGCTCTCGACTTTAGAAACTCCAAAAAAGATTTATTGAAAATCTTTTGGAAATATCCGGGTATCTTTGAATTATTGCCCATAGAGAAACACAGTAAAAGAGCTTTTTGGAAATCTGAATTTTGGGACAGTCTTAATGATAAAGCCAATTTGGACGCGATGCCTTCCGCAGATAAAAACACCCGCTCTCTTAAAGAGTTCGAGGACTTTAGGGATGAAGTTATTACTTTTTTAGATGGGCTGGACGACGAAAAGAATTCGGATTATTTCAAGAACATCTATTACATCTGCGGAAAAGCAAATGAAACTGTATTTGACTACACCTTCAAAAGCAGGTTTTTGTCAAAATATGAAAAATTAATTTACAAGGCGACCTCTTATGGCGATGGTAGTGTTACTTGGCAATCTGGGATTCCGAAGCAATTGAAGGGGAGTAAAAACTTATACTATTCCAACACCTCTCATGGCGACTTGGCCAATGAGGCCTATATTTTTGAAGGGATTACCGACATCATGAACTCTGGAAGCACCACTAAGCTAAGTACGCAGCAACCGGCTTCTCGAAGTGGGGAGCACATTACCGAAATCCATGAATATGCGGAGCCCCTTGCCAACGAAACCGCTGTTTTGGATGCTATTTTTAATGTGGAGAAACCAATAGAGCCAGAGACTGAATTGATTAACGTCACTGTGGTCAACGGAGACCTTAAGGTAGCTTCCTATCCAGTAATGGTGGGTCATTTTTTTATGGATATGATCTTGAGTGCAGAAAAAGCTCTGGATGGTTACCTCAATAATCGCTTGTCTCAGCGTTTGGATATTGGATATTATCCCGGTAAAGTTGGAGAGAGTGAAGTGTTTTTTAATTTAAAGACCCAACCCAAGGGCGCAATTGTTTGTGGCATGGGCGATAGTGATAAGCTCACTACTTTTTTGGTAGCGAAAACGGTTAAACTGGCCACCTTAAAATACGCCATGTTTATGCGCGATAATTATACCTTACCAGAAGCGAAGCGTTATGCCAACGGGATTTCAATGATTTTAATGGGTATTGGTTATGGCAAATTGCCCATAGAAGACTCTATCAAGGGGATTCTTTTGGGCGTATCGGCAGCGAATACCTATATCAAAGAGCGGGGGGAAGGCCTCAATCTTATCAAGGATATCGAAGTGGTCAATTATTATGAGTCTATTGCAAGTCAGGCCTATTTCAGTTTAAACAGAATCAAGGATCAAGACAACCGTATTTTTATCAATTTAAATAAGGGAATTTTAAGACGAACCGGTGCCAAGAAAAAGCAATTGTTTAGTGATAGTAAATACAATTGGTGGTACAATTTACACATTAATAGCCTTATTGAAAAATCCGAGCACACTTCGGAAGTTGATGCGGTCGTAGGCTTCAATTATTATGCTTCTAATGGAGTGGCGAGGGTAGAACAGGAAATGATTGGAATTGGGATCAAGAAAATCAATCTGCTTCTGGAGGATCAACGATATCAAACCGTTTGGGATAAACGCTTGTCCAAAACCCTTTTTGAAATGTTGATTCCAAACGATTTTAAAAACATTTTTAGAAATCAAACCAACATGATCATTAAAATGGATAAGCATAGCGCCCAACTGCCTTGGGAGTTATTGCATGATTCAGTCACCGATGAGACTCCTGCTTGTGTATCTTCAAGTTTTATACGACAGTTGGTTACGGAAAGTCCTGACGATTTTATCAAAGTAGCGCTCAATAATACCAACGTGTTTGTAGTGGGCGACCCTAAGTACGAAACTGATAATTTACCCGCACTTCCTGCTGCCAAGGCGGAAGCAGAATGGCTTACCGGTCAATTAAACCGATATGGCTTTACCACCAACACCTTAATAAACGCATCGGCAACGTCCATAATGATGGGCTTGTTTAATGACAATTATAAGATTATGCATTTTTCGGGCCATGGGTTATATGCTCCGGAAAAAGGAGAGGTCGGTATTGCCATAGGAAACGGAATCTGTATCGATCCTGCCATGATGAAGCAGTTAGGGTATGTGCCCGAGTTTGTCTTTATTAATTGTTGTTATTCGGGCACTATTAAAGTCGAGGATGAAAGTTACAATAAACAGCGCTACAAGTTGGCTGCCAACGTAGGAACGCAACTTATTGAAATG
>Ga0115567_10002199_pt1 | contig 19327 bp, 15 predicted proteins | sample COGITO_mtgs_1204_2_FD_88679 | JGI IMG/M metagenome (GOLD analysis project Ga0115567, IMG submission 88679) | Pelagic marine microbial communities from North Sea - COGITO_mtgs_120412 | ecosystem: Environmental > Aquatic > Marine > Epipelagic | place: Germany:Helgoland, sampling site Kabeltonne... | reverse complement strand
CTGCCACTCAGATGCTTGAAAGCATGCATACAAATTCAAGGCCTACTAGAGCCGAAATAACTGATGTTGCTAATGCTGTCTTAGACGGCTCCGATGCACTCATGCTCTCAGGTGAGAGCGCTTTTGGAAACTATCCTGTTAGATCCGTTCAAACCATGCACGATATTGTGCTTGAAGTTGAAAAGCAGCCATCACTCTACCACCGTTTTAAAAATCAAAAAAAACAACCCGCTGTCTTTACTGTCCCAGAGTCTATTGCCATCTCTGCAGTGCTTTGTTCGAGGCAGTTGGAAGCTAAAACCATAGTCTGTCTTTCAAGCACTGGTAAAACAGCACAGATGATTTCTAAGTACCGCCCCAAAGCTAAACTCATTGCAGTCACTGGCAAAAATGAAGCGCTATGCAAATTAGAATTGTGCTGGGGGGTTCAGACTCTGAAAATTCAGTCTTATAAAAACACTGAAGATGCAATTAGTAAAATTGAGAATTTACTTTTGGAAAATAAAATCACTAGTGAAGGAGAGCATGTTGTTTTAACTCTGGGTCTTCCAGTTGCTCATGGGCAAAAAACCAATGCCGTTCAAGTTTTCACTGTAGGTAAAACGAATTCCGGAAAAATAAATTCGGATAAAAAAGCATACCGCTTTTTAAAAAAACAAGGCTCCGAAATCTGAAGACCTGTTTGCTAATTTAATTTTTAAAACTTTACGCATCAAGTTTTAAATTATTCTATTTTTTGGGCTCACTATTTCTAGTGTTTTTTCTAGCTTTTCTATTGTCTTTTTTAGGACGCATTTTATTTTTATGAGCTGACTTAGTGTTTTTATCATTTTTCTCAGCCATCTCTTTTTTGCTTTTGCTGTTCATTTCTTTTGTGAAATCAGAATTTCTGCTCATGTCTGTCACTCTAGAAGAGGACCTCTGAGATGCGCTAGAACTGGCAAAAGCATGTGCTCCACTAAACAAGCCGGTTAAAACCAAAACCTTAATCAGTATTTCTCTTTTCATTTTAGCTCTTTTGCTTGGTTAAATGTACACCAAGTGCTCCGAGCCAAGGTCGCGATTTATTGTAAGCTTGTGACTTTATTTAAATATTTTCCATCATCGCTTAAAAGGCTAATGAAGCCAGTGATTTAGGCTGCTTTTAGCTCAATAACAAAGGTTGTTTTTTCAGCTTCTAAGTCTAAAAAGAAGAGCCCTTTATGGTTTTCTATTATTTTTTTTGAAATGCTCAGGCCAAGACCCGTCCCCTTTCCTACATCTTTAGTGGTGTAAAAGGGAGTCATAATTTTACCTTTAACCTCATCTGAAATACCAGGGCCAGAATTTACAATCATAATATTAATTTTTCCATTTTGCTTATTTACAATTATTTCAATAAGCGCGTTCTCTGCTTCAGCCACGGCATCAAATGCATTGTTTAACAAATTAACAAGCACCTGTGAAAGCTCCACTGGTCGACACATCAGTTCTAACTTTTCATCAATCTCAGGAAGTTTAAAATCAATCTCATTTTGTTTAAATTTTTCTTTGCAAACGATCACAACATCTGAAATTAAGTCTTTAACTGAAGTTTTCACAAAAGGGTCTTTAGAACCATCTCTTGAAAGAGTTCTCATGCTATTAATGATTTTGGAAATTCTAAAAATAGTAGCATCAATACTTTTACATGTTTCTAGTGCTTTATCTTTTTCAAGAGTTTCACCTTTAAGAATAAATCTAAGCCTAGTTATGTTTCCAGAGATGATGGCCAATGGATTGTTAATCTCGTGAGCAATCCCCCCTGCCATCTCTCCAAGTGATGCTAATTTTGCAGCATTAACAGCTTTTATTTTTTGTTCTTCTGCCTTCTTATTCATTTGTGCAGCTAAAGTTACAGCCTCTTCTTTTGAACGGTTAATTGTTAGGAACAGAAGAAAAAGTAGAATATTAATTATTACACCTGCACACAAAATAACAAAAGGCTTATTGTCCTTTGAAGCTCTTGTAAATAAAATATTAGGTGTGACCACAAATCTCCATTTCCTTCCATATACATCAACCGTTCGGTTTATCAAAAGTACTTTGTTAAGATTAGCGATGCTGCCCTTTTCAGTATCATCTGTGTACAGTGTTTGCGCTTTATCATATATTGTGACTTGAACTCTATTGTTCTTGTTCCCTAAAACACCCTCCATTAATTTTGTAAAAATAAATGGTGCATAAACCAAACCTTCTAGTTTTTTCTTATTTTCATTTTTAAAAAAAGGCGCGTAAAAAAGAAAGCCCGGAGTTTTTTCTTGATCCTGAACCAGCACAATGGGTCCAGTAACCTGTGCCACTCCTGTTGACTCAGCTTTTTTCAATGCTTTAAGTCTGTTTTCTTCGTGTGCCATGTCCAAGCCTACTGCCTTAGAATTGCTTAACTCAGGCTCAATGAAAGTGATTGGAAAATATACTGAACTCTCGCTTTCAGGGTAAATAGCAAAATCTGATTTTTCTTTTCTGATTTGATTTATAAAAAAATCTTTTTCACTTTTTTCTATACGGTAGATAATTCCTATACCGCTGATTCCAGGGTAACGCTCTGTTAGTCGAAGTCTTTCAGAAAACCTCTTAAATTCTGAACGGTTGAAACCGGAAGAATGAGATTTTAAAGTGGCTACCCCACCCCATAGTATGTCTTCATATTTTTTCATTCTATCAAGTACGGCATGAATTTTTTGTTCAGCTTCTCTTTCAAATTGCAACTGGACGTCAGTCTGTGCTTGTTTTAAAGAAAGCCACCAAACTGTAAGCGTCAACGCTAGAGGTAATAGTATTACCAATAAGTGAAGACTTTTAAAGTTAAACTTATTTTTAGATTTACTCATTAAGCTTTTGATTCGGCACCAGCTTAAAAAGAGTAAAGTTTTTCTATTAAAAACAATCACTTTGACTTGTATAAGATTAATATTAACCCACTGTGAACTTCGAATTTACTTTTCAACCTGAATAGCTTTTAATGAGTAAAATTCTAATCTAAAAGGAAGTTTTATGAGGTTTTTAGGAAATGTTTTATGGTTTATATTTGGTGGCTGGTACACTTCACTCACCTGGTTGATAGGCGCTCTGATTTTTGCACTGACTATAATTGGACTCCCTCTAACAAGGTCAGCACTAGAAATGGCTAAACTCTCAGCTTTTCCATTTGGCAAGGTCGTGGTTCACGTCAATCAGATCAAAGGGGTGCAGGGGTCGCTTACATCCGGTGCCACAGGATTTATAGAACTTATTTTAAATTTGATTTGGGCTTTTACCTTTGGAATAACTCTCTTCTTTTTGCATATTATTGCCGGCCTTCTAAGTTGCTTCACTATTGTGTTGATCCCCTTTGGAATTCAATCCTTCAAACTTGCACTTTTATCTCTGTGGCCTGTAGGCAGACGTGTTGTGAGCAGAGAGGATGCAGACAAGGTGTTTCAAAAATTTAAAACACAGTCTTAACAATTACTTGCAACAAGTGCCATTAGGCCTAAAATTTGGCAGTTTTTGCAGTAGCTTTAAGCCTGATGCTTGTTTCATGGCTATTTAGATGTAAAATCAGTAGAATTTCGCCACTTGGAGAACACAATGCAAGCGCTCAGTACAGAGTCTTTAAAACGTATTTTAGTTCAATTTAGAGCTTACTATCCAATTCTTGTAATTTACTCTATTTCTGTGAGTGTTTTAACACTCGCAATACCTATCTCGGTTCAGTCTTTGGTAAATACATTTACCTTTGGTCCCTACCTCAAACCAATTTTTGTACTCAGCTTGGTTTTGTTTGGACTTTTGTCAGTTCTTGGCCTGATGAAATGTCTTCAATATTTGCTTGTAGAGTACCTTCAAAGAAAACTCTACGCTCAAGTCACTGCGACAGTCAGCCAGGCTTACTTGCTACTTGAGCCAAACTCAGAAGAAAGCATCAGAGAAAAATCAAACCGCTACTTTGACATAGTCATGATGCACAAAACTATGACTTATTTAGTTATCGATGGCGTGGCTATCGCCCTACAAACTACAATTGGTCTTTTTCTATTAGTTTTGTACCACCCTCTTTTTATTCTGCTTGGTTTTCTAATCGTTTTTTCTATTTTACTACCTTTAAAACTTTTTATAAAAACTGGGTTAAAGACTGCTGATGATGAGTCTACACAAAAATATCACACTGCTGATCATTTGAGGGCAATAGCTTTTGAAGAAAAATACTATTTAAGCAAAGAAGAAAAGATAAAAGACACAGATCTTCATATTCAAAAATTTTTACAAAGAAGATCAGATCATTTTAAGACTGTCTTCATTCAAAATATTATGTATGTTTCGCTCTACGCTTTTCTCAACGCAGCCTTGTTGGCTTTAGGTGGCTATCTTGTTATTAAGAACCAACTAAGTGTAGGTCAGTTGATTGCAGCTGAAATAGTAGTGAACTCTATACTCTATCACTTCCTAAATGCTAAAAAGTATCTAGAAGCTTTCTATGACATCTCCGCGGCTTCTAGAAAGCTCCAACCCTTTTATGATTTTATAGATTCTAAAACTGATCCAAAAGAAAACTCGAATACAGTGACTTTTGCTGAAAAGTTTAAATCTGTACAGTCCGTTTACACTCCTAAAAACTACCGCAGTATTTTTAGAAACTTTATACTTGGCACACTGACTTTATTACTTCTTTTAATGATCACTCCTTGGCAACAGTACAGCAAAGGCTATGGAAGAGTGACCGCGTACGATCCGAACGACCGCATTCAAAAGATAACCTCTCCTTTAAGCGGAATTGTTGAGGAATGGCTAGTGCAGGATGGTCAACTTGTTAAAAAAGGCGATCCCATTGTTAAAATCAAAGACAACGATCCCAATTATCTTGTAAGACTTGAGTCTCAGAGAGACGCATCAATCGCAAAATTTGATGCCGCTAGGGCAGCAAGTGACACCGCCCGCCTAAACTTTCACAGACAGGAAAAACTAGTGGCCGAAGGTTTAAGTGCTCCAAAAGAATTTGAAAGCTCTAAAATCACATACGAAAAGCTTAGAGCTGATGAAGCAATGGCAGCCGCCAGCCTTGCAAGATCTGAAGTAGACCTTTCAAGGCAGCAGCAACAGATCATTTCAGCAACTAGAGATGGCCAAATTTTGAGAATTTTACAAAGTTCCGGAGCTACTAATGTTAAGGCTGGCCAACCATTAGCAGATTTTGTACCTAAATCTGATGACAACGCAGTCGAATTTTACATTGATGGCAACGACCTGCCGCTCGTTTTTGAAGGTAGAAAAGTGCGTATTCAATTTGAAGGCTGGCCAGCTGTTCAGTTTAGCGGGTGGCCATCAATTGCTGTAGGAAGTTTTGGAGGCATTGTCTCTGCCATAGACCCTTCTGTATCTGAAAATGGTGATTTTAGAATTCTGGTGCAACCTGACTCAAATGATCCAAACCCTTGGCCAGATCAAAGGTTTTTAAGGCAGGGAGCAAAAGCTATGGGAATAGTTATTTTAGACCAAGTTTCTTTAGGCTACGAGCTTTGGAGACAAATAAACGGTTTTCCAAAGTCTATGCCTTCCGCTCCAAAAGAATCCGATTTCAAAATTAAGGTAAAGTTGAAATGAATAAAGTATTTTTCTTACTCAGCCTTAGCTTACCTATTCAATCAGCAACTGCGCTAAGTCCTGAAGAGGTCGTCTCTTCAAGCATAAAGCACACACCACTTGTAATTGAAGCTTTACAAAACATTAATGAAAAAGAAAATGCGGTTTCTGAATCAGAAGGTGCCTTTGATGCGAAAATTAAATCAAAGATGAACCTTAGAACTGAAGGCTTCTACTCTGGCGATGCCTACCGTGTAACACTAGAAAAGCCACTGCCCTTAGCCAACTCTAAAGTTTATGTTGGAGGACGCCAGTCATTTGGAGATTTTCCAAGTTATGAAGGAAAACTGAAAACACTCTCTGAAGGTGAGGCCTTTGCGGGTGTCTCAGTCTCTTTTTTGAGAGATTTCTTTATAGACAAAAATAGATATGAGTTAGGACAATCTAAACAAGAACTCTTACAGGCCAACATTGACGCCAACCAAGTTAAAATAGGCGTTCAGACAATGGCCTTGAAAGCCTATTGGACATGGGTAGTGAAAGGTCATAAGTATTTTGCTTTAAAAGAAATTTACGGCTTGTCCAGATCCAGAGCTAGACAAATTTCTAAAAGAATTAAAGCTGGTGATCTAGCAAGGATTTACAGAACAGAAAACGATCAGTATATAAAAAAATGGCAATCAGAAGTGATTAGAAGTAGAATGGAGTTTCAGAAAGCGGCTTTTTACCTTTCACTTTTTAACAGAAACAAAGATGGCATGCCTAAAAACCCTTTAGAGAATGATGTTCCCAAACTTTCTTATAAAAAACTTGAACGCTCCCCTGAAATAAACAGGATTTATCAAGTCTCATTACGACAAAGTCTTGATCTGAAAAAGCTAAATTCTCAAGAAGAGCAGGCTCAGTTAGATGTCAAACTTGGTAAAAACAATATCCTACCAAAAATAGATCTCAATTTTGAATTTGGACAGGATCACGGTGTCGGCGCAGAGAGCCTCGGCCAATATGAGAGCCGTGTGATACTTAATTTTGAAATCCCTATACAAATCCGCAAAGGCAGTGGGAAAATGCGTGCTGGGCGTGCTAAGGCTGAGCAAATTAAAACTAAAAAAAGATGGACGGCTGAAAAACTTCAGGTCGAAGCACAGTCTTTATCTATAAAGTTAAACTCATATGCAGAGCTGTTTCAGGTTACAAGTGAACAGGTGGAGCTTTCTAAAAAATTGGCATCAGCAGAGCGTAGAAAATTTTTCCAAGGGGCAAGTGATTTGATCTTGGTAAATATTAGAGATGAAAATTTAGTCCAAGCTCAAATCAAAAATTTGTCTAGCCGCCTAAAGTATCATTATATAGATGCTGACATCAAAAACGTTCTTGTCGATTTTATAACTCAATAAATTTTGAATTGAAATCTAGATGTAGTTTTTTATCGGCATAAGTGTCGATGTTGGCACTCATTTCATCTGGCGAGTACCCGCTGTAAACATTTTGCACCAAAACCTCATTCCCGTGTACTCTAAATCTGAACCGCCATGTTCTTACAGAAAAAACAAAGAGACCACCTTCAACTTTCTTGACTCTTTTAGCTTTTGAACTCTGCGGTTCAAAAGAAAGCTGATTGAAAACGATCTGTTTAAATGAGATTCTCGAACGTTTTTCAAGCCATATTATTTTTTTCAAAGCCTCATCTGAAAACCTTACTTCAAAACTCTGACCCATTTTTATCCATCCCGTTTGGGCATCAGGAAAAGAGTCAGCGTAAGGTAGATATGGTTTGATATCTAGAATTAGACTCCCATCCAAGAGATCATGTTCAGATACAAAAACTTTTTTACCTTCAATTTTTTCAAGTTTTACGCAGGACATGCCAATGCTGTTGGGTCTGTAGGGCGATCTAGTTGAAAAAACAGATCGTTTTTTATCAGAAAATCTCGGAGGCCTTACCTTAGGTTTCCAAGTTTTATTTTTGTGAAAATCATAAATCAACCATATACGTTCAAATCCTTTTAGATCTTCAATTGAGTCAGAAATGAAGTCACTGCCGAGTTCAAACCACCCAGTGGCATCTTTAGACAGCACACCCTGCCTAGGAGCTTCATAAGTCTCTTGGTGACTTGAATTGAAAACGGCAAGAGCCTTGTAGCTGATTTCCATTAATGATTCCACGCAGATATGATTTCGTAAGTTGCAATTGCACATGCGTTTGAAACATTGAGTGAGTTTTTACGCCCCTTCATAGGGATTTTCAAAACTAAATCCATTAGTTTAAGGTGCTTAGACTCTAGCCCAAAGCGCTCGTTTCCTAAAAATAAAGCTGATTTAGGTTTAACGCCTGATTTATAAAGAGACTTAGCATTTTCAGCCGTCTCAAGAGCAATAAGCTCTACACCCTCTTTTTTTAAATTTTGTATTAGGTCTTCTAGCCTTTCAACATGAGACCACGAAACAGATTCATCTGCTCCCATTGCAGTTTTCTTAACTGCTTTGTCTTGAGGTGTCGCCGTATACCCTACTAAATAAATATGTTTAATACCTAAACATTCTGCTGTTCTAAAGATACTCCCCACATTGTGAGCCGAGCGCAGATTGTCTAAGACTAAAGAGAGTGGAGACAAATCCTGCGCCTTAGAGGTTTTGCTGTCTTTAGAACTTACAAGAATAGACTCATCTTTTAAGGACAGGGATAAATTTCGCTCAAAAGCCATTGCAATATTTAAAATTTTTCTCAAACTTATTTCATCATCTAGAGAAGCTCTTAAAGCTAGAGGCTTAAGATGACTTAAGTCTTTTTCTATTGAAAGCCATTCTAAATGGTCTTTTAATTTTTCAACCAAAAGACTACGTTTTTTATCAACAGCCCAAGACTCCTCAACCAAGTAAATTAAATCCAAACTCACTTTTACTTGCCGCTCTCTGCTTAATTTAAGGTAGGCCTCTTTAGTGTAATCTTTCATTGTATCGGTTTCTTGCTTTTACTTAGCTGCAGATTCGGTCACTAAAAGTTCAACTTTTTTAGGGTCCACTCTAGTGGCTAAATGTTCGTAGTTTTGGATTTTTTGATTCTCTACTTTTTCCATTGCTGAAGACCATGAAAAGCTTTCTTCGTTAAAAAGCTTTTCTACTTTTTCACTGTATTCTGGAAGCACCGGTTTTAAGTACACAGCTAAAATTCTAAAGATGTTTAAAATGTCGGTGAGTATTTTTTTTGTTGTCACCTCGTCTTCTTTGATCATTTTCCAAGGAGCTTTTTCATCAAAGTACTTGTTGGCCATGTCAGCTATTTCGCGGATTTCAACCATGGCCTTTGCAAAGTTAAGTGATTCATAAAGACCTGCAATCTCTTCAGATTTTGCCTGTGCTTTTTCTACTAAGGCTCTGCCCTCATCGGACATTTCGCTAGTGACACCATCTAGTTTTTTATTGAGCATTTGAGCGCCGCGAGAGCCAAGATTTGTAATTTTGCCAATCAGGTCTGAGTTCACACGTTGACTAAAATCTTCTAAGTTTAAATCGATGTCTTCAATACCACTGAGCTTGCAGGCATAATAATAGCGCAGATGGGTGGGATCTAAATGATCAAGATAAGTCCTTGCTGAGATAAAGGTTCCTTTGGACTTACTCATCTTTTCACCATTAACAGTTAAAAAACCGTGAACATTGATCTGTGTTGGAGTTTTAAGCTCAGCAGCCTTAAGCATTGCCGGCCAAAAGAGTGCGTGGAAATACACAATGTCTTTTCCAATAAAGTGATGAATCTCGGTTTTATCAGAGTTCCAAAAGTCTTCGAAGTCTATACCGTTTTCATCGCACCACATTTTAGTGGTGGAAAGGTAACAAATCGGCGCATCAACCCAGACGTAAAAGTACTTGCCCGGGTGGCCAGGAATCTCAAAACCAAAGTAGGGCTCATCTCTAGAAATGTCCCAGTCTCTCAACTCCCCTTCATACCATTCTTTAAGTTTGTTGCTTACTTCTTCTCTGGTGTGTTCAGGAACCCACTTTTGTAAAAAGTCTTGAAAGTCTCCAAGTTTAAAAAAAATATGCTCTGAATCTTTTAAAACAGGAGTGCTTTTACAGATAGAACACTTAGGCTCAATCAAATCAACGGGCGCGTAGGTGGCTCCGCATTTATCACAGGAGTCACCATACTGATCTTTTGATTTACACGATGGGCAGGTTCCTAATACAAATCGGTCCGGCAAAAAAATTTTGTCATGCTCGCAGTAATTTTGCTTAATAGACTTAACCGCTGTATGACCCTTGTCCTCCATAGCCTTAAAAACTCTTTCAGCCATTATTTTGTTTTCTGGAGAGTTGGTTGAGGAGTACTTATTGAACTTAATTTGAAAGGCCGTAAAATCTTCCAGATGCTCTTTCTGGCTTTTTGCAATCCACTCCTCTGGACTCACACCCTCTTTTTTAGCCCTGATCATTATTGGCGTTCCATGCGTGTCATCGGCACAAATGTACAAAGCTCTGTGGCCGCGCATTTTTTGAAAGCGCACATAAAAGTCTGTCTGTAGATACTCCACCATATGACCTAAATGTATAGATCCATTGGCGTAAGGAAGTGCCGAAGTTGCGATGATGTTTTTTGTATTTTCAGTTGCTTTCATAAAGCGCAGAATACCTAAAAAACTTGCAGTTTGTCACTTGAGTTAATAGGTCTGCTCTTACTTGCCGCACTGCCTGAAGAAGGCTAAAACGCTAAAATGGAACTTTTTAACTACCTAAATATTGCTCACGATAAAATTTCTGCTTATTTTGCAAAAAAAACCACCAAGCATTCCATCGCTGATCTGACTGAGATCAGAACCGAGACCTTTAAACTACAAGCTTTTGGACGCATTCTAAAACGAGCCGGCAAAAAATCTTCTGATGAGGGTCAGATGATCCGCTTACTTGGGGACAATTTAAAGGTGAGCTCTAAATTTATAGAAGACAGTATTGGCGAACTCCTTTACCACAGCGAAATGAATGAAAATTTAGAAAATAAAAGCCGCCTTGATGAGGCGGAGCTTATATTCACAATTTTAAAAGTAGACATCGATCAACACATAAGGTGGATAGCTAAGTCTTTAGAGGTTATTTCAAACCTAGAGTTAAAAGCTCTTTATCTTAAAGGCTTAACCAAAGAACTTAAAAAACTTGAAGAAGCCGTGGAAGACATCAATCCAAAACTTTTAGAGGACGGCACTCATCAATTGAGACGAAAACTCCGCTGGGCTGTAATGCATGTAATCTACCCTGCGGGTCTTTTTGCCTATAAAGAAAAAAGTCCAAAGGTCACTGAATTTACTGGGCTGGTAGAAGTTAAAGGCTTTAAGCCCATTGTAATTCCTTTTGAATCAATCAACTATTTAAGCACTGCAGTTTATGAGCTTGGCGAAGTCAAAGACGAAGGCTTAAGGGCCAACTATTCTAAAACACAATCTGAACTCAACAGTTCAAAGCCTCATATCATTGAACTAACCAAAAAGATTTTAAGTGACTTAAAAAGAAACAAAGCACTCTCTCTTTTGAACTCAGAGATCAAAAACCAGATTTAAAAGCCAGGCTGTCTTAACACGAGACCCAAAGCCCCCTCCAAGATCTAGGCTTGTAATTAGGCCTACTAATTTTCTTTAAAATTTTAACTTCAAAATAACAATTTAATCATTTTAAAGACAAAGCAGCTGCAGTGATTGAAGCATCACCCATTGCTATTAAGCCAAAAAAACTTTGGGCACATGCCTCACACCTGATTTGCCGCCTCTTGGACGAGCTGTAGCGCTGATTGGACCACTAACATCAGCGAACAATGCACCCTGAACTGGTAAAGCTTAAAAGCCTATTTTTTTTATATTAAGAGACAGACCTGCTTTAAATGGCTATATTTGGCGTTTTTTAAACAAGTTTTTTCATAAAGCTCAATTATATTTAATCCAATAAAATTAAACTGTTTTAAAATTAATCAAATCGAAAGGATTTCAAAATGAAAAAAATCTCAAGTTTAGTTTTAATAATTGCTTTAGCTGGTTGTGCCTCGCACAAGTCTCATACTCACCATGATCATAGTGAATCCAAAAAACCGTTAAAAGCAAAAATGTTAAGCAAAAGTGGTTACAAAAACTTGGAAGGGGCTGTCAGAGTTTTCCAAGAAAATGGCCATCTTTATCTCAGTGGAGAATTTTCAGGATTAAAACCGAATACAGTTCATGGTTTTCATATTCATGAAAATGGAGACTGCTCCTCTAAAGACGCCAAGTCTGCAGGTGGCCACTTTAATCCCGAGAGTGACCATAAACATGGGGCCTATAAGCCTTCCAAAAGTCATGCTGGTGACTTGGGCAACATCAAAACCAACGCTCTTGGCAGAGCAAGTGTTAAAAGAAAACTTTCAGGTCTCAACACCTTACAAAACGACAGTAAAAGTGTTTTGAATAAATCAGTTGTCATACATGCAAAAGCTGATGATTTTAAATCTCAACCTTCAGGTGATTCAGGCAAAAGAATAGGCTGTGGGGTTCTTAAACTTGAAAAAAACATTACTGAAAAATCTCTGGACTAAAGACTGCCAAAGTCTCTCACTTTCTTCCAAGCCTGTGCTGATTACTGATACTCTACATTCACTAATTTGCTATAGAGTCGTTATGCTAGTCTTGTTGAACTTTCTTATTTCTTGCAATTTTGCTTTTGCTGTCCAGCCGTCATTTCCAAAAAACTGGTGCAGCACAGGTAAATGCAGCACTCCTCAAAAAAATCTGGACCGCCTTTAATCAAGGGGACAGTCCAGACTGGCAACGCATGCCAAAAGTAGTTTCGGAGAGCTGTTACCACTCATCGAAAAACTACAGCAATAAAATTGAACATTTTAGCGGATTCGCTATAGATGTTGAAAATGATGGTTTTAGTTTGGATGGCAACTTAAAAATGGCTGTGATTTACGGGACTCTTAACTATTTTATTTTATGTGATTTGGCTCAACATCAAAATTGAATTAAAACTACTTAATCAACTTACTTAAAGCCAGTCAGCTGCGACTATTCCAATACCAATGCGCTCAATCGAATAATTGTAATCTATCAAGCTCTCTCCGTAACCATTAAAGTATTGAATATAAAATTTTAAATTTTCTTTTATAGGAGTGCTAAAGGTGATGTCTATGGCACCTTTATTAGGAGAGTTGAGGTTGTTTCTCCACATAACGCTCCAAGTGTTCTCATACATTTTTGTTGTCAAACGAAGTTCAAAGTTTCCCATGAAGTTTTCAATATCAGGGTTGTCATCACCTTCGCTATCACTAGGGTTCTCTTTGGGTGTTTCTTGAATTCTGTGCCACACTTTTAGATTAGCAACAGTATATTCTAGATCGCGAATCACCTGAGCATAAAATCTGTTCCAACTTCTTGAGCGCTCAACATCTTGACCGTTAGACTGATGGACAAAACCTAAACGGTAGATTGTACCGGATTTTCCAGACTCCCATGTGTGAGGATTGTAAACTAAAAATATTTCTGGCTCGTGATTAGCTTCTCTAAACGCTGCCGAGTCTTGTTATTGTAAAACTGCCAGAATGAAAGATTGGTGTATCCAAAAGAAAGTCTGAAGTGATCAAAAAAACTTTCAACTAAATTTACTTTAAAACTAAACTGAAATTTTATTTCTATATTGTCCACTTCTTCAAGCGAGCCATTGCCTTCAGGATTAGGCTTGAAGCTGTAAGTGAGTGGAAGAATAAATGATGGCTTGTGTGCGATAAATGAGTAACGCAAACCGCTTGCTTGCTCCTCTTGGTTCTGCCTTTTGACAAAAGAATCGCTGCTGTTAACTAATTTGGACTTTTCTTCTGCGTTGACAGGAAGCGAAGAAAACAAAAAAAATACAAAAGCACAGCTTTTAAGAAAGCGCGGGTTTAAAGTGTCCATACAAGGCTTGTGCCCCTTTCTTGTTGAAATTTTTGCCACCAGCTAACTTGCGGACACTAATTATTAAGTAAATTTTCTACATGAATCCTAGCAGAACGTCTAAGGTTATTTTTAATTCTTTCATGATTGAACTCAGGTTTGTCTTTGTACCGCCCCTTAACCAAATTGGTGTTCAAAAACATTCCTGTATGGCTGATCATACAAAAAATCATATCAACAGCCCACTTACAATCTTCTAATGATACAGATTCAGGAACCTCTTCCTTTAATTTAGCTAAAAAAAATCTTTGCCCTGGAGGTCCAAACTTTTCAGGTTGATCAATTTCAATCCCTTCTTCTGGAATGCTCCCCGTGTCTGATAAAAAAATCTTAAGTGTGTTCATAATAGTTGTCCCGTCAGCTATATAGAACTCTAAAATCTTAACCGCCATGTCTTCAATATTAGCACTTTCTTTGGCAATATTTTCTACTGCAAAACTAATTTTTTCATAATTGTAGTCAAAAACTTTCCAGTAAAGATTCTCTTTGTTTTTAAAGTGATAGTTAACAGCGGAGAGATTAACATCCGCACTACTTGCAATGTCACGAATTGAAGTGCTTCCAAAACCCTGCTTAGCAAAAAGTACATTAGCCGCCTTTAAAATTTTGGCTTTAGTGCTCCTATCTTTACCAGTCACTTCTGTCATGATGGCTTCACCTTAGCTACAAGTCTTTTAACTAACCTGTCAAAATCTTCTAATATTGCATAAGCAGGCGGAACCCAGATCAAAGTTAATAATGTTCCAGAGGTCAGCCCCCAAGCCATTGCTAGAGTCATAGGAATCAAAAGTGCATCGTTACCGCCAATTCCATATGCCGTTGGAAGAAGTCCACTTATTGTTGTTAAACTAGTTACAAAAACGGCTCTAAGTCGCATGCCTGAAGCCTTGATCAAAATCTCATCGAGCTCCATTTTTCCTTCAGCTCTCATCTCATCAATAAAACTAATTAGAACAATCCCGGAGTTCACAATGATCCCCCCAAGACCAATGATTCCTATTAGTGCTAAGAATGAAACTGGTCTTCCATGTAAAAAGAACGCTACCGAGAACCCCAGTAAACCCAGTGGAATAGTGGTCATGATAATCAGTGGACGCAAATAAGATTTAAATAAAAATACGAGTAGTGCAAAGATACCGATCAAACTCAATTTTAAAGCTTCAAAGAGAGAGGTCATAGATTCATCTGTCGACTCTTGTGCACCACCAAAAACCAGACTTACAGAAGGGAGGTCTTCTTTGTTTTTTTCAAAAAGTTCGGACACAATTGCATTGGCTTCCATAGAGGTTATTTGTTCAATATTCACATCCCCTGTCAGTGTTTTAGATTTTTTGAAATCAAACCTTTTAACTTGAGGCGTTCCTCGCTCAACTCTAAATTTTGCAAATGTACCTAAGGGAACTAAATTCCCCCTAGGGTCAATAATCTCAATTTTTTCTAAATCAGCTGGAGTTTTTCTGAATTGATCTTGAAACCTTAAGATTAAATCAACTTCTTTATTCTCGAGCGTTACATCTGAAACAGTGGTTCCTGAAACAGCCGTTCTAATTGTCCTACCTGCAGCAGCCACATCTATTCCAAGTCTGGCAGCCTTAACATAATCAATATCAACAAAAACTTCATCGTCACCAACCACATCGTTTACCTCAAGATTTTCAACTCCGTCTTTAGCCTCAAGTTCTTTTTTTATAAGACCTATCATTTCATCAATGTCTTCTTCTGAGTTTGATCTAAATGTTGCCTCAATTGCATTTCCAACAGGTGGACCATTTATCAACTCTTGAAAGGTCAAAGATTCAACATAATCAGGCTTAATAGTTTTTAATTTTTTTAGAATCTCAGTGTAAGGAATGTTGAATTTAGCATTCTCGCTCACAAAAATCGTGATCATACCTATGCTGTTTCCATCTTGAGCTTTGGGATCACCCGGCCCCATTTGTGAAGTTCCTGCTCTGGCAACCACATGCTCGGCATCCTCGCCTAAAACTTTCTTTATTTGTGCAGAGACATCTTTAAGTTTTAAATGAGTCTCTTCTAATCTTGTGCCTCTAGGCATCTCAAGTCTAGCGATATAAGCCTCTGTTTGATCAGCGGGAAAAAGTTCAAACCTGTTCATCCCCACCATCATAAAGAGTGAAAACGCAACCACCCCCGTAAAGCAGAGGAGCATAAAGTACCGCCCCTTTACCACAACTCTCATAAAGCTTTCGAATTTTTTTTCAAATTTGGAAAACCAATCTGAGTTTCCAGACTCATCTCTTTCTTTCACTTTTTTTCCTGCCCATACAAGTCTCATAGGTAAGAAAAAGAAAGACTCAAGCAAAGAGAGGATTAGTGCCAAACAGACCACAATTGGAATCCATCTGATAAACTGGCCCATTACACCCTTTGTAACAAGCATAGGCATAAATGCAGCAATAGTGGTAAATGCAGTTGCAGTTATAGGCAGCCAAAGTGTTTCGATAGATTTTGAAGCCGCATCCATTGGACTCAAGCCATCTAGCCTTAGCCTTGTGAAGTTTTCACTGATGACCACAGAATTGTCCACCATCATACCCAGAGCAATTACCAAAGCTAGCACGGTGATCGCATCTATGTTCATACCAAAGCTTGGCATAAAACCAACTGTACCTAGCATTGCCAGAGGAAGCGACATTGATGCTGCTATGCCAATTTTACCTGGTAAAAATATAAGTAAAAAAACGACAACTAAAATCAATCCTGACATAGCGTTGCTCGCGAGCACATCGACTCTTTCTTTAACTTTCTGTCCCTCAGACTGATAAATACTAAACTTAAACTCAGGATGTCTTTTTTGATTGTCAGCTAAAAGAACATCTAGCTCTCCAACCATTTTGATAGTGTCAGCACCTGCTTTTTTTGTGATCACTAATAAAACACTATCTTCGCCATTATAACGACTCAGTACCTGCGCTTCTCTTGCTGATTCACTCACCGTAGCCACATCTTCTAACTTGATGCTTTTCCCAGAGAAATTTGAGCGCACAACTAAGTTCTTTAAATCATCAACGGATTTAACCTTGCCTTCTACACGAACGAGCTGCTGCATACTGCTAGTCCTTAAAGCTCCGCCTGGAGTGTTTGAATTTCGGCTTTGAATACTTTTGGTTATTTCTGAAACAGAAATATAATTTTCTTTGAGCTTGTCTAGATTTAAAAAAATATCAAAAGCACGTTCTTGGTAACCAACTAAACGCGCGTTTTTAACAGAGGAATTGTCTTCCATTTCTTCTTTTAACAGATCAGCAATTTTGTCACGTTTACGGCCAGTATTGTCTCCGGTAATTGCAATTTCAATTACCGGGAATTCTTCACTTTTCAACTCTTCAAATTCTGGAGGGTCTCTTAAGTCAATCGGTAAATCAGTTGTACGGTCCACAGCTTTTTGAATCTCATCCATTGTCTCTGAAACATTAACTTTTGGATCATCCATATCTACTGTAATAACAATAGTAGAACGTCCTGCTTGAGAAGTAGACTTAACTTTCTTAAGTCCATTCACTCCCCTGATTTCATCCTCTAAGGGTTTGGTGATTTTAGTTTCTATGTCACTTGCAGTAGCACCATCGTAAATTGTAACAACAGTCGCAGTGGCCAAAGCAACGGCAGGAAAACTCTCAGCGTTCATTGATTTAAGACCTTGATAGCCATAAAAAACAAGTCCCAAAGACAGTACAATAGTGAGTTTAGAGTTTTCTATAAAAAACTTAGCAATATTTTTCATGTTCCAGCCTTTTTAACTGAGTTAAGTTTGCATGGTGTTTCTGAAAAGATAGAAAAATAATCCATTAGTATATTCATAACTGTAAGGTTGCTGTCTATTTCGCTAAGCTTAGATTGATAATAAGCCTCTTGCTCAACAATAATTTCAGGCAGACCGATTCTAGCTTGGTTGTACTTTTTTTTGCTAAACCTAAGGCTCTTTTCTAAAAGTTCATTGGTTGACCCTTGATTGGCAATAACCTTTCTTAAAATTGTGATCATTTTCACGGTTTCAGTATGAAAGGCTTCGATCTTAAGTAGATTGGTCTGAGCCTGTGAACGGTATTTTGCTCTTGCCAAAGATTTAGCTACTTCTTTTGAATTTTTCACCCTTTTGCCCAGTGGCATGGAGAGTTGCAAACCTAGGCTTGTTCTCGGTTGCCCATCATCGACAAAGTCCTGCCTTGAGTTTTCTAAGCCAAAACCTCTGCCAACACTTGAAATTTCACCAATAACTTTTAGGGATGGATCGTCATAAGCATCTAATACTTTTTGCTCAAGCTTTTCTTCTTCAATTAAAAAACCAACAATCTCATCATAATGCGTGCGGTTAAGCGGAGCTTTGTCGAAAGCAGCAATTGCGTTTGTACAAGTTAGAACATCGGCTCTGATTTTATCAGAACTGTATTTGAGAGGAGCTATTTTTTTTCCGTTTAAGTCTGGCAGCATTTCTCTTAAGGTTTTAGAGAGCTGTGCTTTTTCATAACCCACAGAAAGTAAGCTTGATTGCCTCGTGGAAAGCTGTGCTTTGGTTCTTGCTACCTCTCCAGCATCAGCAACGCCAGATTTTTTTTTATTAACTGTATCTCTGAACTGCTTTTCAGAGGTTTTCACTAGAGACTTTAGAAAACGCTCTCTTTCTTCATTTGCAACCAATGCCCAATAAACTTTTCTAACGTTGCTTGTAAAAGACTTAACTGCAGCTTTTTTCTCTAGTTCAGCTCGCTTAAGAACGAGTGCCGACTGCTTTAGGCCATTATTGGTTTCTTTGCCTAAAAAGTTTTTCAAAAGATCCATAGAAAGATTTAAAGTGACTCCTGTAGTTGCAGAGTTTTGCACAAAAGCGCTTGAACTTTTTGTACCAAAAACTTTAAGTCCTACATCAACGCCGTACTTAGTGGGCTTGTTCAAAGCCAATGAGTAATCCGTTGCAGATTGTGTGAAGGGATCAAACTGTCCTAAAGATCTTTCTTTAGATTCATAAACCTGACCAGCACCGTCTAGTCTAAAACTCAATTTGTCGATCTTAGACAAATGGTCAAACTGAGCCTGAAGAAAGCTTGCTTCGATTTGGTCCAAGCCTGGCGGTTGATTTTCAATCATCTCTAAAATTTTACTCTCGGTGAGATTGATTTCACCATCAGCCCATGAAGACTGAAAAAACATCACTAAAGCCAATAAAATAGACATAGAACCTCTTTTATCTAATTAAAACGAACGTTTGAATTAGATAAGGTTAAAGTCTTCACATTGCAAATACAAGCCGTATTTTTAGTTATCTGTATTTTTTTTGACCGTTAAAAACTGGCCTACTTTACTGCTGATAAAATCAGTGTTTCTTTTGATATCCTGCACACCTAGCTTTGGCAGCGCAGAACACCTCAAAAAGATCCTTTTATATTTGAATGATAACAATAACTTATCTAAATCTATCCGCAATCAAGTGTGCCAGTTTTTAACGTTTTGGAACACAGCCTGGATACCCTTGTCCATTTTTATCACGACCCACTGGATTGATTCTAAAGTACTCAGGCACACCTGCCTTCAAAAATGTAGGAGCTTCAAAAGCATCCTCAAGCATTTTGTCCAATTCTCCCAAAGACTGTCTATCCCAATCAGTACAGTAAACAACATCAGCCATCCTAACAGCCCTACTGTATGAGCTGATTTTATTGCCTAAGTTATAAAGCTGATTCCATGCAGAACTGTCAGCTGAATGAGCCCATCCACTTCTAGAGGGGTTCCAACCTTCACGGTTGTATATTTTAAAATCTTTCCAAAAAGGCACTTTTTTAGTT
>Ga0115567_10002196_pt1 | contig 19337 bp, 10 predicted proteins | sample COGITO_mtgs_1204_2_FD_88679 | JGI IMG/M metagenome (GOLD analysis project Ga0115567, IMG submission 88679) | Pelagic marine microbial communities from North Sea - COGITO_mtgs_120412 | ecosystem: Environmental > Aquatic > Marine > Epipelagic | place: Germany:Helgoland, sampling site Kabeltonne... | reverse complement strand
GTGCGCCACCACGCCGTGTGGGGACGACGCGAGGAGGGCGTCGAACTCGGCCGCGGTCTTGACGTCCGTGACGGGCATCGTGCCTGAGATGGATGTCTGTCTGGGTGCTCGTGCAGAGAGTGGACGTCCCAGATCTCGTTATTCGTCTCGTTATTCCTCCAAAAAGCCCGCCAAAGAGGACTTTTCTGACTGCTACTCGTATACAGCGAATTAGAAATTAGAGATATCCCCTGTTCTTTGGTCAGGAAAATGCGCGTTATTGAGATTATCCTGAAAAGCAACCTGCGCCACTGATTTCAAGAGCTCCTGACAGACGGTCCCCGCGCGACGTTTGGCACGACAGAGGTTGCGGACGCGGGCGCCACCTGGTCGTATCCAGCGCACCGAACGATGACCGTCGGCGATCTCGTGTACACCGTCAAGACCCTTCCGGCGTCCGCGGACGAGACCGCGCGATGCGGCACCCTCCGCGACCGCGTACACGCGTGGCTGGCATCTCCCGATCGCGCAGGAAAGCACCGCGACGACCCCGAGCTGCACGAGATACTGGACCCGGGCGGTGACGCGTGGATCCGGTTCCTGCGCGCCAGGAACGGCAACATCGACAAGGCGTTCAAGATGATGTCGAACCACCTGACGTGGCGATCCAGTTATAAGCCGTGGACCATCACCCCGGAAGAGATCGAACACCAGAACGTGACCGGCAAAGTTCGCATGGGCGGACTCGACTCACGAGACGGGCGGCCGGTGCTCGTGTTCGACGACAGCAAGGAGAACAGTAAAGACCACGCGATGCAGCTCCGGTCGCTGGTGTACCACGTCTGCAGGATCGATCGCACGTGCCGACGGAAAGGGCACGACAACGGCAAGTACCTCCTCTTCATCCACCTCCGAGACTTTAAGCTCTCAAAGGCACCCGGACGGAAACAATCGACCAACACGCTCGGGCTGCTCCAGGACCAGTTCCCCGAACGGCTCGGACGCGCCATCCTGTACAAACCGCCCACGGTGTTCGCGGCGATGTTGTCCATGGTCAAGCCGTTCATGACGGAAGTGACGCGGCAGAAGATCATCGCCGTCACCGGCGCCGTCGACGAAGGTAGTAAAAACGATTTAAAGATGAAAAGCATCGCGGGGGATCACTGGCGACAACTGACCGGCGCCACGATGCCACAGTCGGACCCGAGCATCTCACCGGGGTACGACCACGCGACCGCGTGGGCGGAGGTCGTGAGGGAACACGCGGAGGAGGAGACACGAAGAAAGGCGTGGAGGGAATCCAACGCCAAGGATGGCGAAGCATTCACGAGGAGTGATTCGGTTTCGAGCATGGATGTGTCGAAGGTGGTGAGCACCCAGGGAACGAAATCGGGTACTTCGAAGCTGGCGCCTGTGGAGACTCTTCCGGGGAGCAGGCGGACGTCGCACGACGGGTCCGTGGACGTCTTCTTCGACGCGAAGGAGTCGATCAAACCGCCAAAGTCCAAGAGCTGGTTCGGGTTCTAGTCTGACGTATGAATGGATCTTCATCTCTGATTCGTAAATATAAACCCCTAGTTAACGTGTCGGTCGGCAAGACCGGCCCTTATTAATCCCCAATATGCACAATCATCGCGTCGTCGCCGGCGTGAACTCCACACCCAGCTGCGACGCGTATCGTTTCAGCAAGTCTTCGTACGTTCCCAGCACCTCAGCCTGCTCGTGGTACGCCTTCTTCATCTCCATCACCTCGTCGAAAAACGCGGGATCCAGCGCGTCGAGCTCAGCCCTCAGGTCCGCGTTCTCGTTCTGCATCCGCTTAATCTCAACCTCCGCGGACGCGATCCGCGCGCGGGCTTCGTCGGAGTCGCCGGACCCACCCTGCGCCAGCTGGCGGGCCAGCCGGTCGGCTTCCATCCGAGCGAACGAGAGCGCCTCCCGGGTCTCCATGAGCTGCAGCGACGTCGCCGCCGCCTCGGACTGCGCCGCTACTAACAGCGCCTGGTCGTCGGGCGACATCACGGGCTCAACCTTAGCCGCCCCGCCGCCGCGTCCGCCGCGCTTGACCTCATCCTTGAGCTCCTTGACCTGATTCTCCAGCTTTTGCGAGCGCTGGAGAAGCTCCTTGTGCTCCTTCTCTGTACGCCGCAAACCAACCGCGTCGCTCTCCATGTCGCGAAGCTTGAGCCGGAGCTCCTTCGCCGCGCGCGCGTGCTCGTTACCGCGCGCCGCGGCGGCAGCCTGCCCGCGCAGGCCCGCGAGTTCACCTTGCTGCTTCTCGACGACTTTCTTGAGCGCCTCCACGACATCCTCGAGCTCTTGCGTCCGCCGTTGGTGCTTCCCGCCGGCGTCCTTGCCGTGTCCGGGCGCCTTCGCGACGCCTCCGCCTTCGGCGAGGTCCTTGAAGAGCCTGTCGACGCGGCGCTGGAGCCGGTCTGCGCGCGCGGCCGCCTGCTCAGCCTCGAAGCGGAGTGACAACGCGGCGTCGTCGCGGGTGAGAACCTCACCCTCCAAACCCCGCACCCGTTCCGCGAGCTCCGCGGCTTCGTTGGACGGGTACGCTGAGGTGGCGAGTTTCGATTGGTCGGAGGATGCCAGCTGGCGCTTGAGCCGAGCAATCTCCGCCGCCTGCTCCACGTCCACGACGCGCTGAAGCGCCGCCACCTCGCGGTGCAACGCCTCGTTCTCGTCCACCACCTCCTTCACCGCGACGGCGTCGGGGCCGGAAGATGAACCGCTTCCGGCTGAGCTTCCGGCGTGTTCGAGAGCGGCGGTGAGCCTCGTCGTCTTGGCCGATAGCGCGTTTCGCTCCTTCGTGACATCCTGCAGCGCCCTGTCCCGCTTCGCGCATTGACGCTCGAGCTCCTCGTTCTCCTTGGTCCGAGTCGCGAGTTTCTTGGCGAGCGTCTCGGCTCGCTTGCGCAGTTTCACGCCCTCCTCCCATCTCGCCAGCGTTTCCTCCCGTTCCTTACTCGAGCCGCCGCCGAGCCCCGGGGGCTGGTTCTCGATGTGTGACGATCCCCCGGGGTGTACGGATGACCGTGGGCCGGATTGGGTCGTACCCGTGACGGTGGACCCGACCTTTTCGCCGTCCAACATGCGGTTCAACTTTGCGTTTTGCGCGGTGAGAACCTTGACGCGTTTCTCGAGCTCGTCGGCTCGCTCGTTCGCCGTCTTGGCCGCCTCGGCGTCTTCCCGTGAGTGGTCGCCGCGCGTGCTCGGCGCCTGGAACACGGATGAGGTTCGCGTGCCTCCTTGGACGCGGAGCTTGAGGTCAGCCTCGGCGATCTCCGCGCGCTCGCGAGCCTTGGCGAGGTCATCCTGGGTCTTCTTGAGCTTCGCGGCGAGCTTTTGCGCTCTGTCGTCGGCGCCGCGGCCGGACTCGAGCTCGGCTCTGGACGCGTCGCTGGAGCGAATGGTGCGCGACGCGGCGGTCTGCATAGCCTCCACGAGCTTCTTCTCGAGCGTCTTGATGGCCTCCTTGAGCTGCACGAGCCGTTTGTCCTTCTCAGCCATCTGCGCCTTGAGTCTGGATACCAACGTCTCCACCACTCGCGACGGACCTTTGAGTTTTTCGCGGTCAACCTCCTCGAACATGCGCGTGATCTCACCTTGCTGAACCTCGGCGCGCTCGGCGAGCTGCGCCTCGGCCGCCTCGTGCCTCGCGCGCTGTTGCTCAAACTTCATCGTGAGCGTCTCGATCATCGATTCGCGTTCCGCGAGTAGCGCCACGAGCTCGGCAACCGGCTTTCCGGAGAGTGTCTTGGCGTCTGTTGAGACGCCTCTCGGTCCCCCAAAGTCGAGCGCTTCCTTCATGGACTTGATCTCCCGCTGGTTCTGCTTGAACAGCAGCTCGTTGAGCTCCTCGATCGTCTTGCGGTCCTCGTTCTGCTTCTTGAGCGCGTCCGTGCGCAGGTCCGCCATCGCCGTCTGCGCTCGGGTCAGCGCCGCATTCTTCTCAGACACGAGCTCCTGTAAACGCGCGATGGTGCTCTGCGCCACGGCGGTGACCTGCGCCACCGCGGACTCCTCGCCGAGGGACCCGGGCGCGCCGATACCGTCGAGGCCGCCCGCGGACGCCGCGATGTGAGCCTCGAGCCGCCTTCGCATCGCGTCGCGTTCGTTCTCGGCGTTTTTAGCGGAAGCCATCGCGTGTGAAACCTCGCGTTCGAACGTGGCGCACTTGCTCTCAGCCTCGGCGGCGCGGACTTTGAGGGAACGGATCGCTTCGATCTGCGCGAGGACCATTCGTTGGGTCTCCACGGACGCGGCGCCGGGCTGCACGCCGACGGCGGCGGCGGCTCCGACGGCGGCGAGAGCCTCGGCGTTTGCCCTGCGTCGTGGAGCCGGCATCGTCTCCGAGCTCGCGGAGGATGATCCGTCGACCAACGTAGGGTTCCTAGCCTCGATGAGCTCGCGTTGCAGGGCGCGAACTTGCCGTTGCAGGTCATCCGCTCGAACGTCGCCAGCCTGCGCCTTGGTGAGCGTCGCCTCTTCGATTTTGAGGACGTGCTCCTCCCGTTCGGATTCTCGCGCTTCGAGGAAGCGGAGCCTGTCCTCGGCGGCAGCCTTGGCGCGTTGCGTCCGCGCGGCGGTGAGCTTGGACTGGAGGAGCTCCTCGCTGAGGGAACGAATCTCGCGGAGGGGCGCGTCGACGTCGCCTCCAGCGTTGGCGGCGTCGGCGGTCCTGGTGTACTTTTGGAGGTTGGTGAGCTCGAATTCGGCTCTGTCGGCTCGCTCCGCGGCATCCTTGACGGTGGCGTGCGCGTTCGCGAGGAGCTCCTCACGCCGCGCGGCACCCTTGCGAAGGTCGTTGAGCGCGCGTTCCCACTTCTCGGCATCCGCGGCGTCGATGCGCCCCGCGAGCGCAGCCTCCGCGCGGGCGAGTGCAGCCTCTTGCGCCTGCAGCAAGTTCCTTGCATCTTCGCGCAAGCCGAACAGCCTGGAGTCCTGCACCTGCAGCCGCCGGTGGAGCCGGAGGCAGTCGCCGTGCAGCCGGTCAGCCTCCGCCTCGGCAACCTGCTTCTCGTGCTTGAGCTGCGCGGTTGACGATTTAAGCCGGACGTTGTCCTCGTTGGCGCGAGCGAGCGCGGCGGCGGCGTCGGATCGTCGTTCCATCTCGCGGACGGCGGAGCGGAGCGAGGCGAGCTCCGCGTCACGCGCGGCGTTGGTCGCCGCGCGCTTGCCGAGCTCAGTCTCCGCCTGGGCGCGGGCGTTCTCAGCCTTGATCACCTCGGACCTGAGCCTCGCGGCTTCCTCCTCCGCGGCGACCACCGCCTCCATCTCGGCTCGGTGCTTATCTTCGCTGACGCACCGTGAGAGCTTCTGCAGGTGCGACCGTTCAGCCTCTCTGGACTCGTGGAGCTGAGCCTTGGCGCGTGAGAGTTCCGTCTCGAGCGCGCGGTGTGACTCGTCTAGATCATCCTTGGCCTCGACGACGCGGCGGGTCTCTCGCGCGGCGAGCTCGGCGGCGCGCTTGCCCGCGTCGAGCTGCGCTCGAACCTCCGCGATCTCCTTGCGCGCCTCAACCTGCGAGAACGCCTCGCGGCCTTCTTTTGTGCCGACGGCGTCGAGCGCGTGTTGCAACTCGCGAGCTAAGGATTTCTGGCGCTGCGCATTGAGAACGGCCGCTTCCGCCTCGGCTCGCGCGGTGGACGCATCTTCTTTGGCCGCGCGGAGCTGCGCGGCGGACACGGCGTTGTCCGCCCTGAGCGCCAGGAGCTCCTTGAACCTAGCCTGGAGCGTGCGGTGGTTATCCGCGAGGACGGCGTGTTCCGACTTTGGAACGCAGAGGTCCAGCTCGCGTTGGCATCGAGCCGCTCGAAGCTCAGCCTCGGCGGCTCTGCGCTCGTGAAAGGCGAGCCTCTCCTGCGCGGCTCGCGAGAGCTCCTGGACGTCGCTCTCCATCTCCTCCTTGTCCTTACGCGCGCTCGTCTCCGCCGTGCTGGCGGCTTCGAGGGCTCGGGAGAGACGAACCTCTCTGACCTGAAGCACGGCGAGTCGCGAGTGCGCCGCCGCGAGCGCTTCTTTGAGTCCGCTCTCGGCACCGGGCTTGAGGCGTTCCACGAGCGTCTGCGCATCCTTCGCCTCCACAGCGTTGGTCTCCGCCTCGGTCTCGGCGCGTCTGGCGCGCTCCGCGAGGGTGCGGCGCTCCTCCGCCCACGCCGTCTTGGCCCGCACGTGTTCCCTGTACAACGCGGACCGCGTCGCGCCCATGTCGGCGAAGGCTTGCTTGTACTTTGCGACGTCCATCGCGAGCTGCTCGAGCTGTTCCTCCTTGGTGGCGAGGTCGGAGACGACGCCGGCGAGCGCGCGGTCCGCGGCGGCGCACTCTTCCCGCGCGCGCTGAGCCTCGGCGTACGCCGCGGCGGCGACGGCGGGGTTAGCGCCGGGGTGTTGGCCGGGCGGTTGGCCCGGCGCCGCTTGGATGTTGAAGTTCATGGGAGCCATGGGCGCCGGGGCGGCATCGAGCGCAGCCTGGAGCGCGCTGACCCGCGCGAAGAGCGCGTCGCGTTCGCCCCGCAGCCTCTCCACGGTTCGCACGGCGTCTCCGTACATGGAGGAGGGCACGACGGGTTCGGCGGGGACGGCGGGCTTGACGTTCACCGCCGGCGGCGACGTGACCGTTCCGTGCGTAGCGGTTCGTGAGCCCATGGTCTGCGCGAATGTGCTCTTGGTTGGCGTCTGCGGTCGCGATGGGACTGGGGACGCGAGCGGCGGCTCGAGCGCGGCGGCGGTGATGGGCGCGTACGGCGCGGGCGCGACGGCGCCGGCGGCGGCGACGGCTTGCGTCTGCGACGCCAAGAGCGCATCCTGTTGCTGCTGCGACATCTGCGCGAAAGCTTCTTGCTGTTGCGCGGACATGCGCTGGAACGCCTCTTGCTGCTGCTGGGACATCTCGGCCATCATGCGCTGCGCCTCGGCAGCTTGCGCCTGAGCCGCGGCTTGAGCCTCGGCAGCCTTGGCGTTGGCCTCGGCGACAGCCTGCGCTCCCTTGGCCTCCGCGAGGGCGATGGCCTCGGCGACGGAAGGGTGCACGGGTGAGCCGGGCGGCGCCGGCATCTGGTACATGCTCGACGGCGTGGGTTCCGAGCCGAACGATTGCGTGATGTTCTGCTGGCCAGTGTACAAGCCTTGCTGTCCCGTGGACAAGTTCTGCTGGCCCGTGGACAAGCCTTGCTGCCCCATGGACAAGTTTTGCTGTCCGGCGGTGAGCGCCTGTTGACCCTGCGCCAGCTGCGAGTACGCCTGCTGCTGCTGCGTGGACATCTGCTGGAACATCTCGCGCTGCTGCCTGGACATCTCCGCGAGCATCTCCGATCGGGACATCTCGCCGCTGGCACCACCGTACGCGGGCGCCTGCTGCGTTTGAGGCTGTTGCATCTGCGGCGGCATCTGCTGCGTCGACGAGCGCATCATAGCCTCGTGGTATCCATCCTCGAGGCGCATGATCTGCTGCCTCGCGCGCGCCAGCTGCTGCTGGAGCTCGGCAACCTGCGCGGCGGCGGCAGCCTCCGCCTGGCTGCCGGCGAGTCCCGCGGTGGCGGCGGCGATGGCAGCAGCCGCCGCCGCGCCGTAGTCGGGCTGCGGCTGCTGCTGCTGCGCCGGGTCGGGCGCGGCGGGTTGCCGCATGTTCGCCATGAGACCGTCGATGCCAGTCCCGCCGCTCTGCAGCCGCTCGAGCGCCTCCGCGAGACGCTCCTGGAGCTGCTTGTTCGCAGCCTCGAGCTCCTTGACGGCGCGCGCGCCGATGCCGACGGACGGGTCGTAACGCACCGAAGGAGCGCCGTCGCCGTCGCTCGCGGAAGAACCGTCGTACCGCACCAAATCCTCTTTGAAGACGGCGTCGTTGCCGAAGCGAAGGGCGTCGGCGTACTCCTCGAGCATGGCGAGCTGCCTGGCGGAGAGGCCGAGCCTCGCGGCGTGTTCGCCCTGCCACTTGGCGCGGTAGCGTAACTCGTTGCGGAGGCGCCTGCGGTCCTCCTCCAAGTCCGCGACTTCCCTTTCCAGTTGCGAGTTCAACGCCCGCAACTGCGCAGCCTCAACCTTGGACTTGAGCTTGAACCCGCCGAGGTCGATGTCGGCATCTTCGGGGATACCAGCCTGCTGACGCAGGAACCGGGTTTCCTCGGTGAGGTCCTCAACCTTTCGACCGAGCGCGTTGGACTGAGTCACGGCGTCCTCCACGGATTGGTCCGCCGCGCGAACCTGCATGCGGAGCTGCTTGAGGTCCCGCATCGCTTCGGATAGGCCGTACACGCCAGCCTCGTACTGCGCCAGGCGGCCTTGCGCTTCCGCGAGATCTTCCTGCGCGTCGTGCAGTGCTTTATCCATCTGCTTGAAGCGTTTGGACTCCGCCTCCAGCGCTCCTTCCTGGACGTTGACCTTCGCCTCGAGGTTCGCGTGGTGTTTCGCCTGGCGCTTGAGCGCGATGTCCACCTCGCGGCCGACGTCGCGCTCGAGCTGATCGTACGCCTCGAGTAAGAGCACGCGCAGGTCGCGGAGCTCCGCCACCTCGGACTCGAGTTCCTCCACGTACCTCGGGTCTTCGGGGTTCGCCTGTCGGTTCCCGCCGTCGCGAGCCGCGTTGAGCGTCTCTCTGCGCCGCGGGGACGGCGCGGCAAAGGCGGACCCGCCGCCGCCGCCTTCCTCGTAGGCGCGCGCGACGTCGAGGCCGCCGGACGCGCGGAGTCCGGCATTCTCCGCGCGCAGATCCGCCCGTTCCTTTTCCCATCGCGCGAATTCTTCCGAGAACTTCTCCTCAAACGTTTGGAGCAAAGCGGTTCGCTCCTCGAGGTCCATGCGGCATGTCTCGAGCTGCGCCGCGAGCTTGTCACGCTCGCGTCGCAGTCCCTCCGCGGCAGCCTCGACGTCAGCCTCGCGGCCGCGCCACGCCTGCGCGGCGTCGTCCATCTGAACCAAAGACTCCGACAACCCGACGCACTCAGCCATGAGCTCCTCCATGCGCCCGTTTAAGCGTTCATTCTCCTCCGCCAGGAGCTTGTTCTCCTTCTGGTACCTGCTCACCTCCTGGTTACGCTGCTGCGCGCGCTCCCTGTCGGTGACGTCGTCGCGTCGGCGCGATTGTTGCTTCTGCCGCTCCGCCGCGATCTGTTCCGTAAGTTCCCGTACGTCATCCTCCGCGGACTTAACCTTGGACTGCGCCTCGGTGCTTCGCTTCTGCTCCTCGCGGATGTCGCTCTTGGCGCGCTCGAGCTGCTCGCGCATGACGTCGAGCTCGGCGGTGAGGTCGCCGAGCCTGCGCTCGGCGGTTTCCGCTTGAAGCCGGGCGTCTTCGACGTCGCGTGCGAGTCGAGCGTCGGATCGGCCTCCGCCCTGGAGCTCCATCTGCTCGAGTTCTTCTTGCATCATGTCCAGGTCGCGGTCGCGTTGCCTCACCGCGTCTGAGAGGTCCTGTGGGTTGGTACGTGGGTGGGGTGGGGAGGAGGAAGGGGCGAGAGAGTTAGTTGGTCAGGGATCGATGATGAATTGCGAGCGATTTGATTTGGAAATTCTTCATTCATTTCGTCGGGTCCAACGGGAATTCGAAGGTGGCGCGCCTCCCGCGGGCGCGGGTCCTTCGGGGACGACGCCGGGGCGAATGATCGTCATCGATACTTCGATGCGTGCGTGAGGGACCCGCGGGGGCCCACATCGGAGCCTCGGCGCGGTCATCGGGGTTTGTGTGGGCGAATCGATGTGACTTGAATCTCACCTCTGCGCGTGTTCCCTGGTACTCGCTTGAGAGCTGCAGGATGGTTGCGAGCCTGGCGAGCTGCGACGCCTGCTGCATGCCGTCCACACCTGGCGGGGGCTCGATCCTCGCCACCTCCAACATGCTCGCCACCTGGTCGAGCGCGTTGAGGTCCTGCGGGCTCACGTCTCGCCCCGACAGGAACGGGTCGAGGTGGAAGTCACTCACCACCCGCCACTCCACCGGCGCCTGCTTAGCGGCGAAGGAGTAGGCCGGGGGCGCGCCGCCCGGGGCTCCGGGGGCCGCCATGGCTGAACACCGACGGACCGCTCAAACGATGGCGGGTCTCGAGTCGGCGCTCTTCGGTTGTGTCGCCCTTCCACGCGTCTGGCAACGCCGGCGGGTCGCGCTATGGATGCCCGGGCGCTCACGCTTGACCCGACTCTCAAACGGTCGCTTTTTCATGTTGCCCATTTCAAATCATGTAAATTCGTTTCGATGTCTATTTACGGTTTAGATCAGATTCGTCGAAACTCTTAGATACGAAACACTGTTAGATTACGTGCTATTTCGAGCGAAATACGCTAAATCTTTCGTCACCACAAACGCATACGAGCTTCAACTTCGCTTTACGATATCCATTCGGGCGACGTGTCACCGATCGCACGAACCGACGCTCACTCACACTCGGCGCGGTCTGAACCTCGACGCACGCCCCGTTCCACCATGGCGTCTCCCGTCGTCGCCCGCGCCCCGGCGGCTTCCTTCGGCGCGCACTCGCTCGCATCGAGCCGGCGCGTGGGCTCGCGTCGTGCGCTCCGCGGCGACGTGCGTCGTCGATCTCCATCTGAGCGTCGCGTCTCTCATCTCACCGTCGTTTCCGACGGCAAGAAGGTGGTCTTCGTCGGCGGCACCGGCCGCGTGGGCAGCTCCGCCGCCGCCGCGCTCCTCAAGCAGGAGCCCGGCGCGTCCATCGTCCTCGCGGGACGCAGCGACGCCTCGTTCGCGGCCGCGGTGGAGCGCCACCCGTCGCTTCGTTCAGCCGCCTTCGCGAGATGCGACAGCGCCGACCCAGCGTCGCTCGCGTCCGCCATCCAGGGCGCCGACCTCGTGGTACACTCCGCGGGTCCCTTCCAGGGCGGCGGCGACGAGTGCGCGGTGCTCAACGCCGCCATCGACGCCAAGGTCCCGTACCTCGACGTCTGCGACGACGCGGAGTACGCCAAGAAGTGCAAATCACGATCGCCCGAAGCCGCCGCCGCGGGCGTCCCTTGCGTCACCACCGGCGGCATCTACCCCGGCGTGAGCAACCTGATGGCTGCGGAGATGATCGACCAGAACCGCGCGTCCATCGAGGACGCCGGCGGCGAGTCGGACGGCGAGGTCGAGTACGTGCTCTACAACTACTTCTGCGCGGGCAGCGGCGGCGTCGGCGATACCATCCTCGCAACTTCTTACATGCTCTGCGGCGAGGACGTGGTGTGCTGGGACAAGGGCGAGAAGGTGGTGACGCGGCCGGCGACGCAGCGCAAGGTGGTGGACTTTGGCAAGAAGTGCGGCAAGCGGGAGGTTTTCTTGTACAACCTACCGGAGGTCGCATCGGCGCGGGAGGTGTGGGGCGCGGAGACGGTGAAAGCTCGGTTCGGTACTTCCCCCGGGTTGTGGAACGGGGCCATGGCGTTGATGGCCGGTTTGGTTCCCAAGGAGACGTTACTGAACAAAGAAACGGCCCGGACGCTCGCGACGTTCACCGCGCCGATCGTGAGGGCCGTGGACGCGATCGTCGGTGAGCGGACCGCGATACGGGTGGACGTCAAGTTGAAAGACGGGGCGTTGGCGGGGAGCATTTATAACCACCCGAAGCTGTCCGAGGCTGTCGGTGACGCGACGGCGGCGTTTGTGTGCGCGATGCTCCGCGGGGAGACGGACCCGGGGGTCTGGTACCCGGAGGAACCGGGCGCGGTGAAGGACAGGTCACGGGTGTTGGAGGCGGCCAGCGCCGGGTGCAGTAACTTCGAGATGAACAAAGCGGCTTGGATGCTGGAGTCAAAGCCCATCAACCTCGGCTTCGGCATGTACCTCGAGCTCTGATTGCATCGTGTGACTGATCGACGTCCTATTTTTTATATCACGTATACGCATAACACCATCACGCGCGTGAACTTAACATTAAAGGTGAGCTCACGCTAGTACATCGATCGTACCCTACCTCACGCCTTCATGGCTACGCACGCTGTGGATACGATTGCCATCAGCTGCAGGGATTCGTCGGCTCCGTCCACGAGAGCCTTGTCCGCCTCCGCGATGCGCTCGCATATCTTCCCCTTGACCGCATCCGCGACGCCCTCGTCCTCCACGACCGTCTCCGCGAACTGCGTCATGATCTGCAAGCCGGGGAAGCCGTCTTTGAGGATGGAGTCGATGACCCGGTTGGCGTTATCCACCTGGTTCTTTTTGCACGCGGCGACAACCTCTTTCACCGCGTTCACGTCCACCGCGCCCGCGACAGCCGTGATCTCCTTCCCCGTGAGCGTCTCCGTCCCGAAGAGCCTCGCGGCGGACTGCAACAGCGTGATGGCCTTGCGCATGTCACCGCCCGAGTGCGTGGAGCACGCTTGGTAGCACCCGTCGCCGAGCGTAAGTCCTTCTTTATCGGCGATGAATTTGAGTCGATCGCTCATGACGTCGGAGCCGAGTGGCTTGAACCTGAACTTGGCGCATCGGCTCGCGATGGGTTCGATGATGCGCGAGATGTAGTTGCAGAGGATGAAGAATCGTGTCACCTTGGAGTACGTCTCCATCGTTCGCCTCAGCGCCGACTGAGCGTCCTTGGTCATGGAGTCAGCCTCGTCGAGGATTAGGATCTTGTACGGCGGGGATGGGTACCCCGGGGCGCCCTGGCCGACGGCGGTGGACGCGAATCCCTTGATCTTAGTCCGTACGACGGAGATGCCGCGTTCGTCCGAGGCGTTGAGCTCGAGCATGCGCGACTTGATCAGGTCGGGGCCGTAGAGTTGCCTGCAGATGGCCAGCGCGCAGGTCGTCTTGCCGGTTCCGGGGGGGCCGTAGAAGAGCATGTGGGGCATGTTCGCGGTCTCGAGGGCCTTCTCGAGGCTGCGGGTGACCTCATCCTGGTGCGCCACGTCGTTGATGGTGCGCGGGCGGCTGGGAAAAGAAGGGAGGGGCAGGCACGGAGGTCAGCATCGATGAGAGTCAGATCCGAGGAATGATTTGGTGTTCATGGCGGGGCTCGATCGGAGATGGAGGGTGAGCCCCGGGCGTGATCGGTCGCGGGTTTAGGGTTAACGGGGACGCACTATTTCTCCACCCATGGCTGGCTCGTGGACGTCATCGCGTTCGATCGGCGTTTACGACGCCGCGTGCGCGACACTGCGCTCGAGTTGGCACACCGTACACGGCAAAAGTTCAAAAATTGGGGTGACAGAGGCCGATACCAGCCTATGTCCAGCTCCGACGATGGGCACAACGCCCCGCGCCCCGTGGGTGACGGGCGATGCCCGACGACGATCCGCATCCGAGGGCGCGCGTGTGCCTCCTGTGCACGTGCGGCCTCCCCGGCTCGGGTAAATCCACGCTCGCGCGGGGCATCGCCGAGCGCGCGCTGGCATCCGGCGACGTCTCCCGCGTTCACGTCGTCACGTTCGATGACGTCGAGCGCGACGCGCGGGTGGACGCGGTCGCGGCCGGGACGATCGTAGACGCGCACGGGTTCGACGCGAAGGTGTGGCGGGACTCGCGAAGGACCGCGTTCGCCCGCATCGATGCCCACCTCTTAGCCGCCGGCATCGACGACACGCACCCATCGACCGACGAACATCGTCATCACCATCGCGAACTCATCATCGCCGACGACAACTTTTACTACGCCTCCATGCGATACCAGGCGCATCAGCTGGCGAGACACCGCGGCGCCGCGCACGTCCAGCTGTACGCCGACGTCGCACCCGAGCTCGCGTACGCGCGCAACGCGGCGCGTGAGCCATCCGAGCGCGTCCCGAGGGCAGCCTTCGACCGAATGGCCAACGCTCTGGAACCCCCGGATCGTCACAAGCGATCCTTCGAAGACGCCACCGTCGTAACTTCAACGATGGGAAAGGCCTTGGAAGAAGACGCGGATGGATCCACGGACGCGGTGTCATCGACGTGGAGCTCGGTGTGGCGCGCGTGGGGCACCGCGCCGACGGCGCCGATGACCGCGCAGGAACGCACAGCTGTGCGCGACGCGGGAAGAGCCGCGAACGCGACGAGCGCCATCCACGCGCTCGATCTTCGATCGAGACGCGCGCTCGGCGAATGCGTCCGTCGTTGCGACGGCGCGGCGCGTGCCGACGCGAGCGCGGCGCTGAACGCCGCGAGGAAGGAGATGCTCGACGCGGCGAGGGAGAAGACGGCTGGCCCGAGGGGGGGGGTCACATCGGAAGGCGGGGACGAGACGGATGCGGTTCTCGACGAAGACGCGCTCGAGTTGGCGGCGTTCGTCATGCAACGCGAGGATGCGTTCGCACAGCTGTGCGAAGACTTCGCGCCGATCGCCGTGGACGCGGGGGACGATGGGACTTAGATGTGTTTATTAGATGCGACGGTAGCGATAGACGAGTGGTGGCAACACGCGGGGCTGAGAATTTAATTTTTTTGCCGCGGGTTGCAGTCACGGTCAGATGTCGCTTCATGATTGTCGGACCACTCATCCACAGTCGGCGCCGACGCTGAGCCCCCGCGACGCACGCTTCGGACTCACCGAGCGTATCGTACGTATCGATCGAACGGGAGGTCTCTTCCATGGTCTCTTCCTCCGGGCGGATGCCCGTCGAGCGCGTCGGCTTCGTCGCGCTGATCTTCGCGGCTGTCCTATACCTCAGCGGCGGATCGGGCGGCACCGGTGGATACGCCTCCGCGCGCCAGCTGGATGAGGTCCAGCTGTCACTCTCCGGCACCAACGGCGCGCCGTTCCCCGGGCACATCCTCGTCACCGGCGGCGCCGGCTTCATCGGCTCGCACGCCACCCTGAGGCTCCTCGAGGACGGCTACGCGGTGACCATCGTGGACAACTACTCGCGAGGCAACCGCGGCGCCATCGAGACGCTGCGAAAGCTCGCGCCGCGACACAAGCTCCGCGTCGTCGACGGAGACCTGGGCGTCACCAAAGACCTCGAGCGCGCGTTCGGCAAGCACAAGGTGGACGCAGTCATCCACTTCGCCGCCATCGCCTACGTCGGCGAGTCCGTCTCACAACCCCTCGCGTACTATCGCAACGTCACCGTCAACACCGTGGGATTGTTGGAAGCGATGAAGCGCCACGACGTGCGCAAGCTGGTGTACTCGTCCACGTGCGCCACGTACGGCAACCCGGACGTGTTACCAATCACAGAAAAGACCCCGACCGTCCCGATCAACCCCTACGGCAAGAGTAAGCTGTACTCCGAAGACGCCATCCGCGACTACGCAGTCGCAAACAAAGACTTCGATGCCGCCATTCTGCGATACTTCAACGTCTTCGGATCCGACCCACGCGGCCGGCTCGGCGAGTTCCCGCGGCCGGAGTTACGGGCGATGGGCCGCATCAGCGGCGCGTGTTTCGACGCGGCGCTCGGGAACATTCCCGAGCTCGTCGTCATGGGTACCGATTTTCCCACTCGCGACGGGACTTGCGTCAGGGATTACGTTCACGTCACCGACCTGGTGGACGCGCACCTCGCGGTGCTCGGGCACGTCGCTAACCCCCCGGTGTTGTACAACGTGGGCACCGGCAAGGGCGTCACGGTGCGGGAGTTTGTCAACGCGTGCAAGCGTGTCACGGGGGTGGACGTGAACGTCCGGGAGCAAAGGGAGTCGCGGCCGGGTGACTACGCCGAGGTCTTCGCAGACGTGAGTAAGATTAGGGACGAGCTCGGGTGGGAGGCGAGGTTTACAGACCTGGAGACGAGCCTAGGGCACGCGTGGGCGTGGAGACACGCGCACAAGGACGGGTACTGATGGTAGTAGCCGTCGAACGTGTAACTAACGAGTAGTCATCAACAACAATCTGTCTTCGAGCAAATCTGATCGTGTGTGACTTTCATCTGTTCATGACTGTCGAAGCCGCCTCCAAGGGTTTTGGTACCGCGATCTCCTATCTGATGTACCCGACACTTCAGACGGGCGCACTTCACCTCGCTGCCGCGTTGTTCGGATTCACCGCTTGAGATGGACGACGCCGCGCTCGAGAAGGCGCTCCTGCTCGCCGTCTCCCACGGGGACGTCGAGTCCGACGCCTTCGCGTCGGCCAACGGCGCGGACCACAAGAAGGTGGTCGGCCTCATTAAATCCCTCGAGTCGTCCGAGCTCGTCGCCTCCACCGCGAAGGACCACAGCGCTCTGAAGCTGAGCCCCGAGGCGGAGGCGTACCTGACCGCGGGGTCGCCCGAGGCGCAGGCCTTCGCCGCGGTCCCGTCGGGCGCCGGCATCCCGCTCGCCGATTTCAAGAAACTCGACAAGACCATCTCCGACATCGGCTTCAAGCAGGCGATGCAGCAGAAGTGGCTCGCCATGGAGAAGGGCGAGACGCCCATGGTGGTGCGCAAGGCGGACAGCGTGGAGGACATCGCGAAAGGCTTCCTCGCCGCAGTCAACGCCGGCGACGTCGCGTCCGTTCCACCGAAGGAGCTCGACGCGCTCGTCAAGAAGCGCAAGCTCGTGAAGCAGGAAACATGGAAAACCTTCACAATCTCCAAGGGCGCATCCTTCGCGCTCGAGCGCAAGAAGGCGGCGTCCGATCTCACGAAGGAGATGTTACAGGACGGCAGCTGGCGGGACGCCGAGTTCAAGAGCTACAACCTCGTCCCGGGCGCGGGCGCGCCACCCAACGGCGGTTGCGTGCACCCCCTCCTCAAGGTTCGACAGCAATTCCGCGAGATCTTTCTGCAGATGGGTTTCGCCGAGATGCCCACGAACAACTTCGTGGAGAGCGGCTTCTGGAACTTCGACACCTTGATCCAGCCCCAGATGCATCCCGCACGAGACGCGCACGACACGTTCTTCATGAAGACGCCAGCCGCCGCGAACCGATCTCCGGAGGATTACGTTAAGCGGGTCAGGGCCATGCACGAGACGGGCGGCGGCGGGTCCATCGGTCACCAGTACAGCTGGAAGCGATCCGAGGCGGATAAGAACATCCTCCGCACGCACACCACCGCGGTGTCGGCGCGATGCCTGCACAAGCTCGCGCAGGACGGCTTCAGGCCCGCCAAGTTTTTCAGCATCGACCGGGTGTTCCGCAACGAAGCGGTGGATCGAACGCACCTCGCCGAGTTTCACCAGGTGGAGGGTGTCATCTGCGACGTGGGGCTAACCCTCGGTGACCTCATCGGCGTGCTGTACCAGTTCTTCGCCAGGCTCGGGATGACCCAACTTCGGTTCAAGCCCGCCTTTAACCCGTATACGGTGAGTTTTTTGTTGTTTCCGTATGTGCAATTAGTATGACGTCGTGTTTTGTTCACAGGAACCGTCGATGGAGATTTTCGCGTACCATCCGATGCTGAAGAAGTGGGTCGAGGTTGGCAACAGCGGGATGTTCCGGCCCGAGATGCTCCAGCCGATGGGGCTGCCCGAGGACGTGAACGTGATCGCGTGGGGTTTAAGTTTGGAACGGCCGACGATGATCATGTACGGCATCGATAACATCCGCGACTTGTTCGGGAGCAAGATGCAGATGTCGAGCGTCAAGAACAACCCGATCTGTCGGTTGGGCATGATCGAGCAACGGGAGACGGTGACGATGACGGAGTGATGATAGTTTTAACGATGGTGATCTCATTAAAAACACAATTGTGCGGGTGTACTTATCATGCAGGTGTCACATCACGCGCGGCCTTCCCAGGTTCCCCTCCTCATCAAACGTCTCCTCACGTCAGATGACTCCGATCAAAAAATTCACATGTCGTTGGCCTTTTTCCGGAGCGCCTCCAGCTCGGACTCGATGGCGTCCGACACCGGCCTCCCCTCGGGCAGCGCGCCGCCCTTGTTCCCTGACTCGCCGAGCATCTTGGACTTCATCTGGGACAGCTCGTCGTCCACGGTGCCTCCCTCCAGCTCCTTGAACTTATCCTCGAGGTCGCTGCCCGCGGTGAGCATGCCAGTCGCCTCCGCCTGCGCCTCCATGCCCATGACCTTCTCCTCCATCTTCTCGAACGCGCTCAGCGCGCTGGAGGTGGAGACACCCGAGATGAGGTTCTGGACCTCCTGGTTGGACTTGGCGGACGCCGCGCGCGCCTTTAAGGTATCCTTCTTGCTCTTAGCCTCCGCCATCTTAGCTTCGAGGAATCGGGTGTTTGCGATGAGCTTCTCCGTCGCATCCTTCTGCTGCTCCAGGTTGGCCGCCATGGAGTCCGCGTTCTCCTGGTAGCTCTTCCGGCGGCTCAGGGCTTCGCGCGCGAGCTCCTCGTCCCCTTTGGACAGCGCGAGCTCCGCGCGTCGGTACCAGTCGTCAGCGGTGGCCTGCGCTTGTTTGTACTTGTTCTCGAGTTGCTTCTGCGACGCGACGACCTGCGCGGACGCCTGGCGCATCTTCACGAGGTCCTCCTGCATCTCCAGGACGGTCTGGTCCAGGATCTTCTCCGGGTCCTCCGCGGCGGAGACGAGCGAGTTGGCGTAGCTGCCGATGACGCGTCCGAGCCTGTTGAAGAGATTGGCGCGCACGACGAGGCGGACGCCGCGGTCGGAGGATCCTCCGAGGCGCGCGACGTTGGTCTTGGGAGCGGCGCGGAGGTGCGCGACGGGCGCGGCGCCGGCGGTGAACTTGGATCCGCGGCGGGCGGAGAGCGTTGGGGCCTTGGCGGCGCATGGCGCCACGCGGGAGGCGACGGCGGTGATCATGGTCTTCTCAGCGGTTCGGGTGAGAGTTCCGGTGGATCTTATCGCGATGAAGCGGGAGCGTGTGGGCGACGGGTCCCGGTGAGACGGTCGCTGGAGCGCGGATCGGGGTGCGAGTCCGACGGCGGTGAGTGCGCGCGCGCGAAGTGCGTGCGTGCGTGCGTGCGTGCGTGTGCCCACGGGCGCGCTTCGGGCCGGCGGAGGACTTGCGAGAGACGTGGCTCGCCAGACTGGAAATTTATGTGGACACCCGCGTGTGTCGCCTGGATTGATCAATCCCAGATCGCGAGTGGAGAGCCACCGACAGTGAAGGTACCTCGAGATGGTCGGCACAGATCTGCCTCGCACACCACCGCCATGGCGTCGGCGAGGGCGATGAAGCGCGCGCAGGGCGACCCCCTGTTGGCCGCGGCACAGAGCGCCTTCGGCGGGGGATCCGACGTATCGGACGAGTCGTCCAGCGAGGACGAGGGCGCCCGCGCATCTTCTAAACCGCTCAACGCCTTCGCCCTGCTCGGCGGCGACGACGACGACGACGACGACACGCCGGAGGAGTCGGAGGAGGAGCCGGAGCCGACGCCCGTGGTGAAGGAGGCGACGCCGCCGCCCGCATCCAAGAAGAAGAAAAAGAAAAAGAAAAAGAAGACCAAGGACGACGATGCCGACGAAGCCGAAGCCGACGACGACGACGACGACGACGGCATGGCAGAGATCACCGCCGCTCTTAAGGAGATCGGCGAGACGATGCCCGCGCCCAGACCCGAGCGCGACGCCCTCTCCGCCGACGCGTCCGTCT
>Ga0115567_10002190_pt1 | contig 19380 bp, 14 predicted proteins | sample COGITO_mtgs_1204_2_FD_88679 | JGI IMG/M metagenome (GOLD analysis project Ga0115567, IMG submission 88679) | Pelagic marine microbial communities from North Sea - COGITO_mtgs_120412 | ecosystem: Environmental > Aquatic > Marine > Epipelagic | place: Germany:Helgoland, sampling site Kabeltonne... | reverse complement strand
GCGCGCAAAACCTACGACCTGGAAGTGTGGCTGCCCGCCCAGGACACCTACCGGGAGATATCCAGCTGCAGTAACTTTGGCGATTTCCAGGCGCGGCGCATGCAGGCTCGCTGGCGCAATCCGGAGAACGGCAAACCTGAATTGCTGCACACACTCAATGGCTCGGCGCTGGCAGTGGGGCGCACTCTGGTTGCTGTGTTGGAGAATTACCAGCGCGAAGACGGCAGTGTCGCCATTCCCGAGAGACTGCTGCCGTATATGGGTGGCGCAACTGAGCTGAAAACCTGAGATGGATTACCTGCCGGTTTGCCTGCGCATAGACGGCGCCGCTGTGCTCCTGGTCGGCGGTGGCACGGTGGCTACGCGTAAAGCCCGATTGCTGTTGAAGGCGGGTGGCAGACTCACGGTAGTGGCCCCGGAAATCAGTCCAGAGCTACACAGCTTGCTGCAGCAGGCGCAGGGTGACTGGCAGCGCGCCTGTTACGCCGAGCGGTATCTGCAGAGCCAGACGCTGGTGGTGGCGGCAACACCGGACCGTGAAGTGAATGCCGCGGTGCATCGAGACGCCAGTGCTCGTGGACTGCCCGTAAATGTGGTCGACTCCCCGGATTTGTGCAGTTTTATTTTCCCCGCCGTGATTGATCGCAACCCCTTGTTGATTGCCATCAGCAGCAGTGGCAAAAGCCCGGTGTTGGCTCGGATGGTAAGGCGCAAGATAGAGGCAATGGTGCCCGCCGCCTATGGTCGCCTGGCGGCATTTGCGGGCCGCTGGCGCGAGCCGGTGAAAGCGGTCTTGCCGCAGGACGGCGCCCGACGCCTGTTCTGGGAGCAGGCGGTGGACGGCACCATCGGGGAACAGGTGCTGGCAGGAAGAGAGGGGGAAGCTGAGACCGCTTTAAAACAACGCTTGCAGGACAGCGACGCTCTGCACCGGGGTGAAGTTTATCTGGTCGGTGCTGGCCCCGGTGATCCGGACCTGATGACCTTTAAGGCGCTGCGCTTGCTGCAGAGTGCCGATGTGATTCTGTACGACCGCCTGGTGGCAAAGGCGATTGTGGATATGGCGCGTCGCGATGCCGAGCGTATCTATGTGGGCAAGGCGCGTTCTGATCACGCGGTGCCACAACAGGCCATCAATGAGCAGTTACTGGACTTGGCCCGGCAGGGCAAAAGGGTAGTGCGACTCAAGGGGGGCGACCCGTTTATTTTCGGTCGCGGCGGTGAGGAGATTGCGCTGTTGGCTGAACATGGCATCCCCTTCCAGGTTGTACCCGGCATTACCGCCGCCAGCGGTGCGGCCTGCTATGCCGGCATTCCCCTGACTCACCGGGATTACGCGCAGTCGGTCCGTTTCGTCGCAGGCTACCTGAAGGGTGATCGAGTGGAACACGACTGGAGTCAGTTTCGCAGTACCACTGAGACCCTGGTGTTCTATATGGGTATGGTTGGTTTGCCGGTCATCTGCCGCGAGCTACAGGCCGTGGGGCGAGCTGCCGATACGCCTGTAGCATTGATTGAGCGCGGTACGACTCTGGAGCAGCGGGTACTGACAGGCACGCTAGGTACCATTGACGAAGTAGTCGCCAGGGAAAAACCCCGCGCCCCCACGCTGATTATCGTCGGCGATGTTGTGCGTTTGCATCGCGAACTGGCGTGGTTTGGAGAGCTTTCCGGTTAGCCAGGTGGAGCCCGGATTGTGCCAATCCGGGCCGGTTACAGCATAGGCGACGGCGCCAGCGAGACTGTGGGTGATTCAGTCATTCTTCTGCTCACTGGGGGGAGTGTGCACTGCGTAGCGCTGCTCTTTCAGCAGCAGGGCGTCTACCAGAATATTCCCGGTTTCGGTAAGCAGCACGTCAGTGTCCTCTTCGTCCTGTTCGGTGTCCGCGTCGTCCTCGCCATCATTTTGTGCCACTTCACCATTGTCATCACCTGACGCTTCCGGGTTGTCGGAATCGCTGTCTGGTTCCTCGAGCGAAGTCAGCAGCTCTTCACCGAGTGCGGCGCGGCGCTTGTTTTCTATGGCGAGAGATTTTTTCTCCTGGCTGTCCCGAAAGGCCTTGCGGGCCTCTTCATTCAGAGGTAGCGACTTGATTTCGCGGCTTTCTTCGGCCAGCGTCACCTGGTCCTCGAGGAACACAAAGTCCGGGTTCTTCACACTCCGTTTTTCGAACAGGCTGGTCAATTCCGGCACTACAGTTTCGAAATCACCGTATTTGCGGTGCCGTACCGGGTTGATCTTGTCCCAGTTAAGGGCATGGTCCAGGGCGCTTTCACCAATCTCCTGGTGATCGTACAGCGCCGGGAACGTGAGGTCGGGCACCACGCCACGGTGTTGAGTGCTGTCACCGGAAATACGATAAAATTTGGACTCAGTCAGCTTGAGCTGGCCTTCGGTCAGTGGTATTAGCGTCTGGACCGTACCTTTGCCGAAGGAGCGATCCCCGACGATCAGGCCGCGCTTGTAATCCTGGATAGCGCCGGCGAAGATCTCCGAGGCCGATGCGCTAAGGCGATTGATCAACACCGCCAGGGGGCCGTCGTAATAGGGTCCGCGCAGGCGTTTGCCGTCGCGCCACACGCGGCGCGATGAGTGACGAATCTGCACGGTGGGGCCGTATTCTATAAACAAACCGGTCAGTTCATTGGCTTCCTGCAGCGAGCCGCCGCCATTGTTACGCAGATCGATGACGATGCCGTCAACCTTGTCTTCACTCTGCAGTTCATCAAGCAGGCGCTTCACGTCGCGGGTGGTGCTTTTGTAGTCCTTCTCGCCGCGACGCATGGCATCGAAGTCAATGTAGAACGCCGGGATGTCGATAACACCGATTTTAAGGACTTTGTCGCCCTTGGGTACTTCCAGCACTTTTTTCTGTGCCGACTGCTCTTCCAGTTTGACCTTGTTGCGCACAATGGTGATGGTTTTGCGATCGCCAGTGGCTGCCGACTTGGCGGGCAGGACCTGCAGGCGCACCGTTGAACCTTTGGGGCCGCGAATCAACTCCACCACTTCGTCCAGGCGCCAGCCGATCACATCCTCGAATTCGCCGTCTTTGTCCTGGGCGACGGCCACGATGCGATCGGAAGGTTTCAGTTCGCCTTGTTTATCAGCCGGCCCTGCGGCGACGAGGCGCGCCACCTTGGTGTATTCATCTTCAAGCTGCAACACAGCGCCGATCCCTTCCAGAGACAGACTCATATTGATGTTGAAGTTTTCCGAACGCCGCGGCGACAGGTAATTGGTATGCGGATCGTACAGTTCGGTCAGGGCATTGGCGTAGATCTGAAAAACATCCTGGTGGTTGTATTGTTTCACCCGCTGCAGTTGGTTGCGGTACCGTTTCACCAGGGTTTCGGCAATTTCGTCGTCGGGCTTTTCCGTCATACGAAGACTGAGTACCTGATTTTTGAGGTGCTTGCGCCAGCGGTCGTCCAGTTCTTTGTTCGATTCCGCCCATGCGCGATCTTCTGTATCGAGCTGGTAATCTTCGTCGATGGAAAAGTCCATTTTTTCGACGCCTTCGGGCAGCGTCTCCACCACTTCTGCCAAGCGGTCTTCCAGACGTTTCTGGAAGCGATTGAAAATGGTGAACCCGGCATCCAGCTGCCCCTTGTGCAAGGCATCATCCATGTCGGTTCGGTAGCGTTCGAACTCTGCGAGATCAGCAGCAGTAAAAAACATTTTTCCGCTGTCGAGACTGTCGATGTAGTTGTCCAGATGCTGTGAAGACAGTTCGTCGTTGTAGCGCAGCTTCGAGTAGTGCCGCTCCTCAAGCTGATCAATCATCTCGACAATGGTTTCGCGCTGCTCGTCGGTGTACTCGATCAGAGCCAGGGCCGGTGTATGCATGCCAAGCAGGAGCAGGCTGCCGAAAAATGTGGCGTGCAGGCCGCGGCGCGCGACCTTCCACAGGGAAGTGGGGGTTGTCAAAATAGCTTTACCTCGTTTGCTTATCGTATGGCCTGCGTTGCTGGATCCGTTCCGGGAAAGCAGTCCTTCTGGTGCCTCAAGCTCAGCGCCAGTGTGTCCAGAGAGTGTAAACCTCTGCGCGTTAGCGTCAAACACTAAAACTATAGAACCCGATTTGGCGGGAAAGTTCGCCGCTCTGCTAACATGGATGCCCGGCGTGCAGCGCGGCAGAATTCAGGCGGGCGCTACCAGGCCAGCTTTTCGTCGCGTACAAACAGCATGTCCATGACAATTTCCCGATTCCAGTTCCTCAGAGCGCTTTCGCTGGCCCGGCGAATGGTGTCCAGTTCCGCCACGGTGCGGATGGAAAATGCCTCTGACACCACCACATGCACCAGCATGTAGGTATTGCGCCCGCGTTTGGTGACACGCAGTTCCACATGATCGTAATCCACTTCGTCCAGCGAGGCGAGCAGGCGTTGTTCGATCTCCTTTACAACGCTATCAGGGGGAGCCATGGCAACGATTTCGCGGAGGCTCTCGAGCAGGATGCCGAAGGGTATTGGCAGGGCAAACAATACAATCAGTATCAACAGTATCGGATCAACCAGCGGTGCGTACTGGGACCACTGGGACCCTTCCATCCACCATGCCACCAAAAAGCCCAGCAGTACCGCAGCGCTTAACAGGCCATCCACCAGCCAGGTACGTGACTCCACCCGGACCAGGTCTGAACGATGCAGTTTGCTGGCGCGGCGCATCAGGGCAGCCACGGTAAAGCAGCCGACGGTCGCTATCAGGCCGTAAATCACTGCCAGGCCGTACTCGGCCTCGTTGCCACCCGCCAGCAGACGCTTGGTCGCCTCTGTTACGGCATAGACGCAAGCGACCAGAATGAACAGGGCCTTGAACAGATTCAAGGTGGGTTCCATCGCGGTATAGCCAAAATGAAACTGCGCGTCGTCGGGGCGCTCGGCCAGCTTGGCAACGCGCAGGGTCAACAGGGCGACGCAGAAGGCAATCAGCGAGTAAATGCCATCGAACAGAATGGCGTCTGAATTGGTCAGTACAGCGAACAATAAAGCCAGTACAACGAAGCAGATAACGCCGTAAAGAGCATAGGTCAGAGCTCGCTGTTCGTGGTGTAGGTGTAATTTTTCCGGCATGTTGGGCCTCCAGGGAGTGCGGCGCTACGGTAGAAGGAGATTTCCCGCCACAACACTCCGCGCCGGCGGGCAGGCGAGGCGAAGCAGGGTACTTGAGCTGGCTGGTTTCAAGTGTAACAATCATTGCCCCACTTCCAACGAGAGTTCTCTCGATGCACAGAAAATATTTCAAGATTCTGCCCGCTCTCTGCCTGACCGCCTGTGGAGTCGGCGCCGTTCACGCTGCCGAAGATGCACCGCAGCTGTCGGTGGAGACCATGAAAAACCTGACCAGGGAACTGTCTTCAGACGCATTCGAGGGCCGCGCACCCGGTACCGCGGGAGAAAAAAAGACGCTGGCGCTGCTGAAAAAGGAGTTTGCCGCGGCTGGCCTGAAGCCGGGGAATGGCGATAGCTGGTTCCAGGATGTGCCGCTGGTTGAGATCACCGCCAGCAATGTCAGTCCCCTGACCATCAAGGGCGGTAAAGCGGACCTGAGCCTGGATTACGGCGATGATATGGTGCTGTTCAGCTACCGGGTGACTCCGGAAACCCGGATTTCCGACAGCGAACTGGTGTTTGTCGGTTACGGCATCAACGCTCCGGAAAAGAACTGGAATGATTACGCCGGTCTGGATGTAAAAGGCAAGACAGTGGTTATTCTGGTCAACGACCCGGATTATGAAACCGAGGGCCTGGAAGGTACCTTCAATGGTCGCGCCATGACCTATTACGGTCGCTGGAGCTATAAATATGAAGAGGCGGCCCGACAGGGCGCAGCCGCAGCGCTGATCGTGCACGACACGGTCCCCGCCGCATACGGCTGGAATGTGGTGGAGTCGTCGAACACCGGCCCGCAACACGTGGCCGACGCAGACAACGACCACATGGACCAAACCCTGGCCAATGGCTGGATCCAGAAATCCGTTGCCGAGAAATTGCTGGCCAGTGCCGGGCGCGACCTGGCCAAGCTGACAGCGGCGGCCAAGAAACCCGGCTTCAAGGCTGTGGATCTTGGGCTGACAGCCTCGGTGTCGTTCGACAATGAGATCGAAAAGCAGAGTTCCAAAAACGTGATTGGCATCCTGCCGGGCACCAGGTACCCCGATGAATACGTGCTCTACACCGGGCACTGGGATCACCTGGGCCGCTGTGGCGCCGATGAATCCGGCGACGACATCTGTAATGGCGCGATCGATAATGCCACCGGCACGGCGGCGCTGGTCGCATTGGCACAGGCCCATGTGGCCGCGGGCCCCGCTGAGCGCAGCCTGGTGTTTCTGGCAGTGACCGCTGAAGAGTCCGGCCTGCTGGGTTCAGAGTCATACGCCGCAAACCCGGTCTACCCGCTGTCGAGCACCGTGGGCGGCGTCAATATGGATGCTTTCAGCATGACGGGCCTGGCCAAGGATGTGGTCGTGGTGGGCAAGGGCAAGTCTGAGCTCGACGCCTATCTGGACCGGGCGCTTGAGGTCGCAGGCCGGGTTGCCCGGCGCGAACCAACGCCGGAAAAAGGATATTACTATCGCTCCGATCATTTCAGTTTCGCCAAGCGCGGCGTGCCGATGATTTATTTTGAAGGTGGTGAAGACCTGGTCAATGGCGGAGTAGCAGCAGGCAGAGCCGCAGCAGAAGATTACACCGAGCACCGTTATCACGGCCCCCAGGACGAGTACAACCCGAACTGGGACTGGAGCGGCACGATGGCAGATCTGCGCCTGTACTATCGCATCGGCCGGGAGTTGGCTGAAACCCGGGATTGGCCCAACTGGGTGGAGGGTGATGAATTTCGCGCCGTCCGCGACAAAAGCCGGGCCGGGAAGAAGTAACAGGCAGCAGGGTTCCCGGGGTCATTTTGCACCTGGCCCCGGGGCCCGCATCAACCGGCTTTGCAGTGGTTCGTCAGATTTATAAGCATAAATATTCTTTAAATAACAATGCGATACAGGTAAATTGTAATCCTGTTTATAGAAATGCTCCTGCGCTGGTTCGCGGCGCAGGCAGTCGCGCCTAAACGCTCGACAGTTTAACTATGTGGGCACCATCGGGCTGTGAGCGAGGCGCAGCCATAGTAGGCTTCCTCTCCAGTGTTGCTCCGTGCCGTGCAACGAAACAACAGTGCGCGGCCATGACGTTTTATTCAGTTGGAGGTCGATTGGCATGCAGGAATTTAACAATAAATGTGCCGTGGTGACCGGCGCCGGCAGTGGCATCGGACGCGTGGTTGCGATGGCTCTGGCGCAGGCTGGTGCCCGAGTGGTAGTAGCTGACGTGGCCGCCTCGGGCCAGGCCACCGCAGATGAGATCAACTCCAGCGGTGGCGCTGCGGTCTTTCAGCAGTGCGATATTCGGGACTCGCTTGCCGTAAAAGCACTGGTGAGCACAGCGGTAGGCCACTTCGGTTCGCTGGACATTGCGGTTAACAACGCCGGGGTCGACCCGGAGGTGCAAGCCGTGGCGCAATGGGATGAGGCGGCTCTGGATCTGATCCTCGATGTGAACGTAAAGGGGCTGTTTTTATGCTTGAAACATCAAATTGCCCAGATGCTGCAGAATCAGGGTGGTGGCGCGATCGTCAATTTGGCCTCGGCGGCCGGGGTGGTCGGTGTCGCAAACAAGCCGGCCTATACAGCCAGCAAGCACGCCGTCGTGGGGTTGACCAAAGCGTCGGCCCTGCAATACGCCGCACAGGGCCTGCGTATTAACGCGGTGTGCCCGGGTGCGGTGGATACGCCCATGCTGGACAACAATCTGGCCGAGGGCGTGGACAAGTCGCTGGTGGGCGCCAATCACCCCATTGGCCGGCTGGCTTCAGCGCAAGAGATTGCACAAGCTATTCTGTGGCTGTGTTCGGACAGGTCGAGCTATGTAGTCGGTCACGCACTGACCGTCGATGGCGGGCTCACCATTCAATAGGCAAGGGGCTGTTTATGAAAGATCTGGATTTTACCGGCAAGGTCGTGCTGGTCACCGGTGGTGGCGCTGGTATCGGTCGTGCGGTTGTGGAGGCGTTTGCAGCGCGCGGCGCATTGGTGGCCGTCGCTGAAATTGATCGGGAACGATGTGCTTCGGTTCAGGCTGCACTGGATGATCGTGGAACAACGGCACTGGTGAGCTGCGCCGATGTCACCCAGCGGGACGATGTCGATCGCGTGATGGAAGAGGTCAAGTCGAAATTTGGCGGTCTCGACGTGCTGGTCAACAACGTGGGTGATTTCCTCGGGTTGATCAAACCCTTCGAATACTGCGATGACGACGACATTGATCGGCTCTACGCCTACAATCTGAAGTCGATTCTGATGGTAAGTCGGGCCGCTATACCCCTGCTGCGGGAGAACGGTCGCGGCGGTTCAATCATCAGTTTCTCTTCCATCGAGGCCTTCCGCGGTATTCCCATGGCAACCACTTATTGCACCTTCAAGCACGCCATTACCGGCTTTACCCGCAGCCTGGCCCTGGAGCTGGCGCCGGAAGGTATCAGGGTCAACGCCATTGCTCCGGAGACCACTGAGACCGAACAGGTCAAGCCTTCAGAGTTGATTGCCCAGGAACATCAGTCGCACACGCGTCGCTGGATTCCCCTGGAGCGTTTTGGTACGCCGGAGGATGCCGCCGGCAGTGCGCTGTTTCTCGCCTCGGAATTGTCCAGCTGGATGACCGGAACAACGCTGAATCTCGACGGCGGAGCACTGGCCGCAGCCGGCTGGTATCGCGATCCCAACGATTTGTGGACCAACGTGCCGGTGGTGACCGGCAATGGCTTTAACTTCTAGTGCGGGCGGTTGAGGTCACAGGGTGAAGAGCACTCCTCGCGCGGCCGCTATCGTCATTCAATTGTGGTGCGCAGAATTTCGTTCAAGGGCTTGCGTTGGCGGGGTGCGTTGTCGCGCTGCGCGTAGCTGTCTTCCAGACCCGTATCGCTGCCCTCGTAACCAATGGCCAAAGCGGTAAACGCTTCTTCAGAATCGCCCAGCCGGAATGCTGTGTGAGCGCGCCCGGGTTCAATCCCGATCATCTGGTGGACGCTCAAACCCCGGCTGGTGGCCTCCAGAGTCAGGAAAGCAGAAGCGGCCCCCAGATCATGCGGAGCGGCCTTGTTGGGCTTGCCATTGTGCTCGAAGCGTTTTTCAATCACACCCAGAACCAGTACCGGGGCATACGCGGTCCAGGGCTGGTTGCCCTCCACCAGCACCCCGTGGATCGCTTGCCATAGCGCAGAATTGTCGGCCTTTACGCCGACGATATAGCGCCAGGGTTGCGCATTGTAGGATGACATGGTCCAGCGCGCTGCTTCGAACAGTGCGGTGATATCAGCCTGGCTGACTCTGCGTGCTGGATCGAAGGTGTAGGGGCTGCGGCGCTGGCGAAACAGGGGATTGATCGGTACGGTGGTGTCCATTGGTTAGTCCTCGCTTGAGTGGGGTCGCGGTATGTTGCAGACTCCAGTCTGGGGCAGCTGAGCCAGGATAAAAATCGAAAATATTCGATCGAACTGTTCGCTTCAATCGAAACCGGGGCTGCGCCTGAGCTAGCCTTCCACCGGGTCATCCAGGTGACTTTGTGTGGCGGCAATGCCCAGCAGGAAGGCCTTGGTATTGGTGCGCAACATGGCTTCTATGTCGGCGTCGTGGCCAAAGTAGGTAAAGGCCTTATGGGACTGCAGTACGCTCATCCCATGCGCCATTGACCAGAAACCCAGCGCGAGTTCTTCCGGCCTGCGGTGAGTAATGCCCCGCCGGTCACACCACAGGGCCAGCGTGGAAATCAGTAAACGAAAACCGGAGGTTCGACTTTCAATGTGTTCCTCTGCGGACAATTCGGCTCCCTGTTTGCCCCACATCAATTCATAAAATGGTTGGTGTTCAACCAGAAACCGCATGTAGGTGCTGCCGAGTGCTGCGATGCAGCGCTCGGTTCCCGCTTCGTGCTGATCCGCGGCCGCTTCGACCTCGTTCGACAGGGCCAGAAAAGCCAGATCAGTGACCGCGTTGAGCAAATCATTTTTGTCGCGAAAATGCCGATAGGGCGCTGCGCTGCTCACGCCCACCCTACGCGCCGCTCCAATCATCGAAAAGGCGAGCAGACCCTGCTCCTCAATGAGCTCTGCGGCACCGAGAATCAGCGCTTTGCGCAGATCGCCGTGGTGGTAGCGCTCTGTAGGGGTCGGGTGTTCTCTGGCAACCAAATGGATTTTTCCGCTGGGCATTGGAATGAATCGGAGTGTCTTACAGTTGGCCTAAAACCGCAATCTGTGCCCCGGCTTTTTGATTGGGGAGTAAGTGTCCGCAGCGGGTGTGGCGAACCGGGTATACTTGGATCATCAATGTTCAATGAGTATTTGCGGTGACTGCATTATGTCGGTAGGGGATCAAGGTGGCACAGCCAGTGTCTATACTTCGGTCGAGGTACGGCGGCCGGGGGTCGCAGGCCCGGGTATCACCATGGATGACGTTGCCTGCGAAATGGCGATTGCCCTGGTCTACAACGGTATTTCTCATGCAGTAATGATGGCATCGCCGTTGCAACTGGACGATTTCGCGCTAGGTTTCAGTCTCACTGAAGGCATTCTGGCGCACCCCGACGAGCTCTACGAGCTGGAGGTGCTGGAGGCTGGCAACGGACTCAGGATAGAGATGAGCGTCGCAGCTGAACGCTTTGCCAAACTGAGGGAACGTCGTCGGACGCTCACCGGCCGCACCGGCTGCGGCCTGTGCGGAGCCGAGTCGCTGAGTGCGGCGATCCGTCCCGCCAGGCGGGTCACCGCGCCGGCCCTGAGTGACGCCGCGGTTCAGGGTGCCATTGCCAACCTGCAACACCATCAGCCGCTGCAGGCGCAAACCGGCGCCAGTCACGGTGCTGCCTGGTGTAGCAGGGAAGGCCGTATTGTTCTGGTGCGCGAAGATGTGGGACGCCACAATGCACTGGACAAACTCATTGGCGCGATGCAGCGATCCGGGGCAATTTCCAGTGCAGACTGTTCCGGGGGCTTTGTCCTGATATCGAGTCGAGCGAGCTATGAAATGGTGCAAAAAAGCTGCGCTGTGGGAATCGGTGCCCTGGTGGCGGTTTCCGCGCCGACTTCGCTGGCGATAGAGCAGGCCCGCCAGGCCGGGCAGTTATTGATCGGGTTCGCCCGACCGGGGCGTCATGTGATCTACCATAACCCGCTACAATAACGGATGCTGTGTTTGGGGAAGCCACGGGGCTGCCTGCTGCGACAGATGATGTTAATGTACGGCGCTTGATTGATTCATCAACGGTCCGCAGGGTGTTTCCGGTGCGCATGGATTTGCCCGCCGAGCCCCGGGGGCCCTACCGGAAATCGACAGTATGAAGGTGAAGCGGTGTGCAGTTGCGTAATTTCAGGTTGCTGGGCACCTGCCCGGACAAAGTGGGTATTGTCGCCAGAATATCCGGCTTTATCGCCGAGCACGGCGGTTCCATTATTCGTGCCAATCAATACGAAGACATCGAAACCCGGATGTTCTACATGCGTTATGTGGTCGATGCCGATACGCTGAATATCGATGCCCCAGGCTTTCGCCAGGCCTTTGCTCCCATAGCGGATGAGCTGAATATGGAGTGGCGCCTTGGCGAATCGGAGCGGCCCCAGCGCGTGGTCTTGCTGGTGAGCAAGCTGGATCATTGCCTGGCAGATCTGCTGCATCTATGGCGCAGTGGTGACCTTCCCTTTGAACTTGTCTGTGTGGTGTCAAACCATGAGGACATGCGCAAGCTGGTCGAGTGGCACGGTGTGCCGTATCACTGTGTCCCGGTCCCCGGCGATCAAACCGGCAAGCAGGCGGCGTTTGAACGAACCTCGCAGTTGATTGCCCGGGCCGCCCCAGACACAATTGTGCTGGCGCGCTACATGCAAATCCTGCCGCCCTGGCTGTGTCGCGACTACCCCAATCGCATTATTAATATCCACCACAGCTTCCTGCCGTCTTTTGTCGGCGCCAAACCCTATCACCAGGCCTTCCAGCGCGGTGTAAAACTGACCGGCGCCACCTGTCACTACGTGACTGAGGAGCTCGATGCGGGGCCGATCATCGAGCAGGATGTGGTGCGTATCCGGCATCACGATACGGTCGAAGACCTGGTGCGGCTGGGCAAAGACGTCGAAAAAACGGTGCTGGCGCGGGGCCTTCGTTACCATCTGGAGGACCGGGTTCTGGTGCAGGGCAGCAAAACGGTGGTGTTCTCCTGAATCAACTAGATAGGCTGCCTGACTCGGTCAGCCCGGAGTGATAGATAATGTCGATGACACTGTGGCACTGCCATAATTCCCGGTCCCTCAGAGCTCTGTGGGCACTCGAAGAGCTGGGGCTGGAATACGATCTGCAGCTGTTGACCTTCCCGCCAAGGGTGTTTGATAAAGATTACCTGTCGCTGAATCCTCTGGGCACGGTGCCCTTCCTGCGTGATGGTGAGGTCGAGATGACCGAGTCAGCTGCCATCCCCCTGTATCTGGTGGAGCGTTACCGGCGCTATGACTTCGGGCTTGAGTCGACCCATTCTGAATACGGCGACTACCTGAACTGGCTGTTTCACAGTGATGCGACGCTGACATTTCCGCAGACCTTGATTTTGCGTTACGGACATTTCGAGCCCCCGGAACGTCGCCTGCCGCAGGCAGCAGAGGATTACCGGAAGTGGTATCTGGCGCGGCTGAAAAAGCTCAATAGCCATCTGCAGGCCAGGGATTATCTGGTGGACCACCGCTTTACCATGGCCGACATCTGTATTGGTTACGCGCTCTACCTGGGTGAACTCATAGGGTTGCACGGCGACTACGAGCCGCAGGTTCAGAACTATTTACAGCGCCTGAAACAGCGCGAAGCCTTTCAGAAAGTGGTGGTGATCGGTGCGGAGACGAGCAACTTCAGGGCGCTTTAGGCGGCGGGGCAGGGGGGCTGCAGGACCCCGCCCTTCCGCACAATCAGTAGTGTCAGCTCGGGACTGCTGGCGGGCAGAGCCTTGGCCCTGCACGGCCCACCGTAGTCACTCTCCGTCAAAGCGGTATTTGAGGGTTACACCGTAAGTCCGCTGTTCGCCCACGGTGACGCGGTAGCTCTCGAAGGGCACCGCTCCAAAGTTGGGGTTGCCCTGGTCGCGGTTGCGGCTTGCACTGATCAGGTAATCCTCGTCGGCCAGGTTTTTACCCCAGAGAATGACATCCCAGTTGCCACTGGCTCCGCTGATCCCTACGCTCGCGTTCAGCAGGGTATAGGCGCCATCCACTACGTCCGGATCGAGATCGGGGAAAAACAGCCGGTCATCCTTGAAGGCAACTTCCCCGCGCACGTACCAGTTGAGGCCATTACCGAGTTCGCCGTTGTAGGTGGCATTGAAATTGGCGCTCCAGGGGCTGGTCTGGTTCAGGCGTTTGCCACTCAGGTCCTGGGTGAAGGAACCATCGGCATTCTCGGTGCAGGCCACAGACTGGAATTGGGGCCTCAGGCATCCAGCGTCGGTGTACTCGTCCCAGCGCGCGTCTACGTAGGCCAGGTTGCCGTCGAGCATCAGCCGCTCTGTGGCCAGCCACTGAAACTCGGCCTCCACGCCCTGAATCTTGACCTTGGCGGCGTTTTTCACCGAGTTGCCAATGCCTTCGTCATCCTGAATATCTACCTGATAGTCGTCGTAAGTCTGGTAAAAAACCGCAGTGTTGAACACCAGGGAGTTGTCCAGCAAGCGGCTTTTTAAACCGATCTCGAAGTTGTCGGCAAGTTCTGAAGAGAACGGTTCGGGGCAGTTTGGTTGTTCCTCCGTGCCTTTGCACACATTGTGGCCGCCGGCCTTGAAACCGCGGTCCCAGCCGCCGTAAACGGACACTTCGTCGTTCAACCAGTAGGTCAGCTTCAAGGTGCCGCTGATTTCGTCCCAGCTGTCTTTTTGGGTGGGAACAGCATTTCCCCACGGTGTCGCGGGAACAAAAGCGCTGTTCAGATCAGCCAACGGACCAAACCCGGTCAACTGGCCTTTGACCGATTCCTTTTCCACATCCGAATAGCGGGCGCCAAAGGTCAGGTCAAGGCCCTCGCGCAAGCTGTAGATGTTGTGCGTAAACAGGGCCCATTCGGAAACGTCCTCGGTGAGGTCGGACACGCCGCCGGCGGAAATGATCAGGTCGGGGTTGATGGCGCCCAACAGGTTGGTGAACGGCACGTAGCTGACAATTTCGGTGTCGGCGTAGAAGGCGCCAAAGATGGATGACCAGTCGCCTTCCTCCCAGGTGAGGCGCAACTCCTGGGTAGTGGTATCGGTGGTCGTGTCCTGGATGAAGGCATTGATTTTGTAGGGTCCGACCGAAGTATCCGCCGTGGCCGGTACCCGGTCTCCCGCCGAATTGATAAAGCCGCTGTCATCGACTCCGGTAGTGAGATTGGCCCAGGCCTGGTCGCTGGTCACTGACGTGAGGGACCAGCTGTCGCTGATTTCCCAGTCCATATTCAGCGACCAGATCTCAGTGCTCGAGCTGCGGTCAGTTGCCGCCGAGTGGGCGGTTTTACGGGAATAGGGGTCGAGTATTTGTAGCTGGCTTTGCGCTGGATCGGTGATGCCTACAACATTGCTTTCCCAGGTACTGTACAGGTCGCCGTACTGCTGGGCGACTGACGTGCTGCCGAACACGTCCACCTCGTGATCCTCGTAGCCCAGCACTGCGCTGAAATTGTCGCTCGCTTCCCACAGCAGGCGGACGCGATATCCGGAGGCATCCACTGCGCCCATCCGGTCGTCATCAGTGCTGATATTGTAGTGCGTACCATCGCGTTGATTGTCGTAAGCGCTGGCCCGCAAGCCGACCTGGTCGCCCAGTGGCAAATTGCCTCCCAGGCGGAATTCCTGCAGGCCGATATTGCCGAAATTGCCCTCGACATAACCATCCATAAACTCGGTGTCGGGACGCTTGGTGAACTGCGAGATCGCACCAGAGGACACCTCCTTGCCGAACAGGGTAGCCTGGGGCCCTTTGAGAATTTCGATGCGCTCTATGTCGGCCATGTTGTTGTACGCTGATTCAGGGGCGCCCAGGGGGACTTCATCGATGAAAATCCCCACCGCAGGGCGAATAGCGGGCACAAACGAATTGGTGCCAACGCCTCGAATACGAATGACCTTGCCAAAACCATCGGCACCGCCGGTAACGGTGATGCCCGAGGCAATTTTGTTGAGGTCACTGAAGTCCCGCGTGTTGGTTTTTGCCAGCATGTCCGCGGAAAGGGCGGATACAGAAGATGGCACGTCCTGCACCGTCTGGGTTCGTTTCTGGGCGGTGACCAGCACTTCCTCCAGCTGCGCACTGACGGGCGCTGCCAGAGTTGCCGAAAGTGCTGCGGAGAGTGCTGCGGCCAGCGGGGTGAGCTGACGCGATACGTAATTGCGCGGGTGAGCGTGTGCCATCTCGGATACCTTCTTTAATTATTGTATCTGGGGTGAATGCTGCTGTTATCTGGCTCAAAAATAAAGGCCAAATAATTATCCTTTGTTCCTCGAATGTCTATAGATGGAACAAAATTAATTGATATGTTCCCTTTTGCCGGATACTTTTATAGACCAGTGCAGATCACAGGGCCGACTGATGTCGCCAACAAACTCCCTACAACACGGTACAGAGGCAGCCAGTGCGCGCCAGCAACATACGCGCAAGCGCTTGCTCGATGCGGCCAGGGATCTGTTTCACCAGCAGGGCATTGCCGCTACTTCGATCAGTCAGATTATCGACGCATCGGAGCACGGTCGCACGACCTTTTATCGCTATTTTCGTGATCTGGATGATGTTTTAAATCAAGTGGTTATACGCGATTTCGAACAGCTGATCGAGGATTTCACCGAGCAGCGGTTCGACCACGGAGACCCGGTAGTACAGATCGTCGAGGACACCTGCTGGTTTTTTCGCCAGATGCGCGTCAGAGCGGGCCTGAACATCCTCTTTACCGACCGCGATCGACAGCTCAGCAAGCGCATATCCACCTCGATTGAGAAATTCCGGGAGGTTGGGCGGGCATACTCCCGGCCCACGTTTGAAGCGGCCAGCCGCCTGCACCTGTTGCGAGATGGCGTGACGCTGGAGCGTTATGTGGAGTGGAACACCTTTGTTCTGGTATCCATGCTGAGCACCCCCTTTGGCTTTACTTCCAACGAATTTCTGCTGCGCGATGCGCTGCGCGCTTTTTTTGTTCCCTCACTCATCAAAATCGATTGCGCTGTTGCCATCGACTGTTCGGAGCCTCCCGTATGAAACCTCATGTGAACTGGCTGGTAGGCACCGGTTTGCTGTTCGCCAGCTTTATGGCCACAGCGGCACAGCCCAATGTGATCGTTATTCTGGCCGACGATCTGGGCTGGAATGATGTTGGCTTTCACGGTGGGGATATTGATACCCCGTCGCTGGACCGGCTGGCGGCCGAGGGGATGCAACTGGATCGATTCTATACCACGCCGATCTGCTCCCCCACCCGGGCCGCCCTGATGACCGGACGCAACCCGATGCGCCTCGGCGTTGCCTACGCCACCATAATGCCGTGGTACACCAACGGTATTCATCCGGATGAGGAGTTTTTGCCGCAGAGTTTCCTCGCGGCTGGCTACCAGACGGCAATGGTGGGTAAGTGGCACCTCGGTCACGCGCAGCAGACCTATCACCCCAATGAGCGCGGTTTTGAACATTTTTACGGTCATTTGCACACTGAGGTCGGGTATTTTCCGCCGTTTGAAAATCAGGGGGGTATCGACTTTCAGCGCAATGGTCAGACTATCGACGATCAGGGCTATGAAACCTTCCTGCTCGGGAATGAAGTCAGCCGCTACATCCGGGACCGCGATCGAGCCAGGCCCTTTTTCATCTACATGCCGTTTCTCGCGCCCCATACACCACTGGAGGCACCTCCGGAATTGTTGGAGAAGTACGCCGATATCAATACTGACCTGGCCCCGGCCCGCAGCGAGCAAACCGACAGTACACGGCAGATTTCAAAGCTGTTGATGCAGCCCAGTGCGCGCCCGGCCTATGCCGCGGTCGTGGATGCGATGGATCAGGCCATTGGCGGGGTATTGCAAACGCTCGATGAAGAGGGGCTCAGGGAAGATACGCTGGTGCTGTTTTTCAGTGATAACGGCGGCGCGGCGTATTCCGTGGGCGGCGCCGACAACGCTCCGCTCAGAGGCGGCAAAGGCGACACTTTTGAAGGCGGAATACGGGTCGTGTCGGTAATCCGCTGGCCGGGGCGGGTACCCGCAGGGGAGACCATGGACCAGATTATGACGGTGATGGACGTCTTCCCAACTCTGGCTGAGGCCGTGGATGTTGAGGTTCAAGAGGGTTTTCCCCTGGACGGTCGCAGTCTGTGGCCCGCCATTGAGCACGGGGCGGCGGCGCCGCGAGACGACTACGTCTTTTTCGCATCGGAAACACCGATCTACGGGCATTTTAATCTCACGCTGTTCAACGACGAGTGGAAGCTGGTTCAGGAGATCGATCAGGACCAACTGACGACCACAGTGACCAATCACCTGTTTCGCATCAGTGACGATCCGAATGAATACAACAACCTGGCCAGCGCTCACCCGGATGTGGTGCAGGAACTGGCCGAGCGGGTGCAAAGCTGGCGAGCGCTCTACCCCATCAGTGGTACCCGGTCGCAGCTGGTACCGCCCCCGGGATGGCGGGCACCCATTGACTGGGCCACCTATCCACAGCCACTGGACCAGTTGCAATCGGACCCGGCACCGGGAATGCCGCCACCGAAATTCCTGCGCGTTCTCGATCTGCAACACGGTGAACGTGGGCGCCTGGAGTACGATTGCGAATCCAAGTGGTACCTGGGCGGCTTGTGCCTGAAGAATCGATAACACGCTAATCTAATAACCTCTGGAGGCCGGCAATGCGGTTTGTAAAGGCACTTTTAATGTTGTCTGGAGCCATTGTCTGGTTGGCCCTGGCAGCCTGGTTGTTGCTGGGTGATGAGTTTCTGAGAGAGGCTAATGAGACCCGGGCGGAAGTCGTGGGCACCGCCGCCGATCGTTACATTGCCAGCCAGAGCGCTCCAGCTCCTGCCGAAGGTGAGGTCAAGACGGTCGCCGGCCTGCATCACATTCCGGTGGCAGTCGAGCGCATCCGGCCCAATATTTGGCGTGCCAAAGGGGTTGCCAACAGCTACCTGATTGCCACCGACGAGGGCAACGTTTTGTTTGATGGCGGCCTGGCAACACAGGCTGCAAAACAGAAGCGCCTGCTGCAGGACGCTGCGCCGGGAGATTTGAAATACATTATTCTGTCGCACTCTCACGCCGACCATATCGGCGCGACGAAGTTTTGGCGGCAGGAATTTCCCGGCGCTCAGATCATAACCCACCAGCGGTTCGCTGCTGGTCAGCGTTATCTTACCGATCTTCAACAGTACTTCTGGAACCGCAACCGGCTACTGTACACCTTCATGCCCGAAGCTCCCGCCGAGCCGGGCTCCCTCTTTGCCTACGGCGGAATACAGGCGGACATCACTGTTACCGACGATGCTCCCTATCGCTTTACGCTGGGTGATCGCGAGTTTGTGGTACTGCCGTCGCCGGGTGCCGAGGGCGACGATAATCTGGTGCTCTGGCTACCGGAGGAACACGCGCTGTTTTCCGGCGATGTGTTCGGTCCGCTGTTTCCGATGGTGCCGAATCTGTTTACCTTGCGGGGGGAGAAGTTCCGCGACCCCATAGCCTATGTGGAAACTCTCGATCGCCTGATCGCGCTGCAGCCGGAATTAATCCTGCCCAGCCACTTTGACCCCATAGCCGGCCCCGAGAGACTGGCTGCTGATTTGCAAAAAATGCGCGACGCCACGCTTTATATCCACGACCAGACCATCGCGGGTATGAATGCGGGCAAGTCCCTGTGGCAGCTCATGCGTGACATACAGCTGCCCGAGACACTGAATCTCAGCCAGGGTCATGGCAAGGTGTCCTGGAATGTGCGCTCGATCTGGGAGTATTACAGTACCTGGTTCCACTTTGAGTCCACCACCGAGCTCTATCCGGTGCCCGTGGCGACCATTTACCCCGAACTGGCGTCGATGATTGGAGCAGAACCTCTGGCCGCCCGGGCTCGAACTGCCCTGGCGATGGGAGAACCAGTTACCGCATTGCACTATGTCGAAATCGCCCTGGCAGCGTCCCAGGGTGATGGGCTCTTGCTACAGATTCGCCTCGATGCGCTGCTGCAGCTCCTGGAGCGCGCACAAAGCACCACGGGTAACTTCAGTGAGGTGGGCTGGCTGCGATCGCGGATCGAGATGACAAGGCAGGCTCTGAGCGACCAGGCTGCGATGGTGCAAG
>Ga0115567_10002179_pt1 | contig 19443 bp, 19 predicted proteins | sample COGITO_mtgs_1204_2_FD_88679 | JGI IMG/M metagenome (GOLD analysis project Ga0115567, IMG submission 88679) | Pelagic marine microbial communities from North Sea - COGITO_mtgs_120412 | ecosystem: Environmental > Aquatic > Marine > Epipelagic | place: Germany:Helgoland, sampling site Kabeltonne... | reverse complement strand
GCCGTGGTACTCCCATCCTGCTCCGCGGCGCGTGCGCCGTTGGGCATCTCTCCGCCCTCCGATGCATCTGTCTTGAGCGGCACCCCATCCCCCCGCGCACTCCCCGTCATGGAAAAGAGTGAGGACTTTGCGGAAGAGAGCCACGATGACTTGCCCGCTGCACGTGCTTGTTGCGCCACTGTGCCCGCCGCACTCGCGGCGTCTCGCATCAAGCCCGACTGCTGAAGGTCTGACGCTTTGGCCTTGGCCTCCGCACCGAATGAGCCCAGGGCTTGGCCAAACAGCGAGAGTCGCCCACCAAGGTCCTTACCCAAATCTTTGACCAAGTCCTTGCCCTTGCGCACGCTTTCCTGCAAGGTTTGAACAGCAGCACGCGTAAGCCTATCCACACGCAGCAGTACCGCCTGCTTATAATTCATCGGTAGCTGTAGCCGGTGAGAGTAGCAAGGCCGTGGCGGGGCGCTCGCCTGCATCCGGTAGGCATCCATGCGCCGGCGGTACTCCTGGTACTCGCGTCGCACGCTAGGGAGCAGCTCCTCTCTCATGCGCCCAACGTCACCTACGGCCTGAAAGTGCAGCATGGTGCACTCAAGAAGTGCATCGGCGTCATAGAGAGACGCTTCGAACTCGCGGAGCAGCTGGATCGCGCGGCCCATGTCGTCACACGCCATCAGCTTGTCCTCGCAAAGCTTGAATATCGCGAGCGCAACTTGAAAGATCGTCTGCGGGCCCTTGCAGAATACAGCGTCCCACACACGCGCAACCGTCTCGCACGGCATGCGGTTGCAAAAGATGCAAAGGAACCACTGGCCGCACACCATTCCTGGGTCCATCCCGAGCGTGTCTAGGTGCGCCGCGAGGCGCGGGAGATGCTTCCGGAGGAGCTGCGAGAATAGCTTGTTGTCGACTTGCGCGCCAAGCATAGGCGGAGCAAAATGGTTGGGCAGGAGCGAGTCAGAGATGTGGGATATGATCCAGAAAGCGTCTTCCTCGCGAACGTCCATGATCAGAAGGATTCCCACGATGAAGTTCATGCTTTGACAGTAGCCGACCGCAGGGTTGTAGAGCGCATACGAGTTGAGGACGCGATGCAGCGCCGCAATGCCCTCTGCACCGTGCGCAGACTCTTTATCAAGCAGTGGGTGTCCTGGAAACGTCCGGTCAAGGTCGAGCTCCAGCTCCTGGTTCCGGTCCCGCCCCTCGCTTCGCTGCAGCAGCGCAGGGAACACGTGTTCGCCCTTGGCCGCCCTCGCCTTGGCCACCCCGCACAGCAGCGGCCACACAAAAGGCCTGAACTCCGCGGGGACACCGTTCATAACGGGGCCCCGCAGTAGCCGGCGCGCTGCACGCGTACGCTCGCCTGCGGCCTCTGTCTGCTCGATGCGCGACTGTGTCGCCTCGTCCACCGCCGAGATCTTTGCCTTGATCTCGTCCGTCAGAACCTTCCACTGCTCCCGTACCCCTTCTCGTCGCTCCGCCTGCCAAGCACCTCAGCAATCAGATGACGCTCCCCGCCGTGTTCCGGGCGCCTCGGTTTCTTGTCGCACGAACGCGCTGAGCGCGGTTTAGGTTTCGGTTCTCGGTGCGCGCGAAAGCTTTCGCTGATCGCAGCTACGGCCAGGGGACCCAGTCAAAGCCTGTCTTGACAGCTGGTTCTGTAGGACAATAGAAAAAGCTTTGTCAGTTGTCAGTCGGGAGCAACCATCGTGAGCGAGTGCTGACGGAACGCCGGAACCAGCTCCGCGGCGATCGTAAAGCCATACCTGTCAGAGCTTCGGCTTCAGTCCGGTTCCCGAGACTATCGCACTGCAAAACGGTAAACGGACGCTGCGCTGGCCTAGAGCCTGGCCAGCCGTAATAAGACCACGACAAGCTTCCGTACGTTACCGCGGGCCGGGAGGCCCGCTGCAAGCAAGCTACCAGGGCTGCTTCGGTAGGGACATTACTCGTCACATGTCCCTCCCTCCGAGGCCATTTTGGCTCTCGAATGCTGCTGGAAGAGAAATACCGGGTGCAATGCCAGGCGGCCCTGCTGCGGGCCGGAAGACCTGTTCCGCACGAGGCGGGATGTATTCCTGGGGGGGGCGGGGCGGGTGACGCAGACGTCGGGCACAGTTCTCAGTTCACTTTTGACATTTTGTCAACATCGCATCCTACCAACTTCACCGACATCCCAACGGCGACATCCCAACCTCGCATATGCGAGGTCTAGGAGGGAAGGCGGCCAAGGGCCCAATGGACATGGATAGTGAGGGGCTCGACCGCACAGAGCTGGAGAGCATCAAGCGGGTAGACCCTTGCCAATGCGCTATCCAGCCTGACGCCTCTCGATCAGGGGCAACGAGCGCCCGGCCATGTCCGTTCTCCGCGCGAGCTGCGCAGCACCATTCACGCAGATTTCGCAGATTTGTGTCAGCATCCGCACTGATGTTTCACAGACAGGAAGAAAAAGAGGGGTTGGGCGCATCGGGTGACGGACGGAGCGATTGCAGGTTTTTGAACGGCTAGATCGCAAGGGCGACGGCTACATCGACAAGGACGAGATCAAGCAGCAGTTCCTGCTCCTTGGTTACATGCCCAAGCGGCAGACAGACTACGGCCTTCCAGAGGAGGAGGATATCGTGTGGGAGGTCCAAATACTCTGCTTCCTGAGCGGCACAGATTCGGCGATGGTTTCAGGTTTCGAGGAGGTTTTAGGTGGCTGAAAGCGCGGTGCCGCAGGTGGACGAGGACGGCGACAGGCTGATCGATTGGGAGAACTTTGTGAACCTGTACGTGCGCTGCCGCCGGGACAAGACTGGCTGTGAGCCAAAGCGACTCTTCAACCTGATAGAGTTCATGATCAATGACAAGGACGGGGGCGGTACGATCAACGAGGACGAGATCATGGAGGTGCTGTACCACCGTTACGGCAAGGACGCCATGCAGAAGATGACAGACGAGGTATTCAAGCATGATCGCGACGGGGACAAGGAATTGGACTTCCAGGAGTTTCTGGCCATCGTCAATGCGGGTATGCACAAGCAGGCCTCCTCCGCTGCAGAGAACACCAAGGCTAAACCTAAGAGGCGCTAGTAGAGCCAGCGCGCTAGCCGCGCCAGCGCGCCCAAAGCGCGTGGCAGTGAAACAAAGGGGCAGAGAGTCGGTGGATGCTGTGGACTGAGTGGAATAGTGGATGTGAATGCTTTTAAAGGGCCAGCGGCGAGACTGCGCGGCGCGCACGCTGCGCGACCGAGCCTGCGCGACCGAGCAAGCTCGCAAGCGGCAGCTTGTAGGGCTGCGGGGTGTCACAAGCGGCAGCTTTGTTGGCAACAGACAGAAGCACGTGAATTGACCGAAATTGCGCGTTTGGGAGATTCAATGGCGCTTCTAAGGGGCCTCGATCAGCCTTGCGCTAGTAGCCAAGGAGCCGCGACAGGCCCGCAGTCAGGCCAAGCGCCGCCCCTGGCGCTGCCCTGGGCGCGAGGCTTCCCGCGCTGGGGGGCACCACCCTGTCGGGATCGTCTCTGCCCGCCGCGTCCTGGACACCGCCGCCCGGCCGAGGCGCCTCGGCCGAGCACGCTGCGGGAGCCGGCGCCGCAGGCGCAAGGCTGGGCGAGGTGGGCCCGACGCGACGCGCGCCTCCTCGCCCACCGAGCGCTTTTGGCGGCAGAGCCCGGCGCGCCCGCCCGCCAGGGCGCGCTGCAACACCCGCAGATCCGGTGCCCGCAGTTTCCGACAGGACGCTAGGGCCTGCGCTGGGGAGACGAGGCAGCGGCTGCAAGATGCTTTGCACTGCTGCGGAGTCGGATGCAGCCCGCAGCAGCTGCATAGGCGGCGGCAGCGGCGGCAGCGGCGGCAGCGGCGGCAGCGGCGGAGCCATTGCCGATAAGGCCCCCGTGTCGGCATCCACGAGGTCAGTCTTAGCCGCGCTGACGAACGCTGTGGCGGACGAGTGCACTCCAAGGGCGTTGTACCAGGAGGAGAGAGTGCGAACAAGCAGAGCAGCCGCCGCACGGCGCTCCAGAATGCGGCCGACCCGCTTCAGCCCGAGTACGAGCTTGCGCCGCGAGACCGCGAGCGATAGCCGGTGGAGAACCTCGCGTTGCGCCCGACGCCGCATGCGCTGCGAAAGTGAGCGCTGCAGCGCTGCCTGGTGCCGCGCGAGAGCGCCGCGCGCTGCTGAAAGTGCCTCCGACACACCGGCGAGCTCCTGGCGAATCTCCATAGCCTCGACAGCGGCGAGAGAGGGAGCTCCGCCACAGGTACTGCCCGGGTGAGTCTCCTGTGCCACCGAACTTGGCTCCACGGCGGCGGCATCTTGCAGAGATCGAAGCCCAGCCGCTGTCGCCATCGCCTCTGCCTCGCGCGCGCGTGACGCTGCGAGATGCTCGTGCAGGCGCGTAACTTGGGCTGTCTTGCTCTCAGCTTCTGCCCCTACCACCTCGAGCCGCTGCTTGAGACTCAAGACTTGGAATTCGGTGCGCTCGAGCCTCATCTCCAGCGCCTGCTCTCGCTCGCTCCTCAGACGCTTCTCCAGCGGACTCCGCAACAATCGTACACCAATCGTTCCATCAGCACCCCGCCGACGCCTGACCGAGCTAAGCACACTTGAGGGGGTGCTTCGCTTGACCTTCGCACTCTGTGGCGTGGATGCTTCGGTATCCTGCGTGTCCTGTGGCGTGGACGGCAATGCGCTGGAGTTCGTGAGCGCTTCGTCCCCTGCTGCAGTGTTCTGGGCGTATGTTTCTGTTGGTTCAGACAGCGATTCTCCCGACGCGGGCTCTTGGGGAGCTGCGCCGCTCATAGGGCTCTCGGCAGGCGACAAGGCTCTGAGGTTCGAAAGCGCTGCCTTTCGCTTCGACTTGTGAGTGCGGGGCGTCACGGCGCGCGAGGTACGCAGACCCATAACGACCGGTCGAAACGGCGATTCTTTCACATTTTCAGTATGGCCAAGCTTGCCCGGCGCGCCCTGCACAGATTTCTCGGGCGTGCTCGTTCCTTGCGGTCCGCTTGACGCGTTCGTGATATCCCCGAGCAGCGCTCGGGTGCGGGACCCGGGGGCAGCAACTAATGTGCTACTGTCGGGGATCTGAGCCATGTCAACGGCCATGGCTTGAGCTACCCCCTCTACGACTGCCGAAATAACGGACTTTCCATACTTTGTACTTAGGTTCTAAGTTGACCACAGCCACTTTTTGGGTGGTTCCAAAACGTTCATTACAAGCAATTGAACTTCGATCCCGTGCGGCACTGACAGTAATCGCGCATCCCGCACTGCTTCTGCGAAAGCGCCCGACGCTTTGGCGCATCTAATAGTAGTAGTTGATGTGCACAGATTGGCAGACCTGCGGCGTTGTTGGTGTGTAGGTAGGTCTTTGCGCTCGAATCCTGCTGGATGGACCAGGTCCAGAACCAGACGAGCCTCCCGTCAATGGTGCGTCGAGACGTGGACGGGGTAGCGTGCCATTACGCCTCCCAGAAAACATGGACATTTGGGAATCTGGTGCCTCTTCAACCCGTCCCCCGGTCCTAATCTCGCATGCGTCTTGGCTACCAACGGGTTTGGCGGCTGAGGGATTGGCAACCGCCGATCCCTCTTCGACTTGCCGCCCTTGCAGAGGGGATTTCACTCTAGTTTGGGCCAGATGAAGAAAGAATCCAACACACAAATTCGTGGTAACCAGGTCATCTCCTCGGAGTTCTGCTCAGGAAACGCAGCGTCTGTGGAGGCTGTGGATGATGCGTGCACGTCCTTCGAGCTGCGAACGGCTCCGGACTGTGCCGGACAGGCGTGCGAGACCAACTATCGCACTTGGTTCCACTTCTCTGTCACGGGCGCACAGCAGGACCAGACGCTGCAATTCGCGGTGCTCAATCTGAACCCGCAGAGCAAGATGTTCGTGCAAGGCATGAAGCCATCGTTTCGAGTCGGCGCTGGCCCCGGCGGCAAGTGGGAACGTGTACCCACTGAGGTGACGCACACCTGCAGCGAGGGGCGGCAGTTTCGGGTATCGTGGCGCTTCAAGTTCTCAGCCGGGGGGGCGCCGGTGTTCTTTGCCTTCACGCCGCCCTACTCGTACGAGGAGGTGGTGCGCAAGGTGGACGAGCTCGAGGCCCACTTCGGGCCCGCCTCGGGATACTCGCGCGCGCGCGCAGACGCCGTGTACTTTGAGCGTGAAACACTGGTGCGGTCGCTGGAGGGTCGGCGAGTGGAACTGCTCACCATCACGGACGTGGGTGGTATGTCGGAGGAGGCAGAAGGGTCGATGGAGGGCTGCTTTCCCGATACGGGCCCGGCGGGGCGCTCCGTGCGGCTGTTCCCGGGCAAGACCTACTTCCTACTGTCGGCCCGCGTGCACCCCGGCGAGGCGCCGGCGCAGTGGATGTGGGACGGGCTGATGGACTTTCTGTTGTCGCGCGACGACCCGCGGGCTCGGGCGCTGAGAGCCAACTTCGTCTTCAAGGTGGTGCCGGTGCTGAACCCGGACGGCGTCGCGCGCGGCCACTACCGCGCAGACACGCAGGGCCTCAACCTCAACCGCTTCTACGACGCCCCTGACCCCGCCCGCCATCCCACCATCTGGGCCCTCCGCGCCCTCGCAGTGCAGCTCGCTCAGTCGCCGCGCGTCGCGCTCCGCTACTTTGTCGACCTGCACGCACACGCGACCAAGCGCGGGTGCTTCTGCTACGCGAACGCGCTGCCGGGCTGGCAGCAGCAGCTGGACAACCTTCTTTTTGCGCGACTCATCGCGACCAACGCGCCGCACTTCGACTATTCGGCGTGCATCTTCTCGGAGAAGGCTATGGAGTCGCGCGACAAGAACGGGCAGTCCAAGGAGGGCTGCTCGCGCGTCGGCATATACCGCGCGACGGGCCTGACCCACTGCATCACGGTCGAGTGCAACTACAACTCGGGGCGGTCGGTCAATCACAAGGCGCCCGCTGCAACGCAGGACCCGCGCGCGTCGCCGCCAGAGGTGTTCCGCGGCGCCCCGCCCAAGTACGGGACCGCAATCTTCCGCGAGGTGGGGCGGGGCGTAGCGCTGGCAGCGCTCGACATGGGCGAGCTCAACCCGTGGTCACGCGTGGCGTGCGCGCAGCACAAGTCGCTGGCGGAGCTGCGCGAGTGGGTAAAGAAGACGGGGCTGTCGGGAACGGAGCCGTACCGCGGGCAGCTAGTTGACGAGCGCCGCCGCGAGGACGAGGCGCGCCGCGAGGAGGCCCGCGCCGAGCGCGCCCGCGAAAAGGCCGCCGCCGCCAACCCGCCGGTCCCGCGCCCGCGACTGCGCCCCGCGCCACGGCAAGCGGTGCAGGCTGGGCACGCGTCGGGGCGGGGGCAGGGGGAGGAGGCGGCGGGAGGCAAGAGCTCGGAGGCCTCAGCGGGGGGCGGGCCTGGCGGAGGGCGGCGCGTGGTGAGGGTGCCGGGGGTGGCAGTGTGGGGCAAGGCGCGCGTTGCAGCAGCAAGGCCGCAGCGGGGGGCGGGGCCAGGGAGCGCATGCCTGGTGGGGGACGAGCCGGCGGCGATGGGCGAGGCGGGGGGGGAGCCGCCGAATGGCTCCAAGGGCGCGCGGGGGAGAAGTGGGTCGGCGCCCGGGAGCCGGCCAGGGAGCAGCCGGGGGCTCGCGCAGGAGCCTCCCGCGGGAGAGAGGAACCGGGAGGCCGCGGGGCATCCTCCGCCAAGTGCGCGCGGTGTTGGGGCGGGCGCGGCGCCGCGCACTGCGAGGCTTCTGTCGGGGGAGCGGGCGCGCCCGCCCAGCGGGGGCTCCAACATGGTGCTCTCTCTGGCACTCCCTGGCGCCGGGGCGCTGGGAGCGCTGGGCTTCGCCGCGCAGGCGGGAGCCACTACCGTCGCTGCGGTCGGGCTCCCCTCAGTGGGTGTGCGGCGCGAGAGCGAGAGCAGCGCGTCGCGGGAGCAAGCGGGGTCTGCGGGGATCAGCGCGGGAATGGGAATGGAGTCACTGGCGCTTGACGCCGCGCTGAGAGCGACCGCAAGTGAGCGGGCAGAGGGGGCGCTGGTCGACCGCTTTCGGGGCGCCACGGGCCTCGCGCGCGCGCTAGAGGATCGGGCGGGGGGCGGAGAGGCGGGGGCAGAGAGCCACGTCAATGGCTCCAACACGTCGCTCCTCGAGGCGTTCTCCTCGCCGCACAGCGCGGCTGGCAGGACAGGCAGCCGCGATGCCGGCCGGCCTTTGGCGCTGCGGTGGGAGGCTGAGGCGCCCGCGCCTCGTGCGCCCGCTCCTCCGCAGGCCACCGCAAATTCCAATCAAAAGATCCCGCGCCCGGGCGCCACTGCGGCCGTGGCGCGCGCGGGACGCCAGCCGTTGAGCGCCACCGCTGGGGCGGCGGCGGTGCGGGACCTGCTAGGTGGTCAAGGTCTGGGATGCATTGGAGCCATTAGCAGGGTCGGCGTCACAGGGACTGGAATGTCGGGCGGAGCTGCGTCTGGCGGAGCTGCATCTGGCGGTGCCGGCGCGGAAAGCGGCAGAGGGCCCCCGGGCTTCGGCTGGGCCGCGGCCGACGCAAGGGGCTCGCCCGCGAGTGCCCTCCACCGCCCGCTTTCCGATGTCAACATCAACGGAGTGGCGCACAAAGCCAGCGCAAGGGCGGCGGGTTTAGGGTTTAGCTCTGGGCCTCGCGGCTCGCGCGATGCTCCTGCCAAGCCGACGCGCGCTGAGCCATCGAAGCTTCGGTGGGGGGGCGGGGCAGGGGGAGGGGGGGCGGCGCCCTCGGGCAGTGAGAGCCTGAGAATCCGCAGCGACTTCCCGCAGGTGGGCCGCGGGGTCGTGCGCGCGCCTGGCTGAAGGGCCTCGGCGCGGGCGCGGGCGCAAGGTGAGAGCGCTAACGGTGAGGCTCTCACTGGACTGCTGTGCAAAGGTCGGGTTGGCTGTCGCTTACACCACCGCGTATATAGACCTACAGGGTGAAAACTGAGTGACAATGAAATCAATGTAGAGTACTCGCTGCGCCACAGCGCCCGCATGGCCGCGCTCAGGCCTCGGGCAGACGTGCTTTCGCGATGAGTTCTTGCACACACGTCCCTGCAGCAACTTGCCTCGGCATGTTTTGGACAAATTTACTACCTACTTATTGGCTCACTTCGGCAGGGCACCACCTCGCAACCGGAAAACGCGAGACGTCACTGCGCGACCTCGATGTTGAGCATGAGGGCCGCGGCGAGGGAGGAGCTTGGGAGGCCCGTAGAGGAGCTGTCGCCCGCGATGAAGCGGGACACCGCGCCCGCGAGGAGCGAGGGGAGCGCCAGCTTGCAGGCAGAGCACGCGGTTCCTTGCCGGCCGTGCAGGCGGGCGAAGCCAGGGCTGTGAGGGCTCGAGGACGTGTGAGGGCTCGAGGCCTCCGACGCTGGGGAGGCCTCCGGGCTGGCGCTGCGGCTGGACGCGCGCGCCACCAGCGTCCAATCGGGGCTGCGCGCACCGGCAGCCTCGCCGCCGCGCCCCGCTGTCTCGCGCCACCGCCTGACGGGCGCCGCGGCCAGCACCGGCACCGTGTCCTCCTCCTCGTCGTCCAGTGCGCCGCCGCTCGCGATGTGCTCGGCACGAGGGGAAGAGATGGGTCGCGATGCTCCAGAGGATTGGTGTGCAACAGCTCCAACAACGTGTCTGTCCTCGTCCTCGCTCGCGCTCTCCTCCTCGTCCTCCTCGATCCCGAGCGCCCGCAGCTCCCGCTCCTCCTCTGCCCGCTGCAGCGCTGCTGCCGCCACCTTCTCTGCTGTCGTTGCAGCGCCACCCCACGCGGCTGAGGACACGCCCGCCGTGCGGGCGGTTTTGGGGGAGCGGGAGGACGCTGTCATGTCGCGCATGCGGCTCGCGTAGCTTCCCGCGCCCCCAGCGGCCGCCGCCCCGAGCCGCTGCCGGATGCTCTGCACTGTCTCGGTCTCGGCGGCCGCTCCGCAAGCAAGGCCCTCGCTGGCGTCGGCGCCCGCCTCCCTCAGCCCAAGCCCGGGGTGCTCGGCCGTGCGCGGCTCCCCCGGCCCACCAGCCATCCATGCTCTCCTCGCCCCACCTTCGCCCGCGCCAGCGCCCGCGCCAGCGCCCGCGCCCGCGCCCGCGCACGGGACCGCTGCGCGCCCCAGCAGCCGTGAGCGGATGCGGTCTACGGTGTCCCCTGCGCTGTGCGCGTCGCCCGCGTCTTGCGCGAGTCGTGGAGACGCCCCACCCAGCTGAGAGGGCGAAGCCTGCACTCCGCCGCGAGGCCCGCCGGCCCGCGCGCCCCCTTCGCCCCCGCCCTCCGTCGCGCTATCGGCCCCCGCCTGCGCCGCGCGGCGCTCCGCACGCCAACGTGCTAGCAGGTCCTCCTCTTCGTCCCCCGCGGCGGGCCCCTCCGCCTGCATGCCCGCGGCTGCATGCCCGCGCCCATCCCCGACCACACCCACCCAGAAGCCTCTGCTCCTCTGGCCCTCCGCCCCACTCCACCTCTCGCGCCGCCCGCCCGCGCTCGCCGGGCGCCGCGGCAGCGCCCCGCTCTCCACGCTCGGCGCCTGTGCTGCGGCTGGCGCTGCGGCCGGCACCGCCTCTGCGGCCTTGTCGCCCAACCGCGCTGGCGCCTGGTCGGAGCCGCGGGGAGCCGTCGAGGTGTGGCAGCGACGGCTCCCGCGCGAGTCCTCGGCCCTCCGCATGGCAGCTTCCGCGGCGGACTCGCCCTCGAGCTGGCAGGCGGGAGCGTGCAGGGCGGCATCATCCCCCACCTGGGACTCCACCTCGGTCTCCGCCTCGGCCTTGGGATTAGGGGCCTGGCGGAAGCGAGCGATCAGCTCGGCGATGGAGCGCCGGGCGACCGGCACCGCTCCATCCCCCGCCTCAGCCGCGTCGTCCCAGCGCGAGTTGCCGCCCGCAGGATCAAGCACCGCCGAGGGAGGCGACTGCTGCACGGGAGCCGCGCGTTGCGCGCCCACTCGGCCGCGTGCGGGCGAGAGCAGGCGCGAGCGCTTCTGCGCCGCAGGCTCCACTGTGACGCGTGCTCCCTCGGCGGGCTGATGCTGCGAGGCGCTCACATCCGAGGAGCTCTCGATGCGCGCCACGGCCGAGCGCGGCCGCCCGCGCAGCAGCCCACCGATGCCAAGCTGTGGGGCGCTCGCCCGCACCCCTGGCGCCGCGCCGCCTCCTGCTGCGTGCGCTCCCGCCGGCGAGCTGTAGATGTTTTGAAGATGCGAGAGCTTTTTGGCTACCACAGCGCTCGTGGTCCCGCCGCCGCTCGTGCTGCCCGCCGCACGCGCCGCTCTCGGACCCGCCGCGGCCCCGCGCGACACTGACTGGCACATGTCACCGCCCCGCCCATCCAGCGCCTTCCCGCCGCGAATCTGCCCCCCTCCCTGAGCCACCACACCCGTGTGAGTCCCTGCACTGCCAGACCGCCCATCCATCGTTTGCTGCGCCAAAATCTGCCGCCGCGCGTCTGCTGTGCCACGTCCGAGCCGCTGAGTGAGCGACGCCCGCACCAACTTCCGGCCCTCTGCTGGGCCGCCCGCCCCGCCTTCCGCAGGCCGCCGCGCGCGCTGTTGCAGCAGTCGCATAAGCTCATCGCACATATCGTCAGCTCCAGCGGCATCCCCGCTTCCTGGCCCCTTCCGCGTGCTCTTTCGCACATCGTGCCTCTGGTCATGCCCAAGGCATCGCGCCGTGACGCCCTCCACTGATAGCAGCGCTGTTCCGGGGGTCTTGCGGCGCTCATGCGCCGAAAGGGCGCGCCGAGTATCCCTGCTTTGCGACTGAATCCGCGCCTGCATGTATGCTCCAGCCGTGAGCGGGCGTTTCCGCGGGCCTTGTGCGCTGCCTATCTGCAGCGTGGTGGCATCGATCGAGCTCTTCGAGCGCCCGGCGCTAAGCACGCGCGTCACCCCCCGCTTGCCGGCAACGCCCGCATTTTGCAAGTTGGTCAGAGGTGTTCGAGCCGTTCCGGGTGGGAATGGTCCGCCGATCATCGCAGCCCGTTCTGAAATGCGCTCCGATCTATCTGCGTGGGCCGTTTTCGAGTCAAGACTGTTTCACACTCGATTGGGGCGAGGAGATATTCAGGCCAGCGAGCATTGCTAATGTGACTGTAGCTGGGACAGAATTAAGCTAACTCCGGTGACAGCAAATGCCGCAGCATTCCCGCGGCCTATCGGGCCACGAGGACCCAAGCTGCGAAAACAGTCTTGCTAGAGCGGTTGAGGTCAAGGACCAGTCCGAACATGCTGATTGGATTCTAGAGAGAGATCGCTCGCGAAGTTTCAAACTTTGCTCTGGGATACGCGTTGCGTAGCTGGTGGTTTTTCGGTACAGACGGATGGACCTGCTGTGCAGAGGCCTGCACTCGCTCCTGCCCGACAGGTCGAGAGATCTTCAGTTGGTTTTTGGGGTTTTGAACGGCATTCCTGAAATCTCACACTGAAAATGGGGGTGAAAGGCCGGCGCAAATTTTGGAGTTTGGAGTTGCGATCCCGCTGGGCTTGGAGAGGAGGGGCGCGATGGCAGGCGTTCAAGCGCAGTATTCGGGGCTTTCGCAGCCCAGTTGGGACCCCGAGAAATTCATTTCGGGGTCCTGGGATCCTGAGGACATCGACCCCGAGGAACAGGTTGCGCCCGCTCCTACGCCCGCCCCTGCCGCCATGCCCGCCCCGCAAGGAACGGCTTCCTGCAGATCCCCAATTATGGGAGCTGACCAGCGAGGGTCATGCGATATGGTGATGATTAGGAGCACGAGTCGCAAACGCCGGGTCTCCACGACGACAAGGTGTTCTACGATGCAAATTCAGCCCTCCGCCATGCCAACCGGGATGTTGGTGCAGGTCCTGTAGAGTAAATGGCGCTGAGAGCGGTTGCGCCTGGGGATTTGCAGATGCGTTCGGAGATTGAGAAGCTTCGGGAGGAGAATCAGCGTCTGCAGCAGGAGAAAGAGACGGAGATTGTCAAGCTTCGGAAGGAGAAACAGCGTCTGCAAGAGGAGAAAGATGCGGAGATTGTCAAGCTCAAGGAGGAGAATCAGAGTCTGCAGGAGGAGAAAGAGGCACTTGAGGAAAAGAATAAGAAGTCAGAAGAGCGATTGCAGGACAAGAAGAAAAAGAAAGAACAGAGCATTAGGGATCTCCAAGAGATGGCGCGGAAGAGGGACGAGCTGGAGGACCAGGTTGCAAAGCTCCAGAGGGACCAGGTACCCGTTACCGGTGACCGCGACGCAGCGCTGGCCGCAAAGGCAGACCTTGAGGCTGAGCTGGAGAAGGCTTCGAAAGAGGTCGAGCGGCTGGAGGAGAGGTTGCGGGGTCAAGAGGCACGGGCACAGCAGATGGAGGAAGAGCTTCGCGCGACCCATGAGGAAGACGCAGCGGAACTGCAGTCGCGCTGCGAAAGGCTGCGGCGAGAGCTGGAGAGAACAGGGGAGCGCGAAAGGAAGACAGCGGAGCGCGAAAGACACGCGGTCCGCTGCCCATGGCCCCACCTGCTCGCAGTGCCAAGCGGCGCACTGGTGGCGCAGTGGGTTTGACGTTTGTGCTTGCTGTGCAGCTGGAGCGACTGGGACAACTTCATGAGGACCACACGAAGGCGCTCAACGATGTAACCGACCTCGAAAAACGTCTCTATGATATCGCACACAACGGCCATGCACCGGCGCTAGCGCCGCGTCCGCCCGCGCCACCCGCGGTCACCGTGCAGGCGGCAGCGGACCCCGAGTCTCCAGCAAAAGCTGCCTCTGTTTCCAAGGCAGACGCGGACGCTCCAACGTCCGAGGGAGCGTGCGCGGCCACAGCGCCCGCTGCGATGGCGGGGAGCGGCAAGGGCATAGGTCTGGGCTTCACATTCAAGCGAGATTCGCACTCAGGCGCCTGGCAGGTTGTGCCTCCCCCGCCCCGCCGCCACCGCGTATGCAGCTGGGACTGACACCCATGAGTCGAGACATTCGACGAATTGAAAGGATAACCGGGTTCAGGTGAACCGGATTAAGCCAGGCGGCTTCGCGGAGAGGTGTGCGGAGATAGCGAGCGGAGACGTGATCGAGTCGGTGGGGGGCAAGTCGTGCAGGGGCATTGCCCAGAGCGACCTCGGGGACCTGATCCTCGGCACCGAGGGGAGCATCGTCGCCCTCGCGCTCTCCAAGCCCGACGGGCGAAAAGCACTCGCCCAGCCTGCCCTCTTGCTCCCCTGATCGCATCGCGTCATGCGCCCGGAGACGCTCATCGGTGCAAGTGCAGAAACTAAACCCAAAACCCAAAACCACCTGCTTGCAGGTGGTGGTGCAGGCGCAGCGCCTGAGGGCCACTCGATCGTGAGGGCCCGCGTGGCCTGGCGCGGTGCTGCAGCTGGTGCGAGCAGGATTTGGGGCATTGTATTCTGACTTGAGTTTCAAATACTGCACGTCCGATGTCCTTAAAATGCGAACTTGATCTTGACCTCTGCGCGCGCCCATCAACGCATCGTCTGATGAGGCTCTGCACACGCTGCTGGCGGTCGTGTCGCCGCATCGTGGTCGCGGTCCTGTCTCCTTGCGCTGCCGCGTCCCTAACCATGTCCTTACGCTGTGTCTCGTATGATAATACGCAATGATCCTTAAGGTGTCATGCTGCCGCCTGACATCACTGCGCTCTGCACTCGTCCGCCACGCAGTCGCACCCGCACTCTCCCTCGCCCCCCCATTCGCTGACGAGCACCAGAAAGCCGCCCGCGTTCGCTTTCGTTGTCGCCTGCGGCCCGTTTTGCTGGGCTGCGGCTGCGGCGCGACGGGCACTGCGGCCCGGGGCCCGCTCCGAGCGCCTGGGGACACACGGCGCCGCGGGAACCGGAATAACGTCGAGGAGCGCCCACGCCCAGCCGCTTCTCCCGCGCTGTACAGGTGCAGCGACGGTGCCCAAAGCATCTGCCGGCTTGGCGCTCGCCATGGTGCCTCTGCCAGTCAAGATCGGCACCGCACCTCCCGCCGCTCTGGCCACTGCCCTGTCGCCCCTCGAGCCGGTGAGTTGCTCGCACACGGAGCCGGCGAGGGCGACGTGCCTTGTGGAGCCACTTCGCCCATCGGCGGCAGGCAGAGTGCCGTGCTGTGTGCCGCGCTGTTGTCGACGCACCTCGCACCGATTCACGCGAGCCGCGATCGAGGCGGCTGGCGCTGGCACAGCGAGGGTCTCCATTCTACTACCGGCCGAGCGCCGCCCGGAGAGAGGCCTCCCTTCGTCCAGAGAAGGGGGGAGCAGCTCCCCTCGCACGAGGCTCCCACACCAAGGAGACAGGGTCTTGCGCTGAGTCTCTGAGGATAGCAGCGCCGGGCCCGACAGCGCTTGCGGAGTGCCCTGAAAGCACGCGGAGACTGAAGGAGCGCCATGACCGCGCAGCGTGGGAGACCAGCGAGACGTTTCTTCTCCCGCATCATCTCCTTTCGTGTCATCAGCTGCAGTCCTCCACAGCTGCTCCGGTGCGCATCTGAAACACCTTCGGCACCCGTGTCAGAAGAAGCTCTCTCGGCCACGCAAAAGAATCATCGTCCGCACGGAGCAGCTAGTGTGATCCTGCCCCCTCCTCAACCATGCAATGCCTGAAAACACCCTGGAGAGGGGCTGTAAGCTCCTTTTAAGCAGTCAGCGAGCGACCACCCCTTGTCTTCGCACTGTGCTTCGTGCCCAAGTTTTGTACGCAAAGTATTTGCATTCAAAGTATGTTTCAAGGTGGATAGGGCCTGGGTCTCACGTTGCAGAAACGTCAACGATGGAGTCATCATCCCACGCGTCTCCCCCAAAGAACCCATTGAACGCAGGCCTCGCGCCCCGTGCTTCGCTAGTTTGTTGCTCTCGGGACTCACTCGTGGGTGCCGCGTCGACGCGCTCGGAGCTCTCAGGGCCGCAACGCCGGTCTCCCAACCACCGGATGCCATCAACAACAGAAGTAGCAGCGCGCTGCGGCGAATCCATCTCGGCACATTCATCGTCCGAGAGGCCGAGGAGGCGCGTGTCATCTCCGAGACCGAGGGGGGGGGTGATGGTCGAGGTCTCGTCGCCCATCGTCATGAGTGTCGTGTTGCTGCGGCAAAGGGCCAGGGTGGGTGCGGAGCAGTAATCGGCCGGAGTTGTTTGAGGGCATCTTGGGGATGCGACAGCGTCGGTGTTGACCCGCGTAGAGCTCAGGTAGGCGCGAGTGCTGGCGAGGCGGCGCGGCCTCCCCGGCGCATAATCCGCCGGTGGGGGGGTGTCGAAAGACGCGGGAGATGGCGGGAGTTCGATCCGAGCGGGACGCGGGCGCTGCCAATTCCCGGGCCCGGCCTCGGCCCCGGCCCCAGCCTCGACCGCGGCCGAGCTGGCGCCGCCCAACCGCACAAGCACCTCGTCCACGTCCCTGCGAGTCGCCAGGGCTTTCAGCGTGTGGACTCAGCTGGTAGCAGCACGGGTAGCAGCAGGCGGGCGAGCGTGCAGGCAAGCGACATACCGGGTCATGCGGATCGCGACGCGGAGAGGCGTGAGGTCTCGAGTAGGGGCTTGGCCGGCCAAGGGCCCTTTGGTTGAGCGGCTCGGCGCCGGGGGATGCGGAGGAGGGTGGAAGAGCGCGGTGGCGAGGAGAGCTCGATCGTGCGGGTGAGTCAGCTCCGCCACTTCCACGCCAACAAGGCGATCTGGGTTGGCGCTGTCCCCTAGCAGCAACGCTGCGAGGCTGCCGGATGCCTCCACCACACTCGCCGCGCCCCCAAACCCTGCCCCGCAAGCATTTGAGCACACCGCCGTAGGCGCGGGCAAAAAGCAGTGAGTGCAAACGGCAGGCGGGCAGACCAGAGAGAAGGACGGAGGGGAGAAAGGCAGAGGCGCGAAGCCCCGCGCGGAGGTCTTGGTCGCCCACCGCGCTAGCTGCATCCGCAACCGGGAAGAGGGCAGCCCCGGTCTGCTCGCGGGAAGCGGCGGGAGGGCTGCGGAAGGCCGAAGGAGCACCAACTTTAAGCGCTGGGACGGGGGCACTTGCCCTGGATGGAAAGGGAACGCCGCAGGCGAAGAGGAAGGGACGCGCGGGGAGAAGGCAAAGGGAGTGTGGAGGCTTCGCCGAGGAAGACGTGCGGGCGTCGCCGAGGGTAGGTTTTAGGTCGCGGCGAGCGGCACGGGGCGTGGGAGGTGAAGGCGAACGCGCTCTCTTCGCGCCGGCCTTTGCATCGCCCAAGGTGCGCGTCGCGCGCGAGGACCGAGATGCATCGCGCCCTGGTGCATGGAGGGCAAGGGCTGAGGGGGTCGCTCGGGCGCCTCGAGAGGTGTGAGGAAGGGGTGCTCGGGGCGCGTGGCCCGGGGCGACGAGGGCGGCGACGAGGGCCACAGCCTCAGACAGCACCTCGTTCACCTGCGCGGACAGGAGCAGTCATGCGCGCCGCTTTTTGCACCGGAGCGAGTGCCGGGCGCGCGCGGCACCGTCTTGGGTTCGTCAGGGTCCGCGTCACTGTCGAACGTGGCGAGCAGCTTCCGGACGCTCCCAAGGCGCCCCATTCGCGCGCGCCGCCGCCGTTTCTCGCCCTCAAGGTGCTTGGTTGCATCCCGCCGCCGCCACTTGGGCAGGCACCCCTAACCCGTTCGCGCGTGAGCCTCCATGCTGCGGTTGCAGCACGCGCGCGCATGCGGTTTGCGCAGCAGATGCGCTCAGGAGTGGCATGGACCCAGCCGCGTCGGTTGGAGCGCGACGGTGCGTAGCTGCGGAGGTCGGAGTGCTTGTTGCGCGCATACTTGAAACCCCTGCCTCAACAGTGAGTCTCAAGAGTCTGCCACGCAGCGGAGTGAGCTGCGAGGATTTGTTATGGGTCTTGCCTTGGGCGGCGGCTCTTGGGCAAAACGAACTCGTCGTCGTCCTCATCCTCTTCGTCCGACGGCTGATCGCTCTGGCAATCCTCTCCTGAGCGCGAGCCGCTGCCCGACGCCTGCTCCTCGCCTTCGCCCGAGTCTGTGCTCCAACCCTGGCGTGCCCGACCTCGCCCTCCGGCTCGCTTTTTACCCTTCCGCGCCACCCGCGCCGACCGCACACGCCTGCACGGCACGTTCAAGGCGCTGCTGCCAGGCTCCTCTGGCGAGGACGCCAGTCTGCCTGGGCGGCGCGTCTTCCGCCCCGGGCGCACGCGCAGAGCAGCGGGCGGCGCGACAGGCAGAAGGCGCTTCTGCGGGGTGTTGCACGCTCGTCTCGACCGAAGAGGGTGCTTTGACGCCGACTGAGCTTCGTCCGCACGAACGCGTCCGGCTCTCCTGACCGTCGTTTCACCATCCGGAGAGACCGTGCGCTGACAGCTACTCGCGCTGGCCCCCGCCGTACGCCCGCCGGGGCTCGTCAAAACAATTCCTGACACCCGCAGCGGGCCCAAGCGCTCTTCTTGCACCCCCGCTGCCTCCTCTCTCTCATCACCATCATCATGATTCTCTTCCTCCGACTCCGTCTCCAGTGAGTTTTGGGCCTCAAACGCTTCCATCGCTTCCGCCCTGGCCGCACCTGGGTCTGGGTCCGACTCAACCGCACCTCGATCATCCTCCGAGTCCGTAAGCTCATGATGCATCACCTGTCCGCCGTGCACAAGGTCTAAGCCGACTGGCGTTTCGCGAAGCTGGGCGGCAGCGTTGAAGGAGGAACCGGGAGAAGAAGCGGTTCGAGAGTTTGGTCGTGAAATGTGTCGTCGAAGCGCCGTTCTATGTCCCAGAAGCATCCCTGAGACCGACGCCGCACGCTGTTAGCTGCCGGTGGGCAGACAGGCCAATGTTACACTGCACCGTCTCCGCGCTTTTTGGACAGATGGTGCCTGGTGTTTTGCCAGCGTTAGGCCGGGCTCGGGCTCATCGTGCGCGCTACCCCACGAGCGAAGCACGCCACTGCCTGACATCGTTTTCTGCTTCTTCCTCAAGGAAGGGATGACAAGGCAAAGACTGAAGTCATTTTAGTTTACTGCCTTTCTTTTCTCTTTTTTTTAAAAAAAAGAGAAAAGAAAGTCGTAAAAGTTTTTATGTATCCACCCTGTGCGTTGTATGTGTTTCGGGAGCGCAATGGCACCTACAGGCACGGGACGCTCTCGTACCGCCAACACTGACAGTACACGAGTGAATCACAATATTGCTCTCAGTTGGAGCTATGCTCCACTGTTAGTGCTGATAATCGCCCGGTACGTCATAGCGTCCGACATGCTGAAGGTTGCTCGCGACAATTTTGAGCGCTGGAACGACTCCCTCCAGACCAAGGACCCCAAGCAGGTCGCTGCGCTCTACTGCGCCGAGGGCCTCTCCTTCCTCCCGACCGTGTCGCCGCAGCACATCAAGAACACCGGCAACACCCAGGACTACTTTGTTGAGTTCGTGAAGAAGAACCCGTTCGGCACCATCACCGACGACAGCGTGCAGGTGTACGCCGACGACGCGTACCTCCACTCGGGCATGTACACCTTCGAGCTCGGCGACGAGGGCGCGCGCACTCCGGTCGAGGCCCGCTTCTCGTACGTGTGGAAGAAGGAGGGCGGCTCCTGGAAGATCTCGCACCACCACTCCTCGGT
>Ga0115567_10002175_pt1 | contig 19450 bp, 11 predicted proteins | sample COGITO_mtgs_1204_2_FD_88679 | JGI IMG/M metagenome (GOLD analysis project Ga0115567, IMG submission 88679) | Pelagic marine microbial communities from North Sea - COGITO_mtgs_120412 | ecosystem: Environmental > Aquatic > Marine > Epipelagic | place: Germany:Helgoland, sampling site Kabeltonne... | reverse complement strand
TCCATGGAGGCCTTATCGGATTCGAGTACGACAAGAGAATCGCCTTCAGCGACGTTATCTCCTACCGACACACTGAGTTCGATCAGGTCCACTGCATCATCGGTGCCAATATCCGGCACCGGCACCACCATTTCACTCGACTCGCCGTCGCTGGACTCATCCTCACGGTCAGAAGCAGCGCTGTCTGATTGATCAGCGGCGTCATCACCCTCGGGCCTGGACTCCTGCGTCTCGCTGGCAGGTGCTGCACTTTCGCTCTGCTCGCTGTCCTGCCCGGCGTTGTCATCACTGCCGCCTTGCGGGTCCTCGCTGGCTTCGTCGCCAGAGTCTGATTCGGCCTCGACTTCAAGTACCAGAATGGTGGCGCCCTCGGCGAGCTCATCGCCCTCTGCCACCCGCAACTCCACTACTTTGCCACTGTGTGAGGAAGGTATTTCCATCGAAGCCTTATCCGACTCCAAGACGATCAGCCCCTGTTCAACTTCAACCGTGTCGCCAACGGCCACCAGCATTTCAATCACTTCAGCGCCTTCGGCGCCCCCGATATCCGGTACTGTTACTTCTTGTTTCGCCACGTGCGTATCCTTTTCAGCCTGGAGTTAAGACCTGTCGTTTAAACGGACAGCGGGTCCACCTTGTCGGGAGACACTCCCAGCGCGCGAATGGCCTCTACCACCACACTCGGCTCCAATTCGCCTTCGTCGGCCAGCGCTTTCAAGGCCGCAATAACCACATATTCCCGACTCACTTCGAAGAACTTGCGCAACTTGTCGCGAGTGTCGCTACGGCCAAAACCATCGGTTCCGAGCACCGTGTAGCGACCGGGGATGAACTCTCGCAATTGATCGGCAAAGGACTTCATATAATCGGTGGCCACGACGCAGGGGCCTTCCTGTTCCGCCAGCAGTTCAGTAACAAAAGGTACCCTTGGCGTCTCCTGCGGGTGCAACATGTTCCAGCGCAACGCAGACTTCCCCTCCCGCTGCAGTTCGTTGACGCTGGTCAGGCTCCAAACGTCGGCGCCCACCTTGTAATCTGCCTCGAGAATCTCGGCGGCCGCTTCGACTTCGCGCAATATCGTGCCGGCGCCCATCAGTTGTACCCGCAAGCCTTTCTTCCTCGGCGACCGCTTGAGCAGATACAGGCCCTTGACGATGCCTTCCTCGGCCCCCTGGGGCATCTCGGGCTGGCCGTAGTTCTCGTTCATGGTGGTGATGTAATAGAACTTGTTTTCGCCCTCGTGATACATCCGCCGCAACCCGTCCTGAATAATCACGGCAAGCTCATAGGCGTAAGCCGGATCGTAACTGACACAGTTTGGAATGGTACTGGCCAGCAAGTGGCTGTGACCATCCTGGTGTTGCAGGCCCTCACCATTCAATGTCGTGCGACCGGCAGTGGCTCCAATCAGGAAGCCCCGGGCCTGACTGTCGCCAGCAGCCCAGGCAAGATCGCCGATGCGCTGGAAGCCGAACATGGAATAGAAAATATAGAACGGCACCATCGGATAATTGCTGGTGCTGTAGGACGTTGCCGCTGCCAGCCAGGCTGAAAAAGCACCCGCTTCGTTAATGCCTTCTTCCAGTATCTGTCCTTTCTGGTCTTCCTTGTAGAACATGATCTGGCCGGCATCCTGAGGCGTGTAACGCTGGCCGATGGAGGAGTAGATACCCAACTGCCTGAACATGCCCTCCATACCGAAGGTCCGCGCCTCATCGGGTACGATCGGCACTACTCGCTCGCCAATTTCCTTGTCCTTCACCAGGCTGGACAGGATTCTCACAAAAGCCATCGTGGTCGATATATCTCGCTTGCCGCTGCCCTTGAGCTGATTGTCGAACGCCGACAAAGAAGGTGTCGTCAGCAGCTCCGGCTGGCTCCGTCGGTGCGGAATGGGACCGCCCAGTTCTTCCCGGCGCTGTTTCATATAGCGCATCTCGGGACTGTCTGGCGCAGGCCGATAATAGGGCACGTCTTTCAGTTCCGCGTCGGAAATGGGAATCCCGAATCGGTCGCGGAAGGCTTTCAGGCTATCGAGATCGAGCTTCTTGAGTGAGTGGGTTTCGTTATTGGCCTCGCCCGCCTCGCCGGTCCCATAACCTTTGACGGTCATAGCCAGAATAACCGTTGGCCGCTTACCCTGAGCGACCGCGCTGGCATACGCCGCGTACACTTTGTAGGGGTCGTGCCCGCCGCGGTTCAGGTACATGATGTCATCGTCAGACAGATCATTGACCAGATCCAGCGTTTCAGGATATTTGCCGAAAAAGTGTTCCCTAGTGTAGGCGCCACCGTTGTATTTGTAGTTTTGCAGTTCACCGTCACAAACTTCGTCCATGAGCTGCTGCAACAGACCACTGTCATCGTTTTCCAGCAGTGGGTCCCATTTGCGCCCCCACACCACTTTTAATACATCCCAGCCAGCACCGCGGAACACACCTTCCAGCTCCTGAATGATCTTGCCATTGCCGCGCACCGGACCGTCGAGACGTTGCAGGTTGCAGTTGACCACAAAGATGAGATTGCCCAACTGCTCGCGTCCCGCCATCGAAATCGCACCGAGGGATTCCGGCTCATCGCACTCGCCGTCACCCATGAAGCACCACACGTTGCGGTCGCCGTGCTCCACCAGCCCCCGACTCTGCTGGTATTTCATAACGTGGGCCTGGTAAATTGCCTGGATGGGCCCCAGGCCCATGGAGACTGTGGGGAACTGCCAGTAATCCGGCATCAGCCAGGGGTGCGGATAGGATGACAGGCCATTGCCATCGACTTCGCGGCGGAAGTTGTCCAGCTGTTCTTCGCTGAGACGCCCCTCGAGATAGGAGCGCGCGTACATACCGGGCGCACTGTGTCCCTGGTAAAACACCAGGTCACCGGGATGCCCGCTTTCGGTACCGCGGAAAAAATGGTTAAAGCCGATATCGTAAAGGGTCGCGCTGGAGGAGAAGCTGGAGATATGCCCTCCGAGCCCTTCGTCATTATCGTTGGCGCGCATCACCATCGCCAGGGCATTCCAGCGCACCAACGAGCGGATACGGCGCTCCATGAACAAATCGCCCGGCATGACTTTTTCATCAGCGGGCGCGATGGTGTTGCGAAAGGGTGTAGTGATCGCAGGTGGTAGTCGGACCCCGGTCTCGGTCGCGTGCTTGGCGAGTTCGGTGAGCAACCAGCTGGCCCGCTCAGGACCACTGAATTTCAGCACGGAGTCCAGTGCCTCCAGCCATTCCCGGGTTTCCGTGGGATCCTTGTCTTCCGTCATACCGAATTCGCTCCTGAGTCATTGCACGAGACGCCAAGCGCCACAAGTTCCGGTTTGGAACTATTTAGTCGCAACGCATCCTGCCAGTATAGGCCATTGATACCGAAGCTGCCGCCGTACGACGCTGCCCCGGCACCAAATGTAAAAATACTACAGCACCACCGAGGGAATTGGAATAATGGTTCTATAACGGAACCCTAAAATCTGCCAGTTCCCGGCAATAATAGTACTTGGCTGCGATGAGAACGCGCATTCAGAGGCGGAAAAATGTAGTAAATTTACAGCAGCCAGCGCATCACAGACGATCACTCTATGACATAAGCGTCGTGTCCTCTCTTGATGGATTCCGCCGTGCGCAGCACTGTACCTGCCCCGGCGGGCAGTTCCTGCCAGCGCCCCGGTGCGACTACCTGCAGTGAATGTCGAGCCTCAATGAATACACGCTGGTAATAGGACAGCCAGTCCTCGAGAGTAAACGCTTGGATGGCTGCCGCCAGCCGCTTGCGGCCATCGAAATCATCCTGGTTTTTGGCGATGGACTGCCAGAAGAACTCCGCCCGCTCCCACAGGTTCTTGTCCGGCTTGGTAATTTCATAGGCCAACGCACTCTGGTGTCGCCTGAACTGCTCGCGGTCGATCTGCGCCGGAACAGTGCCCATGTAGCTCTCAATCGCGGCCGCTACATCAGGGGCGCTGGTATTGGAGGACTGAATCAATAATACCAATCCGGGCACATCCAACTGCGGCCACGGAATGGCCGCGACCACATATCCCAATTGCTGCTCTGTACGAAGCTGCTGGAAAAATCCGGATTTGATGATCTGCCCGGTCAGGGCAGTTGCCGCGCGGTCATTCCAGCTATCGCCGTCGCCTTGCAGGTACCAGGCGATTACCGAATCGTCGTGGGGCACCTCAACGGCATATTGCAACGCCTCAGCGGCTCCCAGACGCAACACCTTGAGAGGCGGCAGAACTGGCGCGGAGTCATTGCCCAACAGGGCCTCGATACTGTCCGCCACCTTCTGCGCAACCGCCTGCTGATAATTCCCGTAGATCATGCTTTCAGCGGTCGCTGTGGCCCAGAACTGATCTGCGTAGCGCTCGACATCTGCCAGCGTCATGTCATGCAAGGCTTCTATCAGAGCCTGCTCGCCCCACTCACCATAGAGCAATGCCTCGCGCAGATCGTCAATCACCTGCCCGGAGGGTCGCTTGGCAACGCTGTTTTGCAGGCTGCGAATCATATCTGCTCGAATATTTCCGAAGCGCCCCCGATCAAAATCCGGCTCCCGGACAGTATCCAGCAGTCTTTCCAGCAACAGTGCCTGCTTGTCATTGTAACCGCTGATACGCAGACTGATACCTTGCGCGTGCTTGTACAAGTCAAAGCTCAGGCCCGCCAGCAGGGCCGGGTAGGCAAACTCATTGACCGCATCTTTTAACAATGCGGTGTACAGCACCGCCGCCGCAGATTGCTGTGCGGTCTGCCCCACTGCAGGAGAACGGAAGTTTACATAGGTGGCGCCCTTGGGTACTCGAAACTCCTCATCCTGAAGAAACCACACGGTTTGTAAAGCGTCGTCCAGTATGCGTTGTGGCGCTTCGGGAACGGTGTCGCCAAGCGCGACCAACGACACGTCCTCGGCAATGAAATCGTTGGCCGCCGGCAGGTGCAAATCGGCTCCGGACTGGTCATTGAGCCACGTGGCGAGCTGAGATTGCTCCACGGTGCTGCTTGAATAGGGCACCTGGTAAAACCGGCTGACCTGGTCGGTTTCTACATTTTGATCATGCAGGGTCACCACTGCGTTGGTTGCAACGACGTCCTCGAGCAGCTCCCTCAAGAGTGCCGGATTGTAATCATTCATCAGGTAGGGGCCCTGCAAAACGTCTTCTGGAGCGTAATAGTGCATGCCACTGGCCAGACCACTAACATAAGTGATGGGTTCGGGCGCCTCCTTGAAACGAAACCTCAGAGCCGATAGTTGCGATTGCTCTTCATACAACCATTTCTGGGGCCCCTCTTCACGGAGCAGATCGAGATAGGCAAACAACAGCTGTAGTACCCGCTGGTATTGCTGCACGCCGCGCTCTGTCAGTACCACGTTTACGCTGAACAATGCCCCGCCGCGCCAGGCCAGGCCCGAACCGGCCGACAGGCTTTCGGCCAGGCCTTGTGCTTTCAGCTCCGACAACAAACTGCCCTCGCCTTCGTGACCGACCAGGTTGCCGAGGTAAGACAGTGGTTGCACGTGATACTGGTCGCGATAATCCGGGACCGGAAAAGAAACTTCCAGTTGACGTAACGTCGCCTGCGGCTTGACCTTGACCAGCAGGGGCAGCTCGCCCGCGGTGAATAGTGGCGCCTCAATGGCTTCAGGTTCGTACCGCCGGTTGGGCACTTGCGAGAAGATGGGCGTCACCAGACTCTCCAGGTCATCAAGCGACTGCTTGCCCATGACCACCAATCGCATGGCGTTGGCGGAATAGTGCTTCTCATAAAAGTTCAGGAGATCGTCGCGTACGGCCGCATCGGGGCGGTCGGCCAGGCTGTCAAGGCTGCCCACGGAAAACTGACTGAAAGGGTGAGCTGGATTCATCACCTCCTGCAGGACGTCGAGACCACGGCGGGGATCACTTTTCAGACCCATCTGGTACTCGGCCTGTACCGCATTTTTTTCTCTGTCGACGTATTCGGCATCAAACTGCGGAGCAATGAAGAACTGGGCAAAGCGATCCAGCGCCTCAGGCAGGTGGGCCGCGTTGACATCAAAAAAGTAATTGGTGTGCTCAAAGCTGGTGTAGGCGTTGCGATTACCGCCGTGCTCGGTGATGTACTCTTCATACTCTGCCGGATCGGGGTATTTGTCGGTGCCCAGAAACAACATGTGCTCCAGAAAATGCGCCAATCCGCCCCGACCCTCGGGGTTGTCACCACTGCCCACCATGACATCCAGTGCTGCTGCCGCTTTCGGAGTGTCCGGATCCGACACCAGCAACACTTGCATCTGGTTGTCCAAAACCAGCAACCGGTAGTGGTGCTCGTCGTTAGCACTCTGTATGGGCGAAATTTCTTTCACAGGTGTGGCCACACAGGCCGCGAGCCCAAGGGCAATACAAAGCGTCAGCAGAGGCCTGGCGCCCCGCAGCAGATTAGTTACCAGCATTAATTACTCCGTTGCTCGTTGAGGTACCGCAGGTTCGGGTAGTGCTATGTCATCCATACGTGTCGGCCAGGCGTTGATGATGGCCTTGATCAACGTCGCCAGTGGGATGGCGAAGAACACCCCCCACAGACCCCAGATGCCGCCAAAAAACAGTACCGCCAGGATGATGGCGACCGGATGTAGATTCACCGCTTCCGAAAACAGCAGCGGCACCAGCACATTGCCATCCAGACCCTGAATAATGAAATAGACCAGCGCCAGATAATAAAATTCATTAGTGAAGCCCCATTGAAAATAGGCCACCATCAGCACCGGCAGCGTGACAATCGCTGCGCCGATATAGGGAATGATCACCGACAACCCCACCAGCAGGGCTAACAGGGCGGCATAATTCAGGCCCATCCAGACAAAACTGGCGTAACTCACCGAGCCAACCACCAGAATTTCCAACACCTTTCCTCTGGCGTAGTTGGCGACCTGGGTGTTCATTTCACCCCAGATACGACGTAACAACGGGCGCTCCTGCGGTAAAAAACTGCTGCACCAGGCAACAATCTGCTGTCTGTCCTTAAGGAAGAAGAACACCATAATGGGTATCAAAATCACATACACCAATACAGTCACAATGCTGGGAATGGTGGCCAGTGATTTGGTGACCAGAGTTTGACCGAAGCCCGCCAGCTCATTTTGCGCCAGGGCAACCAGCTCATTGACCTGTGCCTGACTGACAAAATCCGGGTAGCGCTCGGGCAGCACACTGAGCAGGTGCCGACCCTGATCCAGCATACGCGGCATCTCGCCGGCCAGGGCCAACAGCTGACGCCAGGCCAGTGGCAGCAGACCGAGGATAAAGCCGAAGAATCCACCGACAAATACCACAAAGGCAACACTCACTCCCAGCCATTGCGGCAACCCGTGGCGCTGCATCTGAGTGGCGACTCCCTGCATCAGGTAGGCCAGGATGAGAGAGGCCAACACTGGCGCCAGAATATCGCCGATGGTCATCAGCAACACCACACTCAACGTGAGCAGCACCAATAGCAGCACCGACTCCTCTTCGAACAGGTAGCGCCGATACCATTTATTGAAAATCTCCAGCATAGCGATCAGGACTTCCGCAGCAGATGAATGTAAAGCCCGCCCCGCTCTTCAAAGGCGAGTAGAGTATGACCCGATTGTTCAGCAAATACGCGAAAATCCCGCACAGAACCCTGGTCGGTGGATAGCACCCGAAGTTGCTCGCCGCTACCCATGGCATTCAGGGCGCGCTTGGCCATTAACAATGGCATAGGGCATTGCAGGCCGGTGGCATCCACCTCCTGTACGTCGGACTCGGTCATATTGTTGCAGATTCTCCAATCGATGCGGCGACCAGTATAGCCATTAGCTTCGGCACACCCAACACAGGCTGAACTTTTCCACTCTGCGCCACTCTCAGACTGATGTCACTATGGCTCGAGCGGATCGCTAGCGTACAATAGCGATCCCAACGCTAGTTAACTGGATGTGGTTCCCACTCGTGCTCAAGCATCTTCTGCCAATGCCCTCGCGTCGCTACTGGGCTCGCAGCCTGCCACTGACCCTGGGCCTGTTGGCTGCCGGCATGCAGGCTTCTGGCGTGCAGGCGACAGAAAATCTCAAGCTGCCCAACCTGGGAGAAGCGAGCACCAGTCTGTTTTCGGCGGAGTACGAGCATCAACTGGGCCGCACCTGGTTGCGCATCTTTCGCAGCCAGGTCACCACCGTTGATGACCCCCTGTTGTACGACTATCTCGAAAACCTGATTTACGAACTGGTGACGCACAGCCAGCTGGAAGACCGGCGCGTGGAGCTGGTGGTGGTGGACAACCCCGCCATCAACGCCTTCGCGGTACCCGGCGGTGTGATCGGTGTGCACAACGGCCTGCTGCTCTACGCCCAGAGTGAGGACGAGTTGGCCACAGTGCTGTCACACGAAATCGCCCACCTCAGCCAGCGCCACTTCTCACGACGTGTGGAATTTGCCAAAAACCAACAGCCGCTCAATCTGGCCGCAATGCTGGCCGGTTTTGTACTGCTGGCAACGGCCGGCGGCGAGGCCGGAATGGCGGCTCTCTCAGCAGCGCAAGCGGCAGCGCAAGACTCAGCTCTGCGTTACAGCCGTAGCGCCGAATCCGAGGCTGACCGGGTGGGAATGCAGACCCTGGTCGACGCCGGCATGGACCCCCACGCAGCCCCGGGGATGTTCGAGCGCATGTTGCAATCCAGCCGCTATGCCGGCGGCAATCGTATTCCCGAATTTTTGCGCAGCCACCCCTTGTCTGAAAACCGCATAGCCGATACTCGCAACCGCGCCCGACAGTACCCCAAACAGGTTCCGCACACGAACCTGCAGTATCAACTGATGCGCGCGCGAGTCGTCACCCAACTGGCCGACACACCGACCGAAGCCATACAGAAATTCAGAAGCGAACTGGACGGCACTACTCGCTCCCCTGAAGCGGCCCGTTATGGCCTCGTACTGGCACTGACCGAAGCCGGCCGCACTGACGAGGCCAGCCTGGAACTGGACACCATTTGGGCGGACGACCCCACGCGGCTGGAATATGTGATCGCCGATGCCGAAATCGATATGGCGCGCAACAAGCCGGGGCAGGCGGCGGAAAAACTCGCCCAGCGGCTGAAGCGCTCACCGGGCAACCACCCCCTCACCATGACCTATGCCCGCGCCCTGATGCGCGACCAGAAGGCCCACGTGGCGGAGGAAGTGCTGGTAGCGCAGAGCAAACGCAAGCCCGACGACCCGGCCCTGTGGTATTTGCTGGCAGAGGTGCAGGGCTTGTCGGGGAATATCGTCGGCCTGCACCAGGCGAGAGCGGAGTATTTCATTCGCAACGGAATACTCGATCAGGCAGAGAAACAGTTGAACTACGCCTTGAAGCTCAGTGGCAAAGACTATCCCACCACCGCGCGTATCAACCAACGCCTGCAGGACATTGCCAAAATGCGGGAGCAAATGGAGCTGTAAGTCGCCTGCGTCCGGCCGGCCTGCTGCTCAAGCATTACCTTTCACTGACACTTTGAGCTCCGCAGCGAAATCGAGCATGCGCCGCAGCGGTACCATGGCGCGCTTACCCAATTCGGGATCGACAAGGATTTCGTTGTCTGTGCGATCAAAAACCGTCGCCAGTGCCTCCAGTTCATTCATCGCCATCCAAGGGCAATTGGCGCAGCTGCGGCAGCTCGCACCGTTGCCCGCCGTTGGCGCGATGATAAATTCCTTGTCCGGCGCCTGCTGTTGCAGCTTGTAGAAAATGCCCTGATCCGTGGCCACGATAAACTGCTTGTTGGGCATCTCCTGGGCAGCGCGAATAATCTGCGTCGTTGAGCCAACCCGATCTGCCAGCTCCAGCACGGACGCCGGCGACTCCGGGTGCACCAGCACCGCGGCATCCGGGTACACCTGCTTCAGATCTGCGATGCCGCGCGCCTTGAACTCCTCGTGCACGATACAGGCGCCATCCCACATGATCATGTCGGCCCCGGTTTCACGGCGCACGTAATCGCCGAGGTGGCGGTCGGGAGCCCACAGGATTTTTTCGCCCTGCGCGGTTAAATGCCCGGCAATGTCCAGCGCAATACTGGAGGTCACAACCCAGTCCGCCCGGGCTTTGACCGCGGCGGATGTGTTGGCATAAACCACTACCTTGCGATCCGGATGCTGGTCGCAGAAGGCAGAAAACTCCTCGATCGGACAGCCCAGATCCAGCGAGCAGGTGGCCTCCAGCGTAGGCATTAAAACGCGCTTTTCGGGGGTCAGTATCTTGGCAGTTTCGCCCATGAACTTGACCCCGGCAACCACCAGGGTCCGGGCTGGATGATCGTGGCCAAACCGGGCCATTTCCAACGAATCCGACACGCAACCGCCAGTTTCCTCGGCCAGCGCCTGAATCGCCGGCGCCGTGTAGTAGTGTGCCACGATCACCGCATTTTCTTCTTTCAGGCGCTGCTTGATACGCGCCTTGAGGGCCGCCTCCTGTTCCGGAGACAACTGGTTGCGTTCGGCGTGATCGAGGTGCTCCTGAACTTGCACTCGGATCGTTTCAAGTTTTTCGGCGGCTAGAGTCATACAGCAAACTGCGGGCTTTTCAGGAAAGGGAATGAACCGATTCTATCACAGCTTGGCTTGGGAGAAACTGTACCGTAGAGTACCTACGCAATAGTAATAACAAGGATGTAAGACGTGAGTAAATTCAACTATGTAACTACCCGCCGCGAAGACGCCAAGCCCATTCCCGAAGCCCAAGTATCCACCGTACGATTCTTCCTGCGCTGGGCAACGCGCCTGCAGGTGGCGGTATTCCGGGCCAGTAAAGGTCGCATGATGAACAAGTTCATCGGCGGCTTTCCGGTCTGTGTCGTCACCACCCGTGGGGCTAAATCCGGCAAAATTCGACGCATCGCCCTCATCCACCTGCCGCACGGAGACAGCAAACTAATGGTCGCCTCACAGGGGGGCATGCCAGTCAATCCGGCCTGGTACTACAATGTGAAGACCAATCCCGACATTCAGATCATGGTCGATGGCGTGGAGCGCAGCTACCGCGCACGCCAGGTCAGCCCCGAGGAAAAGGCCGCGCTGTGGCCGCACCTGGTATCGCTCTATCCGGCTTTTGACCAGTACCAGGCACGCACCGACCGGGACATTCCGGTGTTTATCTGCGAGCCTGTGGACTGAAATCTACAGGCGAGAGGCGGCGCTCTCGTCGCGGATGGCCTTGAACTCAGAGCGGCTTTTCCATTGTGGCCAGCGCGTTGAGTCAGCAAGATCGCGGATGATGATTTCAAATACATTGATGTCCTGGATCGCGCCATCGAGATTCCAAGTGGCGTCCCAGGCGTCGCAGGTTTTGTGATAGCAATTGCCCACGTAGTCGGCAATCCACTGATCACCGGCGGCGCGTCCGCCATCCACCAGGTCAGCGCCGCCAGCGATACCCATCAACAGCAACACCGGCACACCCTGACGAGCCATTGAGAAGTGGTCCGCACGGTAAAACAAGCCGTTTTCGGGCAAGTTTTCCGGCGTAACCACACGCCCCTGCTGCTGCGCCGCCCTGGCCAGATCGTTCTCAAGCTCACTCTGGCCTTCCCCGACCAAAATCACATCGCGGGCCAGCCCCGCGGTCTGCAAAATATCGAGCGTGAAACTGGCCACAGTTTTCTCCAGCGGATACACGGGGTTGGCGGCATAGGCTCGGGAACCCAGCAGGCCACTTTCCTCGCCGGTCCACAGGGCAAACACAATGCTGCGCTTCAATCGCGGCCCCTGTTTGAGCACCCGCGCCAGCTCCAGTACGCCCGCCGTACCCAGGGCATCATCGTTGGCGCCAGGGCGAACCGTGCGCCCCCTGGCATCGGGCGTCCCGGTACCGTAGGCATCCCAGTGCGCCGAGGCCATCAGGTATTCGTCGCTCTGCGTGGTGCCCGGCAGCAACGCCAGCACATTGCGACTTTGAAACTGCTCGGTCTTAACGGGGAGGCTGGCACTCATAGTGACGCCTTCGAGTGGAAATGCTCGAAAGTCGGGACTGCGCGCCAGTTCCCGCTGTCGCCCGAGATCCCGACCCGCCGTCTCAAACAGCTTTTCTGCAGCTTCGTACTTGAGCCAACCTTGCAACATCACTGGCGTAGCAGCGCCTGGCATAGTGGCCAAAGCAAAATTGTCACCCGGCGACGAAGCGGCGACGCTCCAGTCGTATCCAGCGGCCTCTGTTTCGTGAATCACCAGGGCTGCCACAGCACCGCGGCGCGCCGCCTCTTCAAATTTGTAGGCCCAGCGGCCGTAGTAGGTCATGCGCCGATTGCCGAAACGCCCTACCGCCGGCTCCCCTGCAGCCGCCGAAAAATCCGGGTCGTTGACCAGGAATACCGCAACCTTGTCACTCAAATCGATGTCGCCGAAGTCATCCCAATCCCGCTCCGGCGCATCCACACCAAATCCCACAAAAACCACGGGTGCAGCATTGAATTCGACGGATTCAACGCTGTTTAAGGTACTGACTTCAATATCCCGGCCTTGCGTGAGCTCAACTTGCTTGTCAGCAGCGCCGATGGTCAGGCTGACAGGATTCCCGATCCGGGTGTGCAACATAGGCACTGACTGAGTCCAGCTCCCTGACTTGCCACCGGGATCCAGGCCCAGTGACTTGAATTGTTCTATCAGATACGCAATGGTTTTGTCCTCTCCCACGCTCCCCGGTGCTCGACCCTCGAACTCATCGGAGGCGAGTGTTTTCACAATAGACGACAGGCGCTCTGAGTCTATCTCTGTATCTACGGGTTTGGGGTTTGAAAAGGCCGCAGCACCGACCATTACAGCCGTAACCAACAAGCAGAGCTGGCGATAAAACATACTGAAACTCCATAACATAGCTGGATCGAACAGACATGGCTTCAAGGACATGCTACCAATTTGAGCTTGGCTTGTCGGGGAATCCGTATGCCATTCACCGAAAGCCGCCGAAGTGATTGGTACTTTTTCACAACCTACATCTAGAACTTTTCTAATTACATGCGTATAACTTCATGTTATTTATAGATTAAGCGGCCGCTTGATGTTTTATCGACATCGGTCGGGCGAGCCAGGCGAAATCCAATTGGATTTCGGGTCAAAATGCAGGGGCATCAGTGGATCAACACACTGTTCTAATAATTTCCGAAAATCCAGCTGATCATCTGGTTCTTTCGGTTTGTCTGGAGCGCGCGCGGCCCCAGCGCTTTACTCTGGCCAGTTCAGAATCCATAGCTCGCCCCCTTGAAGCGCTCCTTGATCCGACTTACGACGCAGTGATACTGGCCGAAGGGCCGGAATCCGAATACTTGCTGCGCCTCGCACAAAAGAACGGCGCTGCAGCGCCCATCATTTTGCTGATCGATGATGCCAACAGCGCCGAGGCTGCGCGCATGCGTGAACACGGCGCTCAGGATTACCTGGTTCGCGGCCAGCTTCAGGATGCTCTGGTGCACCGGGTGCTGGACTACGGGATTCAGCTCAAACAGGCCCGCCGCACCATTGAACAACTTTCCAACCGCGACAGCCTGACCTCGGCGCTGAACCGGATGGGCTTTCGCGCACACCTGGAGCGCGCTATGGAGCGCTCGCAGCGCTACAACTTCACGACGGCCCTGCTGTACATCAACATCGACAAATTCGCCAATATCAATGACCACTACGGCGAAAACAATGGCGATCTGATGATCAAAACGCTGGCCACGAGGATGATGAACAAACTGCGCAATACCGACAGCCTAGCACGCCTGGGTGGCGATGAGTTTGCCATTGTACTGGAAGATGTCGGCTCCGCGGCGGACGCTGAATTGATCGCCAACAAAATGCTGCAATCGCTCTCCACACCGATGATCCTCAGTGACAATCAAGTGTCTGTTGACACCAGCATAGGCGCCGCCATGTTTCCGGAGGACGGACTTGAATTTTCCGACCTGGTTGAAGCGGCCCGCAATGCCATGCTGCAAGCCAAAGCTGTAGCGGGCAGCAAATACATTCGATTCTGTGGACAGATTCAATTTGACGCCGGGGGCGGATCGAGTCTCGCCTCGGAGCTGCGCATCGCGGCCCGGAAAAACCAGTTTGAACTGCATTACCAACCCCGCGTAAACCTGAACAGCGGACAACTGGTCGGCCTCGAAGCCCTCTTGCGCTGGAACCACCCGAACCGAGGGTTGGTTTGCCCCGGTGAATTCATTGCTGAATGTGAAGACATGGGCCTGATGAAAACTATTGGCTACCAGGTAATTCAGCACGCCTGCTTTGCTCTGAACTGGCTTGAAGAACAAGGCCTGGGCCATGTGGATGTGGCAGTGAACGTGTCGTTTTCACAAATTCAGGACGAACGATTCCTGGGCGTTGTCAAAGACATACTCGAACGCACTGGCGCCGATGCCAGACGACTCGAAATTGAGCTCACTGAAAGCACAATTCTCAAAAGCCCCAGTGCCATAAAAGCCCGCATGGATGAATTGCGATTGCTGGGCATTTCCTTTTCCCTGGACGATTTTGGCACGGGCTTCTCCCAGCTTTCGCACTTGACGGCACTCCCTATCGCGGCACTCAAAGTGGATGCCACTTTCGTCCGGGATCTGCCCCACAACCCGCAGCAGGTTGCAATTTGCTCGATGATTATTGAAATGGCGCAGAAACTGTCGATGAAGGTCATTGCCGAGGGCGCTGAAAACTACGAGCAGGTCGAATTCCTGCGCCAGCAACAGTGCGACCAGGTGCAGGGATTCTACTACAGCCCGGCAATTCCCCTACAACAACTGCCGCGCTTTGTGCAGGAACAGCGCTTTAAACACAATGAACGGATGCCTTTGTGATGCAGTTCAACGTAAAAACCCTCGTGCTAGGTTTAAGCGCTCAGTGATGTTAGCCTAAGTACACTCCAGTCCGGCCCAGATCCAGGCATTCATGGCACCCAATATTCAGCCCCGGCTTCGCGCCAAAATTCTTGTCAGCGACGATGACCTAAATGTTCGCCTGTTGACCCGGCAGTGCCTTGAAGCTGAAAACATGACTGTGGTCGAAGCCAGCAATGGGCCCGAAACCATTGACATGTTTGTGCGCGAACGCCCGGACCTGGTTTTCCTCGACGTCGAGATGCCGGGAATGAGCGGCCTCGAAGTGTGCAAGCGCATTCGCCAGATGCCACAGGGCGAATCCATCCCTATCATGATTGTCACCGGCTCCGACGACCGGCAATCGATAGATCAGGGGTTTGAAGCCGGCGCCACTCAGTACAAAACCAAACCCGTGAACTGGTCGCTTCTGGGTCGCGATGTGCAATACATGTTGCGTGCCAGCAATGCATTCAATGCTCTCAAACGGCAGGAAGATCGGCTGCGCTACCTCGCTTACTACGACCCACTGACCAGCCTGCCCAACCGGCGCAGCTTCAACGAGCAACTCAATCGCATTCTGAAACGCAGCCAGCGCCGGGGCTCCCACGCAGCTCTGATGTTTATCGATCTGGATCACTTCAAGCGGATTAATGACTCCATTGGTCACGGCCGTGGAGACCGCTTGCTGGTCGAAATCGCCAAGCGCCTGAGTCTGGAACTGCGCGAAGACGACGCCATTAATTATTTCTCTGAAAAAAATGCCCTCGACGACGACGATGACGTCAGTACTGAAATAGCCCGCCTGGGTGGTGATGAATTCACGGTAGTGCTCTCTGACGTACCAGACACCTCGCATGTCGAGACCGTTGCCAAACGCATTCTGCAAAGCCTGTCCGAGCCCATCGCTCTACAATCTCACAACCCTGTAGTCACACCCAGTATTGGCATCGCACTGTTCCCCCAGGACGGCAACGACCCCGACAGCCTCGTTCGGAACGCCGACACCGCAATGTATGTGGCCAAGGCAGAGGGCCGAGCCTGCTACCGCTTCTACAATGAAGAAATGAACTCCAAGGCCGTCGAGCAGCTCAAGATGGAAGAGGAGTTGCGCCACGCCATGCAGAATGAGGAGCTGGAGCTCCGTTATCAGCCACAAATCTCAACTGCCACCGGCACAGTAGTAAGTATGGAAGCGCTCGTGCGCTGGAAGCATCCGGTGCGAGGCATGGTGTCACCCAACGAATTTATACCGGTCGCTGAACGCACCGGGCAAATTATCGAGCTCGGCGAATGGGTTATGGAGGAAGTGGCCCGGAACTGCAAATACTGGCAGACCCTCGATTTACCCGAGTTTCGCATCAGTGTGAACATCTCGCCCATGCAGTTTAATCAGGATCGTCTGGCTCAGCGCTTCGCGAGCATTTTGAAACGCTCCGGGCTGTCACCCAACCGGCTGGAACTCGAGTTGACCGAGGGCGCGATCATGACAGATGCGCAAACCAACATCACGAAACTCCGTGAGTTAAAAGATCTGGGCCTGGCCCTGGCAGTCGATGATTTCGGTACCGGCTACTCCTCCCTGAGTTACTTGAAGCGATTCCCCATTGACACACTGAAAATAGACCAGAGCTTCGTGGCAGACCTTGGCAGCGCCGATGGGGCTGCTATTGTGGATGCTATTCTGGCGCTATCCAAATCCCTCAACCTGCGAGTAATTGCAGAAGGGATAGAATCAGAGGAGCAGCTTCGTTACTTGCTGCGCAAACAATGTGATCTGCTGCAGGGTTACTACTTCTCCCATCCTGCGTATCCGGAAGATGTTCCCGGTCTTCTGAAACAGGATTACAGCAGCCTGCTCAGCAGCCTCACACAGAGTTAGAGGCGCCCGGAATGACTGGCCGCGCAGCCTGGCTCTGTATCGTGATTGTAGCGTGCCTGCCAAACCCCGGCTTTGCCCAGCAGCCCGAAACATTGCGCGTCATGTTACAGGGCCGATCCAGTGCCGAACTGGCAACACTCGTGCGAGACGAGGGCGGCACTGTCACCCACGAACTTCACATTATCAACGCCGTTGGCGCGCTGGTGAACCGGACCCAGCTGGATCAGATACTTAAATCGGACCTGATAACCCGCCACATTGATGATCTGTCACTGTCTCCGCCCACAATTGAGCAGGACAGCTGCAATGTTGGTGGCGCTCTTGAGCTGCAAATCAGCGCAGGGCAACTGCGATGGCCACTGTATAACAAGGGGCGAGATATCGTATCGCTCACGGAGCTCCAGATAGACTGGCCCCAACGACTCGGCAAATTGCGGTCCATTCAGTTTGCCGGCAGCGCCATACCTGTACCAGAAGATACCCGCACCGGGACCTCCTCACTGACCCTCCAGGTACCTGAAGACACAGACACCCGACTGACTGAGCGCAGCGATCTTGTTCTGAGTTTTAGCGCCCCGGGCAGGACCCCGTCTCCAATCAAACAGCGAGAGATCAACCTGACAGCCACTTTCAGCGGCGGCTGCGTGACCGAATCAATTCCCGGGTACGAGCGCTACGGCCAAGACAGCTACTTCCCGGCCGTCGTTGGAGCAAGCACCCTTCACCAGCACGGGATTACGGGGCGCGGTGTAACCGTCGCTGTATTGGATTCCGGCCTGTGGGAACATCAACACCTGAGCGAGAACACCATCGGTGAAGCGCGAATTCAGGGGCGCTACGATGCCATTCTCGATCGCAGCGGATTGCAGGTATTCGACGAGAGCGGCCACGGTACACACATGACCAGCGTGTTAGCCAACAGCGCCAAAGTCACCAATAATGGCCTACCCACCGGTTCATACATGGGGATCGCGCCAGACGTGGGCATTGTCACAGTCAAAGCATTCAACAAAGCCGGCAAAGGCGATTTCCTGGATATCGTCAGAGGCATCCAGTGGGTCGTCGACAACCGCGAGGCGCTGAACATTCGCGTATTGAACCTGTCGTTTGCAGCTCGTCCTCGTTGGCCATACTGGCTCGACCCAATCAATCAGGCATTGATGCACGCCTGGGCGAAGGGTGTGACCGTCATTGCCGCCGCCGGCAATGAAGGCCCCGACGCCATGTCGATCGGCTCTCCTGGCAACCTGCCATATATCATTACCGTGGGTGCCGTTACCGATTCATGGACACCGGAAGACCGCAACGATGATTATGTGCCCGACTTTTCCTCCCAGGGTCCAACCCCCAGCGCTCACATCAAACCCGATGTCGTAGCGCCGGGGGGTCATATCGCCGGTATCACCCGACCGGGCTCCGAGCTGACCAAAGAGCATCCTGATTACCTGTTAAGCACAGGGGAGTTCGTGATGACCGGCACATCCCAGGCCAGCGCGCTAGTGAGCGGTATCGCCGCTCTGCTGTTACAACTGGAGCCCGACCTCAGCCCCGATGACATCAAGTGCAAACTCACCTCCAGCGCTGAGATGGCCATCAACCGCGACGGTCTGCTCTCTTACAGCCCATTCCAGCAGGGCAACGGTTATGTCAGCGCCACGCGTGCAGTTACGCTCGGCCAACGGGGCTGCGGTAACCACGACATGGACATCGCGCTGGATATCGACAATATCCAACATTACGAGGGCCCCGCGATAATCTCGGATGATGGAGCCGCCACCCTGCCCGGACTGGACAGTATGTACAGCGGCGACCCCACCGAAAAAGGCCTCAGCGTGAATCGTCGCTGGGGTGTAAAAGCGCACATAGAGCGCAGCGAGGCCAGCCCCCAGCAGGCCAAGTCAAGCATCGACTGGCGAAGACAGTATCTGGAAGAAAAGGCAACTATCGACGAGTTGTCCAGCAGAGATCCAGACAGCGCCCTGAATACAAACTCGCCGTAAGTCCACATCAAACCCGACTAAAGCGCCCCATTCGGGGCATAGACGGTATAATTCAACACGGCAATACTTTCGTTATAAGAATCATATAGTTGCAACCAAGCGTCACCACACCTGCCTTCGAAGCACAAAATATTTAGCCATCAGTAACCCAAAATGGGTACTCCACCGGCTTCTCCTCGAAAACACCTAAACGTATAAAGTTGTCAAGCGTCCGCAACCCAGAATGTGAGTCACATCTCACCGATAATTCTGAATTGCGGAAACAGGTCACAGAATAGTGACACACTTTAAACATAGAATTTCTTAGGTGGGCGGGAAAGATGAAAAAAATGGGCAAGTTTATACGTGTCAGCTTTGGGGCGGTTTGGCTTACAGCATCAATGGTAACCGCAGCCGAAATCGAAAACACACAAGACCCATTTCAAGGGCAAACGGCAAATAAGGTCCACAAAATCAGCTACTCTCTAGCCTCAGACGTTTCCTACCAAAGCACTTCCGGATATAAATGGGGTAAATCGGGAGGTTCGGCGCCAACCGGAACTCAGTGGGCTGATTCATCAATCGCGAAACAAACATACAAGTGGCGTGCTCATTCTCAGACTGAGCAAACCCGCATCTATGCGAGAGACCAATGGAGCACAATGAGCTCTGCAGACCAGGCAGGCTACAAGTGGGGCATCCGCAACTCCGCTGACCAGGCAGGCTACAAGTGGGGCATCCGCAACTCCGCTGACCAGGCAGG
>Ga0115567_10002169_pt1 | contig 19489 bp, 17 predicted proteins | sample COGITO_mtgs_1204_2_FD_88679 | JGI IMG/M metagenome (GOLD analysis project Ga0115567, IMG submission 88679) | Pelagic marine microbial communities from North Sea - COGITO_mtgs_120412 | ecosystem: Environmental > Aquatic > Marine > Epipelagic | place: Germany:Helgoland, sampling site Kabeltonne... | reverse complement strand
TTAGCCCCGATTAAAGCGCCGCGGGTCAATATGCGCAGGGTCCTTCACCGCCATGAACAGACGCGTGTGATTCTTGTTGCCGGGGGCGCGGGCAAAAAGCACGCCCTTTGAGGCCAATTGGTCCCTTTTGGCTGCCAGTACGGATTGCAGGCGATCCGCACCGACCTGTTCAAGGCCGATATGAAGGTAAATGCGCATCAGCTTGTCGTTTGCTGGTTGCTGTTGGCGCGACCCCGCCAAGGTAGATCGGTGCCAATATGCATGCTGATGGTGGTCTGTGCGTCCGGGGCTGCCACATCGACTTCCAGATAGCGCGCATCGCCTGCAAAGATCACAGCAAGATGGGCGTAATGCCCGTCGATCCACTGCATCCGTTCTTTGCTGGTCTCGTCAAAGCCTTCGGGCAGGCCGGGGATGTCGCTGGCGGGCAGGCGATCAAGCCCCAGATCAGACCACGCGAGCATAGATTGCGAAACGTCCCAGCTTTCGCGCCGGGTCGCCAGAAACCGGACATCAGGATGGTATCTGCGGATCGCATCGATCAGAGCGAAATCCATCTGTGGCCAGAGCGATTTACCGTGCCGCAGCAGGCTCAGTTCTGTCAGGGCATTGAAATCCGTAAAATAGGCACCGGGATCGCCGGTCTCAAAATAACCGTGATAAAGCAGATCAGCGACGAATTTGTTGTGCAACGCCACTTTATCGGTCTGTTTGGGACGAATGCGGTGATCCGCGACCTTGTAGCCAGCGACCTTGAGCGCCCGTGCCAGCGTGGTCGTCCCGGTCTTGGGCAAGCCCAGATTAACAATGGTAAGGGTCATTGCACGCCTTCCAGCAGCCCAAGATCGCGCAGCATCGCCTCTTCTTGGGGCGGCAATGACGCAGGCCTGCGCAGTAGATCGCGCATGCCGAGATATTCGTCTGTCTTCAGCAGCGCATTCCGTCGGGCAACATGCGCTGCGGCACAAGCGTCGTGCAGAGCGCCGATGTTACCTTGCCCTTTCAGCGCCAGGTTACGGTCCTGCAAGACCGGCAGATGTCGCTGGTTGCTGCGGTCCTCCCACGCGGGGTCGTTTCGTTCACGCCAGTACGTGTCATCAAATGCACGGTTCTCGCGATTGACGTCACCGCGATCATTCTTGACCAGATAGCTGTCAAGGCTGCGCAATGCATAGTGGTTCAATGTCGCGTACGCGCTGGCACCTTTTGCTGGAAACCGTCTGATCCGGCGTGGATTTGCGGCGACCAGAAACCGGTGAGGCACGGCGCGTGCCGCCGCATCGGTCCAGACGGGTCTTTTGGATTTCGTAAGCTATGCCGAAAAGAACGGGCGGTGTGCGCCATAGTATTGCAGCGGAAAATCCTTGCGGACAAGTGTCTTGACCTCGATCGCGGTTTAACCGCACCAGAGGTCGGGATTATGGCTTCGGTCGAATTGGGCTATGATGGGACGGTCCACATATGCATCGACTCCATCATTTGAAAAAAACTGAAAGTTAAGGCTGATCAATTGCGGGTCACCGCAGGCATTGATCAGCGCGGCAAAGCTGTGATCGCCGACATGGATGTTTGGAAATTCGTCGATATCCGCAACCCAGACCCAATCGGCCTCCCGCAGAATTGGCCGCGCCTTGGCTTCTTAGAGCGCTTCCATCTGGTAATTGCGTCCTTCGGCAGAATTGGGCAAATGCACAACATGCCCTTGCTGTGCCAACCCATCCAGCAACGCGTCCGTGCCATCCGTACAGTCGTTCGAATAAAACAGAAAATCCGTAATGCCCAACATCTGATGATAGGCGATCCATTCCAGAATGAATGGCCCCTCTTCTTGACACAGGTGATTGCTGTCATGCGCATCGGATGAGTGCCCACAGCTTTCTGGCCGCATTCATTGCAAGTCCACTCTTCACCGCCTCGGCCCGGGTTGGGGTGCATTCTGCCCGGCAACCTCTTCTTGTCTGGTTGAGACCATCGCAATTCGCATGAATCGCGTCAATCTTCGCGCGCTGCGAGCGCTACATGCGTAGCATTCAGGCCGCGTCGCTCTTGACCCTAGCGTGCAGGGATGCACATCTGCGCGACAACGACGGAGGCACCATGACCGACATCTCATCAATTGACGCCGTGCAGCAAATGCTTGCTGGTCAGGGGTACGTCTGTGGGCGTGCGTTGGGCACGGTCGTATTTCTCAGCCTCAAGCTGGGCCGGCCGCTCTTTCTCGAAGGTGAAGCGGGCGTGGGCAAGACCGAGATTGCCAAGGCGTTGGCAACCGGGCTGGATCGCCGACTGATCCGGCTGCAATGCTATGAGGGGCTGGACGCGTCGACTGCCGTTTACGAATGGAATTTCCCGGCACAGATGGTTGCGATCCGGACGGCAGAGGCAACAGGTAGCGCGGATCGCGCGGCACTGACGACAGAACTTTTTGGCGAAGAATTTCTGATCGAACGCCCGTTGCTGGAGGCTTTGCGCCCTGATGCGCGGGGTGCGCCAATTCTGCTGATTGATGAACTGGATCGCACCGACGCCCCGTTCGAGGCGTTCCTTCTGGAGGCGCTCGGTGATTTTCAGGTCACGATTCCCGAGCTGGGGACAATAAAGGCACCCGAACCGCCCATTGTCATTCTAACCTCGAACCGGACGCGCGAAGTCCACGACGCGCTCAAGCGGCGATGCCTCTATCATTGGGTCGATTATCCCGACTTTGACCGCGAGTTGGAAATTCTTGCTGCCCGCGCACCTGAGGCGTCGGCAAACCTCAGCCGCGAAGTGGTTGCATTCGTTCAGAACCTGCGCACCGAAGATCTGTTCAAGAAACCCGGTGTTGCGGAAACCATCGACTGGGCTAAGTGTCTGCTGGCGCTCGACGTTGTAACGCTGAGTCCTGAAGTCATTGCGGACACGCTGGGCGCGATCCTGAAGTATCAAGACGACATCGCTAAGCTGCAAGGTTCCGAGGCCAAGCGCATCCTTGATCAGGCGCGCGCGTCGCTCGAGCCTGCCTGATGTTTCTTCTGGCCGAAAATGTTCTGCAACAGCTTGGGGCTGCAAAACCCGCAGGGCGCGCCATTGCCTGAATACACTCCGCTAGATCTGCCCGATAATCCACGCCTTGTGGGCAACATCACGCATTTTGCGCGCGCTTTGCGCCGTGCGGGTTTGCCGATCGGGCCGGGTCGCGTCCTGGACGCAATTCGCGCGGTAGAGGCCGTTGGATTTACGGAACGCCGGGATTTCTACTGGACGCTGCATGCATGTTTTGTGAACCGTCCCGAACACGCGAGAGTTTTCGCACAGCTATTCCGGCTCTATTGGCGTGATCCACGGTATCTGGAGCATATGATGGCCGTGATGCTGCCCGCGATACGCGGCGTTCAGGAGGAACGGGCGGCCCAGCCGGCAGAAAAACGTGCGGCGGAGGCATTGCTGGATGGTGCCGAGGCACCTCCCTCCGGCGAAGAGCCGGAGACGGCGGACGAAGACACGCTGATCGAAATTGACGCGAGCCTGACGATGTCGGCGCAGGAGCGGCTTCGGACGCTTGATTTCGAGCAGATGAACCTTGCAGAGATGGCGGAAGCCAAGCGAATTCTGGCGACGTTGCGATTGCCCATCAAACCGTTGCTGTCGCGGCGCAGCGCGCCAAGCTTCGGCCAAGGGCGCATTGATGCTGCGCGGTCCTTGCGCGCCGCGTTGAGGCGCGGGGGCGAGATGGAACGGCTGGCGTTCAAAAAACCGCGTCCGCGCTGGCCTAATCTGGTCGTTTTGTGCGATATTTCAGGCTCGATGAGCCAATACAGCCGCGTGATCCTGCATTTTCTGCACGCGGTGGCCAATCAAAAAGGTGCCGGCTGGGCGCAAGTGCATGCATTCACTTTCGGTACGCGGCTGACCAATATCACGCGGCATCTGGCGACACGTGATGTCGATGCAGCATTGGCGGCGGCCGGGGCGGAGGCGCAGGATTGGGAAGGCGGCACGCGGATCGGGCAGTGCATCGAAGCGTTCAACCGTGACTGGTCGCGGCGGGTCATGGGGCAGGGGGCGACGGTACTCTTGATCACGGACGGGCTGGACCGCGATGCGCCGGAGGATCTGGCGGGTCAGATGCAGCGGCTGCATCTGACAGCACGGCGGCTGATCTGGCTCAACCCGCTGCTTCGCTGGGACGGTTTTGCGCCCAAGGCGGCGGGCATACGTGCGATGCTGCCGCATGTGGATAGCTTTCGCGCAGGCCATTCAATTGCGTCGTTGCAAGAGCTGGCGGCCGCCATCGCGCGGCCTGACGACATGGGCGAAAAAGACCGCCTTATGCGGATGTCCCACTAATTGCAAAGCGGGCGCTGTCCCCGGCCTTTCGGGCTTTCCCCAGCATATTTATGGCCAAAAGAAATGCGGCCGGCTAGGCGAAGGTTTGTGCGAAGGTGCTGCGATAGAGGGTAACGAGATCAGTCAGCGGTGCGGCGTGGTCGCCGAAAGTGAGAGTGTCGCCGCCGAACGCCCCAACTTGTTTTAGCGGAACGCCTGCTTTTGCGGCTGCGCTCAGAATGGCCTCGGCATTTGCCGGTGTGCAGGCGATCAGATAGCGGGCCTGATCCTCGCCGAAAAGTTGGACTGTTGCATTAGTTTCGAGGTTAGCACCGATACCCGAATGCTCTGCCATTTCGAACGCAGCGAGTGCCAGCCCGCCGTCGCTCAGATCTGTACAGGCGGAGATGTGCGCGCGATTGGCGCGGATGAAATCGCCGTGTTTGGCTTCGGCTGCCAAGTCCACATGTGGTGCGTCGCCGTCGCGGCGCTGGAACGCCTCGGCCAAAAGGGCGGATTGACCCAGATGGCCCACAGTGTCGCCGAGCAGCAATAAAATGTGGCCTTCGCGGACATCAAAACCTATGACGTCTGATTGCTGTGCGATCAATCCCACCGCGCCGATTGTCGGTGTCGGCAGGATCGCGGCACCGTCCGTTTCATTATAGAGCGATACATTGCCCGACACGATTGGCATATTCAGTGCTGCGACCGCTTCGCCGATGCCTTTGATGGCACCTACGAATTGCCCCATGATCTGGGGTTTCTCGGGGTTGCCGAAATTCAGGTTGTCCGTTGTCGCGAGGGGGATTGCGCCTACGGCCGTAAGATTGCGGTACGCTTCGGCGACGGCCTGCTTGCCACCCTCATAGGGATTCGCAAATACGTAACGCGGTGTGACATCAGAGGTGAAAGCAAGCGACTTGTCGGTGCCGTGGACCCGTATGATCCCGGCACCAAAGCCAGGCGTGCGGATGGTGTCAGCCATCACCATCGTGTCGTATTGTTCGTAAACCCACGATTTCGCGGCGTAGTTTGGACTGCCGAGCAGCGCGCGCAAGCCTTCTATGGGATCGATGGAGGGGATGTCGGTGAGTGGTTCAGGCAGCGGCGTTTCCACCCATGGGCGATCGTATTCGGGGGCTGTGCCTGACAGGGCCTTGAGTGGCAGATCCGCCATTATATCGCCGTTGAGACGAATAACGAAACGATCCTCGGCAATTGTCTCGCCTACGATGGCGAAATCAAGATCCCACTTGTCAAATACGGCTTTTGCCTGTGCTTCCAATTCCGGGCGAAGGACCATCAGCATCCGCTCTTGGCTTTCGGACAGCATCATTTCATAGGCGGTCATATCTGCTTCGCGCGTCGGTACCTTTTCGAGGTCCAGAATGACCCCAAGGTTGCCCTTGTCGCCCATTTCGACTGCAGAACAGGTGAGGCCTGCTGCGCCCATATCCTGAATGGAGATTACCGCCCCGGTCTCCATCAGTTCAAGGGTGGCCTCCATCAGGCGCTTTTCGGTAAATGGATCGCCAACCTGCACGGTGGGACGCTTTTCTTCGATTGTGTCGTCAAATTCGGCTGACGCCATTGTCGCCCCGCCGACGCCGTCACGGCCCGTTTTCGCGCCGAGATAGACGACTGGCATTCCGACACCTGAAGCGGCAGAGAAGAAAATCTTGTCTGCGTCCGCCAGACCGGCGGCAAAGGCGTTGACCAGACAATTGCCGTTATAGGCCGCATCAAACCTGACCTCCCCACCCACGGTTGGCACGCCAAAGCAATTTCCGTAACCGCCAACGCCGGCGACGACGCCATGCACCAACTGGCGCGTCTTGCGATGCGCTGGTTCACCAAAGCTGAGGGAGTTCATGGCCGCGATGGGGCGCGCACCCATCGTAAACACGTCGCGCAGAATGCCACCGACACCTGTAGCGGCCCCCTGGTAAGGCTCGATATAGGACGGGTGATTGTGCGATTCCATCTTGAAGACAACAGCCTGACCGTCGCCAATATCGACAACGCCCGCATTCTCGCCGGGGCCGCAGATGACCTGAGGCCCAGTGGTGGGCAGGGTCCGGAGCCATTTCTTGGAAGATTTATAGGAACAATGTTCATTCCACATCGCAGACACAATCCCCAATTCGGTAAATGTCGGCGTGCGTCCGATCAGGTCCAGAAGGGTTTGATATTCGCTCTCGCTTAGCCCATGGGCAGCGATCAGGTCTGTGGTGATGGCAGGCTCGGTCATGCGCGGCAAATCCCTTTGGTCTTGGTTGTGCCTGTCTTATGCGACCCTTTGGCCGGGGGAAAGTGTGAGACATGCAAAACGCCGAGGGGCCTTGCAAATTCAATGCGATTCCAATGCCGCTACTTCGGGTCCGGCGTTTGCACACCCTCCGACTGTTCCTATGCGGCTTGGGTAGCGGCGGTTAAATTTCGGGCAAGATGACAGACCGTATCGCACCGGCTGTTGAACGATAAAGGAACTCGGTTTCCGCAATTGCCATTGCTGCCTGCCGCTTCTGCTGGGCTGGTATGCAGCGGATCTATAAGGCAGCACGGACTTTTGCATCTGAAACGCGTGATATGAGCGCGCTTGCCTGATCTTCCGGCAATATTTCGGGCAGGGAAGGGGCCGACCTTTCGCCTGATGTCTTGGGTAGGAAAATTGAGGCTAAATAGGCACAGCGGCAAAACTTGTCAAAATCAGAGGAAAAAACGCCAAAGACACGGTGCTGATATGCTTGAGAACCATTGTTGCCCCCCGGCGTTTGAAATGGGCAACCAATTGGCACCGCTTAAGAGCCTGAAAGCACTCATAAAACAAAAAAAGGGCCGGGCACAAAGGCCCGGCCAAGTCCAACAGGGAGGTACAGAGCGCGGCGCGATGCCAACAATCTCTGTACGCCTCAAATAGGAGCGGCATTGCTTACGATCAAGGCAGATTGTCGATTTGCCAAGCAACCCTGATATGCGCGCCGTGCATGGCTCAGCCCTTTGCGTCTTCCTTGGCGCGCAATTGTTTTCGGTAGGTTATGATCTCGTCCTGAACGAAATCGCGGAAAACTGCGACGCGTTTTGATTGGCGCAGTTCTTCAGGATAGGCGAGAAATACCGGGACTTCGGCCGACATCACATCAGGCAATACATGCACAAGGTCCGGGAAGTCCTGAATAAGGTAGTCAGGCAGAACACCAATTCCCAGATTGTGCAGAACAGCCTGAAGCACGCCGAAATAATTGTTTACCGTTAGCATCGAGCGGACGTCATGCGTCAATAGTTCCTGCACAAGGTGGAGCCCCGCATTGACCTGATCGCTGTTGGTATTCTGGCAGATCAGTCGATGATTCGAGATATCCTCAATTCGTTGCGGCACGCCTGCTGCTTCCAGATAAGCGGGGCTGGCATAGAGCGCCATGCGCACGGTCATCAGGCGCTTGCGCACCAGATCGGCCTGTGACGGTTCCTTGAGGCGGATCGCAACGTCAGCCTCGCGCATCGGCAGATCCAGCACGCGCTCTTCGAGCATCAGGTTGACCTTGAGATCGGGGTATTTTTCGTAAAGCTTGGACAGGCGCGGGGCGAGCCAGAGCGTTCCGAAACCCGTGGTGGTTGTCACGCGCAATTCGCCGAACACTTCTTCTTCGCTATCGCGGATTCGCGCAGCGGCGGTGTCGATGCGCTTGGTCATTGCGCTTGTGGCGTCAAAAAGCAGCTCGCCTTGTTCGGTCAGGATCAGCCCACGGGCGTGGCGATGGAACAGATTGGTGTTCAACTGTTCTTCCAGCCCCCGGATTTGGCGGCTGACGGCAGATTGTGATAAGTTCAGCTTGTCGCCAGCATGGGTCAGCGAGCCTGCATCGGCTACAGCATGAAAAATTCTGAGTTTGTCCCAATCCATCGTGACCATCTTCCTTTTGGTGCTAAGTCTTTACCTGATCCCACGTGAAATGACAGGAAAGAACAGTGTTAACGTGGGATAAGAATTAGGGCTATGCGGGTCAGTCATTGTGACCTATTATAGGCAGATGCCCGCTTTGACGCCCGGAGGAGGAACGCCATGACGACGCAGAAGGTATCACTCAACGACCGCTTTGATCTCACCAAATCGCCCGTGCTGCTGAATGGCACGCAGGCTTTGGTACGGTTGATGATCATGCAAGGTGCGCGGGACAAAGCCGCAGGACTGAACACAGCCGGCTTGGTCACAGGGTATCGCGGATCGCCGCTGGGGGCGGTGGATTTGCAGATGGCCAAGGCGGCCAAGCCCCTGTCAGAGGCGCAGGTTACGTTTCAGCCGGGATTAAACGAAGATCTCGCGGCAACGGCACTTTGGGGTGCACAACAGGCGGAACTGCGCGGCGAAGGCAAATACGACGGTGTTTTTGGCCTTTGGTACGGCAAAGGCCCCGGCGTGGACCGATCCGGGGATGTGATGCGGCACGCCAACATGGCGGGCTCTTCCGTCAATGGCGGCGTGTTGATGGCGATGGGGGACGACCACACGGGCGAATCTTCGACCGTGTTGCATCAATCGGAATTTGCGATGGTTGATGCATATATGCCAGTTGTGTCACCCGCCGGCGTACAGGAGATCATGGACTACGGTATTTACGGTTGGGCTTTGTCGCGGTTTTCGGGGCTGTGGGTCGGCCTTAAGACGATGAAGGATACGGTTGAAGCGACAAGTGTCGTTGACGGCGATCCGCACCGCATGAAGTTGGTGATTCCAGATTTTGACATGCCCCAGGGTGGGTTGAACATCCGGCTGGGCGACACGCCGCACCTGCAGGAAGCGCGGATGATCGATCACAAACGTTTTGCTGCAGAAGCGTTTTCGCATGCCAATAAGATGGACAAGCGGATGTGGGGCAAGCGCGGTGCCAAGATCGGATTTGTAGCGGCGGGCAAGAACTGGCTTGACCTGATTCACGCGCTTTCGCTGCTGAACATCGACGAGAACGAGGCCGAGCGTCTGGGGATTACCACCTACAAGATCGGCCAAACCTTTCCGTTGGACATGGGAGGGTTTCACCATTGGGCGGAAGGGCTCGATTTGGTGGTCGTGGTAGAGGAAAAGCGCAAATTGATCGAAGTACAGATCAAGGAAGCGCTGTTTTCGGACACCCACCGCCGTGTTTATGGCTGGCACAAGGGCGGCGGCGCAGGGATGGAGCACGGCGAAGAGCTGTTCCCGACGCGTGGCGCACTTGATCCTGTGTTGATCGCAGAGAAGTTAGGCGGCATCCTGAAGGAGGAAGGCCGAGAAACCGATGGAATCCGCGCGGGGCTTGCAGCGCTGTCTGACGCGCGCCGCTCAGACAATGCCGAAGAAATCGCGGCGAGGTTGCCTTACTTCTGTTCGGGCTGTCCCCATAATTCGTCAACCAAAGTGCCGGAAGGGTCGCGTGCATATGCTGGGATCGGCTGCCATTATATGGTGCAGTGGATGGACCGGGAGACGACCGGTTTCACTCATATGGGTGGTGAAGGCGCCAACTGGATAGGGGAAGCCCCGTTTTCGACGCGCGACCATGTGTTCCAGAACCTTGGTGACGGGACGTACAACCATTCTGGCGTTCAGGCGATTCGCGCGGCGTTGGCCGCTGGCACGACGATCACCTACAAGATCCTCTACAATGACGCTGTTGCCATGACCGGTGGTCAACAGAATGAGGGCGATCTGGACGCGCCGCGTATTGTGGCGGAATTGAAGGCGATGGGGGTCAAGAACCTTGCCGTCGTCTATGACGAAAAAGAAGACGTTGATTTCAAAGCGTTCTCGGGCATCGACCTGCACGAGCGGGCGGATTTGCAAACTGTTCAGGAAAAGTTTGCAAAGACCGCTGGCGTCAGTGCCATTGTCTATATCCAGACTTGTGCGGCGGAAAAGCGCCGCCGGCGCAAGCGGGGGCTTTTCCCTGATCCTGACAAGCGCGTGTTCATTAATACCGACGTCTGCGAAGGCTGTGGCGATTGCGGGGTACAATCCAATTGCGTATCCATCGTGCCCGCAGAGACCGAGTTGGGTCGCAAGCGCGCCATCGACCAGTCGTCCTGCAACAAGGATTTCAGTTGTGTAAAAGGGTTCTGCCCGTCCTTTGTTACGCTGGAAGGCGCGAAGGTTCGCAAAGAGCCGACGACAGAGGTGAAGATTCCAGACCTGCCGATGGCTGATCTGCCTGCAATCAATGGCACCTACAACGTGATCATCACAGGTGTCGGCGGCACGGGCGTTGTCACCATCGGCGCATTGCTGGCGCAAGCTGCGCAGCTGGATGGAAAGGGGGCCGGTATGATGGAGATGGCAGGCCTCGCCCAAAAGGGCGGCGCAGTGCATATCCATTGCCGTCTTGCAGAACGGCCAGAAGATATCAGCGCCATCCGCGTGGCCACGGGTGAAGCGCATGCGATGATCGGTGGCGATCTCGTGGTCTCAGCAGATAAAAAGACGCTGGGTCTGACCAAAACAGGGACTACTGGTGCCGTGGTAAACGCGCATCAGACAATTACAGGCGATTTCACCCGCAACACGGAATTTCAGTTGCCGTTCGACCGGCTGGAATTGGCATTGCAGGCGCGCCTTGGGGACAAGGTGACGCTGTTTGATGCGTCCGATCTGGCCAAGGCGACGCTGGGGGATTCGATATTCTCGAACATGATGGTGTTTGGGGCTGCGTGGCAAAAAGGACTGATCCCGCTGACGCTGGAAGCGCTGCAAGAAGCGATTCGTCTTAATGGCGCAGCTGTTGACCGCAACATAAAGGCCTTTGATCTGGGGCGCTGGGCGGCATTGTACCCTAAAGAAGCGGCGGCAGTTTTGCGGTCCAAGGTGATCGAACTGCCAAAGACGCTGGACGAAAGAATCGCTTTCCGTGAAACGCATCTGACCGCGTATCAGGGCAGGCGGTTGGCCAATCGCTATACCAAGATGCTGAACGGTATCAGCGATCCGCTTGTCCGTGAGGCAGTCGCGTTGGGATATCACAAGCTGCTCAGCTACAAAGACGAGTATGAAGTCGCCCGCTTGCTGCTGACCAGCCGTGACAGGGCTTCTGTGGAGTTTGATGGTGATTTCAAGATGACTTTCCACATGGCCCCGCCGATCCTGTCAAAAACCGGCTCGGATGGCCGCCCTATAAAACGCGAATTCGGATCCTGGATCGAGACACCGTTGCGCATCATGTCGCGCTTAAAGTCCGTGCGTGGCACACCGCTTGACTTGTTTGGCTACACCGCGGAGCGCAGAATGGAACGTGCGTTGATCAGGCAATACGAGGCAGATATGAAGACCGTACTGCCAAAATTGACGGATCAAACCCGCGATGCCATCGTAGCGCTGGCGGAGTTGCCATTGCAAATCAAGGGCTTTGGTTTTGTAAAGCAAGCCAGCGAAACCAAAGCGGCGAAACGGCGTGAAGAACTGTTGAGCGTCATACGCAATGGTGGGACCGACACGGCAAAGGCCGCTGAGTAGAGGCATCTTTAAATTGTCACGTAGGCGTTGCACACACGTTCCAGGATGAGTCACCTCGTCCCGAAGCCGGAGCGATAGATGCTGAGACACCTGCCAAATGCGGCCCGCGACATCAGCTATGCTTGGTCTGCTGAGACAAGGGGCGGCCGCGCGGTCATTCGCGCGCTTGAAAACACCACAGGCCGTCTGCGTCTGATCAAGCGCGCGCGCGGCTACGAGGACGATGTCATCGATGGACGTTGTTTTTTCGACGTGATGGTCGCGCGCTATGGGCTGAGTTTGGAAGTGAGCGCTGGATCGCTCGCCAATATTCGGCGCGATGGGCCGGTAATCGTGATCGCGAATCATCCTTATGGAATCCTTGATGGCCTGATGCTCGGCCATATCCTATCATCCACGCGGGGCGATTTCAGGATCATGGCAAACTCTGTTTTCAATCGTGCGCCTGAGCTGACGAAGCATCTTTTGCCGATCAGCTTTGAGACGGATAAAGACGGGGTGGCCCTCAATATCGCGGCCCGCAAGGCGGCGCTGTCATATCTTGGACAGGGCGGTGCCATCGGAATTTTTCCCGGCGGTACGGTCAGCACGGCGGCCAAGCCCTTTTCAAGGCCGCTTGATCCCGGCTGGCGCAGATTTACGGCGCGGATGATCGCCAAATCGAATGCGACGGTGGTGCCGATCTATTTCGATGGACACACCAGCCGTCTTTTTCAAATTGCGAGCCATCTGCATGCAACTTTGCGTCTGGGTTTGCTGATCAAGGAATTCCGTGAGCGGGTTGATACGCCGGTGCGGGTGGCCATCGGTGAACCGCTGGGACGAGATGTTCTGGAGCCGCTTGCAGGAGACGCAAAAGCGATGATGGATTTCCTGCGAAAAGCGACGTATGAGTTGTCGCCAAAGCCGCCGCGCGCAAGCGAACTGGGGTTTGATTTCGAGGAACGGCATCGCCCACATAGGTGACAGTACTACATCATGGCAGTTGGGATTTTTGATAGTGGCCTTGGTGGGCTTACGGTGCTTGACGCAGTCAGCAAACGTCTTCCGGACGTCGAATTTGTCTATCTTGCCGATAGTGCGCATGCGCCTTACGGCGTGCGGGCGGCGGATGATATCTATGAGCTGACCTGTGCTGCCGTGCAGCGCCTGTTCGATGCGGGATGTGATCTGGTCATTCTGGCGTGCAACACCGCGTCGGCGGCGGCATTGCGGCGGATGCAGGAGGCCTGGGTGCCGCCGGGCAAGCGGGTGCTTGGTGTGTTTGTTCCGCTGATCGAGGCACTGACGGAGCGGCAGTGGGGCGACAATTCCCCGCCGCGTGAAGTTGGCGTGCAGCATGTGGCGCTTTTTGCGACGCCTGCGACGGTTTCCAGTCGTGCGTTTCAACGTGAACTGGCGTTCCGTGCCATCGGAGTTGACGTGGAAGCACAGGCTTGTGGCGGTGTGGTCGATGCGATCGAAGAGGGTGATCTGATCCTTGCCGAGGCTTTGGTGCGCAGCCATGTCGACGCGCTGCGGCGCAAGATGCCGCAACCACAGGCGGCCGTCTTGGGCTGCACACATTATCCGCTGATGCAGCAGACGTTTGAGGATGCGCTGGGCAAGGATGTGGCGGTCTATTCGCAGGCGCAGCTGGTCGCGGAGAGTCTTGCCGATTATCTGAAACGGCATCCGGGGATGACCGGCACGGGCACTACCGCTTTCCTGACAACCGGTGACCCCAAACGGGTCAGCGACCGCGCGATCCAATTCTTGCGACGACAGATCACGTTTCAAGCCGCCTAAGGGCGCATTCATGACCATTCAGTAATATCAACAAGGGTGTCCAACATGACCCATAACATCGCAATCATCGGCGCTTCGGGATATACCGGGGCAGAGTTGATCCGGCTGATTGCCGGGCATTCATCAATGAAAATCAAGGCGCTGGGCGGGAACTCCAAAGCGGGACAAAGCATGGCAGACGTGTTCCCGCATCTGCGTCATCTGGATCTGCCAGAACTTGTGACACTGGAAGAGATCGATTTCAGCCAGATTGATCTGTGCTTTTGCGCGCTGCCGCATAAGACCAGTCAGGAAGTCATCGCCAAGCTTCCCAAGAATCTGAAGATTGTGGATTTATCTGCCGATTTCCGGCTGCGGGATCCGGCCGAGTATGAGCGGTGGTATGGCAATCCGCATGCTGCTTTGGCGCAGCAGGAAGAGGCGGTTTACGGACTGACCGAGTTTTACCGCGAAGAGATCAAGTCAGCGCGTCTGGTCGCTGGCACCGGATGCAACGCTGCGACCGGGCAATTTGCGCTGCGACCCCTCATCGCTGCAGGGGTAATCGATCTGGATGAGATCATCTTGGATCTGAAATGTGCTGTTTCTGGTGCCGGCCGTTCGCTGAAGGAAAATCTGTTGCACGCAGAGTTGTCCGAAGGATATCACGCCTATGCTGTTGGCGGGACGCACCGGCATTTGGGCGAGTTCGATCAGGAGTTTTCCGCAGTTGCCGGCCGGCCTGTGAAGGTACAGTTCACACCGCATCTGATCCCCGCAAATAGGGGAATTTTGGCGACAGTTTACGTTAAAGGTGACGCGCAAATTATTCATAAGACGCTGAAAACTGCCTATGATTCCGAACCGTTCATCGAGCTGCTGCCGTTTGGCGAAGCGCCAAGTACCCGTCATATTCGTGGCTCTAACTTTTGCCATATCGGTGTCATTGCAGACCGCATAGATGGGCGTGCCATCGTGGTCGCCGCGCTCGACAATCTGACCAAGGGGTCGTCGGGCCAAGCGTTGCAAAACGCCAATCTGATGTTAGGTATCGATGAATGTGAGGGGTTGATGATGGCCCCGCTGTTTCCCTGAGGTCCCATGAAGAGCCTGAAAAAGCAAAGACGTATCCAGATAATCGGCTTGGCTGCCGTCGCGGTCGTTGCGGCTTTCACGGCGTTCTATCTTGCGGCCCCGAATGCCCTGCAATATTTCCGCGCTCCGGCAGAAGTCGTGGCCGATCCGCCCCCCCCCACAGAGGTTTTTCGTATCGGTGGGTTGGTTGAGGACGGATCACTGGTGCGCGGCGAGGGCGAGCAGATTCGGTTTACCGTGACCGATGGCGGCGGAAGCGTGCCAGTTGTCTTCACGGGCGTTTTGCCGGATCTGTTTGAGGAAAATCAGGGCATGGTGGGGACGGGGCGTTACATAAACGGTGTCTTTGAAGCCACTGAAATACTTGCCAAACATGACGAGACATACATGCCCAAAGAGGTGGTTGATGCCTTGAAGAAACAAGGCGTCTATCAAGACCCCGACAGCTAGCAACGTGCGCTGAGGCAGGGGCCGGTTAACCGAACCTGCGTCACCTTTCCCGACAATTAAGGGAAAGGGCGTTCCATGAAAACAGTCAGACAAATCGCCGAAGAAATCGTGTACCGCGAAGGCGGGTTCGTCAACGACCCCGATGATCCGGGTGGGGCCACGAATTTCGGCGTGACGATCCATACCATGCGCAGACTGAAACTGGACCTTACTGGTGACGGTAAAGTCAATGTCGCGGATGTGCGTAAACTGACGCGCGGCAAAGCCGTCGATATCTTTATCAAACACTATTTCGAGGCTCCGCGCATTGCCGGGCTGCCGACACCGTTGCATGCGACAGTATTTGATATGTACGTCAATGCTGGCGGCAATGCGGTCAAGATACTGCAACGCCTCTTGGGCCAGATGGGGTTTGTAACGACGGTGGATGGTGCGTTGGGGCCCAACACAATCGCTGCGGCGCAATCAGCCCATAGGGCCGCACCAAATCATATCGTGGATGCTTACGGCATCGCGCGGCGCAACTACTATTTTCGTCTTGCCGATGGGCGCGCAGCCAGCCGCAAATACGCGCGCAGCCGTGCGGGCGGAAAGGGCGGCTGGATTCGCCGTGCCGAGGAATTCATCGCGCCAAAATATCATCTGACAACGGCAGACTTCAAACAAAGGATCGCAAAATGGGGCTGATAGAACGCTTTTTGGGGCTGGTTTTCGGAAATGGCCGAAATGTCGTGCGCGACACTGTCGAGGTGTTCCGTGAGAACGCCGAAGCGGGGGCCGCACGCGGTGCTAGCGTACAAACCGGCGCGATGGCGCAATACGGCGCAGAGTTCGCCACCCCGCGGCAGGGATGGTTTGATCGGTTCATGGACGGCGTGAACCGTCTGCCGCGCCCGGCAATGGCCCTTGGAACGCTAGGGCTGTTTGTTTCCGCAATGGTCGCGCCTTTGTGGTTTTCCGAACGTATGCAGGGCATCGCCTTGGTGCCGGAACCGCTTTGGTGGCTGCTGGGAGTGATCGTGTCCTTTTATTTCGGTGCGCGGCATCAGGTCAAAGCGCAAGATTTCCAACGCTCGGTCTCTGGCACGATCACGCGGGTCCCGCAGGTTATTGAGAACATTGAGGCAATTCGTGAATTAGGCGCTGAAAGCGTCGAGGTTGCGGATACGAAAACCGATGTGCGGTTGGAGACCTCTGCTATCCGCCCTGAAGGCAACGCGGCACTCGCGGACTGGCAAGCCTCGCTGAAATAGACCTGCGGCACTAAGCCTCCCCTTTTGGTGATTGGAAGGGGAGGCGCATGGCACTATAGTCACCACATGATAACAGAACTCGGACATTTCGCGCTCGTTTTAGCGCTCGGCGTGGCGCTGGTACAGATGGTGCTGCCTATGGTCGGTGCGGCCCTTGGCTGGCGTGGCTGGATGGCGGTGGCGGAACCGGCGGCGGGAGCACAGTTTATTCTGATCGCCAGTGCTTTTGGTGCGTTGATGTGGGCCTTCATCACTTCTGATTTCAGCCTGCAGGTCGTTGTCGCCAACAGCCATTCCGCCAAACCGATGTTGTACAAGATCAGCGGAACATGGGGGAATCACGAGGGTTCCATGCTGTTATGGGTGCTGATCGTGGCGCTTTTCGGGGCGATGGCGGCGTGGTTTGGCGGTAATTTGCCGGATAGCCTGCGCGCCCGTGTTCTTAGCGTTCAGGCGGCTATCGGTGTCGCTTTCCTTTGCTTCATCATCTTTACGTCCAATCCGTTCGCCCGCATGGCGGTGCCACCCTTTGACGGGCAGGATCTGAATCCGTTACTTCAGGATCCGGGCCTCGCGTTTCATCCGCCATTTCTCTACCTTGGCTATGTGGGCCTCAGCATGGCGTTCAGCTTTGCAGTGGCGGCACTAATCGAAGGACGGGTGGACGCCGCATGGGGCCGCTGGGTGCGGCCGTGGACGCTGGCAGCTTGGATTTTCCTTACGATCGGCATCGCGCTTGGGTCCTGGTGGGCCTATTACGAGCTTGGCTGGGGCGGTTTCTGGTTCTGGGATCCGGTGGAAAACGCTAGTTTCATGCCGTGGCTTCTGGCGGCGGCGTTGCTGCATTCCGCAATTGTGGTTGAGAAACGCGAAAGCCTGAAAAGCTGGACGATTCTGCTGGCCATCCTCGCTTTTGGGTTTTCTCTCATCGGGACATTCATCGTGCGCTCCGGCTTGCTGACTTCGGTGCATGCCTTTGCCAACGATCCCGAGCGCGGCGTGTTTATCTTGCTCATTCTCGCGTTCTTCATGGGGGGGGCGCTGATCTTGTTTGCGCTGCGCGCAGGCACGATGGAGGCAAAAGGCGTGTTCGGCATCGCCAGTCGCGAATCAGCGCTGATCGTCAACAATGTCTTGCTAGCAGTCGCTTGTTTCGTGGTGTTTGTTGGCACCATGTGGCCGTTGCTGGCCGAGATGTTCGCGGGACGAAAACTCAGTGTCGGCCCGCCATTTTTCAATGCCGCATTCACGCCCTTCATGGTTCTACTGGGGCTCGCGCTGCCTGTGGGCGCGATGCTGCCCTGGAAGCGTGCCCAACTGGGGCGGACCGCGTGGCGGTTGCGCTATGTGTTTGTTGCCGCGCTGGCAATCGGGGGGCTGGTCTGGGCCATGCAGACCGGGCGTAGTCTGATCGGACCCATGGGCATGTTCCTTGCGGCTTGGCTGGTGATGGGCACGATGATGGACCTTGCGGCGCGGACAGGCCGGGGTGCCGGGCCTTTGCGCCGCTTGTTGCGGTTGCCACGCGCGGATTGGGGCAAGTCGGTCGCCCATGCGGGCCTTGGGGTTACCATGATGGGGATTGCCGGGCTTACCGCGTGGACAGTTGAAGACATTACCGTGGCACAGATCGATGTGCCTTTCGAAGTCGGCGACTATGAGATGACCCTGAGATCGGTCGAAGAACTGCGCGGCCCGAATTACCTTGCGACGCGGGCGGTGATCGACGTGGCCAAGGGCGGTGATTTCGTCGCCACCCTGTCGCCAGAGAAACGTATTTACCCTGTCGCGCAGATGCCGACGACCGAGGCCGCGATCGACCAATCGTTCCTGCGCGATCTCTATCTGGTGATAGGGGATCAGCAATCATCAGGGGGTTGGGCCGTTCGAACGTACATCAAACCGCTGACGGTCTGGATCTGGATCGGTTGTGCGATGATGGCGCTCGGTGGCACACTCAGCCTGAGCGACCGCCGTTTCCGCGTCGCGGCGGGTGCCCGCAAAGCGCGTGCTGTGCCCGCAGAATGAGACGACTGGCCCTAATCGTTGCCTTGATCGGCGCTTTTGCAAGTGCTGCTTGGGCCGTGCAGCCTGACGAAGTATTGGACGATCCGGTTCTGGAACTTCGCGCGCGCGCGTTGTCCAAAGGTCTGCGGTGCCTCGTGTGCCGCAACGAAAGTATCGACGAGAGCAATGCAAGCCTTGCGCGCGATCTGCGTCTTTTGCTGCGCGAGCGGCTGGTCGCGGGCGACAGCGATGCTGAGGCGGTGGATTTCATCGTCACACGTTACGGCGAATACGTGCTTTTGCGGCCCTCCATTGATGGTGTGAATTGGCTGCTTTGGGCGGCGGGACCTCTTATGCTGTTGATCGCAGCGGGCGCAGGCGGACTTTATGTGCGCGGACGCAGCACCGCTGGCGCACGACAGGATGCATCCCTGACAGAGGACGAAGCAGCGCGCTTGCGCGACATCCTGAAGAAATGACGTTCGGTTTCGCTGGCAGGACAGGCCTGCTCTGCTAGAATGTGTCAAATCGAGAAACCGAAGGAATTCTGCGCGATGGACTATCAAACCCTGACTTATGATCTGGCGGGTGGCGTTGCCACCGTGACGCTGAACCGCGCAGACAAGATGAACGCGCTGACAACGCAGATGCGGGCCGAGATTGCCCATGCCGTGACACAAGGCGGCAAGGATGCGCGGGTTGTCGTGATCACGGGGGCCGGACGTGCGTTCTGTTCGGGCCAGGATCTGGGCGACCGTGCCTCTTCGGCAAGCATCGATCTGGAGCGGACGCTGCGCGATGAATACGGTCCGATGTTGCGCGCGATCTATGATTGCCCGGTGCCGACGATTGCGGCGGTCAATGGCCCAGCGGCGGGCGCGGGGGCCAACCTCGCGCTGGCTGCTGACGTGGTTTTCGCGACGGAAAGTGCGTATTTCCTTCAGGCATTCACGCGGATCGGCCTTATCCCGGACGCTGGCGGCACCTACATGCTGCCGCGCCAGATGGGCATGGCCAAAGCGATGGGTGCCGCCCTTTTTGCCGATAAGATCAGCGCGCGGCAGGCTGATAACTGGGGAATGATCTGGGAAGCAGTACCAGACGCGGATTTCGATGCCCATTGGCG
>Ga0115567_10002168_pt1 | contig 19496 bp, 9 predicted proteins | sample COGITO_mtgs_1204_2_FD_88679 | JGI IMG/M metagenome (GOLD analysis project Ga0115567, IMG submission 88679) | Pelagic marine microbial communities from North Sea - COGITO_mtgs_120412 | ecosystem: Environmental > Aquatic > Marine > Epipelagic | place: Germany:Helgoland, sampling site Kabeltonne... | reverse complement strand
TCTGCGGGCGTGCTGGGCGGTGCAGGGTGAGGAGGCTCCCGGCCGTGGTTTTTCGCGGTCTGGGTTGTGGTCTTTCCCCGTTTTGGGGGGTTTTGCGGGCCTATCGGTTTGGTTTAGTCGTATCGTACCCGGTCTGTACGAGGTTATTCAATACACACACTCTCTCTCTCTTCACTCACATCCTATCATGAAAGCGGGCTGCTTTCGGGCGCTCCTCCTCGCTGATGCGGCGCCCTGACGCCTCCGCCTCCGCCGTGGTTTAGATTCCTTTTGGTGGTGCGTCAGGGTTCGGCGGTACTAGAGGCTTCGCCTGATCTCAATCTCAATATCAGGTTTTTCAATCAGCAATTTCAAGAAGCAATAATAAAGTTCCAATAAGCTCCGCCTGAGACTACGGAGCGGGCAAGCGTGATTTAGCAATAGACGAGTGCCAGCCAACCTAGCGCTATCATCTACTCGTGCTTGCAGTCGGGGCTTGCTTCCGACGTAGGTGGTGAAGTCATTTTGTTGGGCGCAGCGTTGAAAACCTCGCCGTCAATTTTACTAAAATCTTCCGAAAAAAGAAGCCCATGAAGCAAAACTGGTACTCGGACACACCCAAGCAGACGTTTCCCTACGTTCAGCTGCTTTTGTCGACCTTGGGTCGTTTCTCGGGCTCCTGGTGCGCGCGGCGATCGACTCGTGCCGTGAGGGAGCGCAGCATCGCAACGAAGGTGTCGCACTTGAGGAAGTCCTCGGGGCACGCGAGCCACTGCACAGGCTGGCACTGGCGGTCCTGCCCCAGCCCTGTGACGCCCGGCGAGATGCCGATGCGTACCTCGAAGCGTGAGGGGTCCGCGGGGTCCGCGACCTGCGTATTCTCGTACACCTTGAAGATGATCTGCGAGAGGTAGTCGAACTCGTGCACCGAGTTCAGCTCGGCCTGCGCCTCCTCCGATAGCAGCGGGTTCGGCTGGTGTCCAGGCGTCTTGGGCGAGTGCTGCCCGTCCTCGTGGCGGGGTTGAGAGGAACACTCCTCGTCTCCGGCGTAGTGGCAGTAGCGCAGCGAGTTGATGATGCCGTGCACGTGCGACTCCGACGTGAAGTAGAGCCGCGTTTTGATCTGATCGTCGATAAAGTCAACATCTTCGATAAAATCCGGGTTGATGCGAATACCCGCACCGTCACCTTCAACGTCCTCGTCAGTCTCGCTGGCATCTGTGTCACACTCACGCTTGGGCAGCGCCGTTTCAATGTCGCGTGCAATCTTGTCCATGAGGTTGCGGCAAATGGTCGAGCCGATGTCGAGACGCTGCATGCGTGTCATGCCGTACTCTGCCGGTGCAACGAATTCGGAGAGAACCTGTGCTGTCTTGTAGCATTCCTGCAGCCGCGTCAGCCCGAGCGATGGTTGCGAGTGGATTGCGTCGTACTTGCAGCAGTCGTACACATCAGGGATCTTCGACATGTCGTACTGCCCGGTCTGCAACCCGGCGCGTCGGTCAGCGCACGCCGATTCGTCAGCATGTCTTCACTGAAGATTTTGCTGTGCATTTGCATACCCCTGGCAACGCAAGATTGTGCTGTTGCATGCACTGTGGGGCGGGAGAGCAGCACCTTGTCATCCCAGATGTCGTCGTATAGCTTCTGCCAGCGAGAGTGCATCAGCCGGAGCGTCTCACCATTTTCCAGCTCAATCATGTGAGCCACGTCCTTGCTTCGCTTCCCAGACTGCTCCACTCCAATAGCATTCTTGGCTGCATCAATGTGGGAGTCCATCTCCGCCAGCATTTTGGCGATACCTGCCAAGCTCACCGCCGGAATTCAGGGCTTTGGCCAGCCTAGAAACGAGGACCTTGGCAGCGAAAAACAAGAGCGAGCATATTCTCACAACGCTAGTTTGGCGAGGGTAGACCCGATCGAAGGGCCCCAAGGCGCAAGGTTGGGTTACCCATCGCCTTGACGGACTGCACAACAGATGTGGTGAGCCACGAATGCTCTTGCCGGCACACGGTGAGGTCCGAGATCTCTTCGAGAACCTTCTCATCCATGGCTTCATTCGTCTGCAGGATTTCGCGCAGCGTGCTCTTGACCTGCTCCTGAAGTTCACGGCCGACATTGACGCCCGAGGGGTCGAGCATCGAGTGCGCCTCCCGATCGCGCGAGACCAGTGAGACCAGGATCGGCGTGAGCTCCCCTTCGAGATCTAGGAACGTCTTCGTAAAGGCTGCCGCTGTCATCTGCACGCGGCCTTCGTCTGAAGAGTAGATCTTGAGGTCATGGCGATACGAGTTGTGGATCCCGAGTGTCGCATCGCCACCCGGATACAGCTCCTGCCGGCAGCGTCTCCCAAGCTCCTCTGCCTGCTCATAGCCCGTGGAGGTGAGATTTCCCCCCCACTTGGCCACCACGAGGACCTCGTTGATTACGACGGCTCCCTTCTTGGCGCCCTCTGACGTATCCTCCTCCCACTTGGTCGGCTTGATCTGTAGCTTGCGATTGATGCCCGAGAACTTGCCACCCTTCTCAAGGACCGAACACATCTGGTCAATTTTGCTCAGCATCTTGGAAAGCGACTGCCGCTCTTCTTCTTCATCATCTGTTGCCTTTTCAATCTGTGTGGTCAGCTTATTCTTGAGCTTGCGAGCTTCGCCCAGCACTAGCGTAAGCTCCCTAGCGGTCTTGAGCTTTAGCTCCTTTGTCGGCTTCTCGGGGTTGCAGTTTTGAACGAAAAGCTGCAGCAGGTCGTGACACGGACCATCCCGCTGCACTTTGATCTTCATCTTCTGCTTGGGCGTGCGATCCCCATGTCGGCAGATCATAATGACGCACCGCAGCTCCGGCTCTTCCTCCCTACATACCGAGTCCCCCTCGTACTCGGGACCTTGTGAGTCCGTGAGCGCCGAAGCGTCTTCACCCTCGCCGATCCCTGCCATGCCCTCGTGAAGAGCAAGCGACCGATTTGCAACGGTCGCGAGATCGTTTGAAGAGTTGTCGCGCGAACGGTTGTGCTGTCGCCCGCGACAGGCGTAAGTGGCAGGCTTGAGGCTCACGGCGCAACTCTGGGAAGTAGCCAGGGGTCGAAGCTTAGATCAGTCGACATGGGCAAAAGACCGAGCGCGGATGAAAGTGGCTGAGAATGATGTGGCGAAGTGTGTTGGCCGTATCATCCCAAAAACGCCTCGAATTCTTCACAAAGCTCCACCCTGTGCCTCGCATGGTCACGCCCCAGCGCGCTCAATATGGCGCGGGGTGGGTAGGTTCGGGTGCGGGCGCTTGCCGTTGACGTCGCAGACGATCGAACTGCCTTGACCGATGAGGATGTCGAAGCCACACACGGTCTGCTTGAATGCTGCAACAATATGATGTGCGATCTTTTTCTGACGTCGTGAAAGTATCACTGGGTACCTCACTTCCTTTCCGTCCTCGGTTCTTGCCACTACGCCATCCACCACCGGCGATTTGCGCGCCTCTGCGTGTGCATACTCCAGTCCGACGGCATACACCTTGACATCCTTCCCATCTGTCGACATGAACTCCTCGTAGATGAAAGAGCCGTCCCGGCGCACGCGTGAGGCACTCGGGAAGAATTCTGAGGACTTGTTGTCGATCTTCCGAAAGAGCTTTTTCACACCGCCACCCGACGCCGTGGGGTAGTAAATCCACACATTGTGGTCTTCCCCTGAGACTGGTTTCTCCACAAAGGGCTTGTTGATACGCACGCCGTCGACCACAACGTAATCTTCGTACTCCTCGAACTTGGAATCTGGCCAGCCCTGCTCCTCCTCCCCGCGGTTGCAGAACACATTGTGCGGCGTCGGCACTCCCGCATCCTTGAGCATCCGGTACACGTGCCTGGTGCGGACCAATAAGATAGCAGCTCGTACACGGTGCAGGCAAGTCCATGCGTCACGGATGATGTCATGCGCCGTGGGCGGGCGGGGCGCGCACCGGCGGTCGAAGAGCTTCAGCTGGACCTTGACGTCGTTCAGTAAAAACATGTTTGGATGCAGCTCCGTATACCTGTACCGCATACTTTAGCTTAGCACTCGTGCAGTGGTGGTCGTGACCTTCCCATGCGGATTCCCCCCAGGGCCGTGCGAAAGTGGGGAGGCTCGCACTCGATGCATTTCTCCAGCGGAAAGCCGTCCGAGAAAAAGGCGATTAGCACGTCTGGGACTGGCCACTCGCTGATGGGCTGATTCAGGATCATATCATCGCCGTACTCGATGAACACGAACTCACCACCAACTTCCATGCGCTTGGTCAGCTCTCGCATCGGCTTGGCTTTCACCTTCTTGTCCATCGCACAGAGCCCGACTGTGATCGGATGGTGCCTCGACTGCACGATGCCACCACACCCAATCAGGCAATACACACACCGCTGAATGGCACTGCGTCACCAATGGAATGCAGGCAACTCTTAACAGGGCAGAGCACTCAGGTGGGCATCGACCGCTGAGCCCGGGCGACGAAGAGATCCGCTCCTCCCGAGATGTCGGCCATGTGTGTCCCAGCCCGACGGCGAGCTCCCGGCAGACAGCGAGCTCCCGGCAGACATTCGAGCGCAGCCGAATTCACTAGCTGTCTAGTGTGAACGGGTATTAGTGCCTGGAAGCAAGGACGCGCCTCGACGACAACCTGTACTTGTCGGCCGGGAGCGTATGCGGTACGGATGACCATTCTTTATTCGTTAGGGTATCCCGTATGTAGATAAAGAGGTGTTTTGCGCCGGAGTTCATTTGATTCCCCTTCGCTGCGCTGTGGACCAGCTTGATGCATGTCAATGATGCTCTTGTCGAACCGACCCACAGGTTGTCAGGGCATCCACCTGTACCAGCTCAGAGGGTGCCCGCCAATCATCGCATGCTGAGGTGGGAGTTCGTGTCTGGCGCCCTCGAAGCTCTTGTCAGTCCGCTGCCAGCAGGCTCTGCTGTGGCATCGCAGCGGAGAGGACTGGTCCGACGGAGCAGGTGTTCCTTTCCATCCGCAGCCGCAATACTAGGGCTGCTCTCTGTGCTCCCACTGGTTCTTGAGGGGCGGCCGAGCTGGAGTCGCGAAGGGAGGGCAAGCAGCGTCGGCACACCACAGACCGGCGCCCTCACGAGCTTCATCCTGGACACGCTCGGGTTGCGTGAGGCTGAAAATCCAGGCGATATTGTGGAGCGGCGCCGCAAAGGGGCAAGGAGCTCGTTGCTATCCGCGACGCCGCCAGCATTGAGCGACTGCCCCAGCGGAGAGGCTCTGGACCGATGCGGGGTGTGCGGCGGGAACAACTCGTCCTGTCTCGCGCTGCATACTGTGGGAGCGGCACGTGCTACTATGTGCGTTGGAGACGGGATGCTGGGTCGGTTCGCCTTTGAGGCGCCGGCTGAACGGGACCTGGCCGTCCTGGTGTTGCAGTCGACCATTGGAGGAAGCTATCGCGAGGTGCTATTTGAACCAGGCTCCTCTCAGTGCGGTCGGTGTGAGGATTGCTTCGCCTCGGGCGACTCGCCGCCTCGCTGCTTGCGCTCTGGGTGCGCTGGGTGCGCAATACAGGGCGAGATCCTGCTGGACGACGCGGCGATTCCGCTCCCAGCAGAGGCGGGGACGTACCGGCTATTCATCGCCACTTTTGTTGGCTCAGTCGAGACCCGTCGCGCCGAGCTCGCGGTGGACATTCGCGGCCCGCGTGACGAGTGTGGTGTGTGTGGCGGAGGCGGAGCTTCTTGCATGGGCTGCGATGGACAGATCAACTCCGGCGCGGTGTTCGACCGGTGCGGTAAATGTGCAGTGCCTGGCACCGCCGATTTCAATGCGTGCGTGGACTGCAGCGGCGAAGTTGACGGGGTTGACTCAGAGGACATCTGCGGAGTTTGCGGCGGCGATGGGACATCGTGCCTTGATTGTTTCGACACACCCTTCGGCACCGCTCGCCCCGATTCGTGCGGCGAGTGCGGTGGCAACGATGCCACGTGCATTGGAAGCTACTCGCTGGAGGCTGTGCTTTCCTCCAAAGGGCTGTGTGCGGGCGACAAGGTGGCGGTGCGGGTAGCGGTACCCTCGAACCACTCGGGCGAGGACGTGGTCGCGCTCTTCCGCGCGGACATTCCGGTGCCCCTAGCCCCAGATGTCCCTGTCCCGCCGGGAAACACAGCGGACCTCGTCTTCCAGACCCAGGCGCGGTGGCTCGAGGGGCCGCCGGCTGACGGACGTGTCCAGCTTCGCTTCGCGTACTTGCGCGGGCCGCGCCCGCCGAACGGTTGGGACTACGGCCGCACGGAGGCGAGCAGCCAGGCAGTCACCCTGGGGGGCGTCGTGGACGCGTGCGGGGTGTGCGGCGGGGACAACTCCTCCTGCGCGGGCTGCGACGGCGTGCCGAATTCGGGGGTGGCTCATGACCGCTGCGGAGAGTGCGGCGGCGCGGACGCCTGTCTCGATTGCGCGGAGGAGCCTTTCGGGGGGCGGCAGCTCGATCGCTGCGGTTCTTGCCTCATGCCTGTGAGGGTGTGCGTGGGAGGCGACTCAGACGGTGCACGGTGTATTGAAGCGCACGAGTGTGGGGGCGGCGGGTCGTGCGTGCCGACGCCGGAGCGGCGTGGGGATTGGAACAAGTGCGTGGACTGCTGGGGGAAAGTGGACGGCGGCGCGCGGGAGGACTCGTGCGGGACGTGCGAAGGGAGCGACGACTCGTGCAACCGAAACTTCTCGGTGGCACTGGCGCACGCGGAGCTCTGCCTCGGGGAGGCTCTGGTGGCGCACTGGCAAGGCCCCTCGAACCGCGACCCGGGGGCGATGCTCGTGCTGTGTCGGGACACGATCGACGGCTGCGGTGCGCCTCTCGGGTGGGCACACCTCGACCCGAGCGGGGGGAAGCGCGAGAGTTTCTGGGCGGCGCTGCCGCCTGGGGAGCGTGCCTCGCCGCTGGTGCTGGTGGGCGAGGTGGCCTACCTGGTTGACGGTGACCGGCGCGGTGGCGTCGTGCTTCTCAACCGCTCGGCCGCGGCGGAGCAGCCCCCCGAGTGCATGCAGCCTCCGGCTGCGTGCTTGGAGCCCAACGAGCTGGCTCGGCCGCTCCATGAAGGCACATACCGGCTGCAGATCCTCGTGAACACCTCGCAGCCGGAGCTTCAGCGGCGCGCAGCCGAGAGCGCCCCCGTGACGGTTCTCCCTCCCGCAGACGCGTGTGGGGTGTGCGGCGGGGACAACTCTTCCTGCGCGGGTTGCGACCGCGTGCCAAACTCGGGGACGACTTTCGACTTGTGCGGAGTCTGCGGCGGCACGGACGCTTGTGTGGGCTGCGACGGCGTGCCGAACTCCGGCAAGGTGAAGGATCTCTGCGGGGTGTGCGATGGTCATGACTCCTCGTGCCGCGGGTGCGACGGCATCGTGCGACCGAACGGACCCGTTCGCGAGGACGCGTGCGGAACCTGCGGGGGTGACGACGACTCGTGCGGGCGTCCTCCGCGCCTTGGGCTGGCGCCGTCGTGGCTGGGTGTAGCGTGTGCGGGCCAAGATGGCGAGCTCACAGCGCTCGACGTGTGGTGGGAGGCGCCATCAAATCGCTCGGCAGTAGACTACATCGCGGTGTGCCACACGAACTCGCTTATAGAATCCTGCCCTGTGCTTTTGGAGGGCCCTGCTTTTTCTGGCGCGCGGGGCCGCGTGAACGCCAAGCTCCCAACCCTCTTCGCGCGAGAGCACGACGACTTGGAAGTGCGCTACATTTCCCGGCGCGATGCAGCTGAGGATGAAGTCAAGTGGGTGACCGTGGTGAAGGCGTCCTTCACAGTGCAGTCTGACAGCAGCACTGAGTGTCTCGACGCCAGTGGCTGGCGCCTTGAGGCCGCCGCCGGGGATTTCTGCCTCGGGCAGGACATTTCATTTGACTTCGCGTTTCCACCAAGGCGATTGGACGGAGGACAGAACCCGCTCGATCTCGAGCTCGGTGTCTTTTCCCTCTTGCCCTCAGCCTACGGCGACCCTCTAAGGCCTCCCTTGGCCTCTGCTCAAGGCTGCTACCCTCCTTGCGACGCCTCGCCCGACGCGTGCAAGCTCTGCTACCAGCGCGTGTGCGCCACCGCGAATTGCTCGGCCATGGGGCGCGTCACGCTCAACAACCACGGTGCCGAAGGCCTACGGGCGCCCTCGGTGCCGGGCAGCTTTCGCGCCTGCTTTTTCGCGAACCACGCATCCTTTGTGGGACGCATCCCGGAATTCTGCGGCGAGCCCTTCCGCGTGCGCGCCGCGGAGGTGGACGAGTGCGGGGTGTGCGGTGGAGACGGCGCGTCGTGCACCGGCTGCGACGACGTGCCAAACTCGGGCAAGGAGCCTGACGAGTGCGGGATCTGCGGAGGTGACGGCAAATCGTGCGCGGGCTGCGACGACGTGCCAAACTCGGGCAAGGAGCCTGACGAGTGCGGGATCTGCGGAGGTGATGGCACATCGTGCGCGGGCTGCGACGACGTGCCAAACTCGGGGGCGACATATGACTCGTGCGGACATTGCGCCAAGCCGGGTGAGGGCTTCATGCACTGCCGCGACCCCTACACGCTGACGTTTGAGGGAGGCTGCCTGGGCCCTGCCGTGGAGGACGCGAAGGCAGTCGTAGCGTGGACGGCCCCGTCCAACCGCTCGTCCCTACGTCTGGAGATACGGAGTAACTTTCCTTGCGAGCTGCCCTGGGATGCGTTGGATCAACCCGCATCCTCGTTTCCGATACCACCTGAACCCTGCGCGGTCCAGTCTCATCCGGCCCCAGGCTGCATCAGCGGGGAGAGCTCCTTCAGACTCGTGGATAAGGTGGTGGAGGCCTTGGACGAGTGCAGGGCCGGTGAAGATTCCTCCAGCAGCCACGGGGGGCTGGTGATGCAGCTTAGGATTGACGCCTCCCGAACAGTGCTGGCAGAGCTGGCTCTCGTTTTCTTGCCTGCGTGTCCCGCCTGCCCGGGAGGCAGACCCTACATCGGCTCTCTCGGGGACACATGCCCGCCCTACACGCCTCCTGCCCCGGGACCGCCGCCACCGCCGGCGCCGCCACCGCCGGCGCCGCCACCGCCGGCGGCGATGGAGTGGGTCGAGACCGCGGTCGCGTTGAGCCTCTCTGCCTCGCGCGCGCTGGAGGCTGTGCTGCCAGCGCGTCGCGCAGCGCGCGCAGCGTTGGCCGCTGAGTGGGGAGAGGTCGTCGAGCTGGAGCAGATTCGAGTCACGCAGGTCTGCGCGGGGGACGGCAGCACTTGCTCGCCCATCCCGGCAGGCGTGGTGCGGGCTCTTGCACCAGCGGAGTCGGGCAGGAGCGCACGAACGGAACCGAAGCAGCGCCAGGACACCGATGGTGCTGTGCTTAGTCCACGACGCGCTTTGACCTCTTCCATTCTCGTGTTTGAGGTGGGGCTGCTGGCGGCGGCCGTTGCGAGCGCTGTAGCGGTACTGCGTTCGGAATCCTTCTCGACGGCGCTGGCGCAGCAGCTAGGGGAAGAGCTCATGATGGTGGTGGACGGGAAGCCGGTGCCGGTGCCAGTGCCTGGACCGGTAGCGGATGCTTCGCTGCTACTGGTCGGCCTCGTCGGGGGCCTTGTAGGCCTGCTGCTCATCGGCTGCATCGCCGCGGTCTTGCGCAAGCGCCGGCGGCGCGCGGCGCTGTACTGCGAGCGCGCGGAGAGTATGAAGCGGGCGGGCGCGCTGACCAGCGCGCTGACCGCTCCCGGGGCGTTCTCTGCATCTCCAACGGCTCAAACGTCCCGCGTCTCGGCTTTCCAGGACCTCGAGGGCCTCGGCTCCCCAGGCTATGGCGTTGCGATCGCTCAAACTGCCGACACGCCGAGGCAAGCGCCCCCGCAGCCCCAGGGTTGGGTTGCGGAAGCCGAGACTCGCCTAGAGGAGGGAATGGGTGTTGGGTCCATCGGAGCACGGATGCGCGCGATGCTTCCTGTGATTGAAATCAGCGAGGGCAAGCGCTCGACGGACGTTGGGGTTACGGTGCCAGGTCAGCAGAGGACACAGAACAAGGGCCCCGCCAGCGGGGCGGGCGCCCGCGAGGACGCGGCGAGCGCCGAGGGTCTTGAGCGCTGGGAGGGACCCGACGGAGGAGAAGGCGGGGCGGGTGGCGGCGAGGCGGGCGGGTGGGCGGCGGAGGTTGCAGTTGGCGCTCGGAGCGCCAACGCATCGGGTGATGGCGGGGGGACGCAGACTTGGCGGGGACGAGGCGCGCCGGATGCCCGGGGGGCAACGGGAGAGGAAGGGGGAGGGGGCGTCGTCGCGCGGCTGCTGGGCTGGGGAGCCAAGGGATTGAGCGCCTCTCAATCTCGCAAGGGGTCCAAGGCAGCTCCAAAAAGGCAGCTCCTGGAGCAGGCTCGGTCTGCAGCGCCGCGGCGGACAGCGAGGCGTGGCGCCCCAGGCAGTGGCGACAACAAGGAGAGGGCGGCGCAGATCGGAGCCCCGGAAGCTGCTGCCACAGGTCCCGGCGATGGCGCAGCGGGCCTCGCTATGCGGGTGCCTGAAACGCCCGTTGGGGGTCGCGCCGCGGCCGACGACCCTCTTGCAGATCTGTTCGGTCCTCAGGCCCCACCCGAGGCCAGCGTCGTCGCACCCTCCAGCCGCGGCACAGACAGCCCCGCGGTGTCTGCGCCGCCAGACGGTGCCGACGCCCTGGGGTGGCCCGCAGCGCCAGCGCCGCGACCGAGGCCCGGCAACCCCTGGGGATCTGCACAAGTGTCCACCGGGGAAGGCCTTCTCACCGAGGCTGGCGCCGGGGGCGCGATCCACATTTCGCTGCCCCCGACCAAGAACGGAGCTCGCGGCGGTGGGCGATCGGCAGCAGCCGCGGGGCGAGCCATGATGAGTCCTCGGGCCGCAGGAGCAGCTGGTCGGCCCGCCGCCTCTCTCTCTCTGGGGTTTGACCAAGGTTCCCAAGGTTTCGGGTTTGAGGCGGAGCCTGCGGGCGCTTTCGCCTCGGACCCGACAGCGCTTGTGGATGCCGGGCCCTTTCCGCAAGCTGCGGGTGCTGCCAGGCACGTGCCGCACGCCGGCTATGGAAATGCTGGGCAGCTTGCTGGACAGCCTGCCGCTGGTGAGCTCCCGCGAGAAGCCGGACGGCCTGCGTCGCGCGCGCGACAGGCACTGCTTCCGACGCTCCTGCCGCCGCCGTCTCCCGCGACGGGGTCGCTCCTTTCGCACACCCGCCCGCCCTTGCCGGTGATTCCGCCTGCCACTTCGCCACCAATTCCATCGCCATCTCTCTCGTTGCTGCCTCCTCGCTCGCCAGCTTCACCGCAAAAACAGTCTGGGCTGGCGATGGATGCTTTGCTTGGGCCGCCGCCCCCAGGGTCTGCGCGAGGCCAAGCATTTGGCCCAGCGATTGCGGGCGGCGAGTCGCGGGAGCAAGCGGTCGCACAGCCTTCACCAAAAACCGTGGAGACACAGCCTTTCTGGCCCGAAGCGGAGCCGCAGGGCGCATCTCGCGCTCCTCGACGGACGCCCAGCAAGAATCCGTGGGACGCCCCATACCTCGCGGACGATGGCCTGTTGGGCGACTCGAGTGCGAGCGACTCACTCGATCCCCTCTCGTCGCTGTCGCGACCGCCTGCATCCTTGGTCGCCCCGCAGCTGCATTTCTCGCAGCATCTCGCCAGTGAGACTCATGGCGCTGTAACGCGGGCGCTATCGCCCTCGGCCTTGCCCAAACGAGCTTCGAATGTGGAACTAGAGCCCTTGCCTTCTCTGGGCATGCCGGGAGAGGAGCTGCTGCCTGGGATGCAGCGCCCTCCTGACCATCAAGTGCACGGTGAGAGGCATCCCCAGGCGGCAGTTGTGTCGGCGGGAGCAGACGTGGATCTGGACGAATTGTTTGGAAGCAAGCCCGTGACCGCGCCGGGGCGGATTGATCACACAGCCGCGACCTCACCGGGTGGTGCGGCAGGCGTATCGACGGAAAGATCAGGGCCGCTCGCGTCAGTGCCCGAGGAAGGCGCTGCGTCGCCGGGTGCTTGGTCCGCCAGTATGCATGGCCGTGGGGCAAGCGAGGGGACAGGGGACTCGTCAAGCGGCGGGAGAGGGGAATCGTTGGTGGTGGGGCCGATGGTCGGGATAATCAAAATTGGGATCGGAGGCTCCGCGAGTAAGTCGACAGCGGGGGCGCCTGGGCGGCACGTTCCGCCGCGGCGCAACGTGATGGGAGGGCTGTCGCCCGGGGAGAAAAAAGTCTCTGCTGGTGGGTTTTCGGAGGGCGATACTCGATTTGATGCGACTGCGGCCTCGGAGGTGCGGGCACGGACGATGGAAGGCTTTGGGAGTGCCCCTGGAGGGCGCGGGGTAGGGGGACCGACCCTAGGCAAGCTACTCTCTCCGATCGCTGGTGCCATGAGCATCGTCGGGCGCGCAGGCGCAAGCGCTCGCGGTGGCAGTGAGGCTGAGCCCAGGGACAAGGCGGGCATGAGTGATCTGGTGTCGATTGGCCAAGTAGAAAGGCAGCAGGCGCGGGCGCGGGCGCGGGCGCGGTCCGGGACAGGAGAGTGGCGGTACCTGAGCGTGCTGGACACGCCCGAGCTGATCTGCCTGGTGGATCTGCAGACGGACCCTGCGCGCCCGCGAGCGCACTGCCAGGCCGTGCCGACCTTTATCAACCCCTCCAACACCCCATGTGAGTGCGCAGCTTCTCCTCGGCGCCCGCATCGGGCGGGGACAGCACGGGCATGCACTGCCGCTAAGACTTACACGGGCGGGTCGCTGGGCAGATTCCGACTTCGTCTGCCGCGCGGCGGTGCCCAAGTACCCTCACCGTCCCTCTATAGCCCAGTTGCACAGCCCGATTCCGCTCTAGCCGCGCAAGCTCTGATACCCGCGCGATTCCTGGGTCTCCCTCAGATTCATTGCTGTCGACATGGGCACGCCGAGTGGCACCTCTCTCGCGCCGCAGCAGCGCGGCACCATCTCGTCCCGGATCTCCCTCAGCAACCCCCTCGCGCCTGACAAGCCCCTCAAGCTCCAGCTCCGTGTCGAGTACGTGGCTGGCAAGGAGCGCCGACGCGCCAGCATTGCTGTGCCGCTCTGAGGAGCGCGGTCATCTAAAGTGAAGTGTAATAAATGACAGAATTGTGCCACGGGCGCTGCCGTCTGGGCGCTGCCGACTGGGCACTGCCGTCCACTATTTCCCGAGGAACAGGAAGAAGATAGAGAGCATTACATGGCGACCTTGCCGGCCTTCCAGGCATCCTGCTTGGTGGCAGGAAGCTTTTTCCAGAGCACACCCAGCTCCTTGGCCACGTCAGTGACCGCCATCGAGGGGTTCTTCTTCTTGATGGCGTCGCGATTGTGCTTGGCAAAGAGCATGTATCCAACCAGAGGTTTCTTAGGGCCCTTGTCCTTTGTCGCTTTCCCCTTCTTTGCAACGCCACCCTTGGTTGCTTTGGCCTTGGACTTCTTCGCACGCGGCTTGGCTGCCAGAGCAGTTGAGGTGACGAGACGTTCAACAGGCTTGCTCTCGCGCTTCGGACGCGCATCTGGCATCCCACCGCGGAGGCGGAGCACGAGATGGAGGGTGGATTCTTTCTGGATGTTGTAGTCCGCGAGGGTGCGGCCATCCTCGAGCTGCTTGCCAGCGAAGATGAGACGCTGCTGATCGGGCGGGATGCCCTCCTTGTCCTGGATCTTGGACTTCACCATGTCGATGGTGTCGGAGGACTCGACCTCAAGGGTGATGGTCTTCCCAGTAAGAGTCTTGACGAAAATCTGCATGCGAAAGGCTTACGTCGTTAGCGAGTGTAGCAAGGTGATGGCGACCCAAAAAAAGAGCCCATCCCTCGGTGAGATCTGCAATGTGATTGGAACTCCCAATGAAGCATTATCGTTCCATCGATACATGCATTTTATGCCCAGTCACGGCTGTGCATCCTCCAACGAAACACGGACGCGGCAGAAGCAGCTTGCGCAGAGGGTCGGAACTGATCCATCTGGGTTCGATGGCGCTAGAATCCAATCACACAGATCACAGTTGCTAGCTGACATGATGAACTAAGTAAAATGCAGCCACTTCGAAGAATTACCAGTACACTGACAAGCTGAATCTTCTACGGGCAGTGGAGCGAGGTGGTACGGAGGTGGTCCCACGCGACAATGGGCCCCGTGACTAGTGACTGACATCCTCTCCCTCTCTAGCTGGCATCGCGCACAAGACTGCACAGTAACTTTGGTATGCATTTCTCGAGTGCAGATCCTCCTGCAGAGACTGCTGTGAGGGTATGGATCGGCTGGTTTCGCCTGACCTGCATCTTCGCAGAGGCCCTGTTTTCAAGTATCGGTTGACTAAAGGAGAAAGGTTCTTCTGAGGCAAAGTTGCGTTCCAAGTTCACATTGGGGCCTGAGGAGGTCCCTGGCTGTACGATCAGGGGGGGGGTTATTCAATACACACACGCTCTCTCTCTCTCGTAGAGAAGTCAGGGTTTAGGGTTCAGCTTGAGCAACTCTGCCAGCGCCGCGGCGCAACATTCGCTCGACTCCGGATGGAGGCTCAGCTGTATAGCCTCCGGGCCTCAGCTACACGGCTCACTGGGAAGTACTGGGCTGCGCCCTATGCTTCCTCACTACTTCCTCCGGGCCTCAGCTACATGCCTCCTCACTACACCCGAGATCTCGTGCACGGGCCCGGTGCGGGGTCGGGGCTTTTGCCCCGGCTCCCCCCGCCTACGTGCTCGCGTCCCGTTAGTGGTGTGGGCCTGGGACCTTTTTGTTATGCGGCTTTCTTGCTGCGGTCTCCCGGCCCCTGCTCGCCCACTGTTTTTCGCTCTGCGACCTGCGACTGTTTGTCAATAAAGGGATGCTTGTCTCTTCAGAAGTTCTCCATTCCCAGACCGTAGGGCTACGGGATTCTGCTCGGAGTTTTGAGCGCGGGGTCTTTGCCCTGCTTTTCTGCCCCTGCCTGCGAGCCCTTGTCGTCAAGTTCATTTGAACACGCACCCCCTGGCTCATCCCGATCGCGCTGAAGCTGGCGGCCTTTCTACGTACCGAGCGCAGCATGCACGCTCACGCGTTGCTCTTGTGTTGGGCGCGCCAGCGCTCGAAGTGCTCCAAGGCCTCTTGCACCTCCGCCTCTTCAAGATCCTCCTCTCCGATGCGCGCGTCAGAGAAGCGGATGTGCCAGAGCGCCGCTGGCTGCCCGGCGTCGTCCACGAAGTTGGAGTCTGCCGCGGGCAGCCATCCCACCACCGTGGCGTTGGCCGTCGTGATCACGCGCTGCCCTGCCTCGTCCAGAACCTCCCTCCGCACCGCCCGCCCAATCCAAGCGTTCCCGCTCGTCCGCCACTCCTCTCCGTCCTCGCCTCCGCCGGCCCTTGCCGCCGTCAATTCAGTTCCCCCTCCTTGCCCCTCGGCCCCAGCGGCGGCGGGTGCTGGGAGCGGCGCGTCTGCGACCGCGGCGGGAGGCGGCGTTTCCGCGCTAGTCTGCCTGCGGGCGCCGCGCGCGCCCGGGCCGAGGTCCGCCGTGTTCAGGCCTGGTTCAGGCAAGGAGCCCTGTTGCGTGCCCTCTGTTTCTGTCACCTTGCTTGAGGCGCCGCGGACCCTCTTCGGTGTACCACCTGGTGCTGCCAGCGACCCCTCGGAAACCCTCGTTGCTCTCTTCTCCGAGGACCCGGCGCCCGAGGGCAGGCCAAGCGGATTCTCGACTCCACTCTTCCGCAGCGCCGCAAGCGCAATGCCCGCGTCCTGCAGCCCCGCCGCGTCTCGAAGCTGCGCGCCCGCTGCCGCGAAAACAATGTCAAGCAGCCGCACCCCTGGCGACCCCTGCGACCACTTCTTGCCAGCGCCAAGATCATTCCCTCCCAAAAACCCCATCTGCAGCAACACGCGTGCGTGCTCCAGAACTTCCGCCGAAATTTCTACTTTCGGTCCCTGCACATCTTGCACCATGCTGGCTTCGGAGGCCTGCCGCACCGCGTGCAACGCCGCGCAGACCAGCCACTCGCTCAAGGCCAGCTCCAACGATTCAAAAGGTTGACAGATGACGAAGGACCGCTGATTCGTTCCCGCCATCTTTCCAGACAGCGCCTCAACGCTCGTGGCAGCCTCGCGAGCGTCAGACAGGTGACGCCGCAGCACGGCGAGGAAAGGAGCGAGCCCCCTTGGGCGATGGTCCTGGCCCGCGGGCAGGGCACCATTTCCGGATTTGGATCCATTTCCCACGTCCATGATACTCACACAGCCCAAGACGGAGTCGAGTGCAGCGACCATGGCGGCCGGGTACTGTGCACAGAGCCCCGCGGCCCAGTGCACGAGCAGCTCATGCTCCTCAACGTCCTCCTCTCCGACGTCCCGATTATCGAAGTGAAGCCGCCACAGCGCCTGCGCAACCCCTGCATCGTCCTCGAAACCCGAAACTTCCCGCGGCAGCCATCCCTGCACCCGCGCCCCAAAAGGGAGTATAATCCCAGCCGCACCAGTCGATCGATCGCCTGGGGTAGGGAAGAACCGCACGACCCAGCGCCGCAGGTAAGCGCTCCCCTCGACCCTCCACTCGTCATCGTCCATCACATCCGCCTCACCTGGTGCGCTTGCCACCTTCGCCTCCGCCGCGCCAGAAGAGGTTGTCTCGGTCCTCGATTGCAGCTGGCTCGTTGCTGCGCTGTCAGATCCCGCTTCACCGGACAGCGCCGCGGATGCCGACGCTTGCTGTGCAGTCAAACTGCCGCTGGATTTGGTCGCAGAGTCCGAGGACGCTGCAGATGGAAGCGCTGGTGCGCTGATGCCATTCGACGCGTCACGAGATTTGTCCTCAGCGGCCAGGGTCTTGCTTGTGACCGTAAGCGGACGCACTCTGCTTCTGACGAGCGACTTTTCGCTGGCGGCAGCAGCGCTACCCGGGGCATTTTGGGCGGCATCGGGGGTAGCGTACTTGTAGAGCGCGGCGGCGGCGTGGACTTCGGCCTCCTCGAGGTCCTCCTCGCCCACCTCGGGGCGGTCAAAGCGGATCCGCCACAGCGCCGCAGGGAGTCCACTCGCCTCCTTGACAAAGTTGGACTCCTCCGCCGGCAGCCAGCCCCACACCGTCGCGTCCTGCACGCCCGCGCCAGGGACCACGCGCCGCACCCGCACGCCCAGCAGCACGCTGCCCGTCTGCCGCCAGTCGTCGCCGTCCTCCTGCATCTTCACGTCCGCCGCCGGCGCCGGCGCCGGCGCAGGGGGCGGGGGAGCGGGAGGAGCGGGGGTGAGGAGGGAGGCGCGAACTTCGTGCTCTTCGAGGTCCTCGCAGCCCACCTGCCGCGCGGGGGCGTCGTCACCAAAGGAGGCCGCGCGGGGGCGTCGTCACCAAAGGACGTGGGGAGATGCGCAGGGGACACAGGAGGAGGGGGAGAGGGGGCCACCTCGAGCTGGACGAAGCGCACGCGCCAGAGCGCGGCCGGCCGCCCTGAGGCGTCACGGAAGTTTGACTCCCCCGCCGGCAGCCAGCCCTCCACGCGCGCCTGCATCGTGCCCAGCCTCCCCTCCAGCTCTCGCGCCACCGTCCGGCCGAGCATCTCGTGCCCCCGAGTGCGCCAGCCCGCCAGGTCCGCCTCCTCCCCCGCCTCGACGCTCTCGCCCCCCGCCGGTGCAGGGGCTGCTTGCGTGGCCGGGGCGGACCGCCGCGCCTTGCGCTGCTCGAGGTAGGCGCGCCGCCAGGAGAGGAAGCGCGCGGCAGCCGCCTCGACTTCATGCGCCTCCAGATCCTCCTCCCCGATCGCCCTGTCATCGTACCGCACCCGCCACAGCGCCGCCGGCCGCCCGCGCTCGTCCAAGAAGTTGGACAGCGCCGCGGGCAGCCACGCCACTACCGTCGCGTTGCCCTCGTCCACCTTTCGCTCCGCCGTGTCCAAGATGTCTCTTCGCACGCGCGACCCCACCCATGTGCTCTTGCTCACCCACCAACCTTGCAGGCCTGCGTCCTCCTCTGTCTTGCCGACTTCCGCCTGGATCTCCACGCCCGGAGGGAGGCGCGGGCCAGTTCCGCGCGCGCTCTCCAGCGCCCGCATGGCCGCGGCGTGCGCCTCGACTGCCGCCTCGACCTCCGCCTCCTCCAGGTCCTCCACGCCAACCGCCTCGAGCTCGTAGCGCACCCGCCACAGCGCGCGCCCCACACGGTCACCCTCCTCCCCATAATAGCCCGACCGCGCCGCGGGCAGCCAGCCCTCAATCTGCCCGTCCACAAACGCCACGGCGAACCCCTCGCTGTTTAGCACCGCCCGCCGCACGCGCCGCCCGATCAAGGCGTGCCCGCTCTCCCACTGCTCTCCCTCCCGCGCTTGCTCAAGAGGACCCACAGCAGCCCTCCTTTGCGTCCCCCCGTTGCCATCCTCCTCGTCGCTTGCTCTCGACCCTTGGTCTCCGGAATCCTCTGAGGCCTCCGAGTCCTCCGAATCCGTCTCTGTCAAATCCCCCGCTTCTGCCCTTGATCCCGACCTAACGGGAGACGCCGACTCTTCTCCACCACCGCCCACATGCTCCCATGCTTCCCACGTCTCACGCCGTGTCCCAGCCCGCGTGCCTCCCCACACGGACCCGAGCCTTGGCTTGGCACGCGCGGTGGAATCGTCGCGGCACCACCGCAGTCCTGACCTCTGCAACAGCCCTGCCTCCTCCCCGCCGCAGAGGGTGTCTCCTCGCGGAGGGAGGCCATCAAGGCTGTTGTGATGGCGGCCAACCTGCAGGCTCCGGCAGCGCTCCAGGCAGCGCTCCAGGCAGCGCCTCTCGGCACACTGGGGCGACAAATCTGTCGCCGCGCCCTCTACCGATCCCGCGTCCATGCACCGCCGAGCAAGGCCCACCAGCTGCTTGAGCCGCAACCGTTTTGCGTGCGGTAGCGCGGCGGCGCGCCAACGGGGAAGCACCCAGGCCGCCCGCCCGCTGCCGCGTGGCATGCTCTCAGCGGGGGGGAGCGCGCTGCATCGCACGACACGGCCGCCGATGAGCATCACCACGTTGGTGGCATGCGGCTGGGCAGCAGCAAGCCGCGCCTGCGCGATGGCCTGCAGTGCTGCAGCAAGGCGTGCGCGGGAATCGGAAGCGTCGGCCACAGCAGCGCGGGCCTGGAGGCTGAGGTGCTGAGCGCAGTCGACGGCGGCCTGCAGGAGCAACGCCTCGTGCTGCGGCAATCCCTCGCTTGCCTGCGCAGGCAGCCCAACAAGCTCCATCGTCAGCAGCGCGCGGCCCTGCGGGCTGGCAGCTGCCCAGCGCGCACGGAAACTCTCCTTCAGCCGCTTCTGCCATCCTTGAAAGTCACGCAGCACAACCGAGTGCTGCTCACGGTTCTCTCGCGCCCACTCCTGCACTTGGCCCAGGTTGCGCAGCCGTGTTCCGTCGGGCGCTTCGAAGACCACGTCCACCACCGGGCCGTCCTCACGCATCTCGACGAGCTCCAGAACCGGCATCATTCCGCGCGGGGGCGCCACAACATCGTCACCCCCTCCCTCTTTACACCCTGCCAGCGCACTCTGCACCATTCGACGCAGTCGCCTCAACCGTCGCACGTGCGCGCGCGTTTCAGGAGCAGCCCGCACAGGTGCACCCACAACCAC
>Ga0115567_10002167_pt1 | contig 19499 bp, 11 predicted proteins | sample COGITO_mtgs_1204_2_FD_88679 | JGI IMG/M metagenome (GOLD analysis project Ga0115567, IMG submission 88679) | Pelagic marine microbial communities from North Sea - COGITO_mtgs_120412 | ecosystem: Environmental > Aquatic > Marine > Epipelagic | place: Germany:Helgoland, sampling site Kabeltonne... | reverse complement strand
ATGCATTAGTACGTTTTTTTGCCTCCATTTGCAATAGCGCGACCGCAGGCAATAATAAAATTAGCACGAATGTAGATTGGATGAAAATGTTAACGTAGGAGCGTTGTTTGAGACTTTTTAAAGTAATGGTTAGGCCAAACTTGTCCCATAAAAAAACCGCACTGAAAAGCACGGTTTTTGTGAAGCGTATCATTACCGAAAAGATTGAACCGGCTAGATTTGCTTTTTTTATATCTATATTTTTACTTTTTACTGATGGCGCCAAAACGCTTTTTAAAGCGATCTACACGACCACCGGTGTCAGAAGTACGCTGCTTACCAGTGTAAAACGGGTGACATGCAGAACATACGTCTAAGTTCATGTCTTTACCTAATGTAGAGCGAACCTTTAACACGTTGCCGCAAGAGCAAGTTGCGGTCATTTCTTCGTACTTAGGATGAATATCAGCTTTCATGGGATACCTATAATTTTTAGGCCGCCTCGCTATACAACCCGAAGTTGCACACCAAGCGATGTTAATTAAAAGTGAGAACAGAGCTAATACAACTTGAGTTATAGATAACGCTGCACTCGGAATTTTGGAGCACGGATATTATACAAATAATTGCTGTTGAGCAAGCGTTTTCTTTACAGAGGGTGAGTTTGGCTTTAGTCAAAACCGGCCTATAGCGGATGTCCTATGCTTAATGGTATCGATAATATTGGCCTTTAGAAGTCTATTTACTCGGATTAATTTATGTTAATTTATGTCAAGCAAGTGACTCCGCCAAATTACACGATGTTTCTTGTGTTGTAGGTAATAACTAACATTTTCATCGCTGTGCGGGTAAGCGCAGTGCTAACATCAATAACATTATTGAATACTGTTCCTTATCAGACCTTCAGTTTAACTAGGCTCTTTGATTAAATGTCGTCGAATAATCATGTTATCCCACAGCAATTATCACCTGCGTTTGTGCAAGTCGTATTGCCTGTGCCCTTGCATAGAAAGTTTGAGTACTCAATTGACACGATTGATATTGACAAGTATCAAGCTGGATGTCGCGTGCTCGTTCCCTTTGGTAAAAAGCACTTAGTTGGTGTTGTGATAGATATATCACGCACGCCTGATTATGCAACAGACAAAATAAAATCCGTGACTACACTGCTTGATGTAGAGCCTGTGTTTTCTACCTCTATGTTGTCTCTTGCGAATTGGATAGCCGACTTTTATATTTACCCAGTGGGCGAGGTCTTGGCGAGCATGATGCCGACTTTATTAAGGAAGGTGGCGAAAAAGACCCCCAAGCAGATAGATTCCCAAAAGGGAAACGTTGACGACCAGCTAAGCGATGATTATGAAACCGTAGCTACAAATAAGACATTTAGCGCTCAACCTCCTTCAAATGACTATTTATTCGCTAAACCTGCTGACCAAGCGCAATTACTTATATTGCAGAAAAGTAAAAAACAATTGGCCCTATTTCAACAACTGCACGAGCAGCCAATTCTACTGAAGCAAGCGAAAGCTGATTTCTCTGCCGCAATAGTAAAAGGTTTAGTAGATAAGTCGCTGGCCTATATAGAGCAAAAAGCAATGCAGCAGGGTGCGTGGCCTAGCAATATTATACTGGGCGAAAAACAGCGGGCTAACCCTGAACAAGCTATCTCTATTGCTAGTATTAATCAATCCACTGAATTTACTTCATTCTTACTTGAGGGGGTTACCGGTAGCGGTAAAACTGAAGTTTATTTGCAGGTGATTGAAGAAATTATTTTGCAAGGTAAGCAAGTGCTGATCCTAGTGCCAGAGATAGGGCTAACGCCGCAGACAGTAAGTAGATTTGAGCGGCGTTTTGGTCCCATTGTGGCAGTATGGCACTCTGCACTGACTGACCACGAGCGTTTGCAGGTATGGCTTCAGGCAAAGTTTAATCAAGTGGGTATTGTTATTGGCACTCGCTCGGCGGTATTTTTACCCCTAGCGAAACCGGGTATGATAATTGTTGACGAAGAACACGATGAGTCGTTCAAGCAACAGGACACCTTGCGCTATCATGCACGGGACGTGGCGGCGTATCGCGCTAAACAAGCAAATATCAACTTAGTGCTAGGCACGGCAACGCCGTCTTTAGAAAGCCTGCACAATGCATTGTCTAAAAAGTATCGCCATTTGACCTTAACGAAACGTGCAGGCAGCGCAAACATGCCTACGCAGCACCTAGTCGACTTGACCGGCTTGCAGCTTAAAGCGGGTATAGCGCCAAGCATGTTAACGCGTATTGAACAACAGCTTAAAGACGGCAATCAGGTACTGGTATACGTAAATAGGCGGGGCTACGCACCAGCGCTAATATGCGCGCAATGCGGTCATGTTGAAACCTGTAACGATTGCGACAATCCTTTTACCTTGCATCTTAGCAGCCATAATTTGCAGTGCCACAGGTGCGGTAAATTTGAAGAGTATGTTTATAAATGTCGACAATGTGACTCTGCCAATATTACCACTCAGGGTATTGGCACCGAGCAAATTCAAAGCTCCTTAGCCAAACAATTTCCTGAGTATTCAACAGTGCGCATAGACAGCGACTCTACTCGCGGGAAGCGTAAACTAAATGACTTGTTAACGGCTATTGGCGAAAACAAGCATCAATTGCTTGTTGGCACGCAAATTTTGTCTAAAGGTCATCATTTTCCAAACGTGACGCTTGCCATTATATTAAACGTAGATTCTTTCTTATTTAGCAGCGACTTTAGGGCACCTGAAAAGTTAGCTCAATTAATTACTCAATTCAGTGGTCGAGCGGGGCGGGCAAATAAGCCAGGGGAAGTGTGGTTGCAAAGCTACCAAGTAGGTCACCCTTTATTACAAGATTTAGTGAATAACGGCTATGCACAATTTTCTCGGCTGCTACTACAGGAAAGGAATGCTGCGAAACTGCCGCCACTGCAGTGGCAGGTTGCAATAAGAGCAGAGCATGCCGATAAAACCTTGGTAATGGTATTTTTACAATACGCTAATCAGCTATTGACACAATTTACCCAACTTACCTTTGTTGGTCCGTTCCCAGCGGGTATAGAGAAAAAACAGACTCGATATCGACTTATCACAGTGGCACAGTCTTCTTCAAGTAAATATATTAATAAAGCCATGACGCAAGTTAAAACAGCCCTTGCTGAGCATAGGCTAGCAAGCAAAATACGCTGGAGCATTGACGTTATGCCAACAGATTTTAGTTAAAAACTTAAGCAATTGTTGGCTAAATTTCTTATACTTACCGACCGCGCTTATCCAAGCACTACTATCTTAAAATATACGCGACAAAAAGAAGTAAGCACACACAAATAATGGCATCAAAAGACTACGTAAAGCGGCCGAAAGCCCCAGAAAAAAAACAAGCTACGAGACTTAACTCGAATAAAGGACGTAACTCAAATAAAAGACGTAACACGAGTAAGTATGCGAGCACTCCATTACCGTGGGTGAAAGTTTTCGTTGCGCTTGCAGTTGTTTCTTTGTTTGCATTTGGTCTTTATAAATTGCAGTCGGTAAGTGTTGATGATAGCGCTACAGAAGTTTCGCCGAATAGTGATGTTAGTATATCTACAAGTACAGACAGTGTAGACACTGTAGATGATGTAGAAATAAATGACACGCTTGAGCAAGTAGCGCTTCCTGAGCTGCCGGTATTAGGCGAAGAGGAGTGGGAATATATCGATTCACTGCCTGACTTTTCAGTAGAAGTAGATGCAACCGGCCCATTGCAAAGCGACAAAGATTATATAATGCAGTGCGGTTCGTTTAGAACCCAAGACCGCGCTGAAGAATTAAAAGCAAAAATAGCCTTTCAAGGCCTAGAGTCACGAGTGCTTACGAGTAACGGTCGCAATGGCCTTTGGTATAGAGTCGTGCTTGGCCCATACGAACGTAAACGAAACGCAGAGCGGCACCGGCATAAATTGCGTAGCGGCAAAGTTAACGGCTGTAAAATTTGGTAAGTTCATTTCATTAGTTTACTGTTTTTGTGCATAACATGTCTCAATATGTCAGTAGTTCGTCTTGAAAACACGAACATGCCCCCCATCTCCTTAGCACAACGACACTAAAGCGGCATTCGGTTGCATGATTTTATGTAAAACCGATGGCAAGTGCACAGATTAACTTCCTTGTAGGAGAAAATAATGACAACTATTGTTTCGGTGCGCCGAGGGAATCAAGTGGTCGTAGCAGGCGACGGACAAGTATCCCTAGGCAATACGGTAATGAAAGGTAATGCTCGCAAGGTACGCAGGCTTTATCACAATAAGGTCATAGCGGGTTTCGCTGGCGGGACCGCCGATGCCTTTACCTTATTTGAGCGTTTTGAGAGTAAATTAGAAATTCATCAGGGCCATCTAACTCGCGCCGCAGTAGAGCTTGCCAAAGATTGGCGCACTGACCGAGCTTTGCGCAGGCTTGAAGCACTACTAGCGGTAGCAGACCACACCGGGTCGTTTATTATTACCGGCAACGGCGATGTGGTGCAGCCTGAAAATGACCTAATTGCGATTGGTTCAGGTGGTCCGTTTGCGCAAGCGGCGGCAACAGCTCTGTTAGAAAATACCGAATTGAGTGCCCAAGAAATTGCTCAAAAAGCATTGTCTATAGCGGGCAACATCTGCGTATTTACGAACAGCAATCAAACGATTGAAACCCTCGACTACTAAGTGCTAATGATTAAGCCTAAAAGGAATAATTATGTCTGAAATGACACCAAGAGAAATTGTACATGCGCTTGATAACCATATTATTGGTCAAGCGAACGCGAAACGCTCGGTATCGATTGCGCTTCGTAACCGCTGGAGAAGAATGCAGCTAGAGCCTGAGCTTCGCCAAGAGGTTACCCCTAAAAATATTTTAATGATAGGACCTACCGGGGTAGGTAAAACAGAAATTGCAAGGCGCCTAGCAAAATTAGCCAACGCGCCGTTTATAAAGGTTGAGGCAACCAAATTTACCGAAGTTGGTTACGTTGGAAAAGAAGTCGAAACAATTATTCGCGATTTGGCCGATATTGCCGTGAAAATGACGAAAGAAGCCGCTGCAGCGAAAGTGAAACATCGTGCCGAAGAAGCCGCAGAAGAGCGCATTTTAGATATTTTAATTCCGCCTTCGGGAAACATCCAAGGCGATAGAAGTCAGGCTGAGAAAGAGCCCGTTGAAGAAAAAGGAACCCGTCAGGTTTTTCGCAAAAAACTGCGTGAGGGTGCATTAGACGACAAAGAAATTGAAATTGACGTGTCGTTGCCGCAGGTTGGTGTAGAAATAATGGCTCCTCCAGGCATGGAAGAGATGACTAATCAGCTTCAAGGCATGTTTCAAAATTTGTCGGGTGATAAAAAGAAAAAGAAAAAGCTTAAAATCAAAGACGCATTTAAACTGCTAATTGAAGAGGAGTCCTTAAAGCTTATCAATCATGAAGACTTAAAAGAAAATGCAATATACGCCTTAGAGCAAAACGGCATTGTTTTTATTGATGAAATAGACAAGATCTGTAAGCGTGAGGGCAATAGCGGTGCCGATGTATCGCGAGAAGGCGTCCAGCGTGATCTATTACCTCTAGTAGAAGGTTCAACGGTGTCGACTAAACACGGCATGGTGAAAACTGACCATATTTTGTTTATCGCTTCTGGCGCATTTCAAATGGCGAAGCCGTCGGACTTAATTCCTGAACTGCAGGGCCGCTTACCTATTCGGGTTGAACTTTCTGCCTTAACAACTGAAGATTTTGTGCGAATACTAACAGAGCCAAGCGCATCGTTAACCGAGCAATACAGGGCCTTATTAAATACCGAAGGTGTAACGGTTAGCTTCGAAAAGTCGGGCATTAGGCGTATTGCAGAAGCTGCATGGCAGGTGAATGAGAAAACCGAAAATATTGGCGCAAGGCGTTTGCACACAGTAATGGAAAAATTAATGGAAGAAATATCGTTTGAGGCCTCAGACAAATCTGGTGAATCTGTTGTTGTGGATGAAGCCTACGTTAACCATCACTTGCAAGCCTTGGTAGACAATGAGGATTTATCCCGCTTTATTCTGTAAGGCTTGTTGTATAACTGGCCGCGAACTTCGCGGCTATACAACATAGCGGCTACAAATTGCGTCAAGCCAACATTAAGCAAACATTAAATCTACGATGGCCCGTGTTAAGTCAACATCGAGTTGAGTTTGTGCATTCACAAATAATGGCGCGGGGTTCGCTTCTAAGAAAACAAATTCACCTGTTGGTGTCAATCGCCAATCGATAGCGGTGTACATCATGTGAAATTCTCGCATAATTCGTAATGCTAACTGTTGAATTTCGAGCGGAATTTGAATAGGTATTAGCTTAACGCTGTCGGCCTCACGATAATCAGAGACCTTGTTTGGTTTACCGTTTGTGTAGACTTCTTCAATGCGACCAGAAATTAAAAACTGGCCCACAATATATGTGCGAATATTCTGACCCGGAATGAAGTCCTGCAGGGTGAAAGGCTGTGTCGCCCACGATTGAATGCTGCTCAAGTCGCGTATTTCCTCACTAACAAGTTGCGTATGTCCACCTGCAAAAACCGGTTTGGCAATACACTGATGATGCTTTTTCAAAAACGCTTTAATAGACTCATACTTACTGCCGATATAAGTATGCGGTATGCGTGCTCCCAATTTTTGAGCAAGCATAAGTTGCATGGGTTTAGTGCGGTGAAACTGAATAGCTTGAAACGAGTTAATCCAATTGAGGTTTTCCATAGCAAAAAGCATTTGCATTAAGCAAGCGCAGTCAAGTGATGGATTAGTCACCACCTCATCCAGAAACCCCGAACCCTGCACTTGATTATTTAGTGGTTTTGGAGACTCTACCTGTGCCCAGTAAACGCCAGTTACTTGAGATACTGTGAACCATTGTTGATTGACCATCAGGTTCATAACACCGTGGTTTACATGATATTCGATATTAACACGGTGAGGTATTTGTGTTGTGTCGACAATAATAGGAATATGTTGTTGACGAATAATTTCTTTGTAAACAGATTGAACTTCTAGTGAAGATGGTTGGCCTAAGATTAGTCCTATTTTTGACGATTGTTGGTTCATGAAAGCTCACAGTTTGTTTGGAAATTTTTATTACCGGCGCTGCTGTGTTAGGTCATTGATAAAATGACTGATAAGTCGCTAGGTGGGGAAAGACCCTCGAAAGGGCCTAACTTATTCGCTATGCGATATCAAACTTGCCGCCATCTTCACGGGTCGACTGGGTGATGTACACAATTGGAGGGACGGGTCTGATTTTAAATTCAGGCGGGGGGAAGTTTGGCATTAAAGGGGCTTTGAAATGACCAAAGCCACCGCTGACATGCTCGGTTTCAAGTAACGATAATTGTTTCGTTTGAGTATTCATAGTAACTCTCCATAGTGGTTATTGAATGAAAGTGGTAAAATGTGAGATTCAAACAAATGTTGAATGAATTACACATCCTTGTGCTGTTAACTGCGTCCTTGCAGTGATGATTATAGTAGCTAGATGTTGTCTTGTTGGTAACTGACCAAAAGACCTGAATGTATAATAAAAGGAAAGTAGTGCGTTTTTTAATAACCAAAACATTGATGTTTATAACGCTGCTAGCGGCTTCAAACTATAGCGGGGCCGTCGAATTAACTATTCAAGGCGTTGATTCTGGCGATATTGAAGACAATATTGAATTATTTGTAAAGCAAGTCGAGCCGCCTATTTCTGAGTTCGATATAGACGATTACGAACAGAGCATTATTGAAAAGGTCGATAAAGCAGTCCAAGCATTTGGTTATTATAATGCTGAGATTGCGATCACTCCTTTTTCGTATAAGTCCGACGGTGATTTTGAGCTCAAAATCACCGTCACATTAAATGAAATAACGATAGTCAATCGGGTTGTACTGCAGGCTGACTACATGACCGACCCAAATGCACAAACTCAAAATATGCCGTCAAAGCTTGTTAATGTAGTTGAACAAATTAAAGCAATGCAAGGTAAACCGTTAGATCACAGTAAATATGAAACCTTAAAGAGTCAGTTGACTACGTTTGCGCTCATATACGGATATTTTGATTTTAAATTTTTATTACATAAGTTACTGATTACACCGACAGACAATCGCGAGGTAAGTGGTGCAACGGTCCACTGGCTGTTTACTCTAGGCAAAAGATACAAGTTTGGCGAACTTGTGTTTCTGGAAGAAACACGCGGTCAGATTGTAGCAAAGAATGTAAAACCTTTTAAGACGGGAGAGTTCTTCGATCAATCTAAAATAGGGCAGTATTCAATAGATTTAGCGTCTACAGGTTACTTTGAGAATGCCATTGCGCGGGCTAATTCAAAAAATGCAGTCGACTTAAATGTGCCAATTGAAGTTATCTTAAAGCCCAAGCCCAAAGATTTATTTCAATTTGGAGTAGGTTTTTCCACCGACACTAAAGCCAGAATAAGCCTAGACTGGGAGAGGCCGTGGGTGAACCTTGACGGTGATTCAATAGGCGCAAATTTGTATTTATCAAATCCACGAAAATCAGTTAGTGTGAATTATCGCATACCAAAAGCAAACCCTTTAAATGACTTTTTAAACTATAGACTTAGCTTTATACAAACAGACGAAAATCAAACGGAAAGTGACAATATCACGTTTGAAGCTCTGCGCCAGTGGGGAGCCGATGAACAAGGCGGCTGGGATAAAATTGGGTTTTTTAGAGTAGAAAATGAGACCTTTACTCAAGGCCTACAAGCCGAACAAACCACCAATTTAGTGATGCCTGGTATGACTTTTACCCGCGTTCGCAAAAGAGGTGATTTATTTGTCAATTGGGGAGACCGCCAACAACTAACGGTGCAGGGTGCGAGCAAAAGCGTACTTTCTGACATCGATTTTTTCAAAGTAGTCGCGAAAACTAAGTGGATTCGTGAGTATGGTATCCACCGCTTTACAGCACGCGCGGAAGTTGGCGCTATATCAACGAATGATTTTTCTAGAGTTCCGGCAACGCAACGTTTCTTCACCGGTGGGGACCAAAGTATTCGCGGATTTGGTTTCAATGAGGTATCTGAATTTAGGTTTAGAGAAATTGATGGTGAACTTGAGAAGGAACTTTTAGGTGGTAAGTTTTTAACCGTAGGGAGCGTTGAATACGCATTTAAAGTAGCAGACAATTGGCGCGCTGCGGTGTTTGTTGATGCGGGCAGTGCAAGCAATAATTTCGCAAGTGATATTTCTAAAGGCTATGGGATTGGCGCGAACTGGCTATCGCCGATTGGTGATGTTCAACTATATATCGCGAGAGGCATTGGGGCTGAAGGCGACAAAAACTGGGAGTTTCACATTATTATCGGACCAGGGTTGTAAGTATGAGAGTAGTAAATATTAGTAAGTACTTAGCCTATTCTTTCTTGGGTTTGGTTGCTCTCTTGGTGCTAATCGTTATGCTGGCGTTTTCGCCCTTAGGCGTGAGCACTTTAGTCAATGTAGCAAACGATCAAGAAGGCATCTCAATTGAGAACGTGTCGGGCAGTTTCTATTCTGAAGTGACGCTGGGCAAGCTCAATTTCAGCACGCCACAAATAGTGATTAGCGGCGATCAAATAAGCGTAGACATTGGTCTTAACTGTTTGTTTTTGGGCAAGGCTTGTATAGATCAGTTTGCTGCTCGCAACTTGGACATTACATTACTACAAAACAATGAAACACCAGAGCCTAGTGCCCCTTTGACGGAGTATACCGAGCTGCCGGTGGCTGTGTCACTAGAAAAATTAGCAATTGACAGACTGAGCGTATACAACAAAGCGATAGGTTCAGAAAAAGAAAAGTTGGCAGAGTTAGTAAAAATTAATGCAAGTATTTCAATGCACAAAGTACTAAAGGTCAAACAATTCAGTATTGGCGAAGTCAATGTGTATTCACCGCCAAGCGCCGAAGCTTCTAATAGCGGCGCAGTAGTCAATAAAACAGGCGCTGAGCATTGGATAAATGCCTTAAAATCATATCAATACAATGCAATTGACGTTCCCAAGATATTCGTTCCAATTAATGCTGAAATCGAAAGTGCTTCAATTGACAGGTTTTGTATGCACCAAGCTCAAGCTATTTGCAGCGCAAAGACGCAATTAAGCGCTTCGGTTCGTGAACAAATAGTAAAAGTGATGTTCTCTACCAACCCTGTAGATCAAATAGCGTCGAACGTTGAGGCCAAAGCTAGACTTGAACTGGCTAGTGCATTTACGCATGACGTCACTATCTCTGTGTCACCTAACCTAGCATTAACGAGTAAAAAAGCGCAAACTTTAGTCGTAAAGTTAAGTGGAGCCTTGACCGACACTTCACTTGTTGTTTCCTCCGGAACACAGCTAAACAATATTTTAAGTTTGATCGCGAAAGCGAATATTGATCAGCAGGAGCTGCCGGTAGACATCGAGCTTAACGCGAGTAAGTTTGCCCCTGTGCTTAGCAATTGGCTGCCTGATGTTGAAATGCCTGTTAATATGCTGAGGCTAACGTTAAAGGGTAATACAGAACTTTATAACTTGACTGCTGAGGCTAGTATAAAAAGCGAGCAAGCGAGTAACATAAAACTAGTTGGCGAGCTGTCGCTGGTCAACAAGCAACTGGCGCTAACCCAGCTTAGTACCACGGGTGATTTGGGCAACCTCAATGCGCGGGTACTGGCGAATATTACGCAATTCAACACCCTAAATGGGGTAACTATAGACGCCTCAATTGGTTTTAATAAATTGCAGCTTAAGCCGATTGCATCTGATATAGACAGCCAACTGAATGGTGATATCTCTCTGCAAGCGAATATGACCGCTGAGCAGCTTTGGGGAAGTCTTAAATGCAGTAGTATCAAAGGAAAGTTACAAGGCTTTGATTTGTCTTTTCTGTGCGATATAAAAATTGACAAAAAAGGACACGTGAAAATTAACTCTTTTGCTTTAACACAGGGCAAAAATAGCATTAGTGGGAAAGGACAGTTTGAATTGCCCAGTGGGCTGAGCGCAAGTGAACTAGCATCGCCGTCTACAGATACCACAATTGATGAATGGGTAAACAATACCAACAGCGCTTTAGATTTACAGGTTAACATCGACGATTTAAGTAGTTTGTACCCAGCAGCAACAGGCGTCATTAAAGGTACTGCGAAAATACAAGGAAGAGTCGATAAACCCGTAATAGACGCAAACTTCAACATTGAGAACTTAGTCTTAAACGATACGAAGCTAGAGTCGGCTGAACTAGATCTTGCAATCGACATTAATAAAGACTGGCAGACCTCAATTACCCTAACGGCAAATGAACTATGGCAGGAGTCGCTATTAGCTGAGCAGATTGACTTGAAAGTTAGCGGTGATTTAGCGTCACATCAATTAGCCATTAATTTACAGCATCCCGAATATTCGCTTAGCCACGAATTTAGTGGCGAAGCGGTTGTGAATGATCAAGAATGGCGCTGGAGCGGTTTGTGGGAAAAAGGTGTATTTGCGTCGGCTTTTGATAGTTTTGTGCTTGAGCAAGCAACAAGTATTCGTGCAAATCAAACGTCGGCCACTGTTAAGCCGCATTGTTGGTTATCTACCCAAATGTCTTCTGTGAATGGTCAAAAAAATGTGCAAAATGACGCGCAAAATAAGGCGCTCTGCTTTGACAAAATACAATATTCCGCGACATTAACAGAATTGAGTGCAAAACTAGCTTACAACCTCAATATTCCTTTGATGCATTACTTTCCAGATATTGTGAGCAAAGGTTCGAGTTTACCGCTTAACACCGATGTAGATCTTACTTACTCTGGAGAAAAAGGGGTAGAGCTAGACACATATACTCTGATGACCCAAGCAAACATTGTCACCGCAAAGCAAAACATTGAGCTGGTTGCGCTTGTCGCTAATTCGTCACTGCGTGACCAGGTGATGGAAACTAATGTGTTTGCCGGTACAAAAGCAACTGGAGCGATTGGATTGCGTTCGACGCTTAATTTAGATCCTGAAAACAGAACTCATAAAGGTCAACTTCAAATTGATAACCTTTTGCTATCACCCCTGCAGCGATTCATTCCTAGCGTCGAGAAGTTAGCAGGCGCGTTTGTTGGCAATATTTCGTTTGACGGCTTATTGACAGAACCTGACCTAAACGGTGAGCTCTTTATTAACGATATGGAAGTGGTAATAGATAACTATCCATATCCAATTACAAATTTTAATCAGAAGATCATTATTGCAAATAAGAAAGCCGAGATTGAAGGTGAACTAGAGCTAGGCGCTGGCATGGCAGACTATTCTGGCACGCTGACCTTGTTTACTAACGATCAAATGTTTGATTTTGTTGGGGAGCTTAACGGCGCTGGTATGCAGCTCGCGTTTGACAAGAATGAAATACTCGCGTCACCTGCGCTTAAAATTGAGGTTAACCCAAGTAAATTTAGCTTGAAAGGCGAAGTCACTATTCCTAACGCGCAGATAAGCTTAGATAAACTGCCTGAAAGTGCAAAATCACCTTCTAGCGACACTATTATAATTGGTAAGCAGCCCGATCCTCCCTTAGTCCCAATTGCGCTTGATATAGATGTGCGTGTGTTGCTCGACCCGCCAAAATTAAAGCGCGTCACTATCAATGCGCTAGACTTAGAAGCAAGCTTAGGTGGCGATATAAGAGTACAAGTTATACAAAAGCAAGATCCTAAAACGCAAGCGTTTTCCCCACTTGAAACCTACGTATATGGATCGGTTAATGTGCTCAAAGGAAGCTACGAAGCTTACGGACAAAACCTTGTTATTCAAAGTGGCTCTATTTATTTCAATGGTGCACCTTCTTTACCTCAGTTCGATATAACGGCGGTTCGTAATCCGCTAAATACTGCCGACAATGTGGTAGCGGGCCTAAGGATTAGCGGCAACCCAGTATTGCCCAAAGTGGAGTTGTTTTCACAGCCTAGTATGATCCAAGCTAGGCAGTTATCTTACTTGCTGCAAGGTACTGACTTAGATGGCGGCGCGGGCACGTCACAAGATGTGATGCTTGTTAACGCATTGGTTAGTTTTGGCGTAGGAAATAGCGAAAACGGAATAAATAAGTTTGGTCAGAGCTTAGGGTTTGATTCGCTTAATCTGCAAACAGCAGGTCAAGGAACGAGCACTCAGGTGCAGTTAACGGGAAGAATATCTGACGATATCCAAGTGTCTTATGGCGTAGGTCTATTTGACCAAGCAACAGAAATTATTTTGCGATACCAATTATTTCCGCAGTTATATTTGGAAGCTAAGAGCGGCACCACAAGTGCGGTAGACTTATTTTATGAATGGACGCGAGGAGAATAACGCCACAATTTGTACCACGGGGTTCTTAACAAAAATAATGCAGTGCCGATACATAATAATTAGAGAAATTTTTGCTCATTATTAGGTTAACATCGTCCATCAAACAGCTAGGCTAACAGACGGAGTATACGAAGCGCTATATTATGTGTGCGTGTTGTTGTGCCTAATGAGCACAGTCGTGTTTTCCGCATCTGCAAGCATCAAATTCCAAACCGAAGATGTTGACTCAATTTCGCACTTTCGTGCAGTGCCTATTTATTTGACTGAAGATACAGTGCAACCATTTACTCGCCATGCCTTACAAGATGGTCAGGGCTATTTATGGTCATCGGGTGGTAGTGGTTTACTGCGCTACAATGCTTACAAAAACAAACTTTTTGACTTCACGGATTCTACCAACGCACCTGAATTGGGTAATCCATTCATTTTCAAAGATAGTAGAGGTAGATTATGGGTCGCCAATACCGATTTGTATCTTTTTGATTATGAAAGTGAAAAATTCTATACCTTCAATGCCACTAATCATCGCCGAATTACCTCAATAGTTGAAGACGCTGAGCAGAACTTATGGTTATCTGGCGTAGATTTCGGATTGGTTAAATTTGATACTAGCACCAATAAGCCTGTGATAAATAATCAATTTGAAGGTTTTGCTGACCCGCCGAAAATTATTCATAACGCTGCTTTAGATAAAGTAAATAATATTATTTGGTTAGCAGGTCAAAAAGGAATTTACCGCTTTGATATAAAACAGCAAACCTTAAGTCGATTAAAGACTGATATTGATAGTTATTTTCAGAGCTTTTTTGTAAGAGATATCGCAATCGACAATGTGCGAGACGAGCTATGGATTGGGACGCCTAAAGGTGCTCTGCGCATTGATACAAAATCACTTGACGTTACGCGATATTGGGCTGATGGTGAAAACGGCAGCTTACCTATTTCTGATGTAAGTGTAGCCTTCGTTGATTCGGCTGGGAATGTTTGGTTAGGTCTTGAAAAAGAGGGGCTATGTACATTTGATCATATAAAAGAAAAATTCATTTGTGTTCGATCCGCTGTAAATGAGCCCTACAAGTTACCTTTCGCTACAGTGGAGGACATCAGTGAAGATGACAACGGTTCGCTATGGCTAACAATGAATCAATACGGTTTGTTTCGTATCACTCCCGACCTTGAAAAATTTGCAAATATGCGAGACAAAATTACCAATAGTTCTGTAGGTTACTTTCCTAATTCTTTTGACGGAATTGTCAGAGAAAATAACGATGTTTGGATTGCGACTGACGGTGGCGGCATAAACATTTTCAACTACAAAACTGGGATATTTAAAAGTATAAAACATGATCCTCAAAACTCCCGTTCATTATCTTCAAATTCAGTAATATCGCTAACACAAGATGAAAACGGTTTTATGTGGGCGGGAACGTGGGCAGGTGGCATATCTAAGATAGATCCAGATACCTTAACTAGTGAGAAGTTTATAAGTCAACCTAGTCTTGCACCAGACAAAACATTACTAGGCGACAATATATTTGTGGTGAGATCAGATCACAAAGGCGGCATTTGGGCGAGTGTGTGGGGAATAGGCTTACAATATCTGAATGTAAGTGAAAAACAGTTTACTAACTATGTACATAAGTCGCGCGGAGGCAGTGCAAATATTCTAAATAGGGAAATTTCGCACCTACAGCTATACGAAAATCAACTTTGGATTTCCGGCGAGGCGGGCCTTGAAGTGTTAGATCTTGAAACATACGAGTTTACTACACTGATGGAATCTGAAAAACATGGTTACAGCTTTGTGTGGGTAGAAACACCAGAGGAAGTGTGGATTGGCACTTACTTGGGTCTCATTAAGTTAAACTCAATTTCCGGTGAAAAGACAGTATATAACACTGAAGATGGCCTTGCCGGGAATGAAATTGCTTACATCAGGAAAGATAAAGCCGAGCGTTTATGGGTTGCCACAAGTAGCGGTATGACGATGTTTGATTTTAATAAAAATAGCGTGGTTAGTTATTCAGAACAAGATGGCATGGTGGGTAGTAAAATGAGTTCTCATGGCGAATTTATTGAGGTTGAGGGTTTACTGTACGTTCCCAGTAACGCTGGTGTAACGGTTCTTGACCCTAACGATTTACCTAATAATAACTACCGACCCAAAACAGTGATAACTAAGGTTGAATTAATTAATACTACCGAATACTCGCTTGACCTTGGCGATACAAAATTGCCGTTGATGAAAAACAGTAAAGTAGAAATCCCCGTTTATGCCAATAGTCTTAAATTTGAGTTCACCGCCTTAAGTTATATTTTCCCTGAACATAACAAGTTCAAATATAGATTGGTTGGATGGCAATCTGACTTTGTGGAAACGAGTGCAAACGAACGCTTCGCGCGATTCACTAACTTACCCTCAGGCAGCTACACTTTTGAAGTATACGGGTCAAATAGTAGTCGAGTATGGGACGAAGAGGGTGCACGCTTTTCATTCACAATATTACCCGCTTGGTGGACCACATGGTGGGCGATTTTGCTGTTTATAATTACCTTTATAGTATTTTCATTTCTTGCTTACAAGTGGCGATTTGCAGTAACCATTAGCCGTGAAAAAGATCTTCAACGTAAAGTGAGAGAAAAAACAACGCAACTACAGTCATATGCGCGCGAATTAAAACATACGGGCGACTCTTTGGTCAGCTTAAATAGCGAGCTGGAGAATAGAGTAGAGAAAAGAACTGTAGAGCTTCAAAAAGAAGTTAACGACAGGAAAAATGCCGAATCTAAGTTATTTCATCTAGCTTTTCATGATTCGCTAACTAGCTTACCAAATCGTGAGTCGATTATTCAGTCAATTGAGAGGCTGTTAGCTCGCTGCAAAAGCGATCTGAATTTCACGTTTGGCATTATGTTCCTAGATGGTGATCGTTTTAAACAAATAAACGACACTCTGGGACATATTTTGGGCGACGAGTTATTGAAAGCATCTTCAAAACGCTTGTCGAGCATACTCACCGATAATCAATATGCAGGCAGATTAGGCGGAGACGAATTTACCGTAATCGCCGAGTCGCATCAAGAGCCTGAGCTTGAAATACTTGCGCAGCGTATTGTCGACGAATTTAAAAAGCCGTTCGTACTAGACAACAACCTTGTTTACTTTAACGTGAGTATTGGTATCGTTAAGTGCGATCATCGCTATTGTATTGTGCCTGATGTATTGCGCAGTGCCGATATCGCCATGTATAAAGCAAAAGAGCTAGGCCGTGGTACCTATCAACTGTTTGACGAAGAAATGCAAAAAGCTACGCTTGAAATGGCCGCACTCGAGGCCGGTCTGCATATTGCTATTGAGCAAAAACAGTTTCATTTGGTGTATCAGCCTCTTATTGATTTGGATTCAGGATTAATTGCCGGATTTGAAGCTCTAATAAGATGGGAACATCCCGAAAAAGGCCTAATTTCGCCACTCACCTTTATTCCTATTGCAGAAGAAACTGGCCTAATATGGCAAATAGGCACATGGGTGTTGGAAGAAGCATGCTTACAGGCTAAGCACTGGCAAGATATGAATTTGTCACGTTGTCCTGCAATATCGGTAAATTTATCGACCAATCAGTTGAGAAATGTACAATTTCTAGAAGTGCTTGATGACATCATTCAGCGCACTGGGCTAAATTCTAAGAATCTGAAGCTTGAATTGACAGAGTCTGTTTTGATTGAAAACAATCATGCCTTGAGTCTACTGTATGAGGCGCTGCGAGAACGCGAAATAGACTTGGCCATAGACGACTTTGGAACGGGATATTCTTCACTGGCATATCTTAATGAGATTCCCGTGCAATTTTTGAAGATAGATCGCTGTTTTGTAGAAGCTATAGACCAAAACAAGGATGGAGAAATCAACCAAGATGCTTTAGAGATAGTAAAAGCGACCATTTCCTTAGGTAAAAGTTTACGCAAACGCATTGTTGCTGAAGGTATAGAAACACGTACGCAGTTGTTGTCTCTTATTAAGCATGGCTGCGATTTTGCGCAAGGGTATTACTTATCGAAACCCGTGACCCATAAATTAGCGACCGAACTGCTTAAAAATCCTAAGAACCTGCAAGAGGGCGGTGTGAATATTTCAAAAGACGAATACCGTGAAGCTTATTTGAAGCGCAGGGAGTTTGAGTAATTAGTCGAGTAGATATCGTAGTTATATTTTTTTACTAAATATTTTGGGCGTGGTTAAAAACGCTAAAATCGCAGCAAAAGAGTGTTGATTCTAACTAGGAAAAGCTTTTACTAAACTTTTCTACCCAACAGCTCTCGATAGTATTTAGCCACCAGCGCATGACGATTGCGAATATCTAATTTTCGGTAAATATTCGCACAGTGAAATTTCACTGTACGTTCACTAATAAATAAATCGCAGGCAATCAATTTATTGGGTAAGCCGTCCATAATTTTGAGGGCAATTTGTTTTTCACGATTTGACAGTATTTCAATATTACTAAGCATTTTCATTTTCCTTTGCTATTGTTTTAGGGGTGAATAATATCGCTTGAATAACTGTTCTCAGTCAGGCCAATAGACGATAAAGGGTAAATTTCTTGTGTAAATGTTTTAGATGACAAATATCTTTTTCTGCTTGAGTTCACTTATATTAAGTCTCCTGTGACCCGCTAGCAGTCGATTGATGGTTATCCTAAATTACACCCACACTCAAAACTGCCAAATTTAGGACAATAATGTTAACTTTTAGGACATTTACGCGGTTTGTCCGAATTTTATGGCTGAACGTTGTGGCAGGTGAGGAGATGGAGGCCTAGAAATAAATAAAGGGGTCAGTGTAAATTAGCAATTTATTTATTGCTAATTTACACTGACCCCTTTATTTATTTTTACACTGACCCCTTTATTTATTTCTAATGCACCCAATGAAAACGTTTAGATTTCTCTTCCATCATCGAAGAAGTGTGCTCTGGCATGAATAATTTATTGTTGTTTTCAAAGAAGAATAAATTACGCTCTTTGTCGCTACCTACTTGGTTCATTGTGGCGCTGTCAAAAACACGGCCGTTAATCACGGTGTGACTTACATATTCACTTCTTCTAATATCAGACAATACATCGCCGTCTATTATCACCATGTCGGCTAGCTTGCCAACTTCAATGCTACCAATGTCGGCGTTCATGCCTAGGTGAGTAGCGCCGTCTATGGTGGCACCTCTAATGGCCTCAAAAGGTGTAAACCCGCCTTGCGCCATAATCCACATTTCCCAGTGTGAGGCTAAGCCTTCGCGTTGTCCGTGGGCTCCAATCATGACTCTTACGCCTTCATCGCGGAGCACTTTTGCGTATTTTGCAACTTCAAAATGGTTGTAATAATTTTCTGGCGCTGTTGTGCGGCGTATGGCTCTGCTGTCGACTAAAAACGATGGCGTGTAGCGCATCAAGCGTTCATTTTTCCACACTTCAGTTTTATCGTAAAAATATTCCTCGCCCATCATGCCGCCATAGGCTACTACAAACGTTGGTGTATAACCGAAGTCGGTCGCTTTCCAAAGCTGCGTTAGGTCGCTGTAGCCGCGTTCTATGGGTAAGCTATGTTCAAGCCCTGTATGACCGTCTACTAGCATACTTATATTTTGCTGGAATTTGCCGCCGCCTTCAGGAACTACCATCATGCCAAGCTTTTCAGCCGCGACTATCACTTGCTGTCGTTGATCGCGGCGCGGTTGGTTGTAACTTTTTACCGATATAGCACCTACATCACGTAAGCGCTGTACATGAAAATATGCATCGTCATAATTATTAATAATTGCTTTATAACCTAAGCCTTCTGCACCATACAAAATAGTGCCGGTTGAATAAATACGCGGCGCGACGCGCAGTCCCGCACGCTGTAGTTCTGCGGCGGCCATAATCTCGCGCGTGTCGTTTGACGGATCATGAATAGTCGTCACGCCAAAGGCCAAATTGGAGTACTGACTCCAGTTCTGATCAGGAATAATTTGTGCTGTACCTTGAGAACCATGAGCATGAGCGTCTATTAACCCAGGAATAATCGTTTTACCTTTAGCGTCTATTATTAGCGCGCCACCGGGTATTTCAAGTTCGCCACTTTTGCCAATTGAAGTAATACGATTGCCCTTAATAATGACGACCGAATCTT
>Ga0115567_10002158_pt1 | contig 19525 bp, 12 predicted proteins | sample COGITO_mtgs_1204_2_FD_88679 | JGI IMG/M metagenome (GOLD analysis project Ga0115567, IMG submission 88679) | Pelagic marine microbial communities from North Sea - COGITO_mtgs_120412 | ecosystem: Environmental > Aquatic > Marine > Epipelagic | place: Germany:Helgoland, sampling site Kabeltonne... | reverse complement strand
CAGAGCTATTAATGCTAGGTAATCCCTTCGATGCCAAACAAGCGCAGCGCTGTGGTTTTGTTACCTCGGTGCATACTTCTGACCTTGAAGCGGCGGTTGATGATATTGCGCAAGCACTCGCTAAAAAACCGGTGCAAGCTCTACAACAAACAAAGGCTTTACTCAAACAAGATACTGCTAACGTGGCTCAGCATATAGATGACGAACTTAAGGTGTTTGTGAAGGCTATGCAAAGTGAAGCGGCTACAGAAGCTTTCACCGCGTTTGTAGAAAAGCGTGCGCTTAACTACAGTAAATTCAAATAATTCATAAACGGTGAAAATAGTAATGAAAATGTGGTCATTGTCAAAAAACGGTAGAGGCATAAAGATATCATTAGTGATTTTGTGCGCCATGTTGAGCGTTCAAAGCATTGCGCAAGAGGTGATATTAGAAGATCGTGAACCAGAAGCAGCCACCGGACTCATTGACAAAAGCCTGAGTGAAAGTAGTCGGTTTATGGTAGCGGCTGCTAATCCTCACGCAGCAAATGCTGGGAAGCGCATTATTGAGCAAGGTGGTAGCGCAATAGATGCTGCGATTGCTGTTCAGGCAATGCTTACCTTAGTTGAGCCACAGTCTTCAGGTATTGGCGGCGGTGCGTTCATCATGTATTGGGACAATAGCGCCAAGCAGCTATACACATTCGATGGGCGTGAAGTTGCCCCCCAGAACATTGATGAAAAAGTCTTTTTTAAAGATGGTAAGCCAATGTCGTGGCGCGATGCGGTTGTAGGCGGGAAGTCAGTAGGGGTGCCGGGTGTTCTGAAAGCCTTAGAAGATGCCCACAAAAAATTTGGTAAATTGTCTTGGCAAGGCCTTTTTAGCGATACCATCGACCTTTCAACCAAAGGTTTCGCAGTATCGCCACGCTTAGCTCGTTTAGTTGCCTTAGATTTACATCCGGGCTTGAATGAGTTTGTGGAAACAAAGGCATACTTTAAGCCGAATGGGATACCCATTGCTGAAGGTGAGCTAAAGAAAAATCTGAAACTAGCTAAAACATTAAGTGACATAAGTAAGCACGGTACTGATGCATTTTACAAGGGAGATTTGGCGAACAAAATAGCAGAGGCGGTTAATAATGTTGCGATTAATCCCGGCACATTGGCCGCAAAAGATTTACGTGATTATCAATCAATTCAGCGAAGCCCAATGTGTAATCCTTACCGTGAGTACAAAGTGTGCAGCATGGCGCCGCCAAGTTCTGGCGGTGTCACGATGTACCAAATTCTTAAGTTATTAGAGAAATTTGAGCTTAATAAATTAAAGCCCAGCAGTGCTGAGTTTGTGCATCTGTTTGCCCAAGCTAGTGCGCTAGCCTTTGCTGACCGAGCGGATTATGTAGCCGACTTAGACTTTATGAATATGTCGGTAGAGCCGCTGGTGGATGCTGAGTACTTGGCACAAAGATCGTCTGAAATTGGCCTAGATAAGCAGTATTCTAAAGCTATCGCGGGCATGCCTTACAAAGCCGCTGCGTATGGCACAGATGACGCTTATGAATTAGATAGCACCAGTCATATTTCAATTGTCGATAAACAGGGTAACGCCATTTCCATGACCAGTAGTATCGAATTTATGTTCGGTTCGGGTATTATGGTCGAGGGATTCTTGCTGAATAACCAACTCACTGATTTTGCCATTAATCCTATACAAGATTCAAAACCTGTTTTAAACAGAGTGCAAGCGAAAAAAAGACCGCGTAGTTCAATGAGCCCTAGCATGGTTTTTGACCAAGACAATCAACTTGCCTTGGTTATAGGTTCCCCTGGTGGTAGTCGCATTATCAATTATGTTGCGCATACTATTGTCAATGTACTGGATTTCGATTTAGACATTCAACAAGCCATAAACGCACCGCGAATTACTAATCGGAATGATGTGACATCTTTAGAGAAAGGCACTGATCTTGTTAGCGTAAAAGATGCCTTGGAAAATCTAGGGCACGACGTTAGGGTGGTTGATTTAAATAGTGGCTTGCATGGGATTCAAATCAAAGACGGTAAGCTATTTGGGGCGGCAGACCCTAGACGAGAGGGAATCGCCGTAGGACAATAAGTTAAATTGTTCCAGTTGAAGGTAGACTAATTTGCTTGAGCAATAATATGTATTAGGGGACTGTATTGTTGACGTCTTGTACTTTCCAGTCGCCTTTTACCTTCACCATTGATAAGGTTTTAAGCTCATAAATTTTATCACCGTTGTAATGACCAGTAATTTTCATCTCAATCTCCGCTTTTTCAACTCGTTCATTAAGTAACAATGATCCGCCTGAAACAGGTTCTGTTTCCATTGTATCTAAACGCAGATTAAATACCTGACGTTGTACGTTATTATTAGTGTGGTAGCCTTTTAAAATTCTGCCATATCGCTCGGTGCTCAAACTGATGGCTTTGCTTAACTCATCTTCGTTGTAAACTGCGCGTAAAAATAATACCGCGTTGTACTGCGGGGTTTCATTGCTCATCATTCCATATTTACCGGCATTGACTTCGTTTTCATCGGAGCCACAGCCAATAACTAAAAAAATGGAAATGAGTAAAGTAATAATAGTTTTCATAATCAGCCTTCAAATTTTCTTTATAGATAAATATCGGCTTGCTTTATAAATACTTTATGTAAAGGACCAACAAAAGGTAGACATAAAAAAGCACCAGTTTAGGCGCTCTTTTTTAAAACAACTATTCAATAATTCAATATTGACGTGATTACTGAACCTCTTCTAACTCAGAAAACTCATCAGCAAATAAAGGACTGCTTAAATAGCGTTCAGTGCCCGATGCTAATAACACAACCACCACTTTATCTTTATTTTCAGGACGCTCTGCAAATCGCTTCGCGGCAACAACGGCAGCACCCGATGAAATACCGGCTAAAATGCCTTCTTCTTTCATTAGTCTGCGCGCCATTTCCATGCAGTCTTCGTTACTGACAAGTTCTACTTCATCAATCACGCTTAAATCTAAGTTGCCGGGAATAAATCCTGCACCAATACCCTGTATTTTGTGTGGGGCGGGTTTGAGTTCTTCACCTGCAAGTGCTTGCGTGATGACTGGAGAATCTAAAGGTTCAACGGCAACCACCGTGATGGCTTTACCTTTGGTGTTTTTGATATAACGTGAAGTGCCTGTTATGGTGCCGCCAGTACCCACTCCGGCAATAAATGCATCTACTTTACCGTCGGTGCCTTCCCAAATTTCCGGCCCTGTAGTTTGCTCGTGTATTTCTGGATTAGCAGGATTGTCGAACTGGTTCATGGGCACATACTTACCGGGGCTGGCGGCCATAAGTTCTTCTACTTTGCCAATAGCGCCTTTCATGCCTTTTGGTGGCTCTGTTAAGACTAAGGTTGCGCCTAATGCTTTGAGCAACTTTCTGCGCTCTAAACTCATAGAGCTTGGCATAGTGAGTGTGATTTTATAACCGCGTGAGGCCGCAACAAATGCAAGCGCAATTCCGGTATTACCACTAGTAGCTTCAATAATTTCTTTGTCTTTGGTTAGAATGCCTTTTTTCTCTGCATCCCAAATCATGTTGGCACCAATGCGACATTTTACGCTGAAGCTTGGGTTGCGCGACTCTATTTTAGCGTAGACATTGCCCGATACAACGCGATTCAATTTGACAAGAGGTGTCTTGCCAATCGCTAATGAACTGTCTTCAAATACATTCATTGGTTTATTCCTTTTTTAATATATGTATCACTAGTTTTTACTAGTAACAATTAATAATCTTTACTGTCGTTGATAACGTAAACTTCGTACAGTAGTAAGATTAGGCTTAAATGAAAAAAATCAAAGTGTTTTTTTGCTATAAGATATTAGTAAGTGACGCCGAAGACCAAATAAACATTAACAAAGATGTAAAATATAGCCTTAACATTGCAATAATACAAACAAAGACTACAAACAAAGAATAGGAAAATTATGCGTTTCAAAGGTACCAACGATTACATCGCAAGTAAGCAACTACAATTGGCCGTTAACGCCGCGATTACTTTGGAAAAGCCTCTGTTAATCAAGGGCGAACCGGGTACAGGTAAAACCATGTTGGCCGAGCAGCTTGCATTGGCGCTAGACTCAAATCTATTACAATGGCATATAAAATCGACCACCAAAGCGCAACAGGGCCTGTACGAATACGATGCCGTTTCGCGCTTACGCGATTCGCAGTTAGGCGATGAGAAAGTTAAAGACATCAGTAATTATATTGTGAAAGGAAAGCTGTGGCAGGCATTTACGGCGTCGCAAAGACCTATTTTATTAATCGATGAAATTGACAAAGCCGACATAGAGTTTCCAAATGATTTGCTCTTAGAGCTCGATAAAATGGAGTTCTTCGTATATGAAACCCAAGAACGTATAGTCGCAAAGCAGCGGCCGATTGTGATTATTACCTCTAACAATGAAAAAGAATTGCCTGACGCATTTCTTCGGCGCTGTTTCTTTCATTACATTGAGTTTCCTGATCAAGAACAAATGAGGCAAATTGTTGATGTGCATTATCCTACAATTAAAAAGGATTTACTTGATCAAGCCTTGAAGTCGTTTTTCCAAATTAGAGAAGTGGGCGGTCTTAAAAAACGGCCCTCTACGTCTGAACTAATTGACTGGCTAAAGCTGTTAGTGGCCGACGATATTCCCGCTAGCGTGCTGCACGATAAAGACGCCAAAAATGCGTTGCCGCCTTTATATGGCGCTTTGCTTAAAAATGAGCAAGATATCCACTTGTTCGAAAAATTAATGTTTATGGCGCGTCGATAATGCTCATTGATTTCTTTTTTACCTTACGTAAGCATAAGGTTAAAACCAGTATTACTGAGTTTTTGGATTTAATGGCAGTGCTTGATGCAGAGCTCGTTTATGCTGACATCGACGATTTTTATTTATTAAGCCGCACCGTATTGATAAAGGATGAGAGTCAGTTCGATAAATTTGACCAAGCGTTTGCCGAGTATTTTAGAGGTGTGCAAGCCATTAATTTGTTTGACAAAGAAATTCCCGATGATTGGCTGAACAACGCTTTGGAGAAATTATTAAGCGACGAGGAACGCGAAAAAATTAAAGCATTAGGCGGGCTCGACAAATTAATGGAAACCTTGCAAGAGCGCTTAAAAGAACAAGAAAAAAGGCATCAAGGCGGTAATAAATGGATAGGCACGGGCGGTACATCGCCCTTTGGGGCAAATGGTTATAACCCTGAAGGTGTGCGCATAGGCCAGCAAGGAAACAGGAATAACTCTGCAGTTAAAGTATGGGACAAGCGCACCTTTAGAAATTTGTCCAATGACGTGGAATTAGGCACACGTAACATTAAAGTGGCGCTGCGCCGCTTGCGAAAATTTGCTCGCACCGGGGCAAGCGATGAATTAGATGTTGATAACACAATTAGTTCTACGGCTAGAAACGCAGGTTATTTAGATATAAAAATGGCGCCTCAGCGTCATAATGCGATCAAGCTTTTACTCTTTTTCGATGTAGGTGGTTCGATGGACCCGCACATTCAGCAGTGTGAAGAGCTATTTTCAGCGGCCCACACTGAATTTAAGCACATTGAGTTCTTTTATTTTCATAACTGTATTTATGAAAGTGTATGGAAAGACAACAGTAGAAGAAATGACGCTGTTACCGACATCAATAGCATTATACATAAGTACTCTAGCGATTATAAAGTCGTGTTCATAGGTGACGCCACTATGGGTCCTTATGAAATAACCTATCCGGGAGGCAGCGTGGAATATTGGAACGAAGAACCCGGAAGTACATGGATGCAGCGCATGATGAATCATTTTGACTATTCGATTTGGTTAAATCCTCAGCCAAAAGAATACTGGCTTTATCACGCATCGATACAAATAATGAAAGAACTCATGAAAGATAAGATGTATCCTCTCACGCTCGAAGGATTAACCGACGGTATAAAAGCACTTTTAAAAAAATAATTGCTGTTACCGCAAGCACACGGCGAAAGTATTCGTGAAAAGACTTAATAAATATATTAGTGACACCGGTTTTTGTTCTCGTCGTGAGGCAGATGCATTAATCGAAAAGAAACAGGTGCAGGTTAACGGTAACATACCAGAATTAGGCACCAAAATAGGCGAGGGCGATACCGTTACGGTAAATGGAAAGCTTATTAAGCCAGTGGCTGAAAATAAGAGTGACCGAGTCTATATTGCCTATCATAAGCCGGTAGGTATTACGTGCACCACCGAGCGTAAAATTAGCGGTAATATTATTGACGCTATCAACTATCAACAACGTATTTTTCCTATTGGCCGTTTAGATAAACCGTCTGAAGGACTTATTTTGCTTACTAACGATGGCGACATTGTGAATAAAATTTTACGCGCTGAAAATGCTCACGAAAAGCTTTATCGCGTTACCGTAGGAAAGCCTATCACGCCCAAGTTTATAGAAGTGATGGCTAACGGAGTTCCCATTCTTAATACCACCACTATGCCATGTAAAGTGACTCAAATAGGCAAACAGAGTTTCGAAATTGTTCTCCAACAAGGGCTAAATCGGCAAATTAGACGCATGTGTGAATACCTCAATTATGAAGTTACTCGCTTGGTCAGAAAGCGAATAATGCACATAGATCTAAAAGGCCTTTCAAGTGGGCAGTATCGACATTTAAGCGAGCAAGAAATGCTGATGATGAATGCTTCGCTATTAGAGTCGTCGAAGGTCGCTACTGATAAAAAGGAAGTGCACAGTGAGGGTTCAATCTCACGTAATTCAAGCAACGATAATCAAAAGAACCTTAGAGTTAAGTCACATAACAAATGAATTCAGTGCTTGTAGATAATAGTTTTTTCAAAGAGTTCAAGGTTTTATCAAAGTTAGCTTGGCCATTGTTAATTGCGCAAGTTACCCAGACCTTAATGGGTGTGTCAGATACCATTATGGCTGGAAGGTACGATTCTACCGATATGGCCGCTGTTGCCATTGGGTTTGGCATGAGTTTCCCTGTTTTAATATTTATTCAGGGAATTACGCTAGGTTTATCACCTATTATTTCTCGATTAGACGGTGCAAAAAACACCTTTGATGTGGCCAACTCGGTACAGCAAATGCTTTATCTAGCCTTGGGTTTGTCCTTCGCGGCCGTACTGTTAGTATTCATTGCGCCTACGGCGGTCGCATATATTGATATGACATACGAGCTTTCAAGTAAAACGTTAGATTATTTACTCTTTGTGCTCTTTGCCGCCCCTGCTTTTGGCGTTTACCAAACGCTGCGTAACTATTGCGAAGGTTTGTCGATTACCGTGCCTAGTATGGTGATAATGGCGGCAGGCTTGCTTGTTAATATACCGGTTAATTATATTTTTATTAACGGCTTGTTCGGCATGCCGGAAATGGGCGGAGCAGGTTGCGGTCTAGCAACAATGCTCGTTTTCTACGTTATGGCATTTGCTACATTTGGCTATACTTACTGTGCAAAAAAGCTGCAAAAATACGGCTTATACGATCGCCTATATCCACTCTCGCGCGATGATATAAAAGCGTTTTGGAACCTAGGTTTACCCATTGCGCTCACGCTTGTATTTGAAGTGACTCTATTTGCCATAGTCGCTGTGTTGTTAGCTCCCTTTGGTGCACTAACAGTGGCGGCGCATCAAATAACCTTAAATGTTTCTTCGCTTATTTTCATGCTGCCCTTAAGCATAGGTTTGGCATTAGCCATTAGAATTGGCTTTCTCATTGGAGAAGACCGCGTTGAGCATACAAAAAAGGCTTATTGGGCCGGCATGCTGCTAGCGGTAAGCACGGTGCTTGTTACGGCAACAACTATTTTATTGCTCAATCAAGAAATTGCTAGTATTTATAGTAATGAAGCGCCGGTAATTAAGGCAGCCGCAAGCTTACTTTTACTCGCCGCACTATTTCAGTTTTCAGACGCTATACAGGTAGTGTCGGCTAATGCTCTGCGTGGTTATAAAGATACTAAAGCAATGCTAATTATTAGCTTTTTCTCATATTGGCTAGTGGGTTTCCCAGTGGGTGTGATATTAGGAATGACAAATGTTGTAGTGCCTGAAATGGCCGCTGCTGGCTTTTGGATAGGGTTTATCACTGGCTTAAGTGTGGCCGCCGTATTGATGTTTTTAAGAGTAAAAACGATACAGCGACGCGCGGTTTTAGGCTAGGTCGTTTAAAAAAACTATAGGTCGATGTGTTAGCTAAACGCCTTTGTTCTAAATTTATATGGTCTGCAAATATATCGTCTATAGACTGCTATAGGCACTAATAATATAAAGTACCACGACAAACTGCCGCCACTTGATCCTGAGTTACTTGGAGCAGATTGCATAAGCGATAGTGTTACCGACTCGTTGACATCTGTTATACCGTCGCTAACAACAATCGCATAGCTTACGCTACTCCCTGCCGTGGGGGTTCTTATAATGGCACTATTACCGCTTACCAGTGTGCCATTAATTCGTATCATCAGACTGTCGTTCTCTGGGTCTGATGCATTTACAGTTACGGTAATATTGCTCCCACCGTTTGCACTAGCAGGCGATGAAATTGAGCTGATAACTGGTGCGGCATTATTAAGCACATTCACGCTTACAGGCAGCGTGGCAATATTCCCATTTGTGTCACTTACACTTACTTCATAGCTAAATAGTGTGTCCGACGCAACTTGCGGTGCCACTAGTGTATAAATACCGTTCGCTTCACTAATACTTAAGGTTTGCCCAAGCGTTTGCGTAAAGGCTACTGTGACGGCATCATCGTTCGGTTCTACAATGACCAAAGGAATTGTTAGCAATTGAGTTTCTGTCACAATCAATTCAGCGTTATTACTGCCATTCAAGCTAATTACTGGAGGTCCTTCTATTTGAATTTTTGTGAAGGGTTCACTTAATTCTAAACGGGTTTGAATTGGGAAGCTAAGCTGGCTTTGAACCAATAACGGGATTGGGCCTGCTGCGATCCCGTTTAGTGTGTTCATGGTAACGTTTAACACTGTGTTGCTAATGCTTCCAGCAGGTTTGCTAACAAGCCACACTATTTCATTGTTTATCAATTGACCGCTATTCGTGGTAGAAAAATTAGTAAACTCAGTGCCCACTGGCACAGGCAATACTATCGTATAGTCTCTCGCTTGATTAGTGGGATTATTTTTAACGGTAATATTAAATGTAGCACTTTCACCAGGACCAAGCCGCGTTGGCGTAGCATCAATAAACACGTCATTTTCTACTCGGTTTATATCAACCGTGATTAAGCCTAAATCCTCTGAACCTTGGCTTGTACCCATTGCAATGGCAGCGTAATAATCGTCGCCGCTTTGCGAATCAGGTAGATCATATGTTACACGCATATCAAACGGAATCTCTGCATTTAGTGAGTTAGGTGCTGTCACCTTTAACGCCTCGCCTGCTAGGGCATCAGTCACCACAGCGTAGCGCATGCTGAAGCTATCTGCAGGGCTTACCGTCCCACTGAAGTTTTGGATGATAATAAAGTAAGTGCCGGCTTTTGGATAGTTGATTGAAATTTCTTCTGTTGAGTTACCTGATTGGCTGCGAGCAATTTCTTCAGAGCTTATAGGTAGGCCATTACTATCAGCATCAAATACTACAAATAAATCCAAATCTGCGGCGCTTGAGGTTTTAATTTCAGTGATTAATCGTCGCGCATTTTCAGGCACAACAATGGTGGTAACACTTACGCCATCATTTAAATCGTCCAAATAGTCAGTTTTATCAGAATCTTCAGCTACATTACCTTCAACTTCCGATGCCTTGACCGGCAAATAAGCAGTAAGTTCGAAGCTACTAATATCGATAGCGGTTGCATCGCTAATAACGAATGTGTCGATGTCTCTGCGGCCATCAAATTCTATTTCGACAGGAATATCGCCAATAGACGACAATATGCTAATGGGTAAATTAACATCGGGCAGCCCCGGTGAGGTAAATCTCGCCATGGCAAAGGAGTACTCTACTTTCGATGCTTGGGCGCTATTTATCGCAAATGATACTGTTTGGCTTTGTCCGGCCAGTAAAGTGAAGCTAGAAGGGCTGGCTTCAACGCCTATGCCGGATGATATAGGAATAGATTCAAACGAAAATACAGCGTCTTCGGTTGCCGTGAAAGAACGCGACCATGTGCAGGTGCCTACACATTGATTATCGGTAATTGACGGAAGATTGAGCGTTCGTGGGTCGCCGCCTGCTGCTGGATTTGCATTAGTATAATTACTCGCCGTTTCGGTCATTATTAAGGGACTGGCAACTGCTTTATCTACTTGAATACGGCCTGAGCCCATATCGAAAAATGTGGCTTCTGTTGCTGCATCTTCTTTTTTCATCATTGAGGTCGCGGTTAGAGCAAGCGCCGATCGTATTTGGTCAGGATCCCAACTAGGGTTGACGGCTCTTATTAAGGCCGCCGCGCCCGCAACATGAGGGCTCGACATAGACGTACCGCTAATGGTGTTAAAGTCGCTAGCGGCTGGTCCGATGCCATCGTGACCAAGTTGCTCGTCTGCATAAGCGGCAAAGATATTGCTTCCTGGTGCGGTCATAGTAGGAGTAAGCAAACTAAAATCGGCGCTAGGACCTCTGGATGAAAAGTCTGCAATAACGTCAACACGACTTTCATCGATAAACTGAGTGGGCTTTCCAGTACCGATGGTAGCTTGATGATTTCGACCACTGGCTAGCCAAGATTTTAAGCGATTACCATTTTCTGCATTTATATGAATTCCAGGAATAACGTACTGGTCGTTTGCGAGAAAGCTCGTACCGCCATCTAAATTGGCGAGCACGTATCCACCTGCGCCTCCGTTTCTCACGTTTATCGCTTTTTGGACTCTGGCAATATCGCCTCTGTCGCATACTACAATTTGACCATTGAAGGTGCCGGCTGGAAAGCTTTCTAGGCATTGAGCTGAATCGCCACCCGGATCGTTTGCATTAGCAAAGTCACCGGCATAAACGATAGGAGCGGTAATAGAGCCGGTATTGCTCTGCCCGATAATATTTGCAAGTGCACTCGTCCCGCCAGTGAGGTTGCTAAGTTCTTTTAAAAATACATTTTCTCTGCCATGTTCGCTTGCTGCAACGCTTGTGTACCAAGGGGCGTTCTTTTCAGATGTTTGCGCTTGAGGGCCTTCGTTTCCCACAGATGTGGCTACAAATATGCCCGCGTTTCGAGCTGACAAAAATGCTTGCTCTGTCGCATCAGACCAAGGGTCGCCACCGCCACTAATAGAAAAGTTTATTACATCAACGCCATCCCTTATTGCGTCGTCTATAGCCTGCAAAATAGTTGAAGTTGGGCAGTCATTATAGGTATCTTCACGCGCTGAGGTACCGCCGAAACATGCTTGATAGGAAATAATATTAGCTCGGGGCGCAACGCCCGAAATTTGTGAAAAAGTAAAACCAGTTGGCGAACCTGAACTGCGTTCTTCTCCCACGGTAGGAAAAACTTCATCAACGTTTCTAAGCACATTGCCCGCCGCGATACTAGCAACGTGACTGCCATGACCGCCATAGTCTTCGCCATTGCGGGGTAAATTTGGAGGAAAGACTGTGGTGTCACTATAATTACTAGTAATTTGTGAATAACTGTACACACCAATCAGTTTATCATTACATAGCTCAGGAAAGTCGCTCGCACAATCACCTAAATATACGCCACTACCTAAAGGATTTGTGTGTAAGTAACCATCACCCGCAACTTCAGCAAAAGAAGGATGGTTAGTATTTATGCCTGAATCGATAATACCAATGGTTATCCCTTCGCCTTGAGTTTGTTCAACATTTGCGAACGCGCTGCCTTCCCATACTTTGGCTGCGCCAATTAATATTGGGCCGCGGTCAGTGTCGAGTCTTCTGGTTTGTTCTCTTTGTATGCGTTTTACTTGCGGAAACTGAGCGAGTGTTTGCGCTTGGGCTTGGCTCAGTCTAAGCGTCATGCCGTTAATGCCATATTTAAAACGGCGAAGCGCTTTTATACCAAATGTGTAGATCGATGCGTTTTGCAAAAATGCCTGCTGCTGCTGTTCGATTTTATTAAGTTGCTGGTTGACAGCGAAAGAACGTTTGCTACTAGTTGTTTGATTTTGTCGTTTTGCAGACTTCATTTCAGCTACGGCGCGAGACTCTTGCGCAATTGCTAATTCCTGAAGCTCAATAATATAAACATAGTTGCCGTCAGGTAAATCAGTTTCTAGGGTAAATTTCTTTATATTGGTAAAAGGCGATTTTTTAGTGTTGTTGTCGTATTTAATAATACTGAATTCGGTAGGATGACCTAAATTGATTTTAGCTCCATGTGCCTTTCTGCCTTCATCAGCATACGTACTTACGCTCATGAGAACGATAGTGACTGTAAAGCTGAATAGTAGTAGCGAGGCAAAACGCAGATTAACTCTAGCCAACGGCACTAATTTCATTCAAATCTCCAAAAGTACTTCTAATTTTAAGTTTTCTTAAGATGCCGATGGTGATTGGTTTACAGTGATTGAGAAAAAATGCATCTTGTGAATATACTATATCGGTACGCCAACGTTTAAGTATAGTGTCAATTAATTGTTTTTAATCACTTGTCATTAAAATTAAACAAAATTGTTATAATTAGGATAGCTATCCTATTATGAATTGTAAATTGTTAAATTTTTCATGTTAAAATTAGTCGAAACTTCTGATTTAGCAAAATGAGGGAGTCACAGCTTTACTATGATAGACCGTATTAATTCTGCACATATCCAGAGTTCAGGTTAGATAGTATTTCAAAAGGGTGGTGAAATGAAACAGAAAACACAAGCGAGCACGCAGCAGCCTCAAGATAGAGATCATTTGTTGGGTATTAAAGCTACTAACGAAGTTAATATAATCAAAAATGGTTTAGTCGATATTCCAATGTTACAGCTCTTAGACGAGCAAGGTAAGGAAATAAATAAGTCGCACAGCCCCAAGTTAACAAAGACTGAAGCCTTGAAAATTTTTCAGAGTATGACCTTTACTCGATTGCTAGACGACCGCATGGTAGGCGCCCAGCGACAAGGACGAATTAGCTTTTATTTAGCCAGTAAAGGTGAAGAGGGATCTATTGTTGCCTCTGCTGCAGCACTTGAATCACAAGACATGATCATGTCTCAGTATAGAGAGCAGGGCACCCTGGTTTATCGTGGTTACACCACAGACCAATTTATGAATCAAATGTTCAGCAATAAGTTAGACCCAAACAAAGGTCGTCAAATGCCTATTCATTATGGCGATAAAAAGCTTAACTTTATGACTATTTCGTCGCCTTTAGGAACCCAAATACCACAAGCTGCAGGCTATGCGTATGGACAGAAAATGGCGGGACAACCGGCAATCACTATTTGTTACTTTGGAGAAGGCGCGTCGTCTGAAGGTGATTTTCATGCAGGTTTAAATATGGCAGCGGTATTAAAGTGTCCGGTTATATTTTTCTGTCGAAACAACGGCTATGCTATTTCAACGCCAGTAGAAGAACAATTTGCAGGGGACGGAATTGCGTCACGAGGCATTGGCTATGGCGTGCCAACTATACGCGTAGACGGCAACGATGTATTAGCAGTATATGCAGCGACCCAAGAAGCCAGAGCCTTAGCGCTAAGCGAAAATTGTCCAGTGCTTATAGAAGCTATGACCTATAGACTCGCAGCCCATAGCACATCTGACGATCCAAGCGGGTATCGAAGCAAAGATGAAGAAGCTAGATGGCAATTAAAAGATCCCATCCTCAGATTTCAACGTTATTTAGACCTTAAGGGCTGGTACGATGAAAAAGCTATGAATTCCTATATTGAAAAAAGTAGAGACGCTATTCTTGTGTCGCTTAAAAAAGCTGAGCAGGTCGCCATCAACCCACTCTCAGATATTATTGAAGATGTATATGACACGCCTCCTTGGCATCTTAAAAAACAATTAGATGAATTAGAAGCGCATGTTGCTAAATACCCCGATGAATATCCTAAAACGGCGGGGAGATAATAAATGGCTAAAATGAATTTACTTCAAGCAGTGAATAACGCGCTAATAACGGTAATGGAAAAAGATGAGCGTGCCATGGTCTTTGGCGAAGATGTTGGGCATTTTGGTGGCGTATTTAGAGCAACTTCCAATTTGCAGCAAAAATTTGGCAAAGGGCGCTGTTTTAACACACCACTTACCGAGCAAGGTATCATTGGATTTGCAAATGGCTTAGCATCACAGGGAGCGACTGCAATTGCTGAAATTCAGTTCAGCGATTACATTTTTCCTGCCTTTGACCAAATTATTAACGAAACCGCAAAATGGCGTTATCGTTCAGGTGGACAGTTTAGCTGTGGTTCGCTGACTATACGCACACCCTATGGCGGCGGCATTGCAGGCGGGCATTATCATTCACAATCGCCAGAAGCCTTTTTCGCACACATTCCCGGCATGAAAGTGGTTATTCCGCGAAATCCTAAACAAGCAAAAGGCTTGTTGATTGCCAGTATAAGAGATGACAACCCAGTTTTGTTTATGGAGCCTAAAAAGATTTATCGTGCATCGGTAGGCGAAGTGCCAGAAGACGACTATGAATTACCGCTAGGTAAAGCAGATGTGGTAACAACCGGCAGTGACATCACATTATTGGCATGGGGTGCGCAAGTAGAGGTAATCGAGAAAGCAGCGCAAATGGCCAAAAAAGACGGGATTTCTTGTGAAATTATCGATTTGCAAAGCATTTTGCCTTGGGATGCCGAAGCTGTTTGTCAGTCGGTGTATAAGACTGGCCGCCTACTAATTAACCATGAAGCACCGCTTACCGGCGGGTTTGCTAGTGAAATTGCTGCGACTGTGCAGCAAGAATGTTTTTTGTATTTAGAGGCGCCCATTGCGCGGGTGTGTGGTTTAGATACGCCGTATCCGCTTGCTCATGAAAAAGAGTATATGCCTGATCACTTAAAAACGTACGAAGCAATTAAACGTACATTAGATTACTGAGGCCTTAGCAAATGATAGATTTTATTTTACCCGATATTGGCGAAGGCATTGTAGAGTGCGAGCTATTAAAGTGGTTGGTGGCTGAGGGTGACAGCGTAAGAGAAGACCAGCCCGTTGCTGAGGTAATGACCGACAAAGCCACGGTTGAAATTCCTGCCATGCACGATGGCGTGGTGAGTAAGTTGTATTATAAAATTGGTGATATTGCAAAAGTGCACGCGCCTTTATTTGCATTAGAGCAAACTGGTGGTAATCAGCAAAAGGTGAGTGAACACGAATCCACTCAAATTTCTGAAAAATCTGTTGCTAAAGCGGCTCTATCAACTAATCTGAAAAACTCTCAAACGTCTAGGATAGAAGCCTTCGTATTGCCCGATATTGGCGAAGGCATTGTAGAGTGTGAAATTATGCAATGGCACGTAAGCGAGGGCGATGTCGTTCAAGAAGACCAAGTAGTGGTCGAAGTTATGACCGACAAGGCGGTGGTAGAGATCCCTGCTAAATATAATGGGAAAATCATAAAACTTCATTATAAAAAAGGCGATATTGCCGGCGTCCACACCACATTGTTTGACCAAGCCGTTGAGGACATGTCTGACAGTGGGCCAACACAAAGCGCCGAAGCAAGTAAAACGCGAGAATCTTTATCTACAAATCCGACGCAAAATGATGAAAGCTTGCCTGTTGATGCATATAAGCAAGGTGAAACATTTACTCCTCCGGTAGACCTTGGTCGGGCATTAGCAAGTCCGGCTGTTAGACGTCTCGCTAGAGAGCATAATGTGTTGCTCAATGACGTATCTGCAACGGGAGCTAAAGGGCGAGTATTGAAACAAGATGTGCTGTCTGCCATTGCTGGAAATGGCCAGGCTGATAAGCAGGCCAGCAAGTCAAGTAATAACGCATCGGATAATCAGGCTGAATCACCCTCGTCAAAGCAGTCAGCTTCAATGCTGAGTGATGTTAATAGTCACGACAAAGTAGAAAGTATCAAAGGCATTCGCTTAGCAATGGCGAAACAAATGATGGCAAGTGTGAGTACTATTCCTCATTTTAGTGTGTCAGACGAATTGCGTTTGGATAATTTGATGACGCTGCGTACTAGCTTAAAACCAGTTTTTGAAGCCGAGTCAGTAAAGCTGAGCTTTTTACCATTTTTCATTAAAGCATTATCAATGGCAATGACATCATTTCCTATTGTTAATAGTCGCTTAAATGATCAGGCAACTGAACTCACCTATTTACATGCACATAATATAGGCATAGCAGTAGATTCTAAAATTGGCCTATTGGTACCTAATATAAAAAATGTGCAAAGCCTTTCATTGTTTGAAATAGCAAAGCAAGTCAATGCGATTATTGAACGAGCTCGAGAAGGTAAGCTAACAAACGTTGACTTGTCTGGCGGTAGCATTAGTATCTCAAATATTGGAGCGATTGGCGGCATTACTGCAAGCCCAGTAATTAACAAGCCCGAGGTCGCAATTGTAGCATTAGGTAAAATTCAAACGTTACCTCGATTCTCGGATTCGGGCGATGTAATTGCTGCAAACATGATGATGATTAACTGGTCAGGCGATCATCGAGTTATTGACGGTGCAACTATGGTCAAGTTTAATAATTTGTGGATGGATTATTTGTCTCACCCAGAGAAAATGCTAGTACACTTACGATAAATCTATTAGCTCAGTAAAGGCACTGTAGAGCAGGAATAGTTTTGATATAAGGTCGGGATGGTGTCGAAAAAGCTTTGAAATAGTGTCGACTTTAGCCACACTATTTGTTTTGTTTCTTGTCCACAGGAGTATTTTATTTGCTTAGTTATCAACATTCTTTTCACGCTGGAAATCATGCAGACGTATTGAAACACATCACTGTGTGCGCAACTTTGAGTAAACTAGTTGCTAAGCCTAAGCCTTTCTTTTATTTAGATACACACGCAGGCAGTGCATGCTATGTAATTGATGATAATCCTAAAAATGACAAGGTAGTGGCTAAGAGTGTTAACTGCGATGAAGATTCACCCGAGGCAGTTAAACACTATTACACTATTATCCAGCCCTTTCTATCTAAATTTAGCTATCCGGGCTCGCCTCTTGTAGCCGATGGGCTTCTTGATTTATTAATTGATGCTAATGAAAACATTGCGCAAGTCGTATCAAACTCGAATTTACAGTTAAATGAGCTACATCCCAGCGCCGCAGCATCGCTAAGTAAGTGGATGAGACCAACAGATTTTAATTGTCATATGCGTGACGCATTTGAGTTTTTAAACGCGTCGATGCCGCCTAAGCCCAATAGAGGAATGGTGTTAATAGACCCGCCGTACGAACAAGCTAAAGAGTACCGACAAGTGTCAGAAGCCGTTGCTAATGCTGTAAAAAAATGGCCAAGTGGCGTGTTTTGTATTTGGTATCCTTTACTTTCGCCTGAGCGAATTGATCGTCGTTCGGGAGAAGTGGAAGCTTCTCCGAAACATGAATTGAGCGAAGATATGTTATTACAGTTTACTGATATTGCCAAAGCCGCTAAGGTTGGCTTACTTGATATAAGATTCGCTTATCAATCGCCATCAAGCGAAGTCGGCATGTATGGTTCGGGCATGGTTATCTTTAGCCCACCGTGGCAGTTAGAAAAAAGTATGCAGGAAGTATTATTATATTTGACACAACACTTGCAGCTTGATACCAACAAACTCTCGTCGTTAAATTGGCTGGCGCCGGCTCCCTAAGCTGAACTCAAAACATGAGCGAACTTACCCTTAAACATTTTTATATACCCGACGACCAATCGGTTTATTTACTGTCGCACACTGACGCTAAAAAACTTAAGAATTGGTTTGCCTTGTGTGAGCGACAGCTAGAAAAGCTTGGTTATTATAATGTTGAATTAATAGGAAAAGGTGCCTTCGGTTTTGCATTTGCGGGCAAGTCAGCGTTAGGAGAGGAGCGTGTCTTTAAGTTCTCTAAAGTTACGTTGCCACAGCATGTACAAGACCGGCTTGAAGAAGAAGCGTTTATGCAAGGTTTGCTCAAACACGCTAATATCCCGCAAGTGATCGCCTTTCAAAAGATTAAACGTCAGTCAATTTTAGCCATGAAACGCGCACCAGGTATTGACTTAGAATTGTTCTCGCTTAAATACGGTCCGTTACCAGTGTCCACCATTATTAACATTATTACGCGCTTATGTGATGTGTTAGTAAACCTTCGTGACTACACTGAAAATGCAACTGCGAGGCCCATTGTGCACGGCGACGTTAAACCCTCTAATTTAGTATGGGATGATAAAACAAATACCTTAAGCTTGATAGATTGGGGCTCATCGGTGTTTGCGCAGGTAGATTTACAAGGTCAGCATGTAGGTAATAACGTGCTTGATTTAATGTCGGGAGATATGCAACAGACCAACGCTAGACTTGGCGACGTTTATTTTATTGGAGAGGAACAGCTCAACGGTAGCTTATCTTCTCCACGGTTTGATGAGCAAGGTTTAGCGTCTACTATTTATGCGCTTGCATCTGGGCAATCTTCACGCTTTGGCAGACACAGCATTAGGCCCTCAGCGTTAGGTTTGCCCAAAGCACTGGCTTTATGTTTAGAGGCAATGTTAAGTGACGACCCTGAAACCAGAGCGAAAGGCGGCGATTACCTCTTTAATAATTATCATCATTTTCAGCGCTTAGTGCTTAGAGATATTACTGACAATAGTATATGTATGTTACCCACTTGGATTAGTCAAACCACGAAAGATATTGAAACGGTTGTATATAGCTCTAGGAAGTCTTTTCTGCGCGAACAAGCAGGCCTCAATAATGCTGATTTACATTATGTGAATGACGCCCAATTTGAACGCTATTACAAAAACTATTTACACGGTATGGGCGAACTAGAAAAAGCTTTCATTTCAGCAGTTAGCCGCTTAGGCAAATACCCAGTGGTGGGCGGGCTTGTGGTGCATTGGCAAGAAAAAGGCGTGTTTGTTGATTCTTCCTTAAAGCTTTATAACCCGTCTATGCAATATTCGTTTGATCGCAGCGTAGATAATTTGATTACCTTAGCTCGTGCAATTGACGGCAAAGGAGTATTTAAATCCTGCATGTTCAATGCGAAAAACACGCTACATATAGAACGAGCAAACGAAAAAGCAAAGTTCATACCGCGTCAGAAAGTCCATATTCCTTATGACCTAAGCAAAGTCTCGATTAGCGAAGATGAATCCAGAATGCATTCTTATTTTGAAGATGGTGAAGACCCAGACGAATTACTCAAACTGCCTGCCGCACTATTGGCAAATTTGCATAGTCTCAATAAAATTCATCATACCGGCTGTATTATTTTTGAAGCGCTACCTAAGCACTTAAAAATTCATAGTTATTACACTTTGCTAGATCATTCAAAACAGAAGTCATTTGACGAACTACTTAAACAAATTATTGCCCTAATTCCAACAATACAGGGCCTAGGTATTTCCGGATTTATGAAACTTCCCTACAAAGATACGCGATTT